>Ga0066710_100002578_pt1 | contig 14739 bp, 12 predicted proteins | sample GraSoiAngelo_159_FD_79666 | JGI IMG/M metagenome (GOLD analysis project Ga0066710, IMG submission 79666) | Grasslands soil microbial communities from the Angelo Coastal Reserve, California, USA - 14_1009_16_40cm | ecosystem: Environmental > Terrestrial > Soil > Grasslands | place: USA...
CCATCTCGTCGACGACCTCGCGAGGGCTGCGCAACCTATACGTTTTGCCGAGGTAAGCTGCGTAGCAATAATCGCACGCGCGCGACGCGTACGGACAGCCGCGCGAGGCGATCATGGACAGCGAGTACTGGCCCGGGGCGACGGCGGCGCCGTCGATCCACTTCGTCTGCCAGTTGAGGTGGCCGACCGGGTTGATCTTGTAGACCTCGTCCTCGGCCCAGCGCGAGCGCAGCGGCCACGGCAGCGTGTCGAGCCCGAGCGCGCGCGAGGGCAGCGAGGGGCGCAGGCCGTTGTTGCGCACGTCCCACTCGCCCGGCCGGATGGCGTGCCGGTAGGCCACGCCCTTCACGCCCTCGAGCGATGCGCGCCGCTCCAGGCGATGCAGCACCTCGGAGAAGGTGATCTCGCCCTCCTCCTGCACGACCACGTCCACGCCGAGGCGGCGCACCATGAACTCCGGCATCGAGGAGGCGATGCCGCCGCCGAGCACGATCGGCACGTCGGGATGGACGCGGCGGCAGAGGTTCGCGATGCGACGGATCCACGAGTACTGCGTGATGATGCCGCCGAGGCCGATCACGTCGGGCCGCCGCTGCTCGAGGGTCTCGGTCACGCGCGACTCCACCCACTTGACGAAGGCTTCCGGCGAGCTCTTCACCGGCTGCTTGCGCTCGGCGTTGAGGTCGAGCACGTCGATGGTGTGGCCGTCCATGGCCGCCACCGCCGCCACGTAGGCGTGGCCGATCGGCAGGATATTGGGGAACGACCACTCGCGGATGGGCGCGTTGATCAGCAGCACGCGGAGGCCGTCGCGGCGAGGGGCGAACGGCGCCTCCGAGGCCTGCGTGGTGATCCGCGGCCAGGCCGCGTCCAGCACGTGGTTGTCGCTTCCGAAGCGCTCGTGGAAGCGCGCCGGTGCCGCGCCGCCCTGGCCGGCGCGCCGGATGGACGGGAACTCGACGATCTGTGGAGTCTGCGTGGCCATGTCTCCCCCGCTCATGTCCGGAGCCACCGGATCAATTCGAATGCCTCGGCGTACGCCATGCCCGCCACCGAGCCCCAGCGGCGCGCCGTCGCCTGCAGTGCCTCCGCCGAGCGCGGATGTGGGAACGCGCGCGCTTCGCCCGTGTAGCGCGCCATGCACGCGAGCTTCAGCTCGAGCGTGTCGCTCACGTCCTCGAACACGCTGGGACGGAAGGCCGGCTCCAGCCGCTGGAACGCCCACTCGGTCGCCGACGGCACCTCGAAGGCGTAGAGCTCCTTCACGCCGGCGCCCGGCAGCGGGCGCGTGGCCGTGAGCACCGCCTGGAACGTCAACCGGTGATCGACGTTGAGGTCGCCGGGATGATGCGTGTAGACGACGTCCGGCGCCGTCTCCGCGAGCCACCGCTCAACCTGCTTGACGACGTCGAGGAGCGCGACCGTGTCGAAGCGGTTGTCGGGCAGGTCGGCGAACGACACCGACTTCGCGCCCAGCATGCCCCCCACCGCGCGCGCGTCCTCGCGCAGCGCCATAAGCGCCGCGGCGTCCACCACGCCGCCGGGCGAGCGCGCGGCGAGCCCGGTGCCGAGGATGGCGACGTGCACCGCCTCGCCGCGTGCGGCGCGGCGGGCCGCCGTGGCCGCGCAGCCGAGCACCTCGTCGTCCGGATGAGCGGCCACGATCAGCACCGTCGAGGCGCTCATGGCTCGATCAGCTTCCACAGGTCGTCCTCGGTCTTGTCGGCGATGTCCGTCGCGAAGAAGCCGCGAGACTCCCAGAGCCTGCGGCTCGGCCAGTTCCACCACTGGATGCCGAGGAGCCACTTGACGACGTGCGGCGCGAACCGGTGGCGCAGCAGCCGCGCCGGGTTGCCGGCGTAGATGCCGTAGGGCTCGGTGAGGCTGGAGGTCACCACGCTGCCGGCGCCCACCACGCAGCCGTCGGCGACGTGCACGCCGGGCAGCAGCACGACCCGCGCGCCGACCCACACGTCGTTGCCGAGCACGATGTCGCCGACCTCGTCCGCCGCTTCGCCGAGGAAGGCGTAGGGGCCGCGGCTCACGGCGAAGGTGGACGGATAATGCACGGTATGCCGCGAGCCGATGGCGGCGAGATACGACGAGGTGTGGCAGAACCGGCCGATCGTGAACGTCGCCGTATAAAGGTTCAGCTCGGCGTCGGCGCCCAGCAGCGAGCCGCGGCCGATCCGGATCGCGCCCTCGTTGTGGATCACCGCGCGGGGGTTGATGCGCGCGCCGTAGCCGAGCTCGATGCGCTCGGGATGGGTGATCACCACGGGCGCGCCCTCCATCATCGAGTACCAGCGGCCCGCCGACGCCGGCGCCAGGTCCTCCTCCGCGAAGCCGCCGATCTCGGCCGCCTGCGCCACGGAGTTGGCGACGCACAGGCCGTGCTGCCAGCCGGCCACCACGACCGCGCGGTCGACCGGCTCGCCGGCCAGCAGCGCAGTGTGTGCGGCGAGCGCGCGTGACGCCGCCGGCGCATCGATCACGCTCACGTCGAGCGCCCGCGCGCCGGCCGGGTTGCGCTGCTCGGCCCAGCCCAGCAGCGCCGCCCGTGGATCACCGCCACGCTCGCCGAGCGCCAGCGTCAGCCACGTGGGCCGCCCCGTCAGCGAATCGACGAGCGCCGCCAGCCGTGGATCGTCGAGCAGCGCGGACACCGTGCCGCCCGTGACGAGAATGCGGTCGAGGATCACCGGGGCTTCCTCAGGATGAAGTCGTTCAGCACGAGGGCGTCGAGCCCGGTACCGCCGAAGCAGCGCAGCGCGTCGGGCGGCGTGCACACGATCGGCTCGCCCTGCACGTTGAACGAGGTGTTGATGAGGATCGGGTGGCCCGTCAGCCGCCCGAACTCCTTCAGCAGCGCGTGGAAGCGCGGGTTCACCTCGCGCCGGACGGTCTGGGGCCGCGCCGTGCCGTCCACGTGCACGACGCCCGGCACGCGCGCCTGCTCGGCGGCCCGCACCGGGTAGGCCAGGATCATGTAGTCGCTGTCGATGCCCTCGCCGAAGTAGCGGCGATAGTCCTCGATCGGCAGCGAGGGGCAGAACGGCCGCCAGTCCTCGCGATGCTTCACCTCCAGGTTGAGACGGTCCTTCATGTCGGCGAACAGCGGGCTGGCCAGGATCGACCGGTTGCCCAGCGCGCGGGCGCCGATCTCCATCCGGCCCTGGAACCAGCCGAGGATCTTTCCCTCGGCCAGCAGCCGGGCGGCCTCGGCAATCGTGTCGCGGCAGCGCTCGTAGGGCAGCTTCGACTCGCGGATCGCCGCTTCCACCTGAGCGTCGGAGAACTCCGGCCCCCAGTAGGCGTGGCCAAACGGCTCGAACGCGCTCACGCCGGCGCGCTGGGCGAGCGCGTAGGCGGCGCCCAGGGCGATGCCGTTGTCGGCCGAGGCCGGCTGCACGAAGATGCGCTCCACCTCGGGCAGCGACGAGAGCTTGCCGTTCATGCAACAGTTCATTGCCACGCCGCCGGCCAGGCAGAGATTGCGCGAGCCCGTGAGCCCGACCACCGTGCGCACCAGCGCCGCGCCGATCTGCTCGAGCCGCCACTGCACGTTGAAGGCGAGGTCGCGGTGGCGGTCCTCGATCGGCTGGTGGGCCAGGCGCGGCCGCCCGAACAGCTGGACGAAGGCGTCGGTGAAGCGCCGCCCGTGCGTGCGCGGCCCGAGATAGCGCATGTACGGATTGGTCTGGAACTCGCCGGCCGCGTGGTCCCAGGGGAGCACCTCGTCCAGCTTCTTCTGCAGCGCCTCCGAGTGGCGGCCGTACGGCGCCAGGCCCATCAGCTTGCCCTCGTCCTGGTAGGCCTTGAAGCCGAGGAACTCCGTGAACGTGGCGTAGAAGCCGCCCAGGCTGTGGGGCAGCCGCACGCTGCGCAGCTCCTTGAGCCGGTCGCCGCGCCCGTGCCACAGGAAGGTCGAGAATTCCTCGCCGCTGCCGTCCAGCGTCAGCACGCTGGCCTCGGCGAAGCCCGAGCAGTAGTACGTGCTGGCCGCGTGACAGAGATGATGCGGCAGGAAGCCGATGCGCTCGGGGGCCAGATGCACGCCGCGCAGCGCGAGGGCCTGGACCAGATCGGTGCGGATCCGCGTCGGGTGGTAGAGGTTCAGCAGGTAGTCTTCCTGGAGCGCGTTGTAGCCGTTGTCGGCGCTGGGGTACTTCGCGCGGAACTCCTCGTAGAAGCGCGGCATCGTCTCGACGTAGCGCTCGCAGTCCCAGCCGAAGCCGATCGCCTCCACGTCGTCGATCCCGATGCCGGCCTGCTTGAGGCAGTACAGCAGCGCTCCGAGCGGCAGGCTGTTGGGCGCGGTCTTGATCCGGTTGAACCGCTCCTCCTCGGCGAAGGCCACCAGCGCGCCGTCGCGCACGAGCGCCGCCGAGGGATTCGGTCCGTAGCCGAACAGGCCCAGGAAGTACGCCATCTATCCCCTGTCTCCGCTGTCTTTGGCGGCCGCGGCCGGCTCCAGGACGAGCGCGCGGGCGCCGTGGCGCTCCTGCGTGCCGACCTCGCGGAACCCGCAGCGCCGGAACATGCGCAGCGATCGCTCGTTGTGCGCCAGCACGTGCGCGCGCGGACGCAAGCCCTCGCCCCACTCCGCGCGCAGGCACCCCAGCGCCTCGCGCAGCATCACCGTGCCCAGCCCGTGCCCGCGCCGCTCGGGCGCGATGGCGATGTCGATCTCGGCCACGCCGTCGTCGACATCGAAGCGCACCTGGCCGACGGGCCCCGCCTCGTCGCTGAAGACCAGCAGGCGCGTGGCCGCCGACGCCAGCCGCCGCTCGAGCCAGCCCACGTGGTCGGCGTACGGGATGGGCGCCGGGTCGAACGCGTTGCGGCGCGTCTCGGCGTCGTTGGCCCAGCGCCAGAGCAGCGCGGCGTCGTCCAGGCGGGCTTTACGCCAGCTCAGCGCCATCCTCCACCATCGCCGCGGTGACCGGCGCCTCGGCCGCGATGTCGCGCGCCGCCTTCCGTCCCAGCAGGCGCGGGTACGCGCGCGGCGGCAGCCCGGGCGTGTTCACGCCGTTGCGCAGCACGCCCACGTTGTCCGCCGAGAAGACCTCGCCGGCGCGGATCGCGCGCATCGCGAAGACGGAGCGGAGCGCGAACTGTCGCAGCTCCTGCTCGACCGGCTGCAGCTTCTTGTCGCCGCTGCCCAGCACGGCCTCGGCATCGCGCACGGCGCGCACCAGCCGGACCAGCTCCGCGGGCTCCACCGCGAACTTCTGATCGGGCCCGGGCAGCCGGTTGCTCAGCGTGAAGTGCTTCTCGATGACACAGGCACCCAGCGCCACCGCCACCACCGGCGCGATGATCGGATTGCGCGAGTGATCGGACAGGCCCACCAGGCAGCCCGTCGCCTCGCGCAGCGTCACGATTGCCCGCGCGTTGACCGCCTCCGGCGGCGTCGGATACGCGGCCGTGCACTGCAGCACCACCAGCGCCTCGTTGCCGACCTCGCGGGCCACCTCCAGCAGCGGGCGCACCTCGTCGATCGTGTGCGCGCCGGTGGAGGCGAACACGGGCTTCTTGCGGGCCAGCACCGCGCGCGCCAGCGGCAGGTGGCTCATCTCGTAGGAGGCCAGCTTGAAGGCCGGCACGTGCGGGTCCAGCAGCGCCACCCATTCCTCGTCGAACGGCGTGCAGAGGAAATGGACGCCGCGCTTGCCGCAGTGCTTCGCCAGCGTGGGCAGCCACGCCGGGGCCAGCTCCATCGCCTCGATGATGTCGTAGATGGCGCGCGGGTCGCCGAGGTAGTCGGAGACGCCGGCGCTCTTCGGATAGAGCGTGCGCGCACGGAAGCCCTGGAACTTGACCGCGTCGGCGCCGGCCTCGGCCGCCACGTCGATCAGCGCCAGCGCCGTCTCCAGGCTGCCGTTGTGGTTCGAGCCCGCCTCGGCGATGACGTAGCACGGCTCGCCCGGGCCGATCCACCGCTCGCCGACCTTGATCCTCATCGCCCCGCCTCCACCAGCGCGGCCGCCGCGTCGAGCAGGCGGTCGGACGCCTTGCCGTCGTCGGGCCCCACGAATTTCTCGAGATACTGGGCGCGCGCCGCGGGCTCCACCGGGAAATCGTCGAGCCGCCGCCGCGCGAAGCCGTCGGCCAGCGCCGCGACGCCGACCGGGTAGGTCACGCCGCGGAAGTTGAAGCTCGTGCCGGGCGCGTCGGACAGGAACCACGCGCGCCAGATCGGCGCGAAGCCGAGATCGTCGCCGTCGGCCGTCACGCAGATGGACGGCACGCCCGCGTAGGCCGCCTCGTACGCCACCGTGCTGAAGAAGTGCAGGCACAGCGAGGCCACGCTCATCAGCTCCACCATCCGGGTCGGATAGTGCGTGCGATAGTCGTCCAGGATGCAGTCGGCGGCCCGCGTGAGGTAGGCGGGAATGGCCGGGCGCAGGAACCCGCGCAGCCCGAGCCCGTGCTCCTTGTCGCGGACCTTCACGACGAACGCGGCGCCGTTGGCGTCGCAGAACGCCCGCACGGCCTCGACGACGCGGCGATCGTCCCAGCGGTGCGCGACCTGCGACGCGTACTCCGGCCGCCGGCGCGCGGCCCAGCGCTGCTGCAGCCGCCCCCAGCGACCGCCGTAGACGTGCCGGGTCCAGAACGTCGAGGGGTTGCTCCTGAACGGGAACGGGCAGTAGAGGACGACCGGCCGCGACGGATCGAGGCCCAGGCGCGCGCGGACGTCCGCGCGATCGACCTGGTGGAACTGATCCATCTCGGGGAAGCCCACGACCGCGCTCCGCCGGCGCATCGTGGCCGCGACCGCGCGTTCGTCCACGGCCCGCGGGGTGACGCCGCGGCTCCGCGCGCGGTTGAACTCGAGGATGCGCCAGGCATCGGCGGTCCGGTCGCGCCAGTATTCCGTGTGCACGCCGACGGCGTCGAAGGGCGTGTGCCCCGCCGCGTCCACGAACGCCCCGATGTCGAGCGTGTACTGCAGCCCCACCCAGCGCGACCGTCCCGCGACGTCGCCGGCCGGCGGCTTCAGGCTGATCACCGCGTCGGGCCGGACGTCGTCGAGCAGGCGCAGCAGACCCGCGTGATCGGCGAACGGCTGGGTGCGCGGCGTGCCCGATCGAAACGCCGGCGTCGGCTCCGGCCGCACGCGCCGCCGGCTCTTGCGGTCCTCCCCGGCGGCATGCCAGCACTCGACGTCCCAGCCCCGTGCGAGCGCGCGCTCGATCACCGGGCCCAGCAGCCGGTAGTGATTGCGCCACCAGATGGGAAACGCCAGCTTCAACTCTTCGCCCCTCGCGCTTCCAGCGCGCCGGCGCCCCGTCGCGCCGCGAGCAGCCGTGCGATGGCGTCGGCGGCGCGCGCGGCGCCGCGCCCGTCGATCGCGCGCCGGCCGGCGGCGGCCATCCGCGCGCGCAGCGGCCGGTCGGCCGCCACGCGCGCGACCGTCGCGGTCAGCGTCGCGAAGTCGGCCGGCACGACGAGCCCGGCGGCGCCCAGGTGCTCGAGGTTGGGGCGCTGGTTGTCGGCGAGACAGACGGCGACGGTCGGCGTGCCGGTGGCCAGGCATTCGTAGAGCGTCATGCCGCCGGCGGTGACGGCCAGGTCGGCCTCGGCGAGCAGCGGGCGCAGGCTCGGCAGCGCGCCGTGCACGGTCATGGCGCCGGCGGCCGGCGTCGCGCCGCCGAGCCCGCCCACGACATCGAGGGCGGCGCCGGGCAGCGCCGCGTGCACCGCGGCCGTCGCCTCGGCGGTCTGCGTGGCCGGCGTGGCGCCGCCCAGGGTCACCAGCACGCGTCTCACCGTCTCGCGCGTCGTGCCGGCCGGCGCCGCGGCAAACGCCGTGTCGAGCAGCGCATAGCGTGGCCCCAGCAGCCGCACGGCCTCCGGCGGCAGGCGATAGGCGAGCTGCTCGGCGTGCCAGGCGCCGTTGATGACGGCGTCGGCCACCAGCGCGCGGTCGGCGAGATCGTCGATGGCGACCACGAGCCCCGCGCGGCGCAGCGCGCTCAGCAGCGCGGCCTCCGCGTGATACGAGTCCACGACGATGGCGTCCACGCCGCGGCCGGCCAGCGCGTCGAGCACGCGCGCGGGCGCGCCCCACCAGGCCAGCGGCTGGGGCTCGACGTCGGGCGCGACGGCGGCCAGGGTGGGATCCACCGCGCCGCTCACGAACACGTCGATCTGCGCGCCCCGCGCGGCGAGCGCGCGCGCCAGGGCCAGGCAGCGCTTGAAGTGGCCCAGGCCCGCCTCGCCGCCGGCGTCGGTGACGAACGCCACGCGCACCGCGCTCATCGTTGGTAATGCTCCGCGACCTTCCGCACCGCGTGGACGACGTCGGCGACGTCCTGGTCCGTCATGCCCGGGAAGATCGGCAGCGTCAGCAACCGCTCGGCCGCGTCCTCGGCCGCCGGGCACAGGCCGCGGGCGTAGCCGCGCGCGGCGTAGTAGGGATGCCAGTACGCCGGCACGTAGTGCAGCGTGACGCCCACGTTCTCGGCGCGGAGCGCGGCGTAGATGGTGGCGCGGTCGGCGGACAGCCGCTGCGGCTCCACCAGCACCGGGAAGATGTGCCAGGCGTGCCGCGCGTCCGGCACCACCTGCGGCAGCGTCACCCCGGGCACGTCCTTGAGCGCAGCGAGGTAGCGGTCGGCGATCGCCTCGCGGCGCGCGAGGAAGCGGTCCAGCTTGCCGAGCTGCGAGCGGCCGAGCGCGCACTGCAGATCGGTGAGCCGGTAGTTGTAGCCGAGGTCCACCATCTCCGACCACAGGCGGCCGTGCGCGTCGCGCGTGCCGGCGTCACTGGCCAGCCCGTGGTTACGGAAGCGGCGCACGCGCTCGGCCAGCGCGGCGTCGTCGGTCGTCACCACGCCGCCCTCGCCCGTCGTGATGTGCTTGACGGGGTGCAGGCTGAACACGGTGAGGCCGGCGCCGGGCCCGACGCGGCGGCCGTTCACCTCGGCGCCCAGCGCGTGGGCGGCGTCCTGGATCAGCACGAGCCCGTGCGTGCGCGCCAGGCGCTCCCACGCCTCCACGTCGCACGCCTGCCCGGCGAAGTGCACGGGCATGAGCGCGCGCGTGCGCGGCGTCAGCGCGGCGGCGGCGGCGGCGGGATCGAGCGTCAGCGTGTCGGGCCGGATGTCCGCGAACACCGGCCGGCCGCCCTGGTAGAGGACGGCGTTGGAGGTGGCCACGAACGTCAGCGGCGTGGTGACGGCCTCGTCGCCGGGCCCCACGCCGGCGGCGAACACCGCCGCGTGCAGCGCCGCCGTGCCCGAGCTCACCGCCACCGCGTGGCGCGCGCCCACGACCTCGGCGAACGCCTGCTCGAAGCGCGCCACCGCGGGCCCCGTCGTGATCAGCCCGTCGCGCAGCGTGGCCACGACGGCCTGGACGTCGTCGTCGTCGACGAGGTGGCGCCCGTACGGCAGCAGCGCGCCGCGGACGGGCGGGCCGCCGTGCAGGGCCAGGCGCTCACCCACGGGCGAGGTCCTGCATCTCGGAGGCGCTCAGCCACCGGTCGTTGGTGTCGCTCGAGTAGCGGAAGGCGGCACCCGCGCGCTTGCCGCCCTCCCAGATCTGGAACGGCCAGGAGGGGTAGATCGGCTCGACGACGAACATGTCGTCGAACTCGACGGCCTGCCGGCTCTCGTCCTCGGAGATGAGGATCTCGTGCAGCTTCTCGCCCGGGCGAATGCCGATGACGTCCATGCGGCAGCCCGGCGCCACCGCCTCCACGAGGTCGACGATGCGCATGCTGGGGATCTTGGGCACGAAGATCTCCCCGCCCCGCATGAGCTCCGTGCAGCGGACGGCGAAGGCCACGCCGTCCTCCAGCCGGATCCAGAAGCGCGTCATGGCGGGATCGGTGACCGTCACCGTGCCCGTGCGCTTCTGCTCGACGAAGAGCGGGATGACGCTGCCGCGGCTGCCGATGACGTTGCCGTAGCGCACGACGCTGAAGATGGTGGAGCGCGCGTGGCCGTAGGCGTTGCCCTGCACGGCCAGCTTCTCCGCGCACAGCTTGGTGGCGCCGTAGAGATTGATGGGGTTGACGGCCTTGTCGGTGCTGATGGCCATCACGCGCGACACGCCCTGGTCGATGGCGGCGTCAATGACGTTCTTGACGCCGATGACGTTGGTCAGGATCGCCTCGAAGGGGTTGTACTCGCACGAGGGGATCTGCTTGAGGGCGGCGGCGTGGATCACCACGTCGATGCCGTGCATCGCGCGCTCGAGCCGCTCCTTGTCGCGCACGTCGCCCACGAAGAAGCGCAGGCTGGGATCCTTGAAGCGCGCCATCATCTCCGACTGCTTGAGCTCGTCGCGGCTGAAGACCACGAGGCGGCGCGGGTGGAAGCGCTCCAGCATGATCTCCACGAACTTGTTGCCGAAGGACCCCGTGCCGCCCGTGATGAGCACCGACGCCTCGCGCCAGTTCACCGCGCTCCCCTCCCCTTCGCGCGGGCCCGGCTCATACGGCGCCGGCCTCGCTGAACTGCAGCCGGTACAGGCTGCCGTAGGTCTCGCTCGTCTCCAGCAGCTGCGCGTGCCGTCCCACGGCCTCCACGCCGCCCCGGTTGAGCACCACGATCGTGTCGGCGTGGAGCACCGTGGACAGCCGGTGGGCCACGACGATGGACGTCGCGCCCTGCACGACCTGCTCGATGGCCTGGCGCACGAGGCGCTCCGACTCGCTGTCGAGCGAGCTGGTGGCCTCGTCGAGGATCAGGATCGGCGGGTTGCCGACGACGGCCCGCGCGATCGCGATGCGCTGCCGCTGGCCGCCCGAGAGCCGGATCCCGCGATCGCCCACGAACGTGTCGTAGCCGTCGGGAAACTCGGTGATGAACTCGTGCGCGTTGGCGACGCGCGCCGCGCGGACGATCTCCGCCTCCGGCACCTCGTCGCGCCCGTAGGCGATGTTGTCGCGGATGGTCGTGTTGAAGAGCAGCGGCTCCTGGGCCACCACGCCGAAGAGGCGGCGGTAGGCCTGCTGGCGCAGCGCGCGCACGTCGCGGCCGTCGATGGTGATGCTCCCCGCGGTCGGGTCGTAGAGGCGCAGCACGAGATCGACGAGCGTCGACTTGCCGATGCCGCTCGGGCCCACCACCGCCATCACCTGGCCCTTGCGCACCTCGAGGTTGACGCGCCAGAGCACCGGCTCGCCCTCGCCGTAGCGGAAGCTAACGTCGCGCAGTGCGATCCGGTCGCGGAAGGCGTCGATCGTCTCGGCGCCGTCGGGCACCGAGGGGCGCTCGGCGAACAGCTCGTCCACGCGGCTGGTGGCGGCCAGGATCCCCTGCATCGCGGTGTAGGCGCCGGCCAGCAGGCCGATCTGCACCATGGCCGCGCGGCCGACGTAGAGGAAGAGGAAGAACGCCGGCGCGGTGAGCCGGCCGGCCAGCAGCTCCCAGGCCGCCAGCACGATGAGGCCGGCCTCGACCACGTAGTTGACGACGGCGCGCGCCGGCTCCTCGATGTGCTTGTAGACGCCGAACTTCACGTTGACCCGCAGCACCTCGCGCAGCGTGACGCCGAGGCGTTTGAGCTCGAACGTCTCGGCCGCGAACGACTTCACCGTGCGGACGTTGACGAGCGCCTCCTGGAAGCGCGCCGCCACCTCGGCCAGCACGGAGAACTGGTCGGTGGCGAAGCGCCGCACGGGGCCGCGGATCCCACGGGTGACGGCGTAGTGCAGCACCGCCGCCGCCAGCGCCGCGCCCACCAGCCGCGAGTTCGTCCGCGCCAGCAGGTAGGCGTAGAAGGCGATCAGCAGGGGCGCGCTGAACACCGTGCACACGATCGTCTCCAGCCCGGCGGTGGCCGAGCGGGTGTCGGTGGACAGCCGCGAGACGAGCTCGCCCGAGCGATGGCGCGTGAAGAAGCTCATCGACATCGTCAGCAGGTGGCGGAAGAGATCGGCCTGCAGCGCGCTCGCCGCGCGCACGCGCAGCCACAGCGCCAGCAGGTAGTTGCCGAAGTCGAGCCAGCCCTTGAGGACGCCCACGACGACGTAGGCCAGGCACAGCAGCACGATGGCGCGGAACCGGTCGTCGACGGCGGTGGCGCCGAGCCAGCCGAGCACGGCCGCGCCGAGGTTGCTGAGGCTCAGTCCGCCCGCGCCCGCGCTGGGCGCGCGCGTGCCGCCGAGGGCGAGATCGAGGATGGGCGCCATGACGACCGGCAGCAGCGCGGCCAGCGCGGTGGCCAGCAGGCTCGTCAGCAGGAGCAGCGCCACGGCCGGCCAGTGCGGCGCGACGTAGTGGCGCAGCAGGCGCGCGAAGCGGCCGAGGTCCCCCACGCGTCTCACGGACGCCCGCCGTTCGTCGCCGGGGCCAGCCGCCGGAGCGTGACGCACTTGTCGGCCGGAATGCCGCCGCGCACGAGGGCCTCGACGTCGGCCTCGGGGCGCTCGAAGGTGGCCACGATGACCGCGTCGACGTCCTCCCCGCGCAGCTCGGCGGCGGCCCGGACACGGAAGCCCAGGAAGTCGCCGTCGGCCGTCGGCGCGAAGATCCCGACCGGCTCCAGGCCGAACTCCTTCAGCGTCAGGTAGGCCAGCTCGGCCGCCTCGCCGGGACCGTAGAGGGCGACGCGCTTCATGCCCTGCTCGACCATCAGCGCCAGCGAGCCGCGCAGCGTGTCGCGCGTGCGACGGAAGAGGTGCAGCGAGTACACCATGTGCTGGTAGGTCAGCCGGCTCTTCTCGGCGAGGCCCTTGGGCGTGAGCAGGTAGCGCAGGCGCTTGCGCGCGGCCGGCTTGGCCGGAAACTCCGTGATCTTCACGTAGCCCTTGCGGCTCAGCCGGCGCAGGTACAGGTTGACCAGGCCCAGCGCGATCCCCAGCCGCTCGGCCAGCGCGCGCTGGCTCAGCGGCCGGCCCTCGCTGATCGCCGTCAGGATCTCGAGCGCGCGCGCCTCGTGGCGGTCCATCGCTCAGCGCACGAAACCGCGCGCGCGCAGCTCGTCGAGGATGACGCGGGCGTTGTCGGCTGCCGAACGGCCGACGGTGTCGAGGGTCAGCTCGGCCGCGGCGGGCGACTCGTAGGGATCGTCGATGCCGGTGAAGCCCCTCAGCTCGCCGCGCCGCGCCTTGGCGTAGAGGCCCTTACTGTCGCGCGCCTCGCACACCGCCAGCGGCGTGTCGACGAAGACCTCCAGGAAGCGGTCGCCTCCGACCAGCGCGCGGCACTCGTCGCGCGTCGCGCGGTAGGGGCTCACCGCCGCGCACAGCGCCATCCCGCCGTGGCGCACGATCTCGGCGGCGACGAAGCCGATGCGCCGGATGTTGATGTCGCGGTCCTCGCGGCTGAAGCCGAGGCCCTTGGACAGATGCGTGCGCACGACGTCGCCGTCGAGGAGCGTGACCTGGCGTCCGCACTCGAGCAGCAGCTCGGTGAGCACGTCGGCCGTCGTGGACTTGCCGCTGCCGCTCAGCCCGGTGAACCACACGCACACGCCCTGCCGGTGGCGCGGCGGATAGGTCTCGGCGAGGATCTCGGCGACTTCCGGCCGCGTGAACCACTGCGGCAGCGGGCGCCCCTGGTTGAGATAGCTCTCGCGCACCTGGGTGCCCGAGATAGAGGCCGTCCGCGTCCCCGCGGGCACCCGGCTGGTCTCCTCGTAGCGGTCCTCATCGGGCAGGTACACGAGCTCGCTGAACGGGACCATCGCCACGCCGAGCTCGTCACGATACTTGGCGACCAGCTCCTGGGCGTCGTAGGGCCCGTAGAACGGCCGGCCCGCCGAGTCGACGCCGGGGCTCGCGTGATCGCGGCCGACGATGAAGTGATTGGCGCCGTGGTTGCGCCGGATGAGCGCGTGCCAGACGGCCTCGCGCGGGCCGGCCATGCGCATGGCCAGCGGCAGCAGCGCGAGCAGGATGCGATCGGCCTCGTAGTACTTCTCGGCCAGCGCCTTGTAGCCGCGCACGCGCGTGAAGTGATCGACGTCGCCCGGCTTCGTCATGCCCACCGACGGGTGCAGCAGCAGGACGCCGTCCACGCCGTCGGTGGCGCGCTTGGTGAGCTCCTCGTGCACGCGGTGCAGCGGGTTGCGCGTCTGGAAGGCCACGACGTTGGCCCGCCCGAAGCCGGCCAGCCGTGCGCGCGTCTGGGCCGGCGTGAGGCGCAGCGCGCGGAAGTCGTAGCGGGCCGGCGCCTGCAGCAGCCGCAGCCGGCCCGACACGTTGAGGCGGCCCCAGCGCGGCATCTCGGCCACCAGCGGATGGCGCGGATCTTCCGTGCCGAAGACCTCGGCCGCCACCGTGCGCCAGTCCCACTCGTAGATCTCTTCCACCGTCATCACGGCGAGCAGGTCGTTGCGGCTGTCGCGCAGCGCGACGGCGCCGTCCAGCCGCAGGCCGGCGTCGGGCGCGATCGGCAGCGCCACGGGGATCGGGAACAGCGTGCCGTCGGCCCGGCGCATCTCGCCGACGACGCGGTCGTGATCGGCCCGCCCCATGAAGCGATCGAGCGGCGAGAAGGCGCCGGAGGCCAGCAGCTCGAGGTCGCAGACGGCGCGGTCGGAGAGCTGCAGCGAGGGCAGCCGGGCGGCCTCCGCGCGCAGCGCCGGCGCCTCCGCGGCGGGGACGTGCAGGTCGACGAGCCGCCCGCCGTAGGGGGCGATGAGCGCGGTCATCGGCGCGGAAAGTCGGCGATACGAGTGTTCAGCACTTGAACATGGATTCCAGGACAGGGGCCCGGGCCGGGGCAAATATTAATCTGGCGCCGGCGGCGGGCCGGGCCCGCCGGAGGTGGG
>Ga0066710_100002579_pt1 | contig 14739 bp, 8 predicted proteins | sample GraSoiAngelo_159_FD_79666 | JGI IMG/M metagenome (GOLD analysis project Ga0066710, IMG submission 79666) | Grasslands soil microbial communities from the Angelo Coastal Reserve, California, USA - 14_1009_16_40cm | ecosystem: Environmental > Terrestrial > Soil > Grasslands | place: USA...
GAGGCCGACCAGGAAACCCTTCTTGAGTTTGCCGACAGGCTCAGGTTGGGAGGAAACCATTTTCGGGATTTCTTGGATTGGCTGGAAGAGATCGCTCTGAGGGATGGCATCAGCCTTGGTGAAATATTAAAGGGAGAGACTTTTTTGCGCGTCTTATCGGACCCCCGGTTGGGCCGAAATGATAAGTTAAAATGTCTCAAGGAGGAGTTGCGGCGGCTCAGGTTTCCTAGACTTAGCCAAATCGAAGAAGGGATACGGCAGAAGATCCGTGAGCTGAAGCTTAAGCCTCAGATTCAAATGACTGTCCCGGCAGGTCTAGAGGGAGGAGCGTTGACCATCCAGATGAGGGCGACCAGCTATGAGGAGTTACGACGGCTGGCAGCTGAACTTCACCGGGCCTTAGAGGAAGATAGTCTGAAGGAGATTTTTGTTCTCCTGTCTGGGAAAGAGAGCGGTGCAGGACTTTCGGCCTGAAGAGATCCTGGTTGAGGTCGGCTCCGAGAAGAGCCGGATCTTCACGAATCTGAGAAGGGCGTTGCCCGAGCTTCCAGTCACCTTTGTTGACCAACTTCACCCCTACGCGGAGGATCCATCCGTGTCGAACGACCCCTTTGGCAAGGGAAAGAGAAGACTCTTTCTGCAGCGCCATAGAGGGGATTTTTTGAAAAAGTGTCCCGGCAGCGATGGCCAGGTCTGCTGCAATTACTTTGTCATCAATTTTGCCAGCAACTGCCCGATGGAATGCAGCTATTGCTACCTTCAGGAGTATCTGGCTGATAATCCAACGCTGAAGGTGTTCAGCAATGTCGGTGATCTTATCTCGGAGGCTGACGAGCTTCTGAGTCGTCACCGCCGTTTTTTCTTCCGTATTGGCACGGGTGAAATCACGGACAGTCTTGCGCTTGATCCCTATATTGGGTTTTCCAGCGAGGTCATCCCGTTCTTTGCGGAGCAGCCCAACGTCCTGCTCGAGCTCAAGACCAAGAGCCACCGCGTCGAAAATCTCCTGGGATTAAATCCTAAAGGCCGGGTGGTTGTCTCTTGGTCCATGAACCCTCAGAAGGTCATCGATAGGGATGAGCATCTGACTGCATCTCTGGAGGAGAGGCTTGCAGCCGCGCGCCGCTGTCAGGAAGCCGGATACAAGCTGGGGTTCCATTTTGATCCCATTGTTGAGTATCCGGGTTGGGAAAAGGACTATCAAACGATGGTGGAGGAGATCTTTGCGAAGGTAGAGCGGCGCAGGATCGCGTGGCTCAGCATGGGGGTGCTGCGGAACACCCCGGGGTTAAAGCGAATCATGCGTAAGAGATTTCCTTCGACGCAACTCCTGAGTGGGGAGCAGGTTCTAGGCCCGGACGGCAAGATGCGGTACTTCCAACCTTTGAGGGTGGAGATGTATCGCAAGATGCTTCGCTGGATCCGTGCGGCGTCGCCGACAGTCTTCGTTTACCTCTGTATGGAATCGAAGGAGGTTTGGGAGCAGGTCTTCGGCTTTGCGCCGAGCTGCGAAAAAGAGCTGGGGAATCGACTGGCTAATTTGGAAGTTTAGAATTTGGATTTTCGATTGGAGAAGAGGATGAACGTCTACTTCTTGGGAAATCCAAAATCGGCAATCCGAAATCCAAAATGAATAAAGATAATCACGTAGGTGTCTTTGACTCAGGCATCGGTGGCCTGACGGTTCTGCAGAAGATCATTGAGACACTGCCGAGAGAGAATACGGTCTATCTCGGGGACACGGCCCGGTCCCCGTATGGGACGAAGTCGGTGGAGACGGTCCTACGCTTCTCGTTTGAGAACGCGGATTTCTTGATTGACAAGGGCGTAAAACTGGTAGTTGTCGCCTGCAATACGTCAACAGCGGTGGCATTGGAGTCGCTGCGGGAAAACGTCTCGGTCCCGGTAGTCGGCGTGATCGAGCCCGGCGTGAGGGCGGCGTTGGAAAAAACGAGGAATAAAAAGGTGGGTGTGATCGGGACAGAAGCCACGATCCAAAGCGGAGCCTATACGAAAAGTCTCAAGGCGTTCGATCCTAACATTGAAGTTTACAGCCGCACCTGTCCTCTATTCGTTCCGCTGGTGGAAGAGGGCTGGGTCGATAACGCGGTTGTCAAAATGACCGTGGAGTCCTACCTGAGCAGCTTGAAACAAAGCGGCATCGATACGCTGATCTTGGGTTGTACCCACTATCCTCTCCTCAAGAGGGCGATCCGAAAATTCATGGGGCGGCAAGTGCAGCTGGTCGATTCGGCGGCGGAGACGGCCAAGTCGATACACGCGACTTTGAAACAGGAATCCATTGCCCGCGAGAGAGGCAAGGGAAGCCATAGTTTTTTCGTCACTGATGCCCCGGAGCGCTTCATCAAAGTTGGGCAGCGCTTTCTGGGTGAGAAGGTGGAATCCGCCGTTAGGATCGAGCGCTGATTGACGCCCTTTCAAACGGACTAAAAAGGCTCGCGGACCACTGGTGTTGACAGGACGCATGTCTTGTGTCGCCAGTCCCAAATCGTGTATTTTAAGAAAGCCGTCAGCCCTCGGCGATCAGCAGTCATAATCAATTTATACTCCAACCCTTATACGCTAACACTGACGGCTGAAAGCTTCTATGCTTAATTTAATCAAGAAGATTGTCGGTACGAAGAACGAAAGGGAGCTGAAGCGCATCCAGCCACTGGTTGAGGAGATCCGTGCCCTGGAGCCTCAGTATGAGAAGCTGACCGATGCCGAGCTGCGAGCAAGGACCGACGAGGTTAAGAAAAGGATCCAAGACGCAACCGCCACCCTGCGCGCAGCTCTCGAAGAGAGCCAAAGTAAGGCTGCAGCCGCCACCGGGGAGGTGCGGGAGGATCTGAAGGCCGAGGCAGAGGAGCTCGAGAAAGAGTTGCGTCAGGCGGAGGCGAAAGTCCTTGACGACATTCTTTCCGAAGCGTTTGCCGCGGTGCGGGAAGCGTCGAAGAGAACCATAGGGTTACGCCATTTCGACGCCCAGATGATCGGCGGGATTTTCCTCCACGAAGGCAAGATCGCCGAGATGAAAACCGGCGAGGGGAAGACGCTAGTTGCCACTCTTCCCTTTTATCTGAATGCCTTGGCGGGCAAGGGGGTTCACCTCATCACGGTCAACGACTATCTGGCCCGCAGGGACGTACAATGGATGGGTCCGATTTATCATTTGCTTGGCCTTTCCGTTGCTTCCATCGTTCACGAGGCAAGCTATCTTTTCGATCCGACGTATATCACCAAAGACTACCGCTACCTCAACCTCCGGCCCATCACGCGCCAAGAAGCTTACCTCGCGGACATCACCTACGGCACCAATAACGAGTTCGGATTCGACTATCTAAGAGACAACATGAAATTTTCCCTGGAGGAATATGTTCAGCGTGACCTCAATTTCGCGATTGTCGATGAAGTGGACAATATTCTGATCGACGAAGCTAGAACGCCGCTGATCATCTCCGGCCCGGCGGAAGAATCGACCGATAAGTACTATGCGATCGACCGGATTATCCCCAAGCTGCAGCGCGGGGCTGTGATTCAGGGCGATCCATCTCAGGAGCAGCGCGCCACCATCGAGGCCAAAGGGGATTATACGGTGGATGAGAAGAGTCGGACGGTCACGCTGACCGAAACCGGCGTGGCAAAGGTGGAGCGCCTGCTCAGCATTCACAACCTTTACGATCCGCGACATATCGATACGCTGCACCACGTCCATCAGGCTTTAAAGGCCCATGCCCTGTTCAAGCGCGATGTCGATTACGTTATCAAAGATGGCGAGGTGATCATCGTCGACGAATTCACGGGGAGGCTCATGCCTGGCCGTCGCTGGTCGGACGGACTTCATCAGGCCATAGAAGCGAAGGAAGCGGTGCGGATTCGCGAGGAGAACCAAACCTTGGCGACCATCACCATTCAGAACTACTTCCGCATGTATAAGAAGCTGGCCGGCATGACGGGGACCGCGGACACCGAGGCGACCGAATTCAAAAAAATCTACAAGCTCGACGTCGTTGTGATCCCGACGCATCGGACGATGATCCGGATTGATAACCCGGATGTCGTCTACCGGAGCGAGACAGAAAAATTCGATGCCGTAGTGCAGGAGATCGCTGCCTGTCACGAAAGGGGTCAACCCGCATTAGTCGGTACGACCTCGGTCGAAAAGTCAGAGCGCCTCTCCCGGATGCTCAAGAAGCAAGGGATCAGGCACAACGTCCTTAATGCCGTGAATCACGAGGCCGAAGCCACTATTATCGCTCAGGCCGGAAGATTCGCGGCGGTGACCATTGCCACCAACATGGCGGGGCGCGGAACCGACATCCTGTTAGGCGGGAATCCAGAGTTTCTGGCTCGTTCCGACATGGAGCATGAATGGATCAGTCGAGCCTCCAATCTTCCCTTCCAAGGAGTCACAAGATACGAGGACGCGCTGAGAGAGCTGAGGGAAAAATCTGAAGAAAAGATTCAGCGGGCCGAGGCGAGTTATCGCAAACAGGTGGAGGTGTACGAGCAGCAGCGGGCGGACGCGCTCAAGAAATCTACGGAGAGCCAACGGCGTCTGCGGGAGCTTTCTCCTTTTCGTGCGGTCAGGCAACAATACGAAGATCTGTCCGCCACGGAATTGATTGAAGCCTTGCACGAGTTGCGCAATATCCCTGAAGGTTATCTGCGAGCGAAGGAGAGCTTGGAGTCCTCTCTTGCCGAAGCGGGCCGATCTGACCAGGCGGAAGTCCTTCAAGCGTTCGAGGAAGCCCGCGCGGCCTTTGGCGAATATCTGACGCGTTGGCAAGAAGGGGACGGGAAGAGGCAGGAGCTTATGGAGGCCTTGGATGAGAAGAGGCGTAACTACGAGCAGAGGATTAACGACTATGAGTTTGCGGTGACGAACGCGCTCTTGTCCCAGGGAGATCAGGCCCAGATCGTGGCTGAATACCAAGAGGCCTACAAAGCCTTTGAAGAGGCCGAGGCCCGTTGCGAGGAGCTTCGCCGTCCCTATGAAGAGACGATCCGTGAGGCGCAGAGGGATTACGAGTCTAAAAGACAGGAGTATGTGCGCGCCGTCGAAGAGATCCGGGAAAAGCTGGAAAAGGCTCCGGAAGCGTATAGACAGCGGTACGAGGAGATCTTGGAGAGCTATAAGAAGGTGTGCGCGGAGGAGCGGGAGAAGGTAATCGGTGCAGGAGGGCTCCACATTGTGGGAACGGAGCGCCATGAGAGCCGAAGGATCGACAATCAGCTGCGTGGTCGGTCCGGGCGCCAGGGCGATCCGGGCTCATCCCGCTTTTATCTCTCTCTGGAAGATGATCTCATGCGCATTTTCGGCGCCGACCGAATCCAGGGAATCATGAACCGGTTGGGCATGGAAGAGGGCGTTCCGATCGAGCATCGGCTGGTTACCCGGGCCATCGAGAACGCGCAGAAGAAGGTCGAAGCCCATAACTTTGATATCCGGAAACATCTTCTGGAATACGACGATGTCATGAACAAGCAGCGTGAAGTTATCTACCATCAGCGCAGGGAGGTTCTGAAGGGCGATAACCTTAAAGAGGAAGTTTTGGAGATGGCACGAGGATTGGCGGAAGAGATTGTGGAGCGCTATGGGGACAAAAACCTTCATCCTGCGGACTGGGATTTAAAAGCGCTCAATGAGTCACTCTTTCACCAATTCAATTTCCGCCTCGATCTCAAGACCAAGGAGCAGGAGGATTTAACTCCGGAGAGATTAGAAGAGATAGTTTGGGAGCGGGTGGCGCAGACTTACGATAAGAAAGAGGAGCGGTTTGGTCCACCGATGCTCCGGCAGTTGGAAAAAATCATCATGCTTCAGACGATCGACAGTCTCTGGAAAGACCATCTCTTCAATATGGATCACCTGAAAGAGGGAATTGGTCTGCGCGGTTATGGACAGAAGAACCCTTTGCAGGAGTATCAGAAAGAGGGGTTTGAGATGTTTGAGGAGATGGTCCATCAGATTCAAGCGGATGTCGTGCAGAAGCTCTTTACTATTGAGGTGGCGCGTGAGGGCGTGATGGAAGAGATGGAAATTCAGCGCGGTCCGCAAAGAATGGTCTTGAGTCATGGCGATGGCGGAGAGGCAGCCCGTGTAAATCCGGTCAAACGCCAAGGAAGCAAGGTAGGCAGAAACGACCCTTGCCCCTGCGGTAGCGGAAAGAAATACAAGAGGTGCTGCGGCAAGTAACTAACTAAGGGGAGAAGGGGCCTTCCCCTCAGAGCGGGAGGCGATAGGCCTCTAATTATCTGTCCTTTTCTCACGTAACCTGATCTGTCTGTCATCTCAGACAAAGTAATGTGACGAGCGCCTCCCTTCCTTCGGGCCAGGCCCCTTTACTTGGGAGAAAGGCAGGGAACAGCAAGTCAAGTCGGGGAGTTCTATGGCGAGGGTTACAGTTCCCGGGTTCAAATTTGCGGGTATTGCCTGCGGCATTAAAAAAAGCCGGAAGAAGGACTTAGCTGTGATATTTTCCGAGCGGCCAGCTACGGCGGCTGCCCTTTTCACCACAAATAGAGTTAAGGCGGCTCCGGTCTTGGTTGGGTTGAAGCGGATGAAACGCGGAGTTCTCCAGGCTGTAGTCGTCAATAGCGGCAACGCTAACGCATGCACAGGCAGCCAAGGTCTCGGTGATGCGGAAGCCGCGTGTCGGGAGGCGGGTTTGCGGTTAAGGATCGAACCTAAACTCGTTTTTCCCTCCTCCACTGGAGTGATTGGAATTCCTCTTCCTACGGAAAAGATGAGAAGAGGCATTCAAGAGGCCGCCAAGAAGCTTTCGCTAAAATCCTTTCTGCATGCGGCAGAGGCGATTCTGACGACGGATCGGTTTGTCAAGGTCGCGACAGCCTCTTGTCTCTTGAAAGGAAGAAGGGTGGTGATTGCAGGGATGGCCAAGGGGGCAGGGATGATCGCTCCAAACTTGGCGACCATGCTCGTCTACATTCTCACCGATGCTGCAGTGGAACGGCGTTGCCTCGACGCAATTCTACGTCGATCTGCCGAAGAGACCTTCAACCGCATCACGGTCGATGGAGATATGAGCACGAATGATACGGTGCTTTTCCTGGCGAATGGATTTGCCGGGAACTCACCGGTGAGGCGGGGGAGCAGGGAAGAAAGGGTATTGGGGCAGGCGACTCAGAGGGTGATGAAGGAACTCGCCGTCAAGTTGGTCGAGGATGGCGAGGGAACGACCAAGGTTGCTGAGATTCGAGTAGACGGCTCTCGCTCGGTAGCTGAAGCGAAAAAGGTGGCGTTTGCCGTCGCCAACTCGAAGCTGGTCAAGACCGCTTTTTTTGGCGCAGACCCAAACTTCGGCCGGATCATGGCGGCTATCGGCTATGCCGGCGTTGGCATTCAGCCGGAGAGAATAGATGTTTCATTTGACGGGGTTATAGTTGTGAGCAAGGGCGTTGGAATCAATTCGACGGAGAGAGCTGCCGCCAGGGTTTTAAGACGGCCGTCATTCACTGTGAGAATTCACTTGCATCACGGAAAACGGTTCGCCTCTGTATGGACCTCGGATCTTGGTTACGAGTATATCCGGATCAATTCGGCTTATAGGACCTGATGCTCCCTTCCTTGACCGCCGAATGAGACGCCAACTTTGTTCCCATCTGCGTCTTTTTGCACAGTACAACTGGCTAAAACAAAAAAAGTCATCTCTAAGAAGTCAAAAACAGCAAGGGGTAACTGGCTTTACACCAGTTACCCCTTGCGTACAAACTTTGAAGCCCTTTGGCGGTAGCTACTTCACCAACACGGGTTTACCAGCTTGTATTCCGAACAGCGGCCCGTCAGAAGCACCACGAGGGGTAAAATCAGGGTTGCTTCAACTAACGTCTGGCCGTTGTTTCTGAATAAGCCTCTAATTTGCTTCCATGAAAGCATTGAATCCGACAGCTACAGTTTTGATGACCCAATTTGAGGGAAGCTGCCTCCAAGCTAGCGTGATAGCAGTGGTGCTTACATCCCCTTCCCTAAGTCGTTGGATCCCCGATCAGCCCAGATTGGATTGACGATTCCTTGCTTGCCGTCTGGTCGTGCGCCACTTTGTCCCTATGGTTTCCTGCTCCCAACTTGATAATTTTATCCTGGAATTCGTCCAATCCTTTGGTTGCGTTTCTCGTGTCGACTGCCACCTTGGCCGATCTAAGAATGTCCTGGAGATTGTACGAGTCGTGATTGGTCAAAATGACAACGCAGTCCTGAGATTTGATCAGAGCCGGGGATAATTCTACAGACTCCAAAACCTTTCCTCCGAGGTTCAGCCTTGGCACCATGGGATCGTTATACGAGATGCGCGCGCCTTTCGCCTTCAAAATCTGCATCACGTCGATAGCCGGAGATTCCCGACAATCATTGACCCCCTTTTTATAGGCCACCCCGAGGATGAGGACTTTCGCTCCCCTGACGCTCTTTTCAAGCCGGTTTAATGCCTCGGTCACTAGACCGCCAACTACGGAAGGCATCATGCCGTTGATCTCGGCCGCTAGGGCGATGAATCGTGCCTGAAAATTGAGCGCCTTGAGCTTCCAGGCTAAATAGTGAGGATCAATAGGAATGCAGTGGCCTCCCAGGCCAGGGCCCGGATAAAAGGGGATGAAACCGAAAGGTTTGGTAGCCGCCGCGTCGATGACCTCGTAGACGTCGACGCCTAGTAAATCACACATGAGAGCCATTTCGTTGACCATGCCAATATTGATGCTCCGGAAGGTATTTTCCAGCAGCTTAACCATCTCGGCGCACTTTGGGCTCGACACGGGCACGACTCGCTCCGTGAATTGCGAGTAAAAGATTTTGACCAACTCCTTGCACCTACTCGTAACCCCGCCGACGACTTTAGGTGTGTTATGTGTGGTGAAGCTCTTGTTTCCAGGGTCAATTCTCTCTGGAGAAAAGGCCAGGAAAAAGTCTTTCCCTACCTTGAGGCCTGTTGATTCGAGCTCGGGAAGAATCAGCTCCTCGGTCGTGCCGGGATAAGTTGTGCTCTCCAGGACAATGAGTTGGTCTGGCCGAAGTTGCTTCTTAATCTCCTCCGTGGCCCCAAGAATAAACGAGATATCCGGGTCTCTGCTCTTGCTGAGAGGAGTAGGCACGCAGATGCTAATGGTATCCGCCTTCCGCAGCACAGTAAAATCGCTCGTGGGATAAAATTTCTTTTTCCGCAAAGCGTCTTGGATAATTTTGTCGGGGACATCGCTGATATAGGATTTTCCATCCTCGAGACTTCTTATCTTTTTCTTGTCAATGTCAACGCCGATTACGGTGAAGCCGGCATTCACCATCTCTAGGGCCAAGGGAAGGCCAACGTATCCGAGCCCGATCACCGCTGTGGTCGCTGTATGCTCTTCTAGTTTATCTTTGAGTGTCGTCAACTTGAGTTACCTCCGTTTCCCGTCAATGGTCTTGGTCCGCTTGCCATGTTTGTTGTCCCTTCGCGCTTTGACGCCCTGGGCCCAATCTCTTGAATTCTCCGATATCAATCTCGTACTTGGCAATGAGCTCATAAAGATTCACTCGGCTGATCCCGAGGTCTTTTGCCGCTCGACTGATGATGCCTTCGTTCTTTAGCAGAGCCCTTCGCACATAGTCGGCCTCCATAGCTTTCCTGGCGTATTTCAGATTCACGTCATGATTCGGTCGGTCCAGACTAAACCCCAGGTCATTTGGGCTTAGGATGGAGTGGGTAGACAAGACTACCGCCCGGTTGATTAGATTTTCCAGCTCTCGGACGTTGCCGGGCCACGAATAAGCCATGAGCTTTTTTTCTGCGCCGGCGGAAAGGGAAATGAGGGGCCTGTGGTGCTCTCCGCAATGTTTCTGCAAAAAGTGCCGGGCCAGCGGAACGATATCTTCCTTTCTCTCACGAAGCGGCGGGATGGTCAACGGAACTACTTTCAACCGGTAGTATAGATCTTCACGAAAGGCGCGGTTCTCCACGTCCTTTTTAAGATCTCGATTGGTAGCAGCGAGGATTCGGACATCTAATTCGATCGGCTGGTTGCCGCCGACCCTCTCGATCTTTCGATCCTGGAGAAAGCGGAGCAGTTTGACCTGCAAGGGCGGAACAAGCTCTCCAATCTCGTCGAGGAAAAGCGTTCCCTTGTGGGCCAACTCAAACTTTCCCTTCTTTTGGATGTAGGCTCCCGAGAAGGCGCCCTTCTCATGGCCGAAGAGTTCGCTTTCCAATAGAGCCTCGGGAATAGCTCCACAGTTGACGACAATAAAGGGGTTACCTTTTCTCAAGCTTCTCTGATGAATCGCCTGGGCGACGAGTTCCTTCCCAGTGCCGCTATCCCCACAGATCAATACGGAAATATCAGACAGCGCCACACGCTCGATGAAGTGATAAACCTGCTGGATGCTCTTGGAGACTCCCACAAGACCGTAAAGACCCGACCCCGAGCTGGAATAGGTGGATTGCAGTCGTTTCTGCAGTTGGTGGATGTAGAGGGCACGTCTAATCATGACTTTCATTTCGTCTAAGATAATCGGTTTCGGGTAATAATCAAACGCCCCCAGTCGTACCACCTGCAAGGCATGGGCGTCGTTGTTATTGCCGCTGACAATGATCACGCGTGTCAACGGATCTTGCGCCAGCATTTGTTCTAAGAGACGCAGCCCGCCGAGGTCCGCCGGACTTTGAGGGTCCAACGAAAGATCCGAAATGACGACCGGGGGTTTCTCTCCGCGAAAGATTGTCAACGCTTCGTGTTCGTTGCAGGCGGTGAGGACCTGGTAGTCCTTCTCAAGGGCCCGCTGCATCTCTTTCACAATCTCTTTTGCGTCATCAACAATGAGAATTTTGGATTTCACAAAGCTTCGCTTGTCCTTTATCTATTCAGAAGTATGATTTCCGTGGATTTCAACGATAGAACGGGAGAGGAGGCCTGTTGACAAATGGATGTTTCAAAAGTTGCTCAGTCAAAGCAATCTTAACGGTTCCGTAACAATGATTTAGCAGTCAGCGAGTATCTTAGTGTAAACAATCCTGACAGCCGGCTTGACTTTCTGGACCATTAATGGCACAAAGTTTAACTTGAAGTTTCTGGCCGAGAAACTGGGGAGCATAGGAGTGGCTAGTTCAACAGCAAGGCTTTCTGTTGCTCGCAGTCCATCCGCTGGTGCAGAAGGGTTGGATCCATTGGCTGCCTCTTCTATAGGACGTGGAGATTCGAATTCCCTAGACGAAGCATCGCGGGAAATATCCCTCGACTCTTTCCCCTGCGTTCTTTATGAGTGTAACCGCTCTATGGAGTTGACGTTTATTACCAGCAACATTTTCGAACTCATAGGTTTTGAGGCAGGAGAACTGATTGGCAACCGGGCTTTTTGGGATGAAAGAATAATTGCGGATGATCTTGTGCTGGTTCGGCAGAAGCTCGGCGAACTCAAGAACCTTAAATCGATCTCTATGACGCATCGCCTTCTGGATCGGAGAGGGTTGCCGGTATGGGTCAGTCATAGTCTTCAAAGCCTTCCCAAGGCAGGCGGCGATGTCTTGCGCGGCTGCCTTTTGAGAAGTGGCAAAGAGGCTGCGGTCCAGGAGTCAGGTCAGGGTGCCGTAGATCTCTTCGTACACAAGATCGGCAATCATTTTCAGCTTTTAAGGCTCGTGATTAGTTCTTTGAAAAAAGTTTTGCCTGAATCGAGAGAGACCGAGGTTCTTAATCAGACAGTTGACAGTGCTATCGAACTTGCCCGTAGTTTTTCGGACTACAATCAGGCGCCGTCATCCTGGTTGGGGACGGTGGGCATGATCGACGTCGTGGAGGCGGGGTCGGCACGATTAAAGCCAGAATTTCTGGAAAAAGGTGTGTTATTTGAAAATCAAATTGACCCTTCTGTTCGAGAAGTATCAGTCGCCGGAGATCCGTTCCTACTTGAGTTGGCTGTAAGCTATATTCTGCAGAATGCTTTAGAGGCTACACCGAAGGGGGGGACAGTAACCCTTCGTGCTAAGGCCGAGTCTAAAACGAGCGCGGTTCCTGTTGTTAAGATTAGCATCATTGATTCGGGATGTGGTATCGAAGGAAAAAATGTGGAGCGCATTTTGTCTCCATTCTTTACCACAAGAGAGGGCCATTACGGCTTGGGGTTAAGCACAGCGCATCGCTTTATAACAATGCACTCGGGTCTTATACAGGTCAGGAGCATCGTTAACGAAGGCACGGAAGTAAAGATTGCGCTCCCCGCGGTCGCCCTGAAAAATCCGTCTCGGGGGTAATTATGCACCGCCTATTCGGCGCTCAGTGTTAGTTTTACCTACCTGCTCTATTCCGTATGTACAGTATCCTGATTGTTGAAGATCACGATCTCCTTAGGGAGCAACTGGGCCGCTTCTACGAACAGGAGGGTTACCGGGTTACACTGGCCGCCTCCGGGGAAAAAGCAATAGAAAAACTCTCAAAGGAGGTGTTTGCTATTGTAGTCTCTGATGTAAAAATGCCCGGAATGGACGGCTTCCAGCTTACCCGGCACATCCGCGAAAATTATCCTGAGACCGACGTGATTCTAGTGACTGCCTTTGGCAACGTGAAAGAGGCAGTGCAAGCAATGAAGCTGGGGGCGAGTGACTACATTACCAAACCTGTCGAACCTGAGGCCATCCGCTTCGTGAGCGAGAAGCTTATCGAGAAAAGACGACTTTTGGAAGAAGTTCGGGAGTTGCGACAGATTGTCAAGGAGGAATATGTCAAGGAGGAATACGTCCTTGAAAACATAGTCGGCAAGAGTCCCAAAGTGCTGAAAGTCTTTGAACTCATTAAGGCTTTGGCGGAGACAGACTCCGGAGTATTGGTTACGGGAGAAACTGGGACGGGAAAGGAATTGGTTGCTCGGGCCATTCATAACTTAAGCAGACGAAAGGGTCGCCAGTTTGTCGCCATCAACTGCGGCGCATTTCCGGACACGCTTTTGGAGAGCGAACTCTTCGGCTATGAAAAAGGAGCCTTCACGGGGGCCATCAACAGTCGTGCAGGCAAAATTGAGCTTGCGGATAACGGCACGCTTTTTCTGGACGAGGTCGAGAGCATTACTCTCCCGATGCAGATCAAGCTCCTGCGAGTCCTCCAAGAGCGAGAAGTTGAGCGGCTTGGCGGAAATCGGAAAGTCAAGATTAATATGCGTGTCATTGCGGCGACGAATGTCGACCTCTCCCTTTCCTTGGCTCGTGGTACGCTGCGGGAGGATTTTTATTATCGCATCAATATTATTCCGGTCCATATCCCGCCGCTGCGTGAACGGCTGGAAGATCTTCCGCTCCTGGTTGAACATATTCTTCGCCACCATTCTTTCGCGCGAGAGAAAAAGATCCAAAACGTCTCGCCTAAAGTGTTCGATCAGATGCTGGCTTATCATTGGCCTGGTAACGTCCGGGAGCTCGAAAATATCCTGGAACGCGCCATTGTCAAGTGCCCCGGGGGAACAATTGACGAAGTGGACCTGCCAGCGCCACCTCGTTCGGCTCCCGATATGCCGTTTCGTAGCAATGGAGAAGTTGGCGTTTCATTAAAGCAATGGGTGTTAAAAAGCGAAAAGGATTATTTGCGGGGACTCTTGATTAAGCACAAGGGACGCATTGGAGCCACGGCAAAAGAGGCAAAAGTAGATGACAAAACCCTCTATCGAAAGATGAGGAGGCACGGATTAGATAAGGAATCCTTCAAACCCTCCGCGTAAGTGATACTTTTGATCTCTCTTCGACTTTCCTTAAGTTTGAGAGTTCCTATGACTTTTGCCAGCGATTTCTCCGACCCTATCCTGTTGTTCAGCGGACGGCTTTGATTCATTGAGATGTCTATACGTTTGGTAAAGTCCTTGTTCAAATTCAGTGTGAACTTTGTAACCCAGGACTCTTCTGGCCTTGGAAATATCAGCCAACGTATGACGGACATCTCCCTGACGACTTGGGGTATGTACCCACTGCAGATTCTTGCCTAGAATCCTGGAAAGGGCAGCAATCAGGTCCAGGAGGGAATAGGCTTTGCCCTTCGCTACGTTGAACGCTTCTCCGACGCCTTTTTCTGCCGCCGCCGCCAAGAGATTGGCCTGAACTACATCATCGATGTAAGTGAAGTCTCGACTCTGAAGCCCGTCGCCATGAACTTCGAGTGGCTTTCCCTTTAGGGCGCGACTGATGAATTTGGGGATGACCGCGGCGTATTGTGACCTTGGGTCCTGCCGTGGGCCAAATACGTTAAAGTACCGAAGGGATATTGTCTCTAAGCCATAGACCTTGGTGAAGACCGAACAATAATTTTCACCAGCGAGTTTTGATACCGCATAAGGGGATATAGGAGCGGTAGCTTGGTCTTCAGTTTTTGGCAAGCGAGGAGAATCGCCATAGACTGAGGAGGAGGAAGCATAGACCACTCTTTTGACGCCTGAATCCCGTGCGGCCAATAGAATGTTTAAAGTCCCTTGAGTGTTAACCTCGTTGGTTGCGAGTGGATTGTCTACAGAGAGAGGAACGGAACGGAGGGCAGCCTGATGGAAAATAACTTCTATTCCCTCTACGGCCTTTCTGACAAGTTCCAGATCCAGGATGTCGCCCTCCACCAGCTCTAGTTTTGCAATATGGCCATTGAGATTTTCTCTTTTCCCGGTAACAAAGTTATCGATCACTCGGACTTGTTTACCGTCTTTAAGTAACCTTTCCACAATGTGAGAACCGATGAAACCCGCTCCGCCTGTTACGAGATACATATTTTCTCCTTTCGATA
>Ga0066710_100002580_pt1 | contig 14739 bp, 16 predicted proteins | sample GraSoiAngelo_159_FD_79666 | JGI IMG/M metagenome (GOLD analysis project Ga0066710, IMG submission 79666) | Grasslands soil microbial communities from the Angelo Coastal Reserve, California, USA - 14_1009_16_40cm | ecosystem: Environmental > Terrestrial > Soil > Grasslands | place: USA...
ACCGATCGCTGCTTGAATGAGAGGCATTCTGAGCTGCTGATGCCAATTTGGCGGCGCCTGCCGAAGAAGCACAGTCCTTTACTACTTATCTGAAAAGCAGGATCCCGCCTTCCGCCCAGGCACAGCGAATCTGGCGCTGCGGTGGAAAACCGGTATTCGCCAGATCGCCCGCGAAGAGATGGCTCATCTCATTACCGTCCAAAATCTTCTCCTTGCTCTGGACCATCCCTTCCATCTGAACCGCGGACACATTCACGGCGATGCGCATGCCCAGGCACTTCCGTTTGTATTGGAGCCGCTGAGCCTCACCTCGTTGGCGAAATATGTCGTTCTGGAAAGCCCTTCGGACGACCAAATGGACAAGAGCACACGGGCGGTGATGAGCAAGGTACGCGCAATCCTCGATGAAGGACACCATCTGCGTTTGTTGCGCGTGGGTCTGATCTATGCGGCGCTCTACTGGCTGTTTCTGGAGAGCAATAGTCCGGGATCAGACTGGCCTTTCCCGTGGGAGTGGGTTAAGGAGTTCAAGACGAGATATCCCGGTGACTTTCACTTAACGGACGACGACTTTATTGACAGTGGGAAATACGAGGAGAGGGCGGCGTCATCTCAAGAATGGGGCATTTACGAGACGAACGTGCATGCCGATAGCGGTGAGCCGCGGGAGGCAGCCTTGGGTACACTTCGCTGGATCATGGCCCAGGGACAAGGCCCCAACGCGATCGAAAAATCTCATCCGCCGGATCGAGTCTGCCCAGTTCTTGTCACAGCGGGATCCGTTTTCCGCAGAACCCCTGCAGCAGTTGTCCCTACCTCGGACTTTGTCTGGGACGGCAGGATTTGGTCGTGGCCGCTCTGGTGCGGCGGCCAGGAGCACCAGACCTTGGTTGGCTTGACGAGCTTACGTACTAGGTATCGGCCCATGCTGCCCAAACTCAATCGTCTCTGGGCCCTGTTCGTGCTGATGAAGATCGACGAGATCCTGGCGTGGGACCAGCGGAAGGAGGCCGAACGGGACACCCGCTTTGTCGAACTAGGAAGGTATCTGTGCGAAGTCCGTGCCGGCCAATACTGGCGGCTGGAAAACCTGAAGTCGTTCGACGAGTTTCTCGAGAGAGGTTTCCGGAATCCAGGCGGAAGGCTTACTACCATGTGGATCCATGAGCACCTGCCACCGCAGGCCCGGAAGGAACTGAAGGTGGGCTGGACGAAAGGACTGGAACTAGCGAAGGTGGCCAGGAGGGATGGGCAGGAGTTCGATTGTGCAACCTGGCTGCACAAAGCGCGCTCGCTGCCAAAGGATCAGTTCAAGCGGGAGGTCGGGAAGGAACTAACCGGGCGGGAAACGGAACCATGGGAGATTATCTACTTCAAACTATACAAGGCCCAGATTCCGATCCTCGAGCAGGCGATCGAAACGGCGGCCCTGATGCTGGGATCGGACAAGTCCCGTGGCTATTGTTTGGAGATGATCTGTGCGGACTTTCTGGCGGGCGCGAACTTGGACAATGGCAACCCGGAGATCTTGCTGAGTTCGATGACCCGCTTCTTCAAGTTCCTGCCCGGAGAGCAACGGCAGCAGTTCCTGGCTTGCCTGGAGCAGAAAGCGTCATAAGCCGAATGCTCGCGAAGCGTCCACGCTTGCGATTAGATCCCCAATCGTACAAGGAGCTGTGCGAGCAGGCGATGAAGAGAGACGGGCGGGACGGGGCTCTAGCCGTTCCTGAGTACTAAAGGCCAACATCCAAAAGACTCTTCAGACAGATAACGTGACCTTCATTGCTCGACCCCTTGGCCTCAACGCGTTGCCCTTTGGAAACTTGTCCGAGTTCGTGTCTAGAGGCACCCTTATTACGTTGGACGCTAAGCTTCATGGAGTCCTCTGTGACCCCCGCGAAGCCAGTCTGAGGCTGTATTCTCAGTCGTCCTGAATCCCCCGCCGTAGAGCCCCGGTACGGCTGCGAGTGAGGTCACGAAGTGATTGATCTCTGTTCGCGTTGCCTGATTCTCTGCACCGCGTGTACCTTGGTCTTATCGCTGACCACAGGGGTCGGCTGTCAGGGTGTCAGCACAGGCCAAGCAGTTCAAGGCCCCGGAAGCGTCTTTGTCAGTCCCCATACGATGAATTTCGGCGACGTAACCGCAGGGACCACTCGTAGTCAAACCGGAACACTAACGGCCGCTACCTCCAATGTTCGGGTATCCACCGCAGATTGGAGCGGTCAGGGGTACTCGGTGAGTGATATCACCTTTCCACTGACGATTCCGGCAGGGAAGAGTGTTTCATTCACGGTGGCCTTTACCCCTCAAGCTGCAGGTAGCTCCGCGGGCAGTATTTCCTTCTTCAGTGATGCATCAGACTTTCCGATTATCCAAACACTTACTGGGGCCGGAATCCAGCCGGCAACGCACAGTGTGGATCTCTCCTGGGATCCGAGCACGTCGACCGTGGCAGGCTACAACATCTACCGAGGCACGCAGTCAGGTGGCCCATACGCGAGGTTGAATTCGGCCCTGCTACCGAGCACAAGCTATAGCGATGCTAGCGTCCAATCTGGTGCGACCTACTTCTACGTCACCACTGCGGTCGATTCGAGTGATCTGGAGAGTGCGTACTCAAATCAAGCACGAGCGATGATCCCCAGCCCATAGGTTTAGCATTCCAGATCTCCGTTGGTGCAGGCTGCCTGTCGGCATTGAGATTCCCTGCATCGACACAGAGACCTCTGGCTGGCGCCCGAGTACAGGACAGCTAGGCGCGTCAGACGGACGACGAGCGCGAGGAACCCTTGACCTTAACCCTTCGAGAGACCACGGTTGGAGTTCCGTTTATATACAAGCAACATCCCACCACCGATTGCCAATCCCGAAAGGACAACATAGGCATAAAGTGGTCCACCTTCTGGGACTGGGACTGAGACTGGGTCCTTACACTTTTTGGGATCATCGCCCTGATCACACACCTTGTCTTTAGCTTGTACCCACACGGGGAGAGAAATCGCAGAGAGCAGTAGGCCGACGCTTGCCGCTCGCTTCCACCAGGAACGTGTCATATGTTTCTCCTTTTCTTGTGCACAGTTAAGAGCCACCGCCAATTTTGGTCATTTCCCTCTGTCAAATGAGGGTGCTTTCTTACGGGAAAACTTTGCTGGAGAATTCTGCCCGGAATGCCTTAGAGTCTTACAGGATTCAAGCTGGCCTCTGCCGGCACATGCCCTTCCGCCCGTCGCAACATCCAGAGCAGGACGAAGACTGCGATTAGAGAGAACATTAAGAAAACTATTCCGCCATCGTGGTGGAGTTTCCCGGTCATGAAACCATGATCGACTCGGGTGGTTAGCATTGCAATGGCAAAAATCCGCAATCCATTTTTCGCAATCGCCAGAGGAATCGACGCTACTATCACCAGGGCCTTGTTCCAGGGTGAACGCAGAAGAAGCTGCGCCAGTACCATGGTTGTGACCCACAAGATCATGCTGGAGCGGATACTACTGCAGTTCTTAGCGACCTCGATCGTCAACCCGGGGATGGACAATACAACTCCATCTTTCTCTACTGGAACACCGGCCACCGAGAAAACTAAATGGGCCATGTAAGCCGAGCCCTGCTGCAGCAGGCTCACGATTCCGTTCAGCACAAACCCCGGGAGAGGCACTAGCCAAAACAAGAAACACAAAGGAAACAGGAATGATCGGAAAGCTCTAGTGTCGAAGCAAAGCACAAAAGCTCCTATCCACCAGATGACAAGCGCCAGCATGTTCAGGGATAGTTGGACGTCGGCTTGCAAGCCCCACCACCTGGCGCCGAGGAAACCGATAGTAAGCGCCAGACCCAAGAGGGCGGAACCAATAAAGAAATTCGGCTCAGGCCTAAGTTTGTGTGACCGCAAGGCCAAGAACATCAAAGCAGCGCTGCTCGGAAAAATCAGAATTATGTGTGCGTATTCGTCATGATTCAGAGAGATCGCGAATGTAGTTCGCAGTGCTCCCCACAAGATCAACAAGGAGACGGCAAACAGGAGCGCAAAGCTTATATGCAAAGACACCGGCGACAGCCGACTTCGACAATCTTCTTGGACAAACATGGCAGGTATGACGGGAAACCTGTTCGAGATTAACTTCACAAAGTCTTCGTCATGCAATGGATCGACGATCTGTCCGATCAACCTGGCCAGGGAGTCTGTAAACGAGTGCTTCGCCTTCCAACATGGCGTAAGCTACACGGGCGTTCTCTTCTCCCGTTCCTACAATTTCCCAGTCAGACCCATTCTGCACAAGCCTCATCTCACTCCTATTTCTCCACCAGCGATTCACCTCTCCCGGAAGAGCAATCCACACATTCCGTTCGCGACATTCCCTGGAAAGATACTGCAGCAATTGTGTGTAGGCATTCCTTGCTTTACGCTCGATCACATAATCCGGATGTACGATGAAGCTTGCTAAACCATTGCCGTCGAAAATAAGCTGTGTCTGCCGTTTCCACAAATCGGTAGAGTATTGTCCGAGGAGATGAAACAACATATAGTCTTGCGTTACCGTTACCGGGATCTCAAGTATTCGGTCGATAAAGTATGGCATTGTCGTGCAGCACCCACCGCGTTGGGGATCCAAGTGAGCCACGTTCGGCACAGACATGTCGTATGAGAAGGTGAAAGCGTCATACCAGGCGGTATTGCGGTACAAGGCGCCTGACCGAAACCCCGAAATGCCATGCTTATCGGCAAATCGGTTAATGTTCGCTGCTCTCTCCTGAAATAACGCTCGATCCGTAAAAAGCAAACCATCGTGGTTCCAGTCGTGAACGTTGACTTCAAAGCCACGCCTTCTAACCTCATTCAGCAATGTTCCGGGAAGTGGGTATCTTCCCTCGGGAACAAGCTGGAAAGAAGACTTTATATAGAAGCTGTCGTTGAGATCCATCAGGGCTGTACAGAATTGCAGCCCAACGCGTGTTTCGACATCGTGGGTCATCACCGCGCAGGCCGAGTAGCCATGGGGCCAAAACCATATGAATGGGACTTGCTTTAGGCCCAACGTTGTCATAGCAAGGCGTAGCAGAGTTTCATAGACTTGCTCTACCGTGCGGTCGACGGGCCAAGCGGGGAACACATTCGTGTCCCAACCTTTTTGCCAGATCCGCTTCAGGCGGCTGCGCAGCCTAAACGGAAGTAATGGCCTCAACAGGTAATATGCAGCGACCAATGGAGATCTTGGACGTTTGCCATCACACGCGATGTACCGCTCTAAGCGAAGGTTGTTGATCAGTTCCTGGGGGTCACACGGCAGAGCGCACTGACCTCCTTGAATGTCAACGACTGGCAATAGGTCTGACATGTTCATTTTCGGATCTAGAGGGGGCGATTCCAAGCAAGACCGCCCGTAGCAGGTTGCCTCACCAAGACGAAAGTAGCCAGGGTACTCCGAGAGCTCATCCATTGACTGGAGGCAATCCAGCTCTTCCGAACAGCGATAGTAGTCGACCAACATATCAGTCATTGTCAACATCGGGAACTGTGACCTCTGGGCAGGCGTGCAAATCCGGGAATGATATCATCGAGATACGATATGCTTGCCGATTATCCTGGAGTTTGCGCCTGGGAGCCAATCAACCGCAATTTGCTGGCACTGCTGGGAACAACACGGAATTGTTGCAAGGTGTGACTCGCCAGCTTTGACGTGTTCGCCAACCCTGACGGCTACCTTCATGTCGTCACGAGTCGGTAGCACGAGATCAACTTGTGAACCAAACCGTATCAAACCAATTCGCTGCCCCAGAGCTACTTGCTGGCCCTCCTCTACGAAAGAGGCGATCTGACGGACTAGTCTAGACGCAATCTGAATCATAGCCACTTGAAAATCATGGTGCTTGATGACGGTGGTGAAGCGCTCGTTGTCAAAGATCCGATCTGGTTGCCTTAAGGAGCCGAAACCGCCCGGAAAATGACGCTTGAGAATTACTTCGCCTGCGATTGGAGCCCGGTTCACATGAACGTCCAAGAAACTCATGCTAATTCCAACTACAACGGCGTCCTCAGTACAGAAAGGAGTCTTGGTCAACTCTGAAAGAGAGTAGGTATGACCATTCTTCCTGGAGACCGGCAGCATGCCTCCTCTAGACTCGTAGATGTAGATCACTGTACCATCGGCGGGACTGACAACCACATCGCTTCCGTTGGGGGGCCGCCGCTCGGGGTCCCTATAGAATCGATAAGCCAAAAGCGAAAAGGCCATCGCTAGCGAGGAGGCCCACACTGCCACGGCGGCTTGTTCCACTCCGAGAACGACGAATCTGGCTAACCAAGTGGTAGTGGCCGTCGATAATAGCACAAGGCCACACATCACTGGCGCGACTCGACCCAAACCTAGCTGCCATTTCCAAGCTAAAGGCAATGTCGTAAGCAGTGCTGCCGCACTTCCGCCTAACATCCAGAGGAATAGCATGTTATCGATACCTTATGCCATCGACCAACTGCCAACTCGTCAAATGGGATATCCCTAGCCAGCGTGCCTACAAAAGAGTCTAGCTGCTGCAATGAGAAACGAATTAGGCATCCGAGCAAATGTGTGCTTTGCAAGCTGGATCTTCCAATCGGCTGCAACAGTTCGATTGCATGCTTCGGGAGGATATCGCAAATAGGTCATAGTTGAGCGCTGTGCCCCCCAGTGATCTTTGAACGTGACCAATCCGCTGTGGTCCGGATCTGACCGGCCCCAATCGAAGCGCATTATTCCTGAAGTCTTCGCCTCTTGTATCGCTTTCCATAGCAGGAACACCGTGCCCCCGAGCTTATGAAAGTTAGGATCAGAGCATCCGTACTTGTAAACTATCTTTTGTTTATACCGAACAGTCAGAATACCTGCTATTGGATAACGGTCCTTCAACGCAAGACCAACCTGTACGTTTGGTCGACAGAACTTAATTAGATTTCGGAGCCAAGTCATGGTGTGCGGAGGCGAGTGGTGGCGGCGCGCAGTTAACAAAAGCAGCTTATAAAAGCTATTCAATTTATCTTCAGAATTGCCCACCTGGTACGCCAAGCCCTCACGGAGCGCTCGACGGATCTTCCCTCGGATGCATGACGCATGGAAAGTGCGATAAAGGTAGTCTAACGGACGTCGGAGATCGGTGCGGTGGAGAAAAAAGGTAGCAGCTGTGCCGAAATTGAAGCGCGCGTCGAATCCAGGGGCTGTGGGACGAAGTTCAACATAGTCGCAATGTTCTTTACGCAATCTATAACGCAAATCATCTGCAAGACATTCCGCGTCGGCATCAGTGTCAATTAATGGATCACAATGATCAGAGAATGGCAAAGAAACTAGTCGTCGACCCGTCAACCAGCTATTTACATAGCACAAGGCCACACCATTGTTGAGTTCAGACCGGGGGGGCGATGTCGTGAGAGCAACGGGCTCATATCCGTAGCTTAAACGTAATGTATTAAGCCAACCGGGGGTATGAAACATGGAGGCCTTCGGATGACGCTCAAGAAATGCCGGCCAGCGTGGGTCTCTAATGGGATCGATAACAAAAACGGTCATAGTGGTGTCGACGCCGGCGAAAAACGGAGCCATTTTCGCCGGTCTAAGCCGGAGCCAAACAGCCAGTTCGGAAGCGCGCAGAACAGGCAAGGCAATTTAGAAACTGCTGTAGAGTTCTTACCGCGTCCCCGACAATGGGGGCTCTCTTTGGATCATGTTTTTTCGAGCGGCGTTAGTTGGACGGGGGCATGCCCACTTTCCTGGCCGCTATCAAAAGCCAGGGACTCTGCCCGACCCAACGGCCGAGCTGAAACATCTTCTCGATTGCGCCGAAGCCTCTGACCAGCGGCGAATTCGAGTTGAATGCAAGCGGCATCCACAAAAACCCTGCCATGGAATCGACTTGAAATCCCGCTGTTCGCAGTGCGGCGCCGTACCCCTCCGGCGAGGTGATGTTGTAACGCAACCGTCTTCTGCCCAGTAGCTGGCTCAGGTGATTGCGCCAGCTGCTCTTGTTGATCTCCGCAATCAGGAAAATGCCGCCCATGACCAGCAAGGAGTTGACCTTGGCAAACAGATCCGTCATCGGCACCGAGGAAATATATTTCAGGCTATCGATGGCGATGGCGATATCGAATCGCCGGGGATATTCAAACGTCAGGACATCGCTTTGAATGGCCTCGACGCGATCGCCGGTTCGTGTCTTCAGTAGGGCCAGTGCTTCGTATGAAATGTCGATCACGGTAATCCTGTGTCCGAGATCGGCGAGCGGTATGGCCAAACGGCCGCCGCCTCCGCCAATGTCCAGCAGGGCCATGCTTTCGCGCGACAGAAAGCGGCGGATGAACGATAGTTGCCGCTCCGTTTTGTACCTTCCCATCTCGTTTTTGTAGACGAGGGGGTCATCGAGGTCGTATTGGTACCGGACTGTATTCATAAGTGCCGACGCACCCGGTACCCTTATTGTTAGTCCGCCATTTGGTCCGGAGGTGCCTTGCGCACGAGAGTGCGCTCTATCGCGATTTGAGTTACAATGAAAACAGTTCGGCCTGTTGCCAGAAGGCGATCACCAGAGTGGGTCGTCGGCGCATCCGCCGAAGCGCCGGGCGTGCGTAATGGCTCAACTGCCCAAACGTAGTAGGGCGAAAGTTCGGCAACTCGTGCTGTTTCCAGTGCGACCACAGATACTCGACAGGAGTTAGTTCCGGAGCATAGGCCGGGAGAACTCCAGCCACAAGCGCCCTCTCTGCTGTTGCACAAAGTCCCATACGGCGCGGCTGCGATGGCCGGGGATGACCGTCCGAGACGATCAGCAGCTTGCCCGGAATGTGCCGCAGCAGATAGAGAAAAACTCGATGATCTGCGGACTGCGGAATGGCCCCGGGAAACAACCAGAAATAGAAGGCGGCTCTTCGAATACTTCATAATAGGTAATGATCTGGTTCTCCGCTTCCTGCAATTAGACTAGCTTGCCAAACTCTTTTGTTGCTTTCCCACCTTCCCTTTCGTATGACTTCCGTGTGGGGTTCAAACAAACTGACCAGCTTGTTCGGAAACTGGGTCAGGCCAGCGAAGACTCGGGCCTGGGTCTGCTTCACCACCCGGCGTACGTGATCGGTGGCAGCTGGTGCCGCAACTTGATCACTCGAGTGTTCCTCTCTGTAGGTTGTGCTGTCACTTACTAAAGTGATCTTCTCGCACGCATCCGCAGAGGTGCGGCCAGGACCACAAAATCACTCCTCACGGGTGATTACTTTTGCACCGCAAAGTAGCTAGAACCCTCTCTTCAGGAACAGGTAAGGGATCAGACCCAATTCAACGATGCCAGGGAGTACATCCTCACGGCAAAATACCGCTTCTGCACTGAAAAGCTTCAGCGATCTAAGATAGTCGCTCCAGTGTAATCTTCCAGCCCAGGTTTCCAGAATCGCGGCGGGAATATCGGTCAACAAACGTATCCACCCTATTCCGGGCTGAGCCTGACACGGCTCGACAGATTGTCCTAACTGATCCGCAAATAACATGTACGGGAAATCGACACCAGCGGCGCTTCCTATGCTGTGATATCCCCACGTTCGCGCGTTCACATCCAACAATTTGTATTGATCATCTCTCGGGTCAAGCTTGTATTCCATCTCCACAAGGCCGTAGTAGTCGATGTGACGTAACAAACGTTCCGATAATTCTCGAAGGACGGGTAGGTCGACCGTTTCCACGAACGTGCTTGCCCTTCCAAACTCTGGGGGGTGCTGTCGCGTGCGCCGAACCGTCATGCTGCCCAGAGCCTGGCCGTTCTTAAAGAATGCGCACCAGGCGAATTGCTGGCGGCCATCGCCTGGGACCAGATCTTGCACCATTAACTCGCCTGCTCCAACGTATGCCGACGCTTGCGTAAATAGTTGCTTTAGTTCGTCAGGTGTATTGGCGCGCCACGCTTTGGCTTTCGTAGCATAAATGAAATGCTCCTTTATGGCCGGTTTGATGACTAATGGCATTTCAACGTCAATGGCGGCCAATTCATGCAATTGGCATGGATACCATGTTCGCGGCGTTGGAATGCCCAATCGTTCGGCGATACGATAGGTATTGCGCTTGTCCCACGCCCATTGCACTCGATTCCAATCAGGGGTTGGAACGCGAAAGGTCTCAAGTAGGGACTCCCGATAGCGGGAAATTGCGGCTACATTCTCGTCTCGCGTGGGAAAGAGTACCCAACCTTTGAGGTCGAGTTCTCGTCCAACCTTCAATACAGCCTCTGCGGTCTGACGTTCATCACGCATCTCCGGTACCCTAATGCTGTACGTGGCATAACGTGAGAACCGCCCAATCGAGCGTTCGTCATCGATAATGCAAGTCTTAACTCCGTGGCGACCTAAGCTGCGGATGATTCCGAGGCCCTGGTAGTCTCCGCCTAAGACGGCAGCGCCAATCTCACCCTCGAGATGTCGTCGACTTCGCACAGGCAACTCCTAAAGCACTATCTATTAACAACGTTGGTGGACGTAAGTCCGCCCACTTTCCTGGCCGCCATCAAAAGCCATGGGCTTTGCCCGACCCAACCGCCGAGGTGAAACATCTTCTCGATTGCATCGAAGCCTCTGACCAGCGCAGAGTTTGAGTTGAATGGAAGCGGCATCCACAAAAATCCCACAACAGAATCGACTTAAAATCCCGCCGTTCGCAGTGCAGAGCTGTACTCTTCCGGGGAGGCGATGTTGTAACGCAACCGTCTTCTGCCCAACATTTCGCTCAAGTGATTGCGCCAGCTGCTCTTGTTGATCTCCGCAATCAGCAAAAACCCGCCGCCCATGACCAGCAATGAGTTGACCATCGATGGCCAAAGCCATATCGAATCGCCGGGGATCGTCAAACGACAGGACATCGCTTTGAATGGCTTCGACGCGACCGCCCGTTCGTGCCTTTAGCAGGGCCAATGCTTCGCCTGAAACGTCGATCACAGTAATCCTGTGTCCCAGGTCGGCCGGCGGTATGGCCAAACGTCCGCCCCCCGCCAATGTCCAGCACCGCCATGTTTTCGCGGGACATAAAGCGCCGGATAAACAAGAGTTGCCGCTTCGTTTTGTACCGTCCCATCGCGTTGTTGTAGACGAGGGGGTCATCAACGTCGTATCGGTACCGGGCCGTATTCATGAGTGCGGATGCAACTGGTGGTCTAAGCCAATTCCATTGCGAGATCATGAGCTCCGAGTGCCATTAGTGCGCACCAAGTAATAAATCAATGCGCCGCGCGGTCACTTGAGAACTCAGTGCTGTGGGGAGAACTGGAAAGGTCAGCGAAAACATCGAGTACTGTCTTCTTGACGTGTCGCATCTTTCGCTCGAGCTGCCGCTGAAGTATAGCCCTCTGCTCATACGCTTTCTCCACAATCCTCAATATTTCACCCTGGTCCTCTTTTCGCGCATCAGCCACGAGTTCCTCAAGTCCTACAGCCTTCATCACTCCGATGAATTTGTTGCTATAGGCAATCGACACCGCAGGGATACACAGCGTAACCGCAGCGATGCAGGCATGCATACGGGATCCAATAAAAAAATCGCACTGGCCAATAATGTGTTTGATCTGGTGCTGGTCGTAGCATCCGTGCAAAAGGCCGATTCGTCCCCCATATTTAGCCTTCAGGCTGTCGTAGACCTTTTCACACGCCCGCACATCGCTGTCCTCGTTCTGACCGAAAACGTGCGGTATCAAAATGACGGAAGCCTCTTTCTTTTCGACTATCGATTGTATGATCGCTACAACCAGCCCATTGTAGTCAAGCGCAACTCCAAACATTTTCCGCGGGTAGCCGCTGTTCGCCAGCAACCCGCTGATGTTGATTCCGACCAGCGGTCTTGGTAGACCAGCCGGCAGGCCGACGACGTCCACGGCCGCGGGGCAATGCGGCGCCATAACGAACGCAACATCATTGCAGAACCGAACCTGCGCTTTTTCGCAGCTGCCTCCGAGTAGCCGCGTCGTGGTATCGACGCCGGCCAAGTCGCGAGAATAGACAATCTCGGCGCGCTTCAAAATGAATTTTGCGATCCGGCGCGAGAGGCGCCTCTTGAATGGCCCGATTGTCTGCGGCAGCAGTATGAGCGGCTTCCCCAGGAAAAGGACAAGGAGCTGTGGCAGCGCAACATAAAGCAGACGCACCAGCCCATAAATATCGCTGAAGCTGTCGCCGCCTGAGATCGCCGCAAATTTGTCGGTCGCTTCGATCTCCCGCAGCCAGGAATTGCGCCTCAACAGCTGCTTCTTTACAAAGCAAAACGGACAAACTCGTATCAAAAGCGCCAAGAGCAGAAGCCACGCCACGTTGTTCGGCAGCCAGAACCTCTTCGAGAATCGGAGATTGGCTAGCCTTACTGCATGTTCCTTGCCACCAATGGACAATCTGTAGATGCGCGGTTCATGAGCGTAGTCCAGCAGAAAAATCTCCGCCTTCGGGTAGGCATGCTGGACACAAGTCAGCGCGCCCGAGGTGAGTGCGCTCACACCCATGTTGGACGTCTCGAAGGTGGCACCCAGGATCGCGATCTTTGACAAGGACTCTTTCATGGCCGGAAGTTACTACTAATCAATTGCTGGCACCGCCGCAGCTGCCGTCGGGATGGGCTCAGATTTCTTGATCATCAGCCGCATACCGGTCCGCAACTCCGGGAATCCTGCCAGCATGACTGCAATCATGACCACCACCAGTGCTCCCGCTGACGCGAAAGCCCCGAGCCAAGTAGCCTGCCCGAAGCCGGAGGCGTTGGTCAAAGAGGCAAGAAACATGCCAGCACCACACACTGTAAACGGTCTGAACAGGCTTATCGGAGCTATTCCGTGTTCTTTCTGCAACCGTAACACACAGACGGCCAACGCTAGGACTTCGCCAAGGAAGCCACTGATCGCGATCCATATCATCGATTGCCCAGTAGCGGCAGCGAGCAACACGCCTCCAAGCGCTGCGGTGCGGGTGATGTTCGAGACCATCGAGTTCAGAGTGTCGCCCAGGGATAGCGCTGCCAGGGTCGGAGCTAGACGAAGAGTACGAAGGGTCCACATGGCTCCGAGCCAACCTATGAAAGCCTCGGCACCGGCGTACTTATGTCCGTAAATCAACACTACGAAGGGTCCACCGGCGACGATAAAGCCAATCGCGATGAGTGTGGCGACGGCTGCGACCAGTTCGGCGCAAGCCGCGTACCTTCTCCGAAATTCTTGTCTGTCGTTCTGAGCCTGCGAAAGCAGAGGCAAGAACAATGATGTACTGACGTTACCCACGAGCGTGTTCGGTGCCATTGCTAGCCCGAAAGCGACCGAGTAAATGCCAAGGTCTGCCAGCGTGTATGTGCTTTGCGCAAAGAGCCAGTGGGAGGCCCCAATGACAAATCGGTCTCCTTCGAAAATGATGTACAGCAATACGCCGTTGATCAGCAGGGGCCAGCCGAACGTCACCATGCGTTTCACGTACTTGCGGTCCCAGGCCCACCTGTAATGCCGATCGGCCACCCGGTGCGAAAGCAATAGGCTGGCGGCGGATTGGATGACCAATAGCCACAGCATCAGGGAATAATCTCGGAACCAGAAGCTCAGCGGGATCACCGCCAGCGTCACTACCAGGGCAGAGACGCTGTCAGACACCACCTGCGGTGCAAACTTCAGTTCCCGCTGCACCCTGCTGAGGTCCAGGTGGGTGAAACCGCGGAGAACCGGCAGGAGCGCCAGCACGCGGAAAGCCCAAGCTGTCTGGGGAACGCCGAAGAGTCGGGCGACGGGCCCGCCAAGTGCAAAAATGATGACCGCGTTCATCACTCCGCGCATAGCCTGCAACGCTTGTGCACTGTCCTGAAACGCGGGGTCGCCCCCATCGACCGCCTGCACGAGCAACTTGTCCGCCGAAAGATTGCTCATCATGTCCAGCAGGGAGAAAGTGAGAAAAAAAATGGCCGCGATGCCGAAATCGGCAGGACTGAGGATGCGAGCCACAATGACATTGCGCAAGAAAGAACAGGCCTGCGTGAATCCCTGGTTGAAGCCAAGCGTCAGGCCGCCGTGGAAAATCTTACGGTGAATGGACATTAGAGCTGAGTTTTGCGAGCTGGGGCAAATATCTTCGACATGTTCACAACAGCACCGAGACTTGCGACTTCGACGAGCGAACCGCCGCCAAAAGAATTGGTTTCCGGTTCAGCAGCGAGATTGTTTTCGCAGGAAAGCGTGGTGTTCCTTTACGCGGCAAATCTCGTCAGGGCATGCTTCAGTCTTCGCAGAGGAAGGCCAGCCGGAGTCAGCATCAACTGTCGCAGCAAGCTGGGCAATATCGGAACAGGCGCGGACAGTCGCAGCATCATCTCTGTGTCCGACCAGGGCCGAGCTACCGGAGGCGCGGAAGTGCTTTTCCCAAAAACGCCCATGAAGTAGCAATTGGGAAACACATCATGCCCAGAACATTGGGCGTCGAGGGCAATTACTTTCTTTATGTGGGTGTCTGCTGACGGCTTTGTGCAAGTTATGAACGGGAAGTATGTGGTGACAGCAATGGCCTGCTTCGCCGACCGTCCCGGCCGATATCCATAGGAATCCGGATGAAAGATCGGGTCGAGCATCGGCTCGATGATGCGCTTGACTACGGTCTGTGCAATTCGATTCCACAGTTTGTACAGATTCCTCGACAGGTTCTGTTCGAACATCACGATCGTTTCATCGTCGATGCCTGCAGCACCCCGGTTGGCCTTGACTTGCTGGTACGCTTCCCATACTGCGCGT
>Ga0066710_100002581_pt1 | contig 14734 bp, 13 predicted proteins | sample GraSoiAngelo_159_FD_79666 | JGI IMG/M metagenome (GOLD analysis project Ga0066710, IMG submission 79666) | Grasslands soil microbial communities from the Angelo Coastal Reserve, California, USA - 14_1009_16_40cm | ecosystem: Environmental > Terrestrial > Soil > Grasslands | place: USA...
AAGGAAGGGAAGATATACCGTAACGATATCGGCCTATGCTGGCCGGCAGGCGTGCCGATCATGATGACGCGGGTGTGGCCAATTGCGATGATTCAATTGCCGACGGCGATTTTCATGATCCAGGAGCTGATGAATAGTATGCGGATTGTCTACATGGATGGACGGCCGCACACGGATCCAGAGATCGCAGTGCGCAGCTTCAACGGCGAATCAATCGGCCGTTGGGAGGGCGATACACTCGTGATCGATACCACGAATTTCGTCGATGAGCATCACTGGATACATGACCGATTGGGCATTCCGGCAAGCGACGCGTTGCACATCGTCGAACAGATTCGCATGATTGACCAAGGAAAGAAACTGGAGGTCGAGTATACGTTGACCGACCCAAAGACGTGGGTTGGCGATTGGAAGATGGTGAAGCACTGGAACCGCGTCGATGATCGGGACATCTCCGAAGTCGAGTGCTTGCCCGATCTGAACGAGCACATGCCCACTGTGCACTCGTCGGATAACGTTCGATAGAAATCTCAGCATCAAAAATAGGAGGCTAGCGCAATGAAAGTTCTAAAAGTTGGGAGCTCGCTGGTGATTGCGGCGTTTGTCGCGGTATCAGCCTATGCTCACCACTCCGCGGCCGGCATCGATCAGACAAAGACCGTCATGGTGGAAGGCACTGTAAAACAATTCAAATGGGCCAATCCGCATTCATGGCTGGAAATTGAGGTGCCCAACAGCAAAGGCGGTACCGAGATTTGGAACCTGGAGATGAACCCACCCGCTTTTCTGGTTCGCGCGGGCTGGAAATCCACCACCGTTAAAGCCGGCGATAAGATCAAGTTCACTGCGCGGCCGTTCAAGAATGGCGACCCGGGCGGACTATTCGTAAACGTGACCCTGCCGGATGGAAGAGTACTCGGTCAGAACGCGCCAAGAGGTAACGCTCCGGCATACGAAGCAAAGTAACGCGGCCGCAATCGGAGTCCAGAAACAGGGACACGGAGCGGTCGCGCATCGGCGGCGCCACTCGTAGGGTGGCCCCTTCGAGGAAAATACTGGACTTCGTTGCTTCGTTGTCGAGAATAGGGGATACATATGCCGGAATCTACAACCGTGTTGACCATAGATCACCATATACAAACCCGCACCGACACTGAGCGCAAGCTCGAAGTTCTTCTGGAGATGGCGCAGGTGCTGGGGCAGGAGATCCATCTGGATCGCATGCTCGCTCTTATGGTGTCAGAAGTGACGCGAGCAATGGGCGCCGAGCGGAGTTCGTTGTTCCTCTACGACAAAGCCAAAAACGAGCTGTACACCAAGGTTGCGGAAGGTATGCAGACCGAGGAGATTCGTGTGCCGCTCGGTATCGGCATCGCCGGTGCCACCGCTGCAACGCGCCAGAGCATCAACATCCGCGACGCTTACAGCGATTCGCGATTTGACTCTTCCTCAGACAAGCATTCGGGTTTTGTTACCAGATCGATGCTTTCGACGCCAATCCTAAATAAGAAGAATCAGTTGATCGGTGTCGTGCAAGTCCTGAATAAGCGCCATGGCGAAGAGTTCAGCGACGAGGATGAAGCATTTCTCAGAGCTATCTGCACGCATCTGGCGCTGACGCTCGAACGTGCCGAACTGGTCGAGTCCTATGTTCAATCGCAGAAACTGCAGCAGTCGCTCCGGTTGGCGCACGACATCCAGATGGGGCTGGTCCCCCAACGTTTTCCGGCATTTCCGGACAAGCCAGAAATCGACATTTACGCAACGCTCAAGCCGGCTTTAGATGTCGGTGGCGATCTGTATGACTATTTTCTGCTCGATCAGGACCATCTCTGTTTCGTCGTTGGCGATGTATCCGACAAGGGAGTACACGCTGCGCTGTTCATGGCGATGACGCGGAGCGCCTTCAAAATCTCGGCGATGGCGCAACACCCGTCGTGGATCACTTCGATCTTCAGCGTCGTTAACCGGTTTCTTTGCGAGAACAACGAATCACAAATGTTCGTCACGATGCTGGGGGGCATTCTGGACCTGCGGACCGGCCGAATTCAATACACCGATGGCGGACATGAACCGCCTTTCGTAGTACGCAGGGGCGGCAAAGTCGAAATGGTCCAAAAAAAAGGTGGCGTCGCCCTCGCGTTCCTGGAGGATTATCCCTTCACCGCCGGCGAGATCCAGCTTGAACCGGGTGACGCGCTCGTGCTGTACACCGACGGCGTCAACGAAGCGATGAATAGCAGGAGGGAGTTGTTCAAGGCGAGCCGGATTGAGGAGACCCTGGCATCCATCCCCGAGGGAGAAAGCGCCGAGGTCATAGTGAAAGCATTGATGCGCAACGTATCCAAATTTGCCGATAACGCGCCGCAAAGTGACGACATCACCATTCTTGTATTGCGCTATAGCGGAAACAATTCAGTGCATGCTTAGAGATGTTCTGTACAAAGAAAGAGATGGAGACGAAACTATTGTTCTCCAACCTGCCATACGAACGCCGCGACAATCACAAAGCATTGTTGACAACCATAAATGAATGTCGCTATAAAGGGCGTCCCATGACGATTCGTCCTGCCTGAAGACGATTGATTCGAGGATTCGAATCAGTGGATCGCCTGATACTGGCGACAAGCATCATGGACCGAACACAACCTGGGGGGCCTTCTGCTGTGAACGTCAACTTTACTTTTTCCGACACCGTTGCTGGATATGTGAGTTCTTTCAATACCAAAGAAAACATATTTACCGTGAGGACGTCCGACGACCGCGAAATATCGGTGTATCTCACCGCGAACACGTTTTCCCGATTCACATACAACCTTGGCGAAGGCTATAGAGATGCGACGGGCTTGGCGCCTTCCATGCTGGCGCTGAATCGGCAGTTCGTGTTTGCCTACGGCACGTTTTACCCGGGGAGTGATGGTGCTGATGGCAGGTTCGAAGCGCAGTGGCTCGTGTTCCCCGGCCAAGGTCCGGGAGTTTATCGGCATGAAGAACCAGACTGGTGGATTAATCAATCGCGATCGATCGGCAAATCTTACCTGAGCTGGCAATTCAATTATCCCGGCACCGAGATCGACTACAAAAATTATCGGACCATACTCCACCTGGCAGGTGCCAAGAAAGGCGATTACCTTCAAGAGACGGACACTATTAGCCGCTTGATTTACGGTCTGTCCAGTGCCTACATGATGACTGGAGAGGAGCCATTTCTCGAGGCCGCCGAAAAAGGCACACAGTATCTTCGCGACCATATGCGTTTTGTCGACGAAGACAACAAGGTCACGTACTGGTATCACGGGATCAAAGTCGAGGGCGAGAAAGAGCACAAGCTACTGACGTCGGAATTTGGCGACGATTATTACTCGATTCCCATGTACGAGCAGATCTACGCGCTCGCCGGTCCTTGCATGACGTACCGTCTGACTGGAGACCCCAAAATACTCCGGGATATGGAGCAGACGATCCGGTTGTTCGAGAACCACTACAAAGATACTGAAAAGGGCGGATACTTTTCGCACCTCGATCCGATCACGCTGGATCCTCGCGCTGCCTCGCTTGGCAATAACCGGGCTCGGAAAAACTGGAACTCGGTCGGTGACCATGCCCCCGCCTATTTGGTCAATCTGTATTTGGCGACCGGTGAGCCGAAGTACGCGGATTTCTTGGAGTCCACGTTCGATACGATCGCGCAGCGGTTTCCCGATTATGAGAACAGTCCATTCGTGCAAGAGCGCTTCATGGAGGATTGGAGTCGCGATCAGTCCTGGGGCTGGCAGCAGAATCGCGCCGTGATCGGCCACAATCTCAAGATCGCCTGGAATCTGATGCGAATGGTATCGCTCAAACCCAAGGACGACTACGTATCGCTGGCACGCAAGATTGCGGAATTGATGCCCGAGGCGGGAAGCGATCGTCAGCGCGGTGGATGGTATGACGTGGTCGAGCGCGCGATGAAGCCGGATGGAAAACATCACAGGTTTGTGTGGCATGATCGAAAGGCCTGGTGGCAACAAGAACAGGCTATTCTGGCCTATTTGATTCTGTTTGGAGTCCTGCGCGACGACCAGTATCTCCGGTTCGCCCGGGAAGCGGCGGCGTTTTATAACGCGTTCTTTCTCGATCATGATGATGGCGGCGTCTACTTCAATACTCTGGCCAATGGGCTCCCATACCTTCTCGGTACTGAGCGTTTCAAGGGCAGCCATTCGATGAGTGCCTATCATTCTATGGAGCTGTGCTTCCTCAGCGCGGTATACACGAATTTCCTGATTACAAAGCAACCGATGTTCCTGTACTTCAAACCATACCCGAGGTCTTTTCCGGACAATATTCTTCGCGTCTCTCCGGATTTGCTTCCGCCCGGCAGCATCTACATCGAGGAATGCTGGATTGGTGGCCGCAAGCACGAAGACTTCGATCCGATCGGTTTGACCGTTCGTTTGCCGAAAACTGACGAACGTCCAAAGGTGAAAGTGAAACTCTCGCCGACGTCGTGGCTCCAGAAAGACGGAGGGAAGGAACGATGAAAGTCACGCTCTCGCAAGAGAACGATATTAGTGTGATCTCCATCGAAGGGAGTATCGATGGCAAGACCGCGCCTCTCGTGCGGCAGGAAATGTACCCCACATTGGAAACAGCTATGCGAGTCGTTCTGGATCTGTCGAAAGTGGACTACCTCTCGAGCGCAGGCTTGCGCCTTCTGTTGCTGGTCTATCGTGAATTCGCTGCCAAGCAGGGAAAACTGGTGTTGCTTGGTGTTTCCGAAGATATCCAGACGGTGATGTCGCACACTGGATTTCTCAATTTCTTCAAGCTGGCTGGTTCTATGCCGGAAGCGCTTCAGGCTGTCTCTTAAGGAAAAGATGAAATCGCAAACCCAGATGGATTTTAGCCGCATCGATTACTACCCGACCCATCAACAGCACGGCTACCGGTTTCGCCGTGGACGCACGCTGCCCTTCGGCGCCACCGTTGTGCCCAATGGTGTGAATTTTTCCATCTTCTCAAGTGCGGCTACTTCTTGCACGCTGGTGCTGTTCCGGAAACATGAACGCGAACCGATGGTCGAGATCGAATTTCCGCGTGAGTTTCGTGTCGGCGATGTCTATTCGATGATCGTATTCGATCTCGATTATGAAGATCTCGAATACGGGTATCGCTTTGGCGGCCCATGGGAACCTCGCATCGGGCACCGCTTCGATCCATCTAAAATCGTGTGCGACCCTTACGCCCGCGTTATCGGTGGCCGCGATGTGTGGTGCGCAAAACCGGACTGGGACGACATCTACCAGCATCGCGCGCGCCTCGCCTTCGACGATTTTGATTGGGAAGACGATCGGCCGTTAGAAATAACCACCAACGACCTGGTGATCTATGAACTGCATGTGCGCGGTTTCACCGCGCACAATTCCGCTCGAGTATCGGCACCCGGAACATTTGCCGGGATCATTGACAAGATTCCGTATTTAAAGAGCCTCGGTGTCAATTGCGTCGAACTGATGCCGATTTTCGAGTTCGACGAATGGGAAAACAGCCGGCAACACCCTGAGACCGGGCAATTGCTGCTGAATTACTGGGGTTACAGCACGCTGGCTTTTCTTGCTCCCAAGGCGGGCTATGCTGCGACAGGCCGTTTGGGTATGCAGGTGGATGAGGTCAAGAACCTGATCAAGCAGCTGCATCAGGCCGGCATCGAAGTCATACTAGACGTCGTCCTCAACCACACCGCAGAAGGCGATCATCGAGGTCCGACAATCTCGTTTCGCGGGATCGACAACAAGAACTATTACATGTTGACTCCCGAAGGCTACTACTACAACTTCTCCGGTTGCGGGAATACGTTGAACTGCAATCATCCTGTTGTGCGGAACCTCGTCCTGGATTGTTTGCGGTACTGGGCGGCCGATTATCACGTGGATGGATTTCGGTTCGATCTCGCCTCGATTCTGGGCCGCGATCAGAACGGGGCGCCCCTGGCCAATCCTCCGCTTCTGGAGTCTTTGGCGCTCGATCCTGTTTTGAGCAAGTGCAAGCTGATTGCTGAAGCTTGGGACGCGGGAGGGCTATATCAGGTCGGATCTTTTCCTGCCTACAACCGCTGGGCTGAATGGAATGGTAAGTACCGCGATGCGGTGAGGAAGTTCTTAAAAGGAGATATGGGGCTCGTCGGTGAAATTGCGACACGAATCCAAGGATCTCCGGACCTCTATTATTATCGAGGCCCGGCTGCAAGCATCAACTTCATTACCTGTCACGATGGGTTCACACTGTACGATCTGTTCTCCTACAACGAGAAGCACAACGAAGCCAACGGAGAGCACAATAACGACGGCGCCAACGACAATAACAGCTGGAATTGTGGGGCGGAAGGCGAAACTCGCGATGATTCGGTCAACCTGTTGCGGCTACAGCTGATGAAGAATGCATTTTGTATGCTCATGTTGGGCCGCGGCGTACCGATGTTCCTGATGGGCGATGAGGTCGGCCGGACTCAGCACGGTAACAACAATTCGTATTGTCAGGACAACGATCTCAGCTGGATGGATTGGACCCTGGTGCAGCGCAATAGTGAATTATTGCGGTTCGTCACAATGATGATCCATTTCCGGCGAGCGAATCCAGTTTTGCGCGCCGGCGCTTTCTACCAGGGTCGAGACTATGTAGGGAGCGGGAAACCCGACATCAGTTTTCATGGAACACAGCTTTGGGCTCCTGACTTCTCGCCGGGTAGCCGCTGCCTCGCATTTCTACTGTGCGGAAAGCATGCCCAGGACCAACAAGGCGACATCTACGTTGCGATGAATATGTACTGGGAGGGCCTGCCCTACCAAATTCCCGCGCCTCGGGCAGGCGAATGCTGGAGGATCGTCGTGAATACCTCGATGAGGGCGCCGTACGATATTTTTGAAGTGGCGGACGCGCCGTCACTCGGCGACCGGCAAGAGATCATCGTGGGTCCCCGGTCAATGATGGTTCTTGTGGCCCAGGCATGTAATCCGTCAGCGTAGCGACGAATGATCCGCACGAAAAGGAGAACACGATGCCGCTCGAAATGAGTGCCTCAACAGAAGGAAAAACCGCACGACTGAACCTTTCAGGAGAACTCGATGGAGCCTCAGCCGCTTCGGTTCGCGATGCCGTCGATAAAGCCCTGCAAAGTCGTCCGGAGCGCCTCGTATTAGCAGTGGAGAACCTCACATTCATGGCTTCAGCCGGATTGCGGATTTTGATATTTGCCAAGCAGAAGCAGCCGGATCTTAAGATCTACATTGTTAAGCCTCAAGAGGCGATCGTGGATACGCTGCAGAAGACGGGCTTTTATCAAAGTGTTTATATCGTGGACCGCGAGACTGAAGAACTCAAAGGGTGAAACCTGCTCGTGCGTAAAACGCAAGGCACGGGTTTGACGGCCGTGGGTTAAGGCCCGCTGGATGCATCGTGGAACAGCAGAGATTCCCCGGAACCCTGGATGCGTTAGAGCCGATTCGGAAATATGTGGAGGCCACGGCCCGGTCAGCCGGCTTAGATCACAAAGCAGTTTATAAGGTCTGTCTGGCCGTTGACGAGATCGCCACCAACATCGTCGTTCATGGCTATGAAGAAGCGGGACTGCAGGGGGACTTGAAGATCGGGGCCTCGGTGGAAGATGACAATCTCGTCATCCAACTGGAGGATCAGGGTAAGGCTTACGATCCTAATCTCCACCTGATTCCGGACGCTGGTGATCTCAGTGCGCCTTTCGAGTCCAGAAAGATCGGCGGCCTAGGCATCTTCCTCGCGCTGGACGGCGTGGATGACATTCAGTACAAAACGACGGGTAAAGCCAACATTCATCGCTTTATCATTCGTTTGCCTCATGAGCGCGAGCCGGAGGAATGATGAGGGGCGCCCGCTGGTGCGCTGAGGCAAAAAAGGACTTGAAACAGACATCGTTTTGCTCGTATCGTCACTGACGTTTTCGGCGGGTGTTCGTCTGCAAGGGCGGTTTATGACCCCGCCAATGGAGGCACGGAAATATGGGTTCTAAAGGAAAGATTGCTGTACTGATTGAAGATCATTTTGACCAGACCGAGTTCCGGATGTTCAACGATTTTTTTCCCAAGCACGGTTACGATGTTGAGTATGTAAGCCATCTGTGGGGCAATCCGGAACTCCACTTCGGAGGAAACCCCGATGATGGACGCATTGAGGAGCACGTGACGGTAAAGACCGAGATCAATAACGTCAGGCCCTCCGATTACAAGGGCATCATTCTGATCGGCGCCTATGCGATGGACCGTCTGCGCTACCAGGCCAATCCGAAAAAGGGCCAGCCGAACCAGGCTCCGGCCGTTGCGTTCATCCGGCGCGCGATGCAGGAAAAGGCGAAGATTGGAACCATCTGTCATTCGCTGTGGCTGTTGTGCGCCGATGCCTCGCTGCTCAAGGGGCGAAAAGTTACCTGCGCTCATAACATCATTTGCGACGTTGAAAATGCCGGGGCGGAAGTGGTTTTCGAAAATGAGGGGACTGCAGATCTGGTCATTGACGGCAATCTCATCACAGGCAAACATCCGGCCGTCACCCAGCAGTTCATGGAAGTTTTCATTCGCGAGATCGAAGCGCGAGCTGTTTCGGCAGCGCTTTAATCGTGAGACACCCAACCGAGGACACAGATATGCGAACATCCAATTACGCGGCAAGAGATCAGCAAGGCCAAGTCACATTTTATGTCCTGCTGTGGAAGCGCAACGGTATCTCGCTGGAATTATTTGATGATTACTGGCGAAACGTGCACGGACCCGTCTGTGCGCGGCTTCCTGGCCAGTTCCAGTATTGGCAGTTGCACGTGGCCCACAACGAAGGTGGTATCTGGCCAGAGGTCGCAGGCATCAGTACGGCGACCAGAGAAGAGAACAATTTCGATGGTATCGCGGAGTTAACTTTCCGCTCTGAACAAGACCGGACCACCTGGTTCCGAGCGGCCGGAATCCTCATGGATGACGAGCATAATCTGTTCCGCAAGGCCATCGGTTACAACACGAGTCCAGGCAACTCGATTACATATGTGGACGGCATACCGGGCGGTGATCCCAACGGTCCGCTGGGCATTCCCAAATTCCACGTGATGGTGAAGAAGGCGGACGGAGTCAGTGTTGAGGAGTTTCGCAGGTATCTGAAGAATACTTTCGCATCTAAGGCCGCGGAGAGTGATCTGGTGTTGAAGCTGCGTCTTCACCTGTTCGAGGAGGTGGATGCGACTCGCCCCGATGCAGCTGGCGTCGCACACAGCGAGCCGCCTGAGGAGAACTACCAGGCTGCATTTGAGCTTGCCTTTAGCAATCGTCTGGAGATGGAGAGCTTCTTCGCCAGCGAAGCGTACAAGGCCGCCGTCCAGAATCAGGCCAAGTATATAAAACAGATCTGTCCGTTTCCGGAACGCTCCGCCTACACTTTCGTTTACAACGGGGAGATGACGTTGGCGGGACAGCGCAGTTCAACGGTGGCAGAACTCATTACCAGTATTGGAGCAACCAATCAGTTGAAGGCCGACATTACGGCTTTGATGCTGGGCGATGACGAGTCGGTAGCACGGAGCGCATAGGGAAAGGATTCGCACAGTGAGCCAAATTTCCATCAAAGACAACGCTGTGCTCGGCGATCCGGAGCTGCAGCAGGGATTAAAGTCCATACATCCCAAGTTTGGGGAATTTTGCACCCGCGTGGCTGGAGAGGCCTGGGGACTTCCTCTGATTGATCAACGGACCAAGGCGCTGATTACGATTGCCGTCGACGTGGCCAATGCCAATGAGTCCGGTCCCGGTGCGCCGTTTGAGGCGCATGTCCGCATGGCGTTCAAACAAGGAGTGAGCCGTGCGGAAATCGAGGAAGTGCTTCTCTTCATGTGCGTGTATGCCGGCTTCAACAAGGCGGCGAGCGCTTTCGGCAGACTGAAAGAAATTCAGGAATAAGGTCGCATCGCTGCTTTCGCGGCATCTCGCGAACAACAATATTATTTTCGCCCACTGGAGATACAGCACATGCGCAAAAGGATCAATTATTACAAAGAACTGTCGGCCGACTATTCCAAACCAGAACCCGTTGCACCGGCTGTGGCCAAGAAACTACTCGATGACGCCGCCCGGTTCATTGCAATGAAGGAGAAGACGCTTCCGCAGGTCGGGCCGAACTATACCCGTGAGCAGATCGAGAAAGAAAACAAAGACTGGTGGCCCACCCACTGCGAGGCGCTGCGGCAGGGACGCGGGGATCTACTCACCGGCGAATATCGCGATGACCTGGTGTACTTCTGCCAGGATGGTCCCTACTACGGCCTGAACGAACAGAAGACGCGGGAACAGCACTGGTGGGCTCTGATTGCGCAGCCGGGCGTCCGCATGACCTGGCCCATCGTGATGTTCTGGGGCGAGTTCGTGCACTTCGAGTGGGCCTGCATGGACACGGAGACGAACGAAACAATTGCGAAGGGAACCGTCTGCTGGGTGCGCCGTGGCCATCGCGGAGCGTGTTACTTCAAGAGTGAACAGTTGACGTTCTACCGCGACGTGTTTGCGCCGCAGGAACTGATCGAAAAGATCACCACGTAGCCCTCACATTTTTAAGGCTAAAGCTCGTTCGTTTCCGAAGCCTCAGCCGCGGAATGGCGAAAGACTGTGCCGCCGCTCGGCGGCTGGGTGTTCATCAAAGCAAGGAGATGAAAATGTCCCGAAGAACGATTACCGCCGCAGCGATTGGCGTCTGTCTGTTCGTCATCAGCTTCGGCGATGTCGCCTACAGTCAAACTGTGCGCCTGAATTGTGAGGCCGTCGACAGAGAATGTCTGATTTCTGAACAGCCGGTGCCGGGCGTCCGCATCGTTCGCAAGAGAAACTTCCCTCTGCGGCCGGCCTGGTATCTTTCGTCCAACCTGTATACGACCCTTGCTGGCGGACGGGAAACCTTTAACAGGTTCAACGCCTTCGATTTTCAGGTAGCCGTCGGGGGAGGTCCTCTGCCGCACACGCATCGCAACGAGTGGGAGACCTTCTTCGTTTTGGAAGGAGCCGTAGACTTTACGATTGGGGTGGAAGACAAACCTCCATTCAATTTCATCACACACCCTGTCAATGCGGGGACCGTTGTTTACGGCCCGCAAGGCCCTGTTCATGGCTTCGTTAATAGCACTGGTGGCCCGGCGCGCATCTTCTCCTTCGCATTGCCGGGCGGGCTCGATGAGTTTTTCCATAATTCGGGTGTACCGGTCACGGACTACTATGCTCCGATACCACCGATCACGATTGAAGAGATTCTGCGTACAGCGTTCTGGGCGGAACAGAGGGGGGACGCGCTGCATTTTCCGAACACTCCGGCTCCACCGGTGCCGGCCTACACTCCCGACCATGTCATCTCTTCGATCAGCGATTCGACTCGTCCAACAAAGACCGGTCCCTTCGGTGAAAAGCGGCTTGTGCTCTTGACACCTCAGGAAGTGGGAAACATCACCGGCGCCACGGCATTTTGCGGTCCACCGCCAATTCCAGGACGCCCCGGCGGTACGGTCGAGTATTCGTATGTCGCGCTGCAGCCGTCGTCTGGTTTTCCTGGTCAGTACATCAGCCCGTACACGGAAGTGTTTTTTACCATGACCGGTAATCTGTCGCTGCGCCTCGAAACCCAGCGAACTGCCAACTCAGCCGCCCAGACTCGATTTGTCACAGTCGAGCCTTTGACGTTTATTCAAATTGAACCGGGCGTTCCCTTCTCGATTGCCAATATTCGCAACTCTCCCAACCAAGCTAATACTGAAACTCTGGCAATCAGCGTGATACCGCCTGTATGCCCTCCGAGTCCATTCTTTTCCTTAAACCAGTAGTGCGAAAACAGCACCAAACCTCGGATCGCCACTCTGGAGCATTTATGAAAAGTGTTCTTTGCCTGATTCTGAGAACTGCCGTTGTTCTTCTTCTGTTAATCACTCAGACCGCCTTAGGCCAGGGACCACCGGCCCCGGCGGATTTACCTTCGGCGGTTCGGCAGGATCAACCGTCATCTGCAAGTCCGCAGAATGGTCCTCCTCCATGGATGATTCCGCACTTCCGATTGCTGCGCGAGGACGAGGATTGGTCGTATTTAGCCAATCCGCAGTTGCGCGGTCATGACTGGGCTGACCCATTGAAGTATATCCCTCTGCGTTCTCGTGAAAACTGGTACCTCACTGTTGGTGGCGACGCGCGGGAGTGGTATGAGCGTTATCGTAACGAAAACTGGGGAGAGTTTTCGTTTTTCCCGCCTCCGGGGCAAAAGCCCATCGACAACAACGCATATCTGAAACAGCGTTACATGCTTGGTTTTGATTTCCATCTCGGAAGCCGCGTCCGCGTGTTTACGGAACTGCATAGTGGCGACGTGAATTGGCGAGCCGGGGGCCCGCGCCCTATCGTCGATAGAAACAGACTGGATTTCAATCAGGGCTTCCTGGATGCCAACGTGGTCGTCGATCAGCAAAACAGGCCCAAAGTCACAGTGCGGGTCGGACGCCAGCAATTGCACTTCGGAACTGGCCGGCTGGTCTCGGTGCGCGAGGTGCCCAATGTGCGTGCCAGCTTCGATGGCGTACGTGTCATTGTCAATACCCATAAATGGCGCATCGACACGTTTGCCACGAAACCCGTATTCACTAAGGAGGGATTCTTTGACGATCGTCCGGACCACACTCAAACGTTCTGGGGAACTTTCGGGACGGGTCCCGTCCCTCATGTGCCTTTCAACCTCGACGCGTATTATTTCGGACTTCGGCGCAAAATCGGAGTTTTCGCCAAGGGAATCGGGCCTGAAGAACGCCACACGATGGGGGCCCGAATTTGGAAAGGCGGCATCCCCTTCGTCCTCGGAGAGGGGTGGGACTACGATGCCGAATATGCGTTTCAGTTTGGCAGCTTCGGCCCCGGCATCCAGATAAACACATTTCCTTTTTTTGTAGCGTTCCCGAATTTTGTAGGACTCCCGAAAAGCGACATTCGGGCATGGACTGTTTCGACCCAGACCGGCTATACGTTCAATGGAGTCAAACTGCAGCCGAGGATTGCGATAAATACTGGCATCACGTCGGGTGATCAGAATCCTGATGAACCAAAACTGGGGACTTTCTTCACGCCATTTCCGAATGGACGGTTCTTTGGCGTGATTCAGACGAACGGTCCACTGAACATTCAGGGCTTCCGGCCGAGTGTGACAATACAGTTGCCGCGGCGCGCCACCTTCACTGCGGACGCTTATTTCTTTTGGCGGCAGAGCGTCAATGATGCCCTGTACGACGTGCCTGGATTTCCTTTACGATTCGGTCTCGGCGGGTCTCGCTATGTCGGCGCACAACCAGGGGTGGAACTTTTCTGGCCGGTCACCAAGCACGGTACGCTGGATCTGAATTACGCTTACTTCGCTACAGGCCAGTTCCTGCACGAAAATCCACCGGACAAAAGTCTTCAGTATACGGGTCTGATTTTCATTTACCGTTTTTGATTCCGCCTGACGGCTCATTACACCGACAACCGCCAAATTAATCATTGACGAAAATTCGGACGGAATGCATGATCCGCCCCGGACCCAATAGTAGATCACTTACAAATTTGGCTAAAAGACTTGGCCAAAAGATTTGGCTAAGAGAAGGAGATCAAAAATGCGCAGAATTATGAGTTCTCTCGTAGCGATTGCCGCGGCCTGGATCGTGAGCATAGGTCTCGGTGGTGTCGGCTATGGTCAGACCCAACGTTTTAATTGTGAGGGAGTCGAGCCGGAGTGCCTTGTGTCTGAAGTGCCAGTGCCGGGCGTACGTATCGTTCGCCAGCAAGATTACGCTAAGCGGCCCGGTCATTACCTGTCTTCTAACCTGTACACGACGCTGGCCGCAGACCGGGAAACCGGCAGGCGGTTCTGCGCGTTCGATTTCCAGGTGACGCCAGCCCGGCCGGGCGACCCGATCGGTGGAGGACCCGACGCGCATACGCATCGCAACGAGTGGGAGACCTTCTTCGTAGAACAGGGGTCCGTAACGTTTGTGGTGGGAGTAAACCCGAATCCCCCGTTCAATTTCATTACACAAGAGATTCCCGCCGGGACGGTCGTTTACGGCCCGCAAGGGCCGGTTCATGGTTTCCATGACACCAGCAGCCAGCCTGCACGCATCTTCTCTTTTGCGATGCCGTGCGGACTCGACAACTTCTTCCATACTTCAGGTTCGGAGGTCGTGAAATATGATGCGCCTATACCACCGATCAATTTTGAAGAAATCACGCGTACAGCGTTTTGGGCGGAGCAGAGAGGAGATGGGCTGCACTTTCCAGGTACTCCCCCTCCGGCCGTCCCGCCTGGTACTCCTGCCGACGTGATATCGAACATAAACGATCCGGCCCGTCCGCACGAGAGTGGTCCCTTTGGTGAAGCACGGGTCGTGCTGCTCACACCAAACGAGGTAGGAAATATCACAGGTGCAACCGCATTCTGCGGTCCGGGACTTCCAGGACGACCTGGTGGAACAGTCAAATACTCGTACTTCACCATGCCGGCTCAGAGGAACCAGCCGGCCCCTTACATCAGCCCGTACACCGAGGTGTTTTACACTCTCGGCGGAACATTCTCGTTTACTTTTACCAACCCAAATGACCACTCGCAGAAGAAAGTCATGCTGCAACCCCTGAGCTTTGTCCAAATCGAGCCCGGCATTGCGTTCTCGATCGCCAATCTCGGAGAAGGTCCCCAG
>Ga0066710_100002582_pt1 | contig 14733 bp, 16 predicted proteins | sample GraSoiAngelo_159_FD_79666 | JGI IMG/M metagenome (GOLD analysis project Ga0066710, IMG submission 79666) | Grasslands soil microbial communities from the Angelo Coastal Reserve, California, USA - 14_1009_16_40cm | ecosystem: Environmental > Terrestrial > Soil > Grasslands | place: USA...
CGGAGGCGCTCTCGCAGCTCGGCGAAGTGGCGCGCCTCCCAGGCGATGAGCGCCACGAGGACCGCCGCCACGATCGCCAGCGTGGCCAGCGCGGCGAGGTGGACCGCCGCCGGCACGAGCGCGACGAGCACGACCGCGCAGACGAGCCGCTGGCCGCTGAACCGGTGGACGTTGCGCGCCCGGAAGGCCACGTGGGCCAGCAGGTAGAGGGCGATGCCGCCGAGCATGGCCACCGCGGGCACGAGCTTCAGCGGGTCATCGACGTGGGCCAGCGTCTTCTTCAGGCCGACCGCGGAGAGCACGATGCCGGCGACCATCGGCAGGTGCAGGTACGAGTAGGAGTCGCGCGCGATCTCGTTGCGCTCGCGACCGGGCGCGGCGTGGGTCAGGCGCCGCTGCGCGACGAGGGCGACCACGTCGAAGTACATCCACCACAGCGCGCCGGCCACGACGATCCCGAGCACGGCCGCGACGACGACGCCGGCGTCGACGCCGGCCTGCGCGCCGACGCCGATCGCGACGATCGACTCGCCCAGCGCGATCAGCACGATCAGCCCGTGGCGCTCGGCGAAGTGGCCGGGCACGAGCTTCCAGCCCTCCGAGCCGAAGAAGAACGGCCCGGCCATGTCGAGCAGCAGGGCGAGCGCCCACAGCCCGCCCTGCGGCGCGCCGTCGGTCGACGAGGCCGCGAGGAGCAGGCCGGCGCCGATCGCCGTGCTGCCCGCGAGGCCGATCACCGAATGGCGCAGCGCCGGGTCGTCGCGGCTGGCCACAAGGAACAGCACGATGTGCGCGGCGCGCAGGCCCGCGTAGGCGCAGGCGAACAGCAGCGCGGACCCGCCGAAAGCGCGCGGGACGCACAGCGCGACGACGAGCAGCGCCGCCATCGCGGCGAACATCGCCAGGCGGACGGTCCCCTCCTCCGGGTCGACGACGCTGGTCAGCCAGGCGTAGCCGACCCACGACCACCACAGGACGCCGAGGACCAGCAGCCCCTTGGCCAGCCCCACCCACGTCGGCGAGGCCGACATCAGCGCCGTGCACTGGGTGATGGCCAGCACGAAGACCAGGTCGAAGAACAGCTCGAGCGGCGTGACCCGCTCCTCGTCGCGAAGCACCGCCGTGAGGTGCGGGGTGCGCAGGCGAGCGACCGTGCTCATCGCGTGGATCTTCGCACCGGTGCGCTATCACTCGCGGGCGATGTACCCACGCGCCTCATCACGGCGCACCGCCCCGCGCGCGGTGGTCGAGCTTCCCGTGACCCTGGTGCGGGGCCGCGGCAAGCCGATCTCGAGCCGCACCGTCGACGTGGGCCGGGGCGGGATGCGCGTCTGCAGCGAGCGGCCGCTCGGGATCGACGAGCTGCTGTCGTTCGACCTGCTCTGGCAGGACGCGCACCTCGAAGGCCGCGCGCGCGTCCTGCGCGAGGACGTCGGCTCGACCTACGCCCTGCGCTTCGAGCCGCTGGGCGCCCGGACGAGCGACGCGCTCGGCCGGCTGCTCGGGGGCGTCGGCCTCTAGAGGCCGACGAGCCGCTCGCTGAGCTCCCAGAGCCGGCGGCGCGCCTCGGCGTCATAGGCCTGGTCGTCGGCGCGCGCCTCGCGCAGGCCGTTGAAGTAGCGGCCGGTCACCCCGTCGAGCGCGGGATCGGCGATGAGCCGCTCGGTCGCCTCCGCGCCCTCCTCGATCGTGCTGATCGGGCGGGGGACGATCTTGGTCGGCATGTAGGTCGCCGGGTGCAGGCTCGTCGCGGTCACGCCGGCGCCGTCGCCGAGCCGGTCGGCGAGCTCGAAGGTGAACATGATCTGCGCGAGCTTGCTCTGGCAGTACGCGCGCGTCCCGTCGTAGCTGCGCTCGAGCATCACGTCGTCGAAGTCGATCGGCATCTGCCCGGCCGAGGCGACGTGCACGATCCGCGCAGGCGCCGAGCGGCGCAGGAGGTCGAGCAGCTCGCGGGTCAGCAGAAAGCCCGCCAGGTAGTTGACCGCGAACCGCAGCTCGTAGCCGTCGTCGCTCTCGGCCCGCGCGCCGTCGCCCGGCACCCGGGTGCCGATGCCGGCGTTGCTCACCATGACGTCGAGGCGCTCGAAGCGCTCGCGGATGTCCGCGGCGAGACCGCGGACCTGGACGAGCGACGCGAGGTCGGCGAGCGCGAGCTCGACGCGGTCGTTGCCGGTCGTCGCGCGGATGGCCTCGACGGTCGCCTCGCCGCGCTCGCGGCTGCGGCCGTGCACGACGATCTGCGCGCCGCGGCGGGCGAGGTCCTCGGCGACCTGGCGGCCCAGGCCGTCGGTCGCCCCGGTGATCAGGATGGTCTGCTCCTCGAGCGCTCGCATGCGGGCAGGTTCGCACGCGGGCGCGGTTCAGCCCGGGTGCGGCCGGCGGTGGCGCCGGAACATCTCCTCGACCCAGATGAACCCCGGCCGCGCCCGCAGCGGCTCGCGGAACGCCGCGAGCCCGGCGGGGATGGGGTCCAGCAGCCACGGACCCTCGGGCGGCTGGACGAGCGGGTAGAACAGCGCCGCCGCGGTGAGGTCGGCGACGGTGAAGCGCCCGCCTACGAGGTAGCCGTCGCCGCCGAGGGCGGCCTCGAGGCTGTCCAGCGCGGCTAGGACCTTGGCGCGGGCCATGTCGGCCGCCTCGACGCCGGCGACGCGGAAGCGCGCGCTCGTGAACGCCCGCCCGTAGGCCCCGCCGAGACGGCGCAGCGGGCCGGGCAGCGCGCCGCCGACCGTGCGCGCGGCGAGCTCCCCGTAGCCGTCGCGCTCGCTGCGCAGCTCGTGGAAGACGAGCCGCCGGATGGCCGGGCCGAGCTCCTCGTCGTAGAAGGCCTCGAGCTCGAGCGCCGCGCGGCGCTCGCGCGGATCCTCGGGGTAGAGGGGCGGCGCGGGGAAGCGGCGCTCGAGGGCCGCGATGATCGCCGTCGAATCGCCGATGCGCTCGCCGTCGAGCTCGAGGACGGGGAGCGTCACCTGCCCGCCGCGCGTCAGCCACAGCGCGACGAGCATGTGCGGGCCGGCCGGCGGGGCGTGGCGGTCGTGCTCGATGCCCTTGTAGGCCAGCGCCCAGCGGGCCTTCTCGCTGTAGTGCGAGACGGGGATGTGCCACAGGGTCGGGCGCCCGGTCACCGCCCGCATACTGACTGGTCAGTCGGTAGACTTCAAGTCCGATGTCCGCTTCTGGTCGCCTCGACCGGCGCACGCGCCCGGCGCGCGCGCAGGCGCGCGACGGCCGCGAGGCGCTGCTCGAGGCCGCGGCGCGCGTCTTCGCCAGGCGCGGCTTCCGCGACGCTTCGGTCGACGACATCGCGCGCGAGGCGGGCTTCTCCAAGGGCGCGGTGTACTGGCACTTCACAGGCAAGGACGACCTCTTCTTCTCGCTCGTCGACGAACGTCTCGACCGCCCGGTCCGCGAGGCGATCGCGGTGCTCGAGTCCGCGCCACCCGGCGAGGACATGGCGCCGCGGGCGAGCGCTCTGTTCGCCGACCTGCTGCAGCGCCGGCGCGACCTGATGCTGCTCGACCGCGAGTACTGGTCCCTCGCCGTCCGCGACCCGCGCCTGCGCGTCCGCTACGCGGAGCGCCAGCGCGCACTGCGCCGCGCGCTGGCCGGCGCGCTCCGGGCACGCGTCGAGCATCTGGGGCAGCCCGTCGCCGACGTGCCGATGGAGGAGATCGCCGCAGCGCTGCTCGCCCTCGCCCACGGGCTCACGCACGACCGGCTCGTCGACGCCGACGCGGTGCCCGAGCACCTGCTCGGTCAGACCTTCGCGCTGATCTACGCTGGGCTCGTCGCGCGGGCGGATCGCTGATCCGCGCGCTGCTCAACGCGCTGGTCTACTTCCCGGCCCGGGCGATCGCGCAGACGCCGGCCGCGGCGGGGCTCGCGTTCGAGGACCTCGAGATCGCCACCGAGGACGCCGAGCGCCTGCACGGCTGGTGGATCCCGGCGCCGCGACGTGCGGCCGGTCACGTCCTGCTCTGCCACGGCAACGCGGGCAACGTCGGCGACCGCGTCGAGAACGCGGCCCTGCTGACCGCCGCAGGGTTCGACGTGCTGCTCTTCGACTACCGCGGCTACGGGCGCAGCAGCGGGCGGCCGAGCGAGGAGGGCACCTACCGCGACGCACGTGCCGCGCGCGCCGCCCTGCTCGGCCGCGCCGGGGTCGACCCGCGCCGCGTGCTCTACCTCGGCGAGTCGCTCGGGGCGGCGGTCGCCCTGGCGCTCGCGCTGGAGGCGCCGCCCGCCGGCCTGGTCCTGCAGTCCGCGTTCACCGGCATCCGCGACATGGCGCGGCTGCACTACCCGTTCGTCCCGCGCTCGCTGGTGCCCGACGCCTATCCGACGCTGCGGCGCATCGGCGACCTGCGCGCGCCGCTGCTCGTCGTCCACGGCGACCGCGACAGCATCGTGCCGCTCATGTACGGCGAGGAGCTCTTCACGGCGGCGCCCGAGCCCAAGCGGCTGCGTGTCCTGCCCGGCGTCGGCCACAACGACCTGATCACGCTCGCCGGCGAGGCGTGGGCGGGCGCGATCGCATCGTGGGCGGCAGCGCTGTGGCGGGAAGGGTGACCGACGGCACCGCCAGGCGGAAGTCGACCAGCGGCGGGCGGGCGCGGGCCTCGACGATCGACAGGCCGTGGGGCAGCGCGGGCAGCGCGACCGTGCGCCTGACCCGCAGCCGGCGCGGGAGTCCGACGCGATAGCGCCGCCAGCGCACGCCGCGCACCTCCACCTGCAGCCGGTGCTCGGCGACGATGAGCTCGCCGAAGACCGCGACGTCGCCGTACCGGTGGCGCGCCTCGATGTGCCCGGTCTCATCGGCGCTCAGGTTCCAGCCCGGAGCCCGCTCGTCGAGCCAGGCGACGAACGGCGCCAGCGGCGATCGGCCGGCGATCGAGATGTCGGAGGCGATCAGGCGCGGCGTGGGGAGCGGCTCGATGCGGACCGACCGGGCGACCGCCTCCATCGTCTCGATCGGCAGCCCGTCCCAGTCGACGTCGCGCAGGATGAGCCGGCCCTGGTAGCGATCGCCCGAGCGGCGCAGCCGGATCGCCTCGACGATCGCGTTCGCGCGGCGCCCGCCCACGATCAGCTCGACGCTGCGGCCCTTCACGTTGCGGATCAGCCCGTCGGCCACCTCGGCGAGGATCCGGATCTGCACGTCGGCGAGGCCCAGCGCGCCGCCGAGCGCGGGCTCGGCCCACCACCGCTGGGCGTCGACCCAGAGGTCGAGCCACGACGCGCGGTCGCCCGGTCCGGCCACGGTCAGCCCGGCTTCCGCTCGCCGCGGGCGACGAGGACATCGCACGGGGCGTGATGGGCGACGTGGTTCCAGGCGCTGCCCAGACGCTCGGCGCTGCGCCCGTCGACCACGATGAGCCGTGCCTGCTCGGCGACGGCGGCGTCGAGCAGCGCCGCGGCGAGGTCGCCGCGCCGCAGCTCGGTCGTCACCGGCACGCCGTGGCCGCGCAGCTCGTCGGCGCACTCGTGCAGGCGCTCCTGAAGATGCTCGGAGGTCTCGAGCAGCAGGCGCTGGACGCCGACGACGTGCACCTCGGCGCCCGAGGCGCGCGCGAGGTCGCCGGCCAGGCGGATCGGCAGCGCCGCCTCGGGCGAGGTGGGCGCCGCCACGACGATCGCGTTGCGTGCCGCCATCGGGCGCGCCGGGCGCAGGCCGGCGGCCATGCGCTGCAGGAGGGTGACCGCCGGGCGCACGGTCCCGGCCGCCACGGCGCGCAGCAGGTAGCGCAGCGGCGGCGTGGCGCCCTCCTCGGCGGGCAGCGCGATCAGCAGCTCGACCTCCCGGCCGTACGGTGTGACCGTCGTCCGCCCGAGCCGCCCCAGCGCGGCGATCGCCGCCGTGTTGTTGGCCAGGACGGGAGCGGCGAAGTAGCCGATGCCCTCCTCGCGGGCGCGCTCGACGAGCGCGTCGAGCAGGACGCTCGCCAGGCCGCGACCCTGCCACTCGTCGACGACGGCGATCGCCGGCTCGGCGACGTCGCCCTCTGTGCGCACGAAGCGCGCGACGGCGACGGCGTCGCGCTCGTCCTCGGGGTCGGCGAACGCGATCAGCGCCTCGTGGTCGCGGTGGTCGACCTCGGTGAGGTAGTCGAGCTGGCGCTCGGTCAGCTGGGCGACCGGCCCGAAGAACCGGCGGTAGCGCGACTCGTCGCTCAGCCGCTCGAAGGCTCCGACGAGGGCCAGCCGATCCTCGGGCTCGATGGGCCGGATGACCAGGCGGCCTCCATCCGGGAGGGACACGGCGCGGCTCACGGCCCAGACCTTAGGGTCCTGCGGGTGCCGGTCACCGTCACCGCGCCGGGCCTGGCGCTCACGGAGTATGAGGTCTCGGTTCCTCTCGACCACGCGCGCCCGGACGGCGAGCGGATCACGGTCTTCGCGCGCGAGATCGCCGACCCCGACGGCCGCGAGCGCCCGTACCTCGTCTACCTGCAGGGCGGCCCGGGCTTCGAGTCGCCGCGCCCGACGCGGCATCCCAGCGGCCCCGGCTGGCTCGACCGCGCGCTCGAGGATTTCCGCGTGCTCATGCTCGACCAGCGGGGCACCGGGCGCTCGGCCCCGGTCGGCGCGCCGGACGGGCTGACCCCGGCCGAACAGGCCGAGCGCCTGACCCACTTCCGGGCCGACGCGATCGTCCGCGACGCCGAGTGGATCCGCCGCGAGCTCGGCGTCGAACGCTGGAGCGTTCTGGGCCAGAGCTTCGGCGGCCTGTGCGTCACGACGTATCTCTCGGCAGCGCCGGAGGGCCTGCGCGAGGCGTTCATCACCGGCGGGCTGCCCCCGCTCGGCGACCGCGTCGACGACGTCTACCGGGCGACGTACGCCCGCACGCTGGAGCGCAACCGGCGCTACTACGAGCGCTACCCCGGCGACCGCGCCCGAGTGCGCGCGCTGCACGAGCGGCTCGTCGCCGAGGACGTCCGCCTGCCCTCGGGCGACCGCCTGACCTCGCGCCGGCTGCGCCAGCTCGGCGACGCGCTCGGCATGAGCGACGGCGCCGAGAAGCTGCACTACCTCCTCGAGCTGCCGGCCGACTCGCCGGCGTTCCGTCACGACGTCGAGGCGGCCTCGCCGTTCTCCCGCAATCCGCTCTACGCGATCGTCCACGAGGCCTCATGGGCCGACGGCGCCGCGACGCGCTGGGCGGCGGAGCGCCTGCTGCCCGACGAGTTCCGCGAGACGCCCGAGCTCTTCACGGGCGAACACGTCTACCCGTGGATGTTCGAGGACTACGCGGCGCTCGCCCCGCTGCGCGAGGCCGCCGAGATCCTGGCTGAGCACGAGTGGCCGCGGCTCTACGACCCTGCCCGGCTGGCCGCCAACGAGGTGCCGGTCGCGGCGGCGATCTACGTCGAGGACATGTACCTCGAGCGCGCGTTCTCCGAGGAGACCGCGGCGCACATCCGCGGCCTGCGGGCCTGGATCACCAGCGAGTACGAGCACAACGGGCTGCGGGCGGACGGCGACCGCGTCCTCGGCCGGCTCATCGACCTGGCGCGGGGGAGGGCGTGATGGCCGAGGTGCACCTGCACGACCCGCAGACCCTCTATCGCCACTGGGAGGACGCCCAATGGAGCCCGTTCGCGATCGACCTCGCGCGAGACCGCGAGCAATGGCCGGCGATGGAGGACCGCTCGCTGGTGTCGTTCGTCCTTGGGTCGCTGATGGTGGCCGAGGAGCGCATCACGACCAAGTTCTCCGGCCTCGTCGGCGCCTACGACAGCGAGGAGGAGGCGACGTTCCTGGCCACGCAGCAGGTCGACGAGGCGCGCCACATGCAGTTCTACGCGCGCTTCCAGGACGAGGTCGTCGACGGGCGCGCGCAGATCGCCGCCCACGTCGAGCGGGCGCGCGAGCTGGTCTCCCCGGCGTTCCGGACGATCTTCGACGACCGGCTCGTCGCGGCGCACGACCGCCTCGTCGCCGATCCGCGCGACCGCGCGGCCAAGGTCGCCTTCGTGACGACCTACCACCTCGTCCTCGAGGCCACGCTCGGGCTCACGACGTTCGAGTTCACGACGCGCTTCCTCGACCGCGAGGGGCTGCTGCCCGGCTTCGTCGCCGGCTACACGAACATCCACCACGACGAGCAGCGCCACATCGGCTACGGGGTGTGGTTCCTGCGCGAGGCGGTCGCGGCCGGCGAGGCGATGGGCGACGTCGTGCGCGCGACAGTGCGCGAGCTGCTGCCCGCCGCGGCCGAGTCGCTGACGGTGCCCGAGGGCACCGACGCCGGCGCCCTCGGAGCGTCGACCGACGAGCTCCGCGCGTTCGCGCTCGGCGGCCTGACGCGCCGGCTGAAGATCATCGGGGTGCCGCTCGAGTCGCTCTGATCGCCAGCTCGTAGCCTCGTCGCGCAATGAGCGAGGAGCGGCGCACCAGCCCCGTCGAGCTCCTGTGGGACCTCGTCTTCGTCTTCGCCGTCACGCAGGTCACGACGCTGCTCGCCCACGACCTCTCGTGGGCGGGATTCGGCAAGGCGATGCTCGTCCTCGCGCTCGTCTGGTGGGCGTGGTCGGCCTTCGTCTGGGCGGCCAACGCCCAGGACACGGAGTCGGCGACGCTGAGGGCGATCCTCTTCGCGGCGACGCTGCTGATCTTCATCGCGGGCCTCGCGCTGCCCGAGGCGTTCGGCGACGAGGCGACGCTCTTCGCGGTCACGTACGCCGGCGTGCGCTTCATGCACCTCGGCCTGTACGCCGACGCGTCGCGCAAGGGCAACGCGTCGCTCGCCGCGATCGCCGGCTTCGCGCTCACCGTCACGATCGGCATGGCGCTGCTGATCGCGGGCTCGCTGGCCGGCGAGTCGCTGCGCGTCGCGCTGTGGGCGGCCGCCGCGGCGATCGACTACGCCGGCCCGGCCTGGCTCACGCGCGAGCGCCTGCGCGGCCTGCAGCGCGTCGCCGTCGCCCACTTCGCCGAGCGCTACAGCCTGTTCGTGATCATCTGCCTCGGGGAGTCGGTCGTGGCGATCGGCGTCGGTGCCGGCGGGCGCCCGATCGACGGCGCGGTGGTGACCGCGGTGTCGCTGGCGCTGCTCATCACGCTCGAGCTGTGGTGGACGTACTTCGACAGCTCCGCGGCGAGCGCAGAGGAGCGCCTGCGCAGCCACGACGATCCGGTCCTGGCCGCCGCCGACGCCTACAGCTATCTCCACCTGGTGCTGGTCGCGGGGATCATCGTCTTCGCCGTCGGGATCAAGATCGCGGTCCACGACGTCGCCGAGCCGCTCCACGCGGCCGCGCGCCTCGCGCTGTGCGGCGGCGTCGCGGCCTACCTCGCCGGGCACGCCGCGTTCCGCGGGCGGCTGATGGGCGCGCTCAGCGGCGGCAAGCTCGTGGCTGCCGCCGCTGTCCTCGCCGTCTTCGCGCTGGGCGGGGAGCTGCCCGCCTGGGCGGTCGCCGGCGCGGTGACCGCGGTGCTCGCCGTCCTGTGCGCGGCCGAGACCGCCGTGGACCGGCGCGTGCGCTACGCGGCCTCCGAGTAGGCGGGCTCGAGCTCGGGCTCCTCTTCGAAGAGGGCGCCGGGCTGCGGCCGCAGCAGCGTCACCGCGAGGGCGACGCTCGCGGCCACGAGCCCAGCCGCGATGGCGAAGGCGAGGTGGTAGCCGCCGGTCAGCGCCGAGGCGGTCGCGTCCCCGGCCGCGCGCAGGTCGCCGGTGCGCGTCGTCGACAGCGTCGCCAGCACGGCCAGGCCGAGCGCCCCGCCGACCTGCTGCGTCGTGTTGACGAGACCCGAGGCGAGCCCCGAGTCGCTCGGCGTCGCGCCCGACATCGCGAGCGTCATCAGCGCGGGGAACGACAGCCCGGCGCCGCTGCCGAGCAGGAGCATGACGGGCAGGATGTCGGTCGGATAGCTCGCGTCGACGGGCGCGCTCGCGAAGAGCCCGAGCCCCGCGACGATCAGGGCCAGCCCCGGCAGGAGCGTCGCCCGCCCGCCGAAGCGCGTGATGAGCCGCGCCGAGACGCCGAGCGACAGCGCCGCGATCAGCACGGCCACGGGGAGGAACGCGAGGCCGACCTCGACCGCGTCGTAGCCCTGGACCCGCTGCAGGTACAGCGCGCCGAGGAAGAACATCCCGAACATCCCGGCGACCATCAGCGCCTGGGCGGCGTTCGCGCCCGCGACGACGCGCGAGCGGAAGATCCGCAGCGGCACCAGCGGGTTGCTCGTGCGCGCCTCGCGGGCGACGAACGCCACGAGCAGCGCGAGCGCGGCCGAGCCGAAGCCCAGCGTGTGGCCCGAGCCCCAGCCGTGGTCGCTCGCGCCGACGATCGTGTAGACGCCGGCCATCAGCGAGCTCGTCAGCAGCACGGCGCCCGGCAGGTCGACGCCCTCGCCGACGCCGATGCCCTCGTCGCGCTCGAGCAGCCGGGCCGCCAGCACCGCGGTGGCGACGCCGATCGGCAGGTTCACGAAGAAGATCCAGTGCCAGTTGATCGCCTGCGTCAGCACGCCGCCCGCGAGCAGGCCGATCGAGCCGCCCGCCGCGGCGACGAAGCTGTAGATGCCGATCGCCCTCGCCTGCTCCTCGGGCTCGGGGAACATCGTGACGATCACGCCGAGGATCACGGCGGAGGTCATCGCCCCGCCGACGCCCTGGACGAACCGCGCGCCGATCAGGACCTCCTGGCTCTGGGCCAGCCCGCAGAGCAGCGAGGCCGCGGTGAAGATGGTCAGGCCGATCAGGAAGATGCGGCGGCGACCGACGAGGTCGCCGAGGCGCCCGGCGAGCAGCAGCAGCCCGCCGAACGCGATCAGGTAGGCGTTGACGACCCAGGCGAGGTTGGACTGCGAGAAGCCCAGGTCGCTCTGGATCGACGGCAGCGCGACGTTCACCACTGTCGCGTCGAGGATGATCATCAGCACGCCGACGCACAGGACGACGAGCGCGATCCAGCGGTTGGTCGAGCGGACGGTCTCGGTCTCGGTCATGACCCGACCGTAGCAGATCGTCTCGTTCAGGATGGTTTAGATTTGCAACTAGCCGCGCGGGGCGCGTCGCCGGACCGGATGCGCGCAGACGACCGGCTTGGCGAGCCGATCGCTCACCAGCCGGCCGAGCGCGTCCACGAAGACCTTGCGCTCGTCGGGCGAGAGCGCCTCGAGCACGTCGGCCTGGACCCGGTCGGCGATCTTCTCCGCCTCGGCGAGCTTGCGCTCGCCCGCGTTCGTCACGGCGATCACCCGCACGCGCCGGTCCTTCTCGGACGGCCGGCGCTCGGCGAGCCCCGCCGCCTCGAGCTCGTCGAGCGTCACGAGCAGCGTCGTCTTGTCGAGCCCGATCATCTGCGCCAGCTCGGTCTGCGTGTGCTCGCCGGTCGCGGCGGCGCTGAGGACGCAGTGCGCGCGCGGCGAGATCCCGAGCTGCTCGAGCGCGGCGGTCAGCTCGGTCGTGAGCGTGTAGCTGGCGTGCGACAGCATCCAGCTGAGGTTCGTGCTGAGCGGCTGCGTCGAGGCGGCCATCTCGTACGAGATTATCCCGCGCAACCCTGGCTGCACGTGGCGCGCGGCTTGTAGGAGGATCTGCGCGACAGCGAACCCTGGAGGGAAACGATGGCGCTGCAGATCGGCGACACCGCACCAGACTTCGAAGCAGAGACCACCGAGGGCAAGATCCGCTTCCACGACTGGATCGGCGACTCGTGGGCCGTGCTGTTCTCGCACCCGCGCGACTTCACGCCCGTGTGCACGACCGAGCTGGGCTACATGGCGAAGATCAAGCCGGACTTCGAGAGCCGCAACGTCAAGATCATCGGCCTCTCGGTCGACCCGCTCGACAACCACTCCAAGTGGGCGAAGGACATCGAGGAGACGCAGGGCGCCGCCCCGAACTACCCGATCATCGGCGACGCCGACTTCAACGTGTCCAAGCTCTACGGCATGCTCCCGGGCGGCGTCAGCGGCGACCCCACCCAGCGCACGCCCGCCGACAACCAGACGGTCCGCAACGTCTTCGTCGTCGGCCCGGACAAGAAGGTCAAGCTCATCCTCGTCTATCCGATGACGACGGGCCGCAACTTCGACGAGGTGCTGCGAGTGATCGACTCGCTGCAGCTCACGGCGAAGCACAAGGTGGCGACGCCGGTGAACTGGCAGCAGGGCGACGATGTGATCATCGCCGGGTCGGTCTCCGACGAGGAGGCGCGGGAGAAGTACCCCGAGGGCTGGGACGCTCCGCGGCCGTACATCCGGATCGTGCCGCAGCCGAGCTGACGTCGAGCTGATCAGTGGCGGGCGCTGCTCGGGTGCGGCGGCCTGTGGCCGTCGCCCCCGCTCAGCGCCGCCGCCTGCAGGTGGGCGACGTGGCTGTTGTGGGCGGATCCGCGGCTGAGCTCGATGACGTTCGGGGTGACCATGCTGCCTGCCTTCGGTGAAGGTCTTCAGTCACCACTAGAGACCGCCGCGGCGAGCGAGACTCATCGCCGCCGGGTGGCTATTCGGCGGTCTTGCCCGCCGCGGTGAGACCGGGGCCGGGACGCGACGTGACGTTGAGGTAGCTCAGCGGCTCGCCGCAGCGATCGCACAAGAGGTGATCGTCGGGCCGGCCGCCGCATCCTCGGTGCTCGACGATGCGCGGGGCGCCCTCGGGCTCGGGGTAGTGCGCGTCGCCCCAGCGCAGCAGGTGGGTGACGACCGGCCAGAGCTCGCGGCCCTTGGCGGTCGCCCGGTACTCGTAGCGCGTGGGGCGCTGCTGGTAGGGCACGCGCTCGAGCACGCCCTCGTCGACGAGGCGCTGGAGGCGGGCGGTCAGGACGCTGCGCGTGATCCCCACGGCCTCGAGCAGATCGTCGAAGCGATGGACGCCGAGGAACACGCTGCGGACGATCAGCAGCGACCAGCGCTCGCCCACGACCTCGAGCGCCCGGGCTATAGAGCACGTCTGGGTCTCGTAGTCGCGCTTCAGCACGGGACGTGTGAGCGTGCGCACGGAGTTAGTCGCTTCACCGAACTTATGCTACCGTGCCCGGAGTGAGTTCGTTCAAGCAACTGACATCGACCACGGGAGAGAAGCCGTGTCCGCCGACGCCACAAGCCTGCCGCTGACCAGCACGAGCGCGAGCGCGCCCGTTGCCCGCGCGGCGCATCGCTGGGCCGGACTCGTCGTGGTCTGCCTCGGCATGATGATGACGTTCCTGAACATCACCCAGACGGTCGCGACGCTCGCTCCGCTGCAGCAGGACCTGCACGTCTCGAGCGCCGACCTGGTCTGGGTGGCAAGCGTCTACTCGATGGTCGTCGCCAGCCTCGTCCTCTCGGCCGGCACGCTCGGCGACATCCTGGGCCGGCGCGCGGTGTTCGCCGTCGGGGCCGCGGTGCTGGGCGCCGGGAGCCTGGTGGTCTTCGCCTCCTCGAGCGCGCTCGGCGTGATCGCCGGCCAGGCGATCATGGGGGCGGGCGGGGCGCTGATCCTGCCCAACAGCCTGGCGATCGTCACGCACGCGTTCACCGACCCCCACGAGCGCACGACCGCGGTGAGCATCTGGGCTGCCGTCTCCGGCATCGGCCTGGCGATCGGGCCGCTGACCGCCGGAGCGCTGCTGGAGGTCTTCTCCTGGCACAGCGTCTTCCTCGTCAACGTGGTCCTGGCGGTCGCCGTGCTCGCCCTCACACGGGTCTTCGTCGCCGACAGCCGCCATCCGGATCGCCGGCTCGACCGGCCGGGGCTGGTGCTGGCGATCCTGGCGATCGCCTCGCTGAACTACGCGGTCATCGAGGGCGGACACGGCAGCCTCGGCGACACGAAGGTCGTCGCGGCGTTCGTCGTGGCCGTCATCGCGGGACTGGCCTTCGTCGGCGTCGAGGCCCGTTCGCGGACGCCGATGCTGCAACTGCCGCTGTTCCGGATCCCGTCGTTCAGCGCCGCCAACGCCGTCGCGGTCGTCGCCCAGTACGGCGCGGTCGGCATCCCGATCGCCCAGGTCCTGTACTTCGAGCTCGTCCGGCACGAGTCGATCCTGTCCACCGGCCTGCTCCTGCTGCCGCTGATGGCCACGTACGTGATCGTCAGCTCCGTGGCCGCGCGGATCGTTCGCCGCGCGGGCTTCAAGGCGACGATCAGCGCGGGTCTGCTGCTCAGCGCGGCCGGGACGCTGCTGATGCTCACCCAGCAGCCGACGACCTCGTTCGCGCTCACGGCGGTCTTCTTGACGGTGTTCGGCGCGGGCATCGGGCTGATCCTCCCGCCGGCCACCGCGGCCGCCGTCATCAGCGTGCCCCACCGCGAGGGCGGGATGGCGAGCGGCACGGTCAACATGTTCCGCCAGGTCGGGAACACGCTCGGGGCGAGCATCACCGGCACGATCGTGACCAGCGGCCTGGCCTCGCGGCTGCCGACCCAGTCCTTCGGCGACGCCTTTGCCGGCGCGATGCACACCGCGGTCCTGGTGCCCGGGATCGCCGCTCTGGTGGGCGCCGGGGCCGCCGTCGCCTTCATCAACGCCCGTCCGGCTCACCGCTGAGCCGCAACCGAGGAGAAAGCACCATGTCGACAACCGACGGAAGCCGCTGGCAGGGCCGCGAGGTCGTCATCGTCGAGGCGGCGCGCACGCCGATCGGCCGCGGCCACCAGACGAAGGGCTGGTTCCGCGACGTCCATCCCAACGAGCTGCTCGGCGCCGCCTACCGCGCGGTCATCGATCGCGCCGGGATCGATGCCGAGCTTGTCGAGGACGTCGTCGCCGGAGCCGTCTCGCAGGTCGGCGAGCA
>Ga0066710_100002583_pt1 | contig 14730 bp, 14 predicted proteins | sample GraSoiAngelo_159_FD_79666 | JGI IMG/M metagenome (GOLD analysis project Ga0066710, IMG submission 79666) | Grasslands soil microbial communities from the Angelo Coastal Reserve, California, USA - 14_1009_16_40cm | ecosystem: Environmental > Terrestrial > Soil > Grasslands | place: USA...
GACCTGGTGTTCTTCAGCGACAGCGACGGCCAGCACGATCCCCGCGACTTCTGGCGGCTCGCGAAGCAGATCCCGTACTGCGACATGGTCATCGGGTTCAAGCAGCCGCGCCACGACCCGGCGTATCGCCTGGTCATGTCGCGGGTGTTCAACCGGCTCATCGGCGCGCTGTTCAAGTTCCGGTTCCACGACGTGAACTGCGGCTTTCGCCTGATGCGGCGTCGGCTCGTCGAGGACCTCCTCCAGGACGAGTGGCAGATGAAGGCGTGCACCTTCACCGAGTTCACGATCCGCGCGTTCTACCGGGGCTACGCGATCCGGGAGGCGCCGGTCCGCCACCTGCCGCGGCCGTTCGGGGAGTCGCGCGGCCTCCCGCTCCGGGGGATACCGGGATCGATCGCCCACATCCTGCGGCAGCTCGCCGACCTCCGGCGCCGGATCACAGCCGGAACGCTCTAGAGGAGTCACACGATGCCGATCTTTCTCGACACGGGCAACCTCCACGAGATCGAGCGCTTCTACCGGATGGGGGTCATCCGAGGCGTCACGACCAACCCGACGATCCTGTTCAAGGAAGGCGTGATCGGCGGCATGCGCGGCATCGAGGAGCGCTCGCGTCTCATCGCGAAGCTCATCGCGCCGCACCCGCTCTCGGTCGAGGTCACCGCCGCCGAGCGCGAGGCGGTGCTCCGGCAGGCCCGCGAGTTCTCGAGCTGGGGTGACAACATCGTCGTGAAGGTCACGGTCCACGGACCCGACGGCGAGCTCGAGAACATGGAGATCATCCACGAGCTGGAGACCCGCCATGACATCCGGGTCAACGTCACCGCGATGATGAGCGCCCAGCAGTGCTTCCTCGCCGCGATGGCCGGCGCGACCTACGTGTCGCTCTTCGGCGGGCGCGTCAACAACATGGGCTACAACGTCTGCAGCGAGGTCGCGAAGCTCCGCAAGCTGCTGGACCAGTTCGATCTGCGGGCGCGCATCATCGTCGGCTCGACCCGCGAGGTCCTCAACATCGTCGAGTGGCTCGAGGCGGGCGCGCACATCGTGACCGCCGTCCCGAACCTGCTCGAGGGCATGCTGGTCCACCCGTACACCAAAGAGACCGTCAAGATGTTCCTACAGGACGGCGCCAAGCTCGAGGCCAAGCTCAAGGCATGAACGTCGGCATCCTGGGCGGCGGCCTGGCTGGGCTCAGCGTGGCCGCCCACCTCGATCACGAGTACGAGGTGCTGGAGCGCGACGCGCGCTGCGGCGGCCACTGCTTCACCGTCGAGGAGGACGGCTTCACCTGGGACGGGGGCGGCCCGCACATCATCTTCTCGAAGAACCAGCCGATGGTCGACTATATGGTCTCGCTGCTGGCCCCCAACGTGCGGCGCGCGCGGCGCAACAACAAGATCTTCTTCAAGGGCCGCTTCGTGAAGTACCCGTTCGAGAACGGGCTCTACGACCTCGATCCTCAAGACAGGTTCGAGTGCCTGTATCATTACCTCAACAACGACGCCCCGAAGCCCACCAACTTCAAGGAGTGGCTTTACTACACCTTCGGCAAGGGGCTCACCGAGAAGTACCTCCTGCCCTACAACGAGAAGATCTGGAACGTGCGCGCCGAGGAGCTCGGGCTCGACTGGGTCGAGGGCCGGGTACCCAAGCCGCCAATCGAAGACGTGATCAAGGCCGCGGTGGGCGTCGAGACCGAGGGCTACACCCACCAGCTCTGGTTCCACTATCCGGAGCGCGGCGGCATCGAGAGCGTGCCGAAGTCGCTCGAGCAGCGCGTCCGCAAGATCACCACCGGCTTCGAGGCCCGGCACATCGGCCGCCGCGGGCCCAAGTGGGTGGTGAGCGACGGACGTGAGGAGCGCGAGTTCGATCGGCTCGTCGCGACCCTCCCCGTCCTGGACCTGGCGACCCGGCTCGAGGGCGTGCCGACGGCGGTGGTGGCCGCCGTCCGCGCGCTCCGCTACAACTCGCTGATCGTCGTTGCGGTCGGCCTGGCTCACGACCGGCTCCCCGACTACACCGCGGTGTACATCCCGGACCCGGAGATTCTCACCCACCGGATCTCCTATCCCGGCGCGTTCAGCCCGCACAACGTGCCGCGCGGCCGCTCGATGATCAACGCCGAGATCACCGCCAACGCCGGCGACGGCGTCTGGGAGCTCTCGGACGACGCAGTGGTGAACCGCGTGATCGACGACCTCGAGAAGCTCGGGATGCTCCATCGCCGCGACGTCTGCTACGCGCGCGCCGTCCGCGACAAGTACGGCTACATCGTCCAGGACGCGAGCTATCGCAAACACCTGGCGATCGCCAAGGCGTACTTCGAATCCACCGGGATCGCGCTCTGCGGCCGCGTGGCCGAGCACGAGTACATCAACATGGACGTCTGCATCGAGCGCGGGATGGCGGTGGCCCGCCGCCTCAACGCCGAGGCCTGAGCGTGGGCGAGAAATCCCAGACGCGGATGGACGCGACGTACGGGGAGCGCTACGCGACCGCGTGGAGCTTCCGCGACAACTGGTTCGGCGACATCTCCAGGCGCTACATCCTGCCCAACTACTACCGATGGACCGACGCGTTCCTGCGCGACCTGCCGCCGTCGAGCGTGGTCGAGTTGGGCGCCGGCGACGGCGAGATGACCGACCTCATCCGCGAGCGCCGGCCGGCCTGGTGCGCCGCCCTCACGCCCAGCGACGTCGTCGAGGCGGGCGCCGAGCGGCTGCGCGGCAAGGGCTACGCGACGGCCCGCCGGGCCGACGCGTGCGCCACCCCGTTCGCCGACGGCGAGTTCGACGTCGTGATCACCTACGACGTCATGCACCACGTCGCCGACCCCGCCGCGATGGCTCGCGAGATGGTGCGCATCGCCCGCCGCCGCGTGTTCCTCATCGAGGCCAACGGCGCGTCGCTGATGCGGCGGCTCCTCGAGCTGACCGACACCTACCGCAAGGCGGGGGAGAATAGCTATCGGCCGGGCGAATACCGGCGGTTCTTCACGCTCCCGGGCGTGGCCCGGATCGACATCGATCCCCTGCAGTTCGTCCCGCCGAAGTTCCTCAGCCCGTGGATGCCGCTGACGATCGCGTTCAGCGAAACGCTGCAGCACGTGCCGCTGTTGCGCTGGCAGTGCTCGGGGGTCCGGATCCGGGTGACGCTCGACAAGGACGCGAGGGCCCGCCGGTGAAGGTCTTCATCGCCGGAGGTGCCGGGTTCATCGGCAGCCACTTCGTCGACCACTTCCTGTCGGCGACCGACGCGAGCGTGACCGTCTTCGACAACTTCACGTCGGGACAGTCGTGGCATCTTCGGGACCACGCGGGCGACACGCGGCTGACCGTGATCGAAGGCGACCTCCAGAAGGTCGACGCGGTGGCGGCCGCCGTGCGCGGCCACGATATCGTGTACCACCTCGCCTCGAACCCGGACATCGCGAAGGCGATGACGGAGCCCGACATCGACTTCTGGCAGGGGACCTACCTGACCCAGAACCTTCTCGAGGCGATGCGGCGCGGGTCTGTGCCACGGCTCGTCTACGCGTCCGGCAGCGGCGTCTACGGCGACACCGGGCTCAAGCCGGTAACCGAGGACTGGGCGCCGATGCTGCCGATCTCGACGTACGGCGCCAGCAAGCTCGCCTGCGAGGCGCTGATCGGCGCGTATTGTCACATGTTCGGTCTCCGCGCGTCGGCCTTCCGCTTCGCCAACGTCGTCGGGGGACGGCAGACCCACGGAGTCGCCTACGACTTCATCCGGAAGCTCCGGCGTGATCCCCGCCGCCTGGAGATCCTCGGCGACGGCACGCAGAGCAAGTCATACGTGCACGTCTCCGACATCGTGGGCGCGATCCAGCACGTGCTGAGGGCCGGTGCCGCCGCGCCCCTCGGGTACTACAACGTCGCGACCGAGGATTACCTCGACGTGAAGTCGATCGCCGACATGGTCGTCGACGAGATGGGGCTCGCGGGGGTGGCGCTCCACTTCGCGGGCGGCGATCGAGGCTGGAAGGGCGACGTGCCCGTGCTGCGGTTCGACCTGGCGAAGATCCACGCGCTCGGCTGGCGCGCGGCCCTGACCTCCCAGGAGGCGATGCGCCGCTCGATCCGCGAGATGCTGGGAGACCGGCCATAAAGATGCAGGCGGCGATCGTGGCGGGCGGGCTCGGCACGCGTTTGGGGTCGCTGACGGCGCGCGTGCCGAAGTCGATGGTCGAGGTGCAGGGCCGGCCGTTCCTGGGCTGGCAGCTCGACCTGCTCCGCGATCACGGCGTCACCGACGTGCTGCTCTGCGTGGGCCACCTGGCCGACGTCATCCGCGGCTACGCCGGCGACGGCAGCGCGTTCGGCGTTCGCGTCCACTACAGCGACGAGGCCGATCGGCGCCTCGGCACCGCCGGCGCGCTCCGTTGGGCCGAGTCGCGGGTCGCCGACGCGTTCTTCGTCCTCTTCGGCGACTCGTACCTGCTGCTCGACTACCGCGCGGTCATGGAGCATTTCCTGGCGCGCGACCGCCAGGCGCTCATGGTCGTCCACCGGAACGAGGGCCGCTGGGGCCCCAGCGACGTGCGCACCGAGGGCGGCTTCGTGACCGCGTACGCGTCGCGGTCGCAGCCCGGGATGGTCCACATCAACATGGGCCTGTCGGTGCTCCGCCGCGAGACCCTCGGCACGCTCGCGCTGGGACGACCGGCGTGTCTTCAAGATCTGTTCGCGCCGCTGATCGCCCAACGCCAGCTCCTAGCCTACGAGACGGACCAGCGCTTCTACGAGATCGGCTCGCCGGCCGGGCTCGCGGAGTTCGGCCGGCTGGTCGCCGAGGGAGGCGCCCCGCGATGATCGTCACCCGCACGCCCCTGCGCATCCCGCTCGGCGGGGGCGGCACCGACCTGCCGTCGTACTCGTCGAAGTTCGGCGGGTTCCTGGTCAGCGCCGCCATCGACAAGTACACGTTCATCACCGTCAACCGGCGCAAGCTCGATCGCATCATCCGCGCGAGCTACTCGAAGACGGAGACGGTCGACAGCGTCGACAAGCTGCAGCACCCGCTGATCCGGGAGGCGCTCCGCCTCGCCGGCATCGACGGGGGCGTCGAGATCACCTCGATCGGCGACATCCCGGGCGGCTCCGGGGCCGGCAGCTCCGCCAGCTTCACGGTAGGGCTGCTCCACGCGCTGCACGCGCTCAAGCGCGAGCAAATCTCGCCGTGGCGGCTCGCCGAGGAGGCGTGCAAGATCGAGCTCGACATCCTCAAGGAGCCGATCGGCAAGCACGACCAGTTCATCACCGCCATCGGCGGCATCACGTGCCTGGACATCGACCGGACGAACCACGTGTCGACGTTCCCGGCGGTGATCAGCGAGGACGTGCTCGAGGAGCTCGACCAGAGCCTGCTGCTCTTCTACACCGGGATCGTCCGCAAGACCGGCGACGTCCTCCACGATCAGGACCGGGCGGCGAACGAGAGCCACCCGCGGGTGATTGACGCTCTGCACCGCATCAAGGAGACCGGCTGGGAGATCAAGAGCGCGCTCGAGGCGGGCGAGCTCCGAAAGTTCGGCGAGCTCATGCACGCGCACTGGGAGGTCAAGAAGCGGCTCTCGGGCCAGGTGTCGGGGAACCAGTTCGACCGCTGGTATGAGGTCGCACGGGCTTCGGGCGCCGTGGGCGGCAAGATCATGGGGGCGGGCGGCGGCGGCTTCTTCGTGTTCTACGTCGAGAACGGGCGGAAGGCCTCACTGCGCGAAGCGATGGCCGCCGAAGGCCTTCAGGAGCTCCGGTTCCACTTCGACTTCGAGGGTACCAAGGTCATGGTGAACCTCTGATGTCGCACGTCCAGGCGTACCTCGGCGAAGCCGCGGCGATCCTGGGCCGGCTCGACGTCCCCACGATCCAGAAGATGGTGGACCTCCTGGTCGCGCTGCGCGCCCGCGGGGGCCGACTCTTCTTCCTGGGCGTCGGCGGCGGCGCCGGCAACGCGTCGCACGCCGTCAACGACTTCCGCAAGATCGCCGGCATCGAGGCGTACACGCCGACCGACAACGTGTCCGAGCTGACGGCGCGCGTGAACGACGACGGCTGGGCCTCGGTGTTCTCCCGGTGGCTCGAGGTGAGCCGCCTCGAGAGCCGGGACATGGTGTTCGTCTTCTCTGTCGGTGGCGGCGACCTCGAGCGCAACGTTAGCCCGAACCTCGTGGAGGCGCTCCGGTACGCCAAGGACAAGGGGGCCACGATCTGCGGCGTCGTCGGGCGCGACGGCGGCTACACCGCCAAGGTCGCCGACGCGTGCCTGATCATCCCCACTGTGAATCCGGCCACGGTCACGCCCCACACGGAGTCGTTCCAGCCGCTCGTCTGGCACCTGCTGGTGTCGCATCCGGCGCTGCAGGCGTCGGCGACGAAATGGGAGTCGGTCCGTCGCTAGCCCGCCGACGCAGCTACCGGGCGATCCCCTTCTCGTTGAAGAACCGCTGCGCCCCCGGGTGCAGCGGCAGGGCCATCCCGGCCAGCGCCGTCTGCAGCGTGAGGCTCCGCGCGGCCGAGTGGGCGGCGCGAAGCTTGGGCAGGCTCTCGAACACGGCCTTGGTGAACCGGTACACGAGATCCTCGGGCAGACCGGAGCGGGCGACCAGCATCGCCATCACCCCGGGGCTCACCACCTCCAACTCCTGCCCCGGGTAGGTATTCGCCGCGACCCGCTCGATGGTGTAGAAGGGATACTTCCGCTGGAGGGTCTCGGCGCCCGAGGTCCCCACGCCCACCAGCGTAAGCCGACCGGATCCGAAGGCGTCGGCGATGACCGGAGACCCGAGCGACGTCGTGAAGAATGCGGCGTCGACGAGCCCGGCCTTCAGCTGGTCGACCGCGGCGGTAGCCGGGAGGCGCGCGGTCGAGCCGAGATCGCGTTCGTGGAGCCCGTGCGCCTCGATGATCTGGAGCGCGTTCTGCTCGGCGCCCGAGCCGGGCAGGCCGAAGACGACGCGCTTGCCCTTGAGGTCGCGCACCGCCCTCACGCCCGACGCCTTCGTCGCCACGATTTGCACCACCTCGGGATACACGGTGAAGATCCCGCTCATGGTCTTCACCGGCTTCCGCGTGAAAGCGTCGAGCGTGACGCCGTTGAACGCGTAGTAGGCGACGTCGTTCTGGAGCAAGGCGAAGTCGACCTCGCCCGAGCGTATCAGCTGGGCGTTCATAACCGAGCCCTCCGACGATTCGACGCTGGCGCGGATGTTGAGGTCCCGGGCGTCGGAGACGATGCGTGCGATCGCGCCGGCGATCGGGTAGTAGATACCGTCCACAGAGCCCGAGGCGATCGTCACATGCCGCGGCGCTTCTGCGGCGAGCGGAGCCGGAAGCACCAGCGCGCCCGCGAGCGCGGCCACCAGGACGATAGTACGGTATCTGTTCACACACACCTCCCCCTGAGCGATGGATGGCGGCCCACGCTTCATTTTACCCACGACGGCGAGACGACATGCCCCGCCGGGTGATCCTGACGCTCGTCGCCCTGGCCGCGTTGATCGTGGTCGCGCGGCTCCACACGTACGACGAGCCGCTCGAGCGAGACATCACGGGCGCCGCCGTGATCGGGCACGAGCTCCTGGCCGGCCGCCCGCTCTATACCGACATGTGGGACCACAAGCCGCCGGCGCTCCACATCACCCACGCCGCCGCGATCCTGCTCGCGGGCTACGGACCCGGTGCAATCTACGTGCTGAACGTCGTCGCCGCGATCACTTCGCTTCTCGGCGTCTACGCGGGCGCCACGGTCGTCGGCGGGCGGGTGGCCGGACTCTGGGGCGCCGCCTTTTGGACCTTCGTGTCCGGAGACCTGTGGCTGCAGGCCAACCAGCCCAACACCGAGGTCTTCATCAACGCGTGCGTCGTGTGGGCGTTTGCCCTGCTCCTTCGCACGAATCGCCCGAGCCTTCTGCGCATGGTCGTGGTGGGCGCCTTCTTCGCCTGGGGCTCGCTCTACAAGCCCGTCATCGTCGCCCCGGCGGCTCTGCTGGCGGGCGCGCATCTGGCCGCGCCGCCGTGGGGACACACGCGCCGACGCGCCCTCGGCGACGTCGGCGTGATCGCGGCGGTCGGCGCCGCGGTGTGGCTTGGCACCTTCGCGTACTTCGCGGGCGCCGGCCGGTTCGCGGATTTCTACGGGGCGGTCTTCGTGTACAACCGGTTCTACTCCGGCAGCGTGCTGAACAACCTGCGCGCGGGCCTGGTCCCGCAGACGCTGGCCCCGGCGATTCTCGCGATCGCGATCCCGCTCGCGGTGCTCACGCTCGCCGGCGGCGTGCGCGGCGCGATCGCCGGCCCGCGCCGCCCGTGGCTCCACCTGCTCGCCCTGGTCGTCGGCACCGAGCTGGCAATCGCGCTGCCCGGGCAGTTCTACCCGCACTACTACCAGCTCTGGCTTCCGCCGCTGGCGATCGGCGCGGGCTGGGCCATCGGCTCGTTCGCCGGCGTGCGGCCGATTCCGGCGTGGACGCCCCACGCCGTGGGTGCCGCGGCCGTCTTGATTCTTCTGTCCCAGCAGCTCCCGCTCTACCAGGTGGAAGCCGAGACCTGGGCGCGCCTCAAGTACGGCGAGCTGTTCGTCTCCGAGGACGGGCTGGGGCGCGAGCTGGGCGCCCTGCTGACGCCGGGCGAGACGTTCTACGAATGGGGCGCCGAGACCGGGTTGTATTTCGTGAGCCGCCGCTCGCCGCCGAGCGGGGCCTTCTACGTGTTCCCGCTGCTGAACGGTCCAGCCGCGTACCCGCTGGCCGCGCGGGCGGTCGCCGACCTGGAGCGGAGGCCGCCGGCGATGTTCGTCGTCAACAAGGGCGTGATGTTCGGCGGCAAGATCCGCCATCCCGTCCTGGACTGGGCGGCCCCGCGCTACGTCGCCCTCGCGGGCACCGGTGACCGCGGCACCTTCGTGCTGTTCGTCCGCCGTGGCAGCCGACTCGACGTGACGCTCGCGAAGTAGCGGCGCCGGCTCGGTGTAAACTGAGCGCCGTGGCTGCCCGGCTTGGCGTGGACATCGGCGGCACCTTCACCGACCTGGTCGTCATCGACGAGACCACGGGCGCCGCACGCGTGGGCAAGGTCCTCACCACCTCGAAGGACCCGGCCCACGGCGTCGAGCAAGGGATCGCGGCGCTCCTCGACGAGTCCCGGATCCCGGCGCCCGACGTCCGCGCGGTCGTCCACGGCACCACGCTGGCCACCAACGCCCTGATCGAGCGCAAAGGCGCGCGGACCGCGCTCCTGACCACCGAGGGCTTCCGCGACGCGCTCGAGATCCGGCACGAAGGCCGCTACGACATGTACGACCTTTTCATCGATCCGCCGGCGCCCCTCGTGCCGCGGCGGCTCCGCCGCGAGGTCCGCGAGCGTCTTCTGCCGGACGGGTCGGTGTTGCGCCCGCTGGACGAAGCGGGGGCGCGGCGGGTCATTGGCGAGCTGGCGGCCGAAGGCGTGGAGGCGCTCGCGATCTGTCTGCTGCACGCTTACGTGAGCCCGTCGCACGAGCGGCGCTTGGCCGCGCTCGCCCACGAGATCGCCCCGCAGATGGTGGTCTCCTGCGCGTCGGAGGTCGTGCCCGAGATCCGCGAGTACGAGCGCAGCTCGACGACCACCGCCAACGTGTACGTGGCGCCGCTCATGGCCCGCTACCTCGAGGACCTCGAGCGGAGGCTGACCGAGCTCGGCATCCCCGGACAGCTCTACATCATGCAGTCCTCGGGCGGCATCGCGCTGCCCCCGCTCGCCCGGCGGCTGCCGATCCGGCTCGTCGAGTCCGGGCCCGCCGCCGGCGCCCTGGCTGCGGCCCACGCCGCCCGGGAGCGCGGCGCGCCGAAGTTGCTCTCGTTCGACATGGGCGGCACGACCGCCAAGGCGTGCGTGATCGACGACGGCGTCCCGCTGATCGGCCGCGAGTTCGAGGTAGCGCGGGCCGATCGCTTCAAGAAGGGCTCCGGCCTGCCGGTCCGCGTGCCCGTGATCGAGATGATCGAGATCGGCGCCGGTGGTGGCTCCATCGCGCGCGTGGACCGGATGGGGCTCCTCAAGGTCGGGCCCGATAGCGCGGGCGCCGACCCCGGCCCGGCCTGCTACAACCTCGGCGGGCGCCAGCCCACGGTGACCGACGCCGACCTCCTGCTCGGCTACCTCGACGCCGGGTTCTTCCTGGGCGGGCGCATGTGGCTCGATCGCGAAGCGGCGCGCCGCGCGATCGACGAGCACGTCGCCCGGCCCCTCGGCCTCGACGTGACCTCGGCCGCCTGGGGCATCCATCGCGTGGTCAACGAGAACATGGCGGCGGCGGCGCGTATCCACGGCATCGAGCGCGGGAAAGATCTGCGGTCCTATCCGCTCTTCGCCTTCGGCGGCGCTGGCCCCGTTCACTGCTGGCAGGTGGCGCGCGTGTTGAAGGTGGAGCGCATCCTGCTTCCGTTCGGCGCCGGGGCGATGTCCGCCTACGGTCTCCTGGCGGCGCCGCTCGCCTTCGACTTCGTCCGGACGGGCCGCCAGCGGCTCGACTCGGCCGACTGGCCCGAGATCAACCGGCTCTTCGACGAGATGGAGGGCGAGGGGCGTCAGCTCCTCGCGCGAGCCGGGGTGGCGTCGGGCGACGTCATCGTCTCGCGCCTGGCCGAGATGCGCTACGTGGGCCAGGGCCACGAGGTCGAGGCCGCGGTCCCGGCGGGCACGCTCTCCGGCGCCAGCCTCACCCAGATCACCGCGAGCTTCGAGCACGCGTATCGCGCGCTCTACCACCGGTTGCCGCAGGGCGTGCCGATCGAAGCGCTGAACTGGCGCGTGATCGTGACAGCGGGGACTGCCGTAGCCGGAAGGATCGGGCATGCGGCGCCGGGTCGAGTCTCTCTCGGGCCACCCCCGGTCAAAGCCGACCTCACGGCACCCGCTACAATCAAGACAACGCGGCGAGCCTACTTCGCCGAGAGCGACGGCTTCGTGGACACGCCAGTGTACGACCGCTATGCGCTGGCTGCCGGAATGACGCTGACCGGCCCCGCCATCGTCGAGGAACGAGAATCCACCGCCGTGATCGGCCCCGGTGGCCGCGCCCGCGTGGACGACGGACTGACGCTGGTCGTAGAGCTTCCGCGCTGATGGATCCGATTACGCTCGAGATCTGCTGGAACCGGCTCGTGGGCGTCGTCAACGAGCAGGCGGCGGCGCTCCAGCGCACATCCTTCACCTCGATCGTCCGCGAGGCGGGCGACCTCTCGGCGGGTGTCTTCGACCGCCGCGGCTTCATGGTGGCCCAGGCGGTGACGGGCACGCCCGGCCACATCAACTCGATGGCGCTGGCCATGAAGCACTTCCTGGCCGCCTGCCCGCTCGAGACGCTGCAGCCGGGCGACGTGCTGATCACGAACGATCCGTGGCTCACGTCCGGTCACCTCAATGACGTCACGATCTGCTCGCCGATCTTCTGCGGCGACGACTGCGTGGCCTTCTTCGCGTCGACGTGCCACACCGCGGATATCGGCGGGCACGTCCTGTCGGCGGAGGCACGCGAGGTGTACGAGGAAGGGCTGCTGATCCCGATCATGAAGCTCTACGAGGCCGGCCGTCCGAATGACGCGCTGATCGCGATCATCCGCGCGAACACGCGCCTGCCCGAGATGGTGCTGGGCGATTTCCACGCCCAGATCGCCGGCGGCGCCGTCGGCGGCGAGCGCCTTCTGGAGTTCATGGCGGAGTTCGGGCTCCAGCGGCTCGAGCCCCTGGCCGACGCGATCATCGGGCGGACGGAGCGCGCGATGCGCGAGGCGATTCAGGCGCTCAGGCCCGGGGTCTACACGAACGAGATCACGTCGGACGGCTTCGACGAGCCGATCACGATCCGCGCGCGCTGCGAGATCCGCGGCGACGAGCTGCTCGTCGACTACCGGGGCTCGTCGCCGGCGAGCCGGCGCGGCGTCAACGTCGTGATGAACTACACCGAGGCGTACACGACCTACGGCGTGAAGGTCATCGTGAGCCCGGACGTCCCCAACAACGAGGGCGCGTTCCGGCCGCTTCGCATCACGGCGCCCGAGGGGTCGATCTTGAACGTGAAGCGGCCGGCGCCGGTAGCGGCGCGACACATCGTCGGTCACTTCCTGCCCCACGTCGTCGCCGGCGCGCTGGGCCAGGCGCTGCCCGACCGGGTGATGGCCGAGGGCTCGGCGAACATCTGGGGAATTCAGGTGTCGGGCAAGGACCTGTCGGGCCAGCCGTTCAGCTACATCTTCTTCTCGTCGGGCGGCACTGGAGCGCGCGCGACGAAGGACGGGCTCTCGGCGACGGCGTTCCCGTCGGGAGTGCTCGGCACGCCGGTCGAGGTCATCGAGAGCCTCTCGCCTCTGATCGTCGAGCGCAAGTCCCTGCGCGAAGGGTCCGGCGGCGCGGGCAAGTACCGCGGCGGCCTCGGCCAGACCATCGCCTTCCGCGTGCGGACGCGCGAGCCGTTCGTGACCTCGATCCTTTGCGACCGCACGGTGCGGCCCGCCGCTGGCTTCCTGGGCGGCGCCGCCGGCGCGCCGGGCCGCGTGCTGATCAACGGCGTGGCGCCGACGAACCCGAAGGCCGAACAGATCGTGCCCCCCGGCGCCCTCGTGGAGGTGCAGCTCCCGGGCGGTGGGGGCTATGGACCGGCAGCCGACCGCGATCCCGAGCTGGTCTCGCGGGACGTGCTCGAAGGCTACGTCCCCAGCTCACGAAGCTGAGAAGCGAGCCGCCCCTCGGGCGCGAGCCTTCGCGGCTTCGACATCGCGATCGCGCGCCGGGCCCTTCGTCACGAGAGAATCGAGCAACGCCCGCACGGTCCGCGCGACCTCGTCGACGGCGTGCGTGAACGCCTCATCGTTGGCCTTGGACGGCTTCGTGAAGCCGCTCAGCTTCCGCACGAATTGCAGCGACGACGCCCGGATCTCGTCGTCCGTGGCCGGCGGCGAGAAGTTGTGCAGGGTCTTGATGCTTCGGCACATGAGGAGTCCTCCCCCTCCAAGGATCTCATGTGACGGCGATGGCCTTCGACCGCTTGCTTGGTGGCGACGTCCAGATCCGGATAGGTCTGGCCGATGAAGTCCCACGCGGCGCGCGGTGGGCCGCGCGGCGCCGAGCGCCGCGTCGAGCCGCTCGAGACGCCCGCCTTCGAGCCACATCACTTCTGCTCGGCGACTTTGCGCAGCTCGGTGACGACCGCCTGGCCCGCTCTGAACAGTTGAGCGTACCTGCCGGAGTTCGAATAGACGGACGCCGACTCGCTCTCGATGACCCGCGCCCCGTCGAACGTGCGGAGGTAGAAGCGCACTTTGCCCTTCGACGGATACGCGTAGTCGTTGGTCGGCGCCGCCTCGTCGTGATGGGACTCGGCGGCCTTGACGAAGCGCAGCGCCGCGGCGCGCACGCTGTCGTGAGCGGCGCTGGCCCCGATGATCCCAAAGGTGGCCGTCGTGTAGAGGCTCGCCGATCCGTCCCGGGCCGTCACGATCGTGGCCGTGTGCTCACCGATCGGCCAGTCCATCGCTACCCCGAAGACGCGCGGATACTCTTTCGTGGGCTCGAAGCCGAGCGACGACGCCGGCGACGAGAGGAACGCGAACCTGAGATCTCGCATGGCCTGCGCGGAGTTTTTGGCGGTCTGAGCGAGCGCGGCGCCCGAGGCCACCCCCAGAAGCAGCGTCGTGACGACGAGCAGTCGGGTGGCGCACACGGGTCGCCCGGAGGGGCTAGCGGCGCGGCGTATCGCCGAGGGCGACCACGACCAGCGAGCCGTGAGCGTCGATGGGGCGTACACCGCGTCCGTAGGCCGCCACGTGGTCACAGAGCCAGCCGACGCACGGCGTGCGCGAGTCGATCGTGCTCTTGATCGCCGCCCACTCGTCGGCCGCCGCGGCCCCGAGCGCCCGGTGGCGCGCGGTCGACTCGATCACGAGGATCAGCCGCGCGCCGTCGCCCTCGAGCCGCTTGAGCGCCGTCAGCGTGGCGTCGACGGACCCCTGGACGAGCGTGTTGGCGTCCGGCGTCGAGCGCCCGTCGAATCCTTCGGCGTAGCCGAGCCCGGTCGAATAGGCCGCTTCGAGGCACGCGGCGCTGGCGAGGGGCTCGCCGGTCGAGGCACCGTATACCCTCGGCGCCGAGAGCACGCTGCAGACCGTCCGCATCTTCGGGCCCATCAGCACGCGCCAGGGCTGCAGGAACGCCTCCGCTGGCGTCCCGAACCCGGGCTTCACGAACGCGAGGCCGAGACCCCGCGGGTAGCGCATCCTGAACGGCCAGCCGGCGAGGATGAGCCGGGCGGCGCCCTGTCCCGCCTCGGTCAGGTCATTACCGCTGGCGGCGGCGACTCCGCTCACCGCGCCCTCGCCGTTCGCCAGGCAAATGACCAGCGCCCCGGCGGTCACGGCACCGTTGTGCGTGAGAATCGCCGAGGTTGCACCCCCGGCAACCCCTACGGGACCGAGGACTCCCCGGATCAAGGGCACGACGTCCTGGGCAGGCACCCCGGCAGTCACGAGCAGCACAAGGTCGGGGGAGGCGCCGTGGAGTCCGGTGCGCGCCATCGCGGTCGCCCGGACGGCGGCCCACATCGAATCCTGGTGGGAGGCGAACCCGATTCCGATCTGGAGGGTCTTGGACTGTGTCTCGACAGGGATTGTCCCGTACATGATCCCGAGCGTGTGCAGCCGAGGTGCCAACGGGAACCGTCTTCAAGATCAGC
>Ga0066710_100002587_pt1 | contig 14717 bp, 18 predicted proteins | sample GraSoiAngelo_159_FD_79666 | JGI IMG/M metagenome (GOLD analysis project Ga0066710, IMG submission 79666) | Grasslands soil microbial communities from the Angelo Coastal Reserve, California, USA - 14_1009_16_40cm | ecosystem: Environmental > Terrestrial > Soil > Grasslands | place: USA...
AGACGGATCTCGCAGTGATCCGGATCAATGCGCCAAATCTTGCAGCCGTAGAACTTGGCGACTCAAAATCGATACGCGTGGGTCAGTTGGCCATCGCCATCGGCAATCCCTATGGATTCCAATGCACAGTCACCGCTGGCGTGGTGAGCGCCCTCGGTCGCTCGCTCCGCTCGAACTCCGGCAGGCTTATAGACAACGTCATCCAGACCGATGCGGCGCTGAACCCGGGCAACTCCGGGGGACCTCTGGTCACGTCACGGGGAGAAGTGATTGGCGTCAATACGGCGGTGATTCTGCCGGCTCAAGGCATCTGCTTTGCCATCGCCATCAACACGGCGAAGTTTGTCGCCGGCCGCCTCATCCGGGACGGCAAGATCAAGCGGAGCTACATTGGAGTCGCCGGGCAGAATGTGCCCCTCCCACGCCGCCTCGTGCGCTTCCATAACCTGCCGGGCGAAAGCGGCGTCATGGTGGTCTCTACGGAGCCGAATAGTCCCGCCGAGCGGGCCGATTTGCGCGAGGCGGATGTGATCGTGGCTTACGGCGATCAGCCGATCGCCGGCATCGATGACCTCCACCGGCTCTTGACCGCAGAGGAGATCGGATCGCGCGCCGCCCTTACCGTATTGCGCCGATCGGAGAAACTAGTTCTCACCGTAATCCCGGAAGAATCTAAAGCCGGAGGAGGCGAATCGCGCTGAGCGGCGAATGATCGTCGTCTAGTCCGCGATAGAGCCGTCGTGCTTCTCAGAAAAATCCTGTCAAGCCAAGATGTCCGAGCGTGAACCGAGCGCCCTCCGGTTTCTGTTGATCGCAGTGTCGTTGATTCTGGCCGGGTGCGTACCGAGCCAGCCGTCAAAGCCGTGCGAACCCAGGCCCCTACCCGAGCCGAAGGGATTCAGAAGCCCTCTTGCCCTTTCGGATCTGCGCAGGGAGAGTTCCCCGTCTCCTTCAAAGGTCGGGAAGATCATCTACATCGGAGTCTACGGTGGTGGAACCCCGCCATGGGAGGAAGCCCGATACTTCAATCCAAAGGATTGGCCGCCCTACAGGAACGTACGTCAGGAGGAAGAGTTGAACGAGATCGCATTCCAGGAGTCGCTGATGCATGTCCTGGCGATCCAGATCGCCAGATTCTTTCCCGACAGTATCACTCTCATGATCCGAGGGGATAGCGACGTGGTGGCGGATGTCGTCAAGTATCTATACACCCCTGGAGACAAGATCTATCTCGTCGGACACAGCCAGGGCGGCGCCGTCATCGGGCAGGCTGTGTACGAACTCCAGAAGCGAGGCATCCCCGTTCAGATGATGGCCCAGATGGAGGGCTTCCGGTCGTACGTCACGGTCCCCAGCAATGTCGTTCAGGCATTCAATTTTTATGTCCCGTCCGACTTCGCCTTATGCCCGGGCCGGGACAAGCTTGAGGCTGAGGCACCGGCTTCGACCCAAGTCTCCAACGAGCCCATCACCAAGCCTTGGGGCCCGTTCACCGGCCCTTGCGCCGAACATCGAAACATCGACAGCGATCCACGAGTCTGGAAAACCATCCTCCAGTACGTCATCGATTCCGCAGCGTCGTGAGACCAATCCCGACCTTCATCTAAAACGGGCCTGAGTATATCACAAGCATTCGCGCGCGGAGGCCTTGCACGGTCTGCGAGTCTAGGGCTGGAACGATAGCACCATCGACTTTAATCTCGACGGCAAGACGGTTAATCAGCAGTCCAAAAGAAGCTTGAAATTTCTCGGCTTCAGTTACTCCTCAATCCCCGACTATTTGATCCCGAGCAAACTTTCGCTCTCGGCCCGTACTTCCTGAATCCGATCGTAGACGTTCAGATCTTCAGGAACAAAGCGGACGATTTTGGGAACCTCCGTCTCTACATCGAGCCGGGAGGAACCGATCCGACCGAGCTGGACCATGAGCTGTTGCCCTTCCTTTGAAAGCGTATAGTCATAAAAGAGGCGCGCCGAACTCGGATGCTCTGCCTTGGCCGCAATGAGGATCGGATGCAGGACATTGACGATGAAAAGCTGCTCGTTTTTCGGCCAATCCACCGGCGCTCCTTGCTTTCTGAGCCGGTCCACCTGATGCACGTAGCACAGACAGAGCGGAAATTCGCCCGCCGCCAGTTGCTGCGCCCGGATGGTATAGCCTCGCTGAACCGCCAACTCCTGCCGGCCGAGCCGCCGCATAAACTCCCTCCCCTTGTCCTTTCCGATCATGCGCACCACGGCGTCGAACCACTCATAGGGTTCATTATCGATCGCGATCTTCTTCCCTTTCCATATCGGGTCAAGAAGATCCTCCCAACGCTTCGGAACCTTGTCGCGAGGCACCATCCGCGTGTTGTAGGTCACGCCGATGCCGTTCACGTAGGTGTCGGCCCAGTAGCACTCGGTATCCTTGGTTCCTTCGGCCAAGTGTTTGGTCTCGGGAGAGAGGTAATTTGCGAAGATCCCGGACCGGACAAAAGAGAGCCCGAATCCACTGCCCATAACGACGTCGAATAACGCCTTACCAGCACGATGCTCAGTGGTGATGAGGGTAATGAGCCGGTCGCTGCCGGCGCGTCTGACATTAACCTGTATGAACGGGTATCGCTTGTTGAAAAGCTCTACATACTTCGTGTGGTCTCCCACGCTCATACTCGTATAAAGAAGGAGCTGTCCCTCCTTTCTCGCGCCCTCCACGAACTTGCTGGTGGGGTCCGCTTGCCCCCATGCATGTCCAAAACTCGCAATGAACAGGGCGATGATTACCGGGCTCAGGCGAGAATGAAAAAAGGGGTTCATTGGACAGCCGGCTTAGGACAACTAACGAGTTGAATGGCCACAGACGTCATATGGCGAATTTAAGATAGGCAAACCTAGAAATTGCGTCAAGAGGTTAAAAAAGCGTATAAATTGCTTGGAAAGTTCGTCGACATTTCTTGAGTTCTCTTTTTTTGGTTTGTGCATTTCACCGTGTCTGCTTGACAGCACGCAATTAAAGTATAACTTGGACTCGTGAACGATCTGAACATTCAAGCCCATCAGCCGGAGATTCTTTGCCAGCGCCTCACGGCTCTCCTGGAGGTTTCGGAATCTATCGCCTCCCACCGAGATCTGAACGAATTGTTTCATGATCTGGCTCCACGGCTCCGTCGAGTCGTTCACTTTGATTTTATCAATCTGATCCTCCACGATTCAGAGCGGAATGTCATGGTCTCACACGTTCTGGAGACGCCAGACCCAAATTACAATTATACCTGTCCGTCAAAGGATTGCCCCATGGAAACACCCGGAGGATGGGTATGGGAGTCGCAGCAGCCCTGGGTCGTCTCCGCGATGGAACAGGATACACGCTTCCCCGAACTGGCGCAGTGGCTGACCGATCGCGGAATCAGATCATTGTGCGCGGTGCCGATTACAACCGCCTTGAGAAGGTTGGGCGCCCTGGCGTTTGGAAGCGCGCGGGACGCTGCGTACTCTGAACCCGATGTTGAATTTTTGCAGCAGGTAGCCAAGCAAGTCGCGGTCGCTGTAGACAATGCGCTGAATTACCAAAGCTCTCAATCCGCTCAGCAGCAGCTTGCGCGCGAACACCACATCTTGCGCTCACTGCTTGATGTGAACAACGCCGTGATCTCCAAACTCGAGTTGCGAGAACTTTTTGCCGCCATCACTGCCTGTCTTCACCGGGTCATGCAGTTCGCATACATCAGCCTCGCGCTCTACGACCGCGAAAGCAGCCAGCTTCGGATTCACGCGCTGGATTTCCCAGACGGCAGGGGATTCCTTCATGAAGATATAGTACTCCCTTTGGAGACCACGCCTTCGGGCATGGCCTTCACCTCAAGCAAGCCCGTTTTGCTCAAGTCCATTGATCCTGAAAGGTTCCCCGCCGAGGTCGCCCGTATTCTCACTGCTGAGGGTATTAAGTCTACCTGCAGTATCCCCCTGATTTCGCGTGGCCAAGGGCTCGGGGTCTTAAGTGTTGGTAGCTTGCGCGAAGATGCCTTTACCGAGGAAGACGCATGCCTCTTAACCCAGGTAGCCAATCAGATCGCGATGGCCGTCGAAAACGCCTTGGCCTATCGTCAGATTGCGGAACTCAAGGACAAGCTCGCCGAGGAAAAGCGTTTTCTCGAAGCGGAGATTAAGACCGAGTACAACTTTGAGGAGATCGTGGGTCAGAGCGCGGCCCTGAAGCGCATCCTGAAGCAGGCGGAGACCGTGGCGCCCACAGACTCCACGGTCCTGATCCTAGGAGAAACAGGCACCGGCAAGGAATTGATCGCCCGCGCCATCCACAATCTGAGCAGCCGTCGGGAACGTACCTTTGTTAAGATCAATTGTGCCGCCATCCCGACCGGCCTGCTCGAAAGCGAGCTGTTCGGTCACGAGAGGGGAGCCTTTACGGGTGCGATCGCCCAAAAGATCGGGCGCTTCGAGCTAGCCAACCAGGGCACACTCTTTCTGGACGAGGTCGGTGATATTCCCCTTGAACTCCAACCCAAGCTCCTTCGCGTGCTCCAGGAGCAAGAATTCGAGCGATTGGGCGGCACTAAAACGATTCGGGTGAATGTCCGCCTCATTGCGGCCACGAACACAGATCTCGTGCAAATGGTGGCGGACAAAAAGTTTCGTAGCGACCTTTACTATAGGTTGAATGTCTTTCCGGTTGTCATGCCGCCGCTCCGGAAACGTCCCGAGGACATTGCCCTGCTGGTTCGGTATTTCACGCAGAAGTACGCCCGCCTGATGAAGAAGGAGATTCGAACGGTTCCGGCCGAAGCCATCTTCGCCCTCACTCAGTACCACTGGCCGGGCAATATTCGAGAACTGGAAAACTTCATCGAGCGTGCCGTCATTCTTTCGACCGGTCCAGAGCTTCGCGTCTCACTGACCGAGTTGAAGCCTGCGGCAGATGCGCCGTCCAACGGCGCGACCACCCTTGAAGCCGCCGAACGCGAGCACATCTTGAAGATGCTGCAGGAAACAAACTGGGTGGTTGGCGGCCCATTAGGCGCGGCGGCTCGACTCGGGATGAAACGTACAACCCTCCAATCCCGGATGAAAAATCTTGGAATCGCTCGCCCCAAGTAACGCCGATATTTAGGCACCTGCCAATAAGTCGGCAGCCTTTCTCAGTCACAAGCCCGATTAACCCGAAGCCGGGGCAATCTTTAACTTTCCTGATTCTCGCCATTTACAGGTGTCTTCTAGATATCTATGAGGTTTGGCACAGCGGTTGCTGAAACATCTTTACAGAGACGAGAAAGGAGGTGAATCTAATGAAGATCGCAACAGCATTTTTGGCAGCTCTGCTTCTAATGGGTAGTCTCGGAGCAAGCAGCGCTCTTGCAGCCGCTGAGGGTGTCATCTCCAACGCCGTGTTGATTCCGGGCGTTTACTGTCATTTGCGCTTCCCGGCAATACGCGAGAGCACCTTACGCAGCAACGGTCCGGTCCTTAAAGACCCGAGCGAAGGCGATATCATCGACTTCTACGGATCGTGCGACCATGATCCTCTGGGAAAAGACGAAATCCGAACCCAGAAAGGCCGCGTACCCCGTTCAGAGAATCACCTTGAGCTTTAACTGGCCAGGGAAAAGACGAAATCCAATTCGCTTGAACGGTATTAAGGGAGGGGGGGACCCTTCTCCTTAATACCGCGGTGATTGCCCTCCTTTTTACAGCTTACACCAATCCTCACGGAGATGTCGCAGTCGGCTCGCCTTCTACCAAATCGTAACTAGATTCATGATCTTTTCTGCTGCGGGGCTAATGGCTCTGATCAGCGGCATGTTTGTTCGAAGTTGGCTTTCTCCCACGTTGTTTCTTCGCTGGAAGGAAGTCATCCCGGAGTAACGCCAACATTTCGGCACCTGCCGATAGGTCGGCAGGCTTTCTTAGTCACGATCCCTCTCCAACCCGCAGCGGGGCGATCTGTAACATCCCTGATTTTCACCATTTATAGCTCCTTTCTGGTCTTGATGCGGTCTTGGCACTGCAATTGCTCAAAGCATGTGTAGAACAAAAAAGAGAAAGGAAATGAATCTAATGAAGATCGACACATTATTTTTGGCAGCCCTGCTTCTAACCGGGACAACTCTGTGGGCGCGGGTAGCAGTTCAAGGTTTTGAACAGGCGCTGCTCTCGACAGCGATTGACTGGTCCCTGAACACCATAAGGGCGGGAACAAGGTTGCTCATAATACGGTGAGCTCTGGTTGATTGGCTTAGGTTTAATCAGATGAGGAAACCCTCTTTAATGTTCTTAGATCGGACATGGATCGCCCCTGCAGTGGCCGCGGTGGAAATGCCGATAGGGCTAACCCACATAGACTCGGGTTTCTGTTGGTGTGATCCGATAGTAGAGATGAAGGAGAACGGGGAGGAAGTTGTGGTCCATAGGGAAGTCATGTGGAATTAACTTTGATGCCACTCAAGGAAGTAGCTTATGTCATCCAAAAATAAAATCTATTTCGTCATCTTAGCGCTTGTCGGTCAGTTATTCTTTCTTGGACCGATAGCAACTGAGCCTCTAGAAGCCGGCGACAATGCCTTGGGCCAGGAGGTTTTTTCCCCCGCTTCGCTGCCAGAAAAGGATCGCCTGATTCTGGTGTCATTGCTCCCAGTAGTCGTTGCAGGAGAGATCGTGGGCGGGATAGCTGTATATGATGATCCTAGGACCGAAAGGCCCGCCGATTATCTGGAGCTTTACGACAGCACAGACGGTCTCTTGGCTGTCAACTGGTTCGATAGGTTTGGCATCGAAAGAATGGCTGTCGATCGCGGGCTCCTAGAAAAGACGCACAAACTCCAAGGGCTCTTTGTTCTTGTTCTGGACGGGGACTCGATATGAAATCGCCTCGTTAGCTTATGTTGAAAATCACGACTCAAACTGACGCTACAGGAATCATTTTCGAGCTTGAGGGAAAACTTGCAGGACCCTGGGTGCAGGAATTGAAAGGCTGCTGGCAAAGAGCCGCTAACTCCGACCGATCCGTTAGAGTCCTGCTGTGCGCGGTAACGTTTATTGACGATAACGGAAGGGATCTTTTGGTTGAGATGTATCATCGCGGAGCTGAGCTTGTGGCGGAAGGGTGCATGAACAAAGCTATCGTAGAACAGATCGTGCGAGGAGAAAGAACATGAGCGAGTACATTAACGAAGTGAACGAGGATACTTTCGAGCAAGTTGTCTTGCGTTCCGAGACTCCGGTCCTGGTGGATTTCTGGGCCGCTTGGTGTCAGCCCTGCCGCGCGCTTGCGCCCATAGTTGAAGCGGTCGCCAGACAATATGGTAGCGCGGCGCGGGTCGTCAAGCTGAACGTCGATGACAATCCTTCCGTTGCGCAGCGGTATCGCATTCAAGCCATCCCCACTTTGATTCTGTTCCGAGATGGTGAGGAAAAAGAACGTATCATCGGCGTCGCGAGCAACGATGCGATTTCACGAATGATCAAGGAGCACGTCCGTGTCCTTCCTGACTCACAGGATAGAATCGCCGGACACTAGAAAGGTCGTATAAATCCATGATGGATCAGGCAGCCGCCGTTTTTGAAGAAACGTTGGGTTCTTTGTTTCAACCGGACACGCTAATTCCGGATCAGTATTTTGAGACTTTTCGCAGGAAGAGGTTAGAGCCGGAGAAGAAGCTCATGTTGGCGGTTTTGGAGGATGCTGTCTGGTGTTTTCAGGACAACGTTATGGCACGGAGCGGAAAGAGGAAAAAGCTTTTCGACGAGGCGGAGGAGTGGATCCTGGAAGAAAACAGCGATTGGCTTTTTTCCTTTGAGAGCACCTGTGAGGTTCTGGGGTTTAATCCCCAGTACGTACGCCAGGGGTTGTTGCGATGGAAGGAGAAGAAAACACCAAAGCATCGTAGCGCCGAAGCGGCTTAAGATCTCTGGAATGATACCGACCCGGGGGGAAGACAAATGAACCCATGGCAACTTATTTTTCTACAAAGCAGGGCTAACAATGGGGCGTATGACGGAGATAGTTTACCGGCGCAAAATTGGGACTGGCCCCAGGGGACTTGGTTTCAAGAGCGTCTGCGTTATCTCCGAAAGACGCAACAGCACGTATTCCAGAGAATAAACTCCGAAGATGAAGCACGAAAAACGAATTCAGGTCGGTCGTTTCCGCCCACCAAGAGCCCTGCCCGCGCGGCCCTTGAGAACAAGACGACAACGAAGAAGGAGGGTTTTTCCGTGAGTCTTTCAGTTGTGCCATTACTTCTCACTGGAGAAAGCGTTTCTCCCGAAGCGCGCAACGCTTTGCGTGAGAACCGCCTAAAAGATGCGGCCGTCATACTCATGGAGGAGTACGGGCTGAGCTGCACTGAAACCAGCGATCTCCTGGACGTCTCCGCGTGCTGAGGCTGCACCCATTGACCATCTGTGGGCTATCGCCCTCGCCATGGCCATTTGGGCCAATTTGCACGGCAGCGCTACGGTAAACGCGTCAATCAGCCTCGATGAAAAGGAGAATACCATGCATCGTTCAAATGGCAGCGTCAAAGCATTGACAGTCGCAATCCTTGCTTTCTGGTTCTTGCTTGCTCTTAGCTTTTCCTTGCTGGGAGTTTTTGACAGCAAGTATCGTCCGCCGATCTCGTTGGGAGCGGCGGCGATTCTGCCGGTGATCGCCTTTGCGATCGGTTATCTGAAATTGACCGAATTCCGGCAATTCGTTCTCGCGTCAAACCTCGGCATCCTCACCCTCGCTCAAACTTGGAGGGTAGGAGGTGTGGTGTTCCTGATCCTTCATCGTCAGGGCGTCCTGCCGGGAGTTTTCGCCCTTCCGGCAGGATGGGGAGACATCGCGATCGGCGCAACCGCACCCTTAATTGCCTGGCTTATTTCGTCCAAGGAAAATTTTCCGAAACAAATCTTCGTTTTGTGGAACGTGCTAGGGATGCTCGATCTGTTGATGGCTGTCACTCTGGGCATTCTTGCATCAGCCAGCCCGTTAGGCATTTTGGCCGGAGAGGTCACGACTCAGGCGATGGGCACCTTCCCGTTGAGCCTGATCCCAACTTTTTTTGTCCCTCTGCTTATGATTCTTCACTTAATGGCCCTAGGCCGTATCCGCTATGAAACTGTGCGCATTGGAACATCCCAAACTCCTCGTCCGCAGGGAGTGATCAACCGATGTCTGTGGAGCAAAGTTTGAACGCTTAAGAAAGGATGAAAAATGAAAAAGCGAAAGCTAGGTCAACAAGGTCTTGAAGTCTCGGCTTTGGGTCTGGGCTGCATGGGCATGTCTGAGTTCTACGGGCCGCACGACGAGGCGGAGTCCATCGCGACAATTCATCGCGCGCTCGAACTTGGCATTAACTTCCTCGATACGGCGGACATATATGGCATGGGTGCCAACGAGGAGCTTGTGGGGCAAGCTATTCGTGGACGTCGTGACAAGGTCGTGCTGGCCACAAAGTTTGGCATTGTCCGTACCAACAATCCGCAGGCGCGGGCGGTCAATGGCAGGCCTGAGTACGTTCGGGCCGCTTGTGATGCCAGCTTGAAACGGCTGGGTCTGGACACCATTGATCTCTACTATCAGCACCGCGTCGACCCTCAAGTCCCAATTGAAGAAACAGTTGGTGCCATGGCGGACTTGGTCCGAGCTGGCAAAGTTCGCCATCTCGGTTTGTCGGAGGCTGCTTCCGAAACCATTCGGCGGGCTCACGCCGTTCATCCGATCACGGCGCTGCAGACCGAGTACTCGCTCTGGAGCCGAGAGCCCGAAGAAGAAATCTTGTCCACCGTACGCGACCTGGGCATAGGGTTCGTCGCTTACAGTCCATTGGGCCGTGGCTTTCTTACGGGCCAGATCAAGCGCTACGAGGATCTGGCGCCCGATGATTGGCGCCGCACGGTTCCGCGCTTCCAGGGAAAAAACTTTCAACGCAACCTGGAATTGGTCCGGCGTGTGGAGGAGATCGCTCAGGAAAAGCGCTGTACGGCTTCACAACTGGCGCTCGCTTGGGTCCTCGCCCAAGGAGACGACATTATCCCGATTCCCGGCACGAAAAGGCGCTCCTATTTGGAGCAAAACGCCGCGGCTGTGGAGATAACTTTCTCGGCGGAAGAGTTGAGACGGATCGAAGAGGTAGTCCCGCGCGGCGCAGCCAGCGGCCTTCGCTACGCCGAAGAGATGATGACCCTCGTGAATATTTGATTCGCGCCCAGCGTTGGCCGTGACGGCGAAATCTTTACAGACAATCAAAGGAAGATTTTGAAGATGGATTTGCAGTTGAACGAAAAGAAGGCGCTCGTATCAGGTTCCACTGCTGGCATAGGGCTGGCGATAGCGACGGCGCTGGCATGCGAAGGCACTGCCGTAGTCATTGCCGGTCGTAACAAACAGAAACTCCAGCAAGCTAGGGAATCTATTCAATCATCTTCAGGAAACAAAGCTGATGTTATCGCGGTGGCGGCTGACCTGGGCACCGCTGAGGGTGTCGAGACAATAATCGATTCTGTGCCCGATGTGGACATTTTGGTGAACAACCTCGGTATCTACGAGGCCAAGTCATTCTTTGATCTTCAAGACTCCGACTGGATAGGCCTATTCGAAATCAACGTCATGAGTGGTGTGCGTCTCGCACGCCACTACATGCGCGGCATGCTCGAGCGAAACTTTGGACGAATCATCTTTATTTCCAGCGAGTCTGGCATCATGACTCCCCCTGAGATGATTCACTATGGATTGACGAAGTCGGCTCAGCTTGCGGTTGCAAGGGGACTTGCGGAGCTGACAAAAGGAACGAATGTAACCGTCAACTCAGTTCTCCCAGGACCCACCTTGTCTGAAGGGAGCGTTGATTTCTTGCAGAGCATGTCCTCGAAGGCAAATCCTACGCTCAAAGAAGCGGAGAAGGAATTCTTTGAGAAGCACCGATCTTCTTCCCTCTTGCAACGACTTATTGATCCGCGCGAGATAGCGAACCTGACCGCTTTCATAGCGAGCCCTCTTTCGTCGGCTACCAACGGCGCGGCGCTGCGAGCCGAGGGCGGATTGATACGGTCGATCTATTGATTAGAGAAATATAGAATTCAGACCCAGAGCCCGACATGTCGTCTCGAAGGGAGAAAGCCCCCGGCGGCTTGCCTCGGCTATTTTCTGAAAGAAGGGAAGAGGTGAACGAATGGCGACTCATAGAGGAAGAGTCCTCTCAGTCAACATCGGCCAAGTCCGCGCGTTTGAATACAATGGCCGCCCTGCCAAAAGTGCCATCTGGAAAGCGCCGGTCGCCGGTCGTATTGCGGCCCGAGGCGTAAATCTGGAAGGAGACGACCAGGCGGATCGCAAGGCACACGGCGGCCCCGATAAACCGGTCTACGCTTACGCTGTGGAAGACATACGATGGTGGGAACAAGAGATCGGCCGATCGCTCGAGTACGGCGGATTTGGGGAAAACCTCACGACGCAGGGGATCGAGGTGAACGATGCGCTCGTCGGCGAGCGCTGGGAAATCGGCACCACCGTTCTTGAAGTATCCGAACCGCGGGTGCCTTGCTGGCGGCTTGGAGTTCGGATGAACGACCCGATGTTTCCGCGCCGCTTTACCGAGGCGTTACGACCCGGGACATACTTGCGAATAATAGTCGAAGGGGATCTGGGCGCTGGAGATGAGATCCGCGTGATTGACCGACCGGATCATGATCTAACCGTCCGAGATGTACTTCGCATTTACACCCGTGATCGAGACGAGGCTGAGCGGTTAGTGGCCATCCCTCAGATATCGGAAAGCTGGAGAGGATGGGCGGAAAACTGGCTGCAGAAGTCCAAAGGCCGGCGGGACTCGGCTGCTCCCGGATGCTGCTAGACGATACGGCCAAGACAATTCGAGGCGCACGGGTGAGTTGGCCCGCCGGCAGCGTAAGTGCGGCTTACGCGCCGGGCGTTGGGCGTCAAATTGAACCAATGGAGGTAAGCAGTGCTAGTCTTCAGCAGCGGAGTTGATTTCCGCAGGCTTCTCCCCCAGACTTTAGTATTCCCCCTTATTCTATATTCTATGCGAGGTGATGCGATGAAGCTCTACTACAATCCCCGAAGTCGCGCGGCGATCGCCAAATGGATGCTTGACGAGTGTGGCGCGGACTATGAGATCGTTCCCGTCGACTTCGCAAAGCGCGAGCACAAGACGCCGGAGTTCCTTAAGATCAACCCAGCCGGCAAGCTACCCGCCCTTGTCGATGGCGACTCTAGGATCTTCGAGGGTGCGGCGATCTGCCTCTATCTCGGCGACAAGTTTCCAGAAGCCAACCTCGCTCCCAAGATCGGCGCTCCGGAACGCGGCCGCTATCTCTCGTTGATGGTCTACTCGACCTCCCAAGTCGAACCCGCCATGGGCGACAAGCTATTGGGTGCGACGACTCTGCCCCAACGCGGCTGGACAGATTTCGAGACGGTCAAGGACGTGATCGAAGGCGCGCTGGGCGACGGGCCCTACCTGTTCGGCGACTGGTTCACCGCCGCCGATGTGATGATCGGTTCCATGTTCATCTGGAAGCGGATGTGGGGTGGCCCGCCGGAACGGCCGAAGCTGGAGGCTTATGTGGATCGTCTCCTGGCCCGGCCAAAAGCGATGAAAGTTGGCAGCTAAGCTTTTTAATCTGAACATCGTATCGATGCCGCCGATCATCTCCATCTCACACCTGACCAAGACCTACGCTTCGGGCCTTCAGGCGCTGAAGAGGATCGACCTCGAAATCCGCATGGGTGAAATCTTCGCCCTGTTGGGCCCCAACGGCGCGGGCAAGACGACGCTGATCAGCATCGTCTGCGGGATCGTCACGCCGACCGAAGGGGTGGTGACCGCAGACGGTCACGACATCGTGCGAGACTACCGTGCGGCCCGGTCGAAGATCGGCCTCGTACCGCAGGAGCTGACCACCGACATGTTCGAGACGGTGTGGGCGACCGTCAGCTTCAGCCGGGGACTGTTCGGGCTCGCGCCGAACCCGGCGCACATCGAGAAAGTGCTGCGCGACCTGTCGCTGTGGGAGAAGCGCAAAGACAAGATCATGACCTTGTCGGGCGGGATGAAGCGGCGGGTGTTGATCGCCAAGGCCCTGTCGCACGAGCCGCGGATCCTGTTCCTGGACGAGCCGACGGCGGGCGTGGACGTGGAGCTGCGCCGCGACATGTGGGCGCTAGTGCGCGGCCTGCGCGAAAGCGGCGTGACTATCATCCTGACCACCCACTACATCGACGAGGCCGAGGAGATGGCCGACCGGATCGGAGTGATCAGCAAGGGCGAGCTGATCGTGGTCGAGGAGAAGACCACTTTGATGAAAAAGCTCGGCAAGAAACAGTTGACGCTCAATCTGCTGGAGCCGCTGGCCGCTATCCCATTGGAGCTGAGCAACTGGCGCCTGGCGTTGAAAGCCGCCGGCCACGAGCTGGAATACACCTTCGACGGCAACGAGGAGCAGTCGGGAGTTCCGGCGCTGCTCAAGCGCTTGAGCGAACTCGGGATTGGGTTCAAAGACCTGAATACTCGCCAGAGCTCGCTCGAGGACATATTTGTGAGTCTGGTGAGCGAGCGGAAATGAAAACCACAACCAACCAGCGATGAGATCAAAGGCAGCAATGCGTCCCGCCGAGTCCGAATTGCGCCCGGATTCCCGCTAAAAGCATGCGGGAATGACGACGTTGAGTCACACCGTGAACCCGGAGAAGCGCGAAAGGAACTCCCGGTCAATCTTTACCCCCGGTTTCAGCACTTCCGGCAGACGAGATCTCCCTTTGGAAATGGCAAGAGTACGCAGTCTACTCGCGTATCAGTTTGCGCCCGATTCAGGAGGTCGGTCTGGATGCGGGGCGAAGTTACGTTATCGATGACGAGCCATCCACCGGGCACGAGGCGCGGGACCACTTTCTCGTAGACCTTGGCGTTGTGCTCCGGCGGCTCGATATCGGAGAAGCAAAACGCGATCTGCTCGAAACGGGTGGCGTAGTCGAGAGCGTCGCCATGAAAGACCTGGACCGAACCTGCCGCGCCGGCGCGGGAAATGTTTTCTCGGGCCAAAGCGACTTTCTTTTCATCAAGATCGACCGTCGTGAGCGTGACACCTCGCGCGCGAGCCGCGAGCGAAAGCCATAAACTGGAATAGCCGCCGCTGCTACCCAGTTCGAGAAATGTACCCTGCGGCGCCGCCATCGCCAGGAGCGACAGGCAGCGCCCGACGTCCACGGAAACACTGCGAAGCGACGGTTGATCGCGCGCCACCTGCTCCTCCAGAGCGCGCATCACCTGCTGCATGTTCGGTGAGATGTCATGAAACACTTGCGCCCCCCTCGAGATTCTCGAACGGCACGCTGCGCCGATTAATCTGCTCTTCGATATCGTCTGGAAATAGATTTTCGCTCAGCATGACATAGTCGCCGTAGGCGCCGTGAACCGGACCCAGCAAGTTACGTTCGGCAAGAAGCCCAGCCTTACGCTTGCCAAACTGGGGCAACTGCGAGCGATATTTTTGGTAACACTCGTACCAATTGCGCGTGAGCTGTATGTAATAGTCCAACGGAACCGGCGGCTGCTCGGCCTCCTTGCAGAGCGCCGTCGACGGCTCGCGGCGCCACTGCTGCGGCCGCGGCAGAATCCCGCGCGACATCAGGTATTCGAAGCAGCCGCTGGTCGACTTGACGGCTTCGTCGACGGTTTGAAAGCCGTGCGGCCGCGCCATTTCAACGCCGGAGACGAAAC
>Ga0066710_100002588_pt1 | contig 14710 bp, 9 predicted proteins | sample GraSoiAngelo_159_FD_79666 | JGI IMG/M metagenome (GOLD analysis project Ga0066710, IMG submission 79666) | Grasslands soil microbial communities from the Angelo Coastal Reserve, California, USA - 14_1009_16_40cm | ecosystem: Environmental > Terrestrial > Soil > Grasslands | place: USA...
GATTGCCAAGCTGCAAGCTGATTTGCTGGTTCACGCCTTTGCCACTCGACAATCTAGAGTCGCCTCCTACATGCTCACCAAATGCCAGGGCCTGTCGCGATTTCCGTGGTTAGGCCTTACAGCCGAGAGGCATCATGACTATACTCATGATAACGCCAACCAACCCGAAGGCCAGCGTATAATGCGTGACATCTGTAAGTGGCACGTCGAGGAGTTTGCTTATCTGCTGGGAAAGCTCAAGTCGGTTCCGGAAGGAGACGGGACGCTCCTCGATCACTGTTGTCTGGTGTTCGCCCACGAGCACGCAGAAGCCAACATCCACAAGAACAATGGGCTGGCACTCATCGTGGCCGGACATGCCGGCGGGTTGGTCACAGGGACGCATTCCAAAGTGACTGGAACAGTGGGTGATTTGTATTTAACCCTGGCGAATCGGGTCATGGGTGCAGATGCCAGCAATTTCCCAACCGCCCAGAAGCACCTGAGCGAGATCGTTTGAGGCGAAGACGCTGGAGATTGGACATTTTCATTGCCGCGTAGCGGCATCCGAGCATAGGTCGGCCTTTCAAGGCCGGTCTCGGCAACCCAACCCCATACCCCGTCGCAGAGCGACGGATGAGATGGCAAATCCCAACGGGATGCGAGACTCAAGCGCCGCTGACGCGGCGCTGGCCCTCTACGGGACACCAAGGTACCGGCCTTGAAAGGCCGGCCTACCGTCAAACGCCGCGGCGAAACCGGCGTTTCTGTTCCCACCAAATCTCACTCAAAGCGCTTGTTTCACGGTCGGAACTTGGTAACCGCAGAAATCTCAATACGCGTCGTGGTCTGGGGCAGATCCAAAATATCCTCATGGCTGGTCCAACACTTCTCTGACCTTCCTTGACAATGCAACAGTCGTGAAGGGTTTCTGGATGAAGTGCATTCCTTCGTCCAGCACACCGTGGTGGATGATTGCGTCGTCTGTGTAGCCTGAAACATAAAGAACTCTGGTTTGCGGGCGCGATCTGGCTATAGCTTGGGTCAACTCGCGAACGCCCATCTGCGGCATGACGACATCCGTCAACATGAGGTGGATCGGGCCGGCATGCCGTTCGCTAATCATCAGAGCTTCGGAGCCATTTCGTGCGTCCAGCAGAGTATAGCCGTGCTCCTGAAGGATCGAACAAACCAGCCTGCGAATGACCTCCTCGTCTTCCACCACAAGAATGGTCTCACACGCTTTCTTGGTTTCAGCGCTGGAAAGCTTCGCTTCCACTGGTACGACGGCTTCTTCGACGTGCGGTAGATAAATCTTGAAGGTAGCGCCTCTCCCCAATTCACTGTAAACCCAGATATTCCCCCCGCTTTGCTTGACAATGCCGTAAGTCGTGGAGAGGCCCAGTCCCGTTCCTTTGCCTTCTTCCTTGGTAGTGAAAAACGGCTCAAACAGATGGGACCGGACCTCGGCGGTCATCCCAATACCGCTATCGCTGACTGCCAGCATCACGTAGGGCCCAGGCTGGACCGCGACGTGATCACGGGCGTAGGCTTGGTCAAGATCAACGTTCGCGGTCTCGATGGTGAGTTTGCCACCGACGGGCATGGCGTCGCGGGCATTGACGACCAGGTTGAGGATGACCTGCTCGATTCCTCCCGGATCGGCTTTGACTTGCCCCAAGGCCGGGTCAGGATGGGTGACGAAGTCGATGTCCTCCCCGATCAAACGGCGAAGCATGTTCTCCATGCCGGTAACGACATCATTGAGGTTCAGCACCCTGGGCTGGAGCACCTGTTTGCGGCTGAAGGCCAAGAGCTGTCTGGTCAGAGTGGCAGCGCGTTCACCAGCCTTTTTAATCTCGAGAATATCCGCGCTCAGTGGGCTGCGGTCGCCGAGCTTATTCAATAGGATCTCGCCATAGCCGATAATGGCGGTCAGCAGGTTGTTGAAGTCATGGGCAATTCCTCCGGCCAGTCTTCCAACGGCCTCCATTTTTTGCGACTGACGAAGTTGTTCCTCACTCTGCCGCAGCGCCTCCTCGGCCCGTTTACGTTCGCTGATATCTCGGTACAACCACAGGTGACCGCGGTGCTCCTTGCCGACATTAACAGGAATATAGTCGCTCTCCACAGTGCGGTCATCCTTGAGAACCATTTCTTCTGCAACGACCATTGCCCCATTGGCTAAGCGCTTCTTAGTGAGCTCCACGAATGCTTGCGGATCGGTAAAAAGCCATTTCGCCACCGCGGCAATCTCATCACTATTGGCCCCAACCCATTTGATTTCTGGGTTAAGCCCAAAGATCTCGCAAAACTTGGGGTTCACGTGGAGGACACGTCGTAAACTATCTTCGAACAGAACACCTACGTTGAGGTTCTCCAATAGCGCAGTCATGCGGGCTACGCTCTCGCGCATCGCCACTTCTGCTCGCTTGCGTTCACTGATTTCTGCTCTTAGCTCGGTGGTGCGCTCTTCCACCATTTCTTCGAGGTGCTCGTTGAGAAGTTTCAGTTCATTCCTGGCCCTGATCAGTTCAAGGTTTTTTTGGACTGCTGTTTCGTAGGTGGAAAGAAGCAGATTGAGGATCTGCTGTCGTTCCGAAGTGATGAAGTACTTTTGACCTGCAAAGAAGATTTCAATCCCCATCTGCATTTTATCGCTCTTGTACAGCTTACGATTGATCAGAATGTACTGGATACGCGAGAGAAGGTAGTTCTCGTCATAAGGCTTGGTGATGAAGTTGTCTGCTCCACACTCCAATCCTTTGATAACATCCACCGGGTCAGAAAGCGAAGTTAAGAGGATGACCGGGACATCCTTGAAGTTGTTGTCCTCTTTAATACGCCGGCAGAGTTGGTAGCCATCCATTTCCGGCATCATGATGTCGCTGATCACCAGCACCGGCTTTCTCTTCTCCATCCAAGCGAGCGCCTGCTGACCTTGTTTAGTCACTGAAACTTGATAATCGTGCTGCTCAAGGATGTACTTCAGCTTTTCTGCCTGGGTCGGACTGTCTTCGACAATAAGGATGTCACGCATTTCCTCCTCCCTGACTCCCTTTTGCAAATTCATGAATTACTCTCCTTCCGTCCCGGCACTATGGTTTTGACCATTCCTCTGCATTTTTGCGGTTCTTGCGCACCTCGCCATTGATCAGAATGCACTGGATGCAGGAGAGGAGATAATTCTCTTCGTAGGGCTTGGTGATGAAGTTGTCTGCCCCACACTCCAGTCCTTTGACAACATCCATTGGAGCGGAGAGGGCAGTTAAAAAAATGACTGGAACGTCCTGAAGTTGCTTATCCTCTTTAATTCGCCGGCAGAGTTGATAGCCGTCCATTTCTGGCATCATGATGTCGCTGACAACGATCGTTGGCTTTCGCTTGTTCATGGCCTCGAGGGCTTTCTTGCCGTTCGTTGCTCTTGAAACCTGATAGCCGTTTTGTTCCAGGATATATTGCAGCTCCTCGGCCTGCGTTGGGCTGTCCTCCACCACCAGAATTCCCACACCGCCATTCTCAGTTTCTGTTTGATCGTTCATAAGCGGCCCTTTCGAGCTTCAGCCAACGACGATCCGGCTTTCACCAAGCTGGCAAGCGCGGTTGCTATACCTTCCGGTGGAAATACATAAGTTGAGGCTTCCAGCAGGATGGCTTCACCCGGCATGCCGTGGACAACGGAACTTTCTTTATCCTGCACAAGCGTGATAGCACCCTGTTCTTTCATTAACTTCAACTCGGCCGCCCCATCCTTTCCCATACCTGTGAGCAAGACCCCAATGGCTTTCTGCTCGTAGATCTTTGCCACGGAACGGAAAAGATAGGAGACCGAAGGGCAGAGACCGTTTTCAAGCTCATCCTTCCTGAGCCCGATTCGGGCGTTACGTTCCACGCTCATTTGAAAGCCGTCGGGTGCGATATAAGCGTGTCCCGGCAGCAGCGCTTCACCGTGAGCGGCTACGCGAACTGGAAATCCAGAAGAGTGTCCAAGCCATTCTGCGAAACCCTCGATAAATCCCGGGGACATGTGTTGGACAATCACAATCGGAACCGAAAAGTTCTTGGGTAACCTGGATAGAATGGTTTGAATCACGAGAGGACCACCAGTCGATGCCCCGATGGCTACCAGTCTGATTTCCGCCGGCAATGGGTCTGATGTTTGCAGGGAAGGAACGGCAGGAGCCTTGTCTGATCGCAGACGAGCCCAGCGCCTTACGACCTTCACTTCTGACATTAATTTCACTGTTTCGACAAAGTCCTTGGCTGTGGCCTCATAGGCAGGATGCCCCAACCCCTTTGGTCTCTGCACGAAAGCCAGCGCCCCGGCCTCGATGGCGTGGAACGTCGGTTCCACACCGTGGATCTTCGAGGTGCCGCTGACAATGACGATCGGGGTAGGGACTGTCTCCATGATCCGGCGGGTTGCTTCCAGACCATTCATCTTTGGCATATGGATATCCATGGTGACGATATCAGGTCTTTGGCGTTTCACCGCCTCCAGTGCTTCTTCGCCGTCGCGGGCGCTTCCAATCACTTGAATTTCCGGGTCCGAGCTTAAAACATGAATTAAGAACTCCTGTACAGCGGGTGAATCTTCCACCACCAGAACCTTGATCGTGTGTCGCTGCGAGGTTCCCGTCCCTGGATGAGATATGTTTAGTCGCTCGATCAAATTGCACCCGTTCAAATCAGCCTTCGAACCGCCCCCAACAGATTGCCTTGGTCAAAGCTGCTTTTCACAATATAGGCACTGGCGCCTACTTCAATCCCGCGCTCCCGGTCTTCCCGGGACTCGAGGGCCGTTACCAGCACCACCGGCAGCTCCGAGAGTTTCTTGTCCGCGCGGATTTTGGCCGTAAGTTCAAAGCCATCCATACGCGGCATTTCCACGTCTGAAATCACTAAGTCAAAGTCTTCACTCTTGACTGCTGTGAGACCCTCCATTCCGTCCACAGCAACTTTCACGCGATAACCAGCGGTTTCCAAAATGCCTTTTAAAAGTGCCCTGGCCGTAATGGAGTCTTCCACAATTAAAACGGTCTTTGTCTCCGGTTTAGGTTCGGTGGCCGAGACCTCCCTAGCAGGAGTGGCAGCAACTTTCACTGCAGATTTCATCAAATCAGAAACGTTTAGAACCGGTACGACCCTGCCGCTTCCCAAGACGGTGGCTCCAGCGATGTTGCAAACCCGGGAGAGTTGCTTGCCCAAACTTTTCACCACTACTTCCTGTTCGTTGAGAATCTCATCCACCAAGAACCCGATGCGCCTCTCTGCTGAACCAAGAACAATCCACTGTAGGTGCTCTGCGGAATCAGTCTCCAGGGGTTGCTGGGAGAGTGCCAAAACAACTCCGAGTCGGGCCAGCGAAATAGCCTGCCCGTCCAGCAGAATTGTCTCCCGGCTCCCTGCCGTTCTGATTTCCTCTGCCTTCAGTCTGCCCACACGCTCCACGTAGGTCGCAGGGAGAACAAAGAGATGCTCTCCGACTCGAACCAGGATTCCCCAAAAGCGCGCGAGTGTCAGCGGAAGAAGAACGCGGAATGTCGTTTCTTTATCAACATGGGTCTCCAGTGAGACCGCGCCGCCCAGTTTTTCCACTTTCTCTCGTACAATCGCCAGACCAAGACCTCTGCCTGAGATATCTGTGATCATCGGGCTGGTAGAAACCTCAGACTGGAAGATGAGGGCGTGCAACTCTTTTTCAGTGAGCTCGTCTGATTCTTCCTCCGAAAGCATGCCCAACCTGACTGCTGCTGATCGCACTTTCGCCAGATCGATTCCGGCGCCGTCGTCCGAAAGAAGGATTTCAACCCGGCTGCCCTCTTTCTGGGAGACGGCTATTTTGATTGTTCCTCGGACCAATTTCTGCTTGCCTTCTCGCTCCTCCGGTTTTTCAATCCCATGGTCGATGCAATTCCTGACCAGATGGATGAGAGGGTCTTTCATTTCCTCCAGGATCCGCCTGTCTACCTCGATCTCCCCGCCTTGGACTTGCAGTTCCACTTCCTTCCCCTGGTCTCGAGAGAGGTCGCGAATCAGCTTGGGAAAGATCTCCAGGATTGAGGAGAAAGGAAGCATCAGTACCTTCTTCATATCCTCCAGGAGACCGTCTACCATGGCTGATAGTGACCGGTGATCCTGTTCAGCAGCTCGTGTCAGCGAAGTCACTTGACTCTCCAGCGATTTGGCAAAGCTACTGTTCCAATCCAAAAACTCGTTCAATTGTGGATAGGGCGCTGGAAATTGGTGCTTTTTCAATTCCGCATTTCGTAGGCCGGGATCTCCGATACGGTATTTGGCCCATTCTTTCTTCCAAGTCCCAAATGCAGTCTTGATTTCTTTTAATTCAGCAGCCCGCTGACTGGCGGCGACTTTTGCAGAAAGGAGCTCTTCGGTCTGAAGTAAAAGCGAACCCAGCTTAGCTGTGGAGATTCTGACCGTCTCTGCCGGTGTCAGCTTCTCCTCAGCCAGAGGTTGCTGACCTTCCGCCTTGTGTACCTTAAGATGACCCTCGTTCCATATTTTCACCTCTTCGATAGGTTGTTGAAATTCAGCCTTCGCGGCGTTCTCAAGTCGGTGGAGAAGTTTTCGAAACCAGGCTTTTTCCGAGGCAGTTCGTTTGACTTCGGTGAAGACGAGCAGGTTTCCGAGACTATTGATCGTCTGGTGAAACAAATCAAATAAGGCCTGCGATGGCGGCGCTTCTTCGTGTTTCAGAGTAGCAAAGACCGTTTCCAAGGACTGGCAAACGGCCTCGACTTCATTCTGGTTCACCGCGCGAGCAGCCCCTTTCAGACTGTGGGCTTCTCGAAGAAGTGTTTCAATGACAGTCCTTTGTCGTTCAGCATTCGGTGCTTTCTCTAACTCAAGCAATCCTGAAGAAATTGCCTGGATGTGCTCAGCCGCCTCGATTTTGAATGTCGAAAGCAATTTTCTTATAAAGTCACTGTTTTTCTGGTCCATGAGCTCGATTCACACCCTATACTGCTCGATTAGCTCTTTCAGCTTCTGGCCCAATTTATGCAAATTCTCCGCCGAAACCTCGGCCTGTTTGGTGCTGGCCACATTCTGCGTACTGGCTTGCCGAATGTTCTCCATGGCCAAGGCCACCTGATCCATCCCCACCAACTGCTGCTGGCTGGAGGCAGCAATCTGGGTGGCCGCTTGCGCTGCTTGCCCTATGTTTTCCGCCAACACGCGAATCGACCCGCCCGCTTCCGTCGATTGCTTGACACCCGCCTCGACCGCCTTGTTGCCCTGTTCGGTCGCCATCACCGCCGCGCTGGTCGCTTTCTGAATGTCATTCAAGAGTTTCCGCACCTGAACGGTGGCTTGCTTCGATTGCTCGGCCAGGCTTTTGACTTCTTGAGCCACCACCGCAAATCCCTTCCCCTGTTCCCCCGCCTTGGCCGCTTCAATCGCGGCATTGACCGCCAGCAGATTCGATTGCTCGGCCAGATCATTGACCGTCGTAATAATTTCCCCAATGGCTTGGCTGTGTTCGCTCAGTCGTACAATCCTCTCCGCAATGGATTCCATTTGCTGCTGGATGCGGTTCATTTTCTCGATGGAATCCTCCACCGACCTCCGGCCCGTTTGCGCCACCTGCTCCGACCTCTGAGCGCTTTCGGAAACCTGTTTGGCTTTTTGACTGGTCACTTGAGCCGTCTGCTTCACCTCTTCCACCGTGGTAGTCGTCTGGCTCACCGCCGTGGCGGTCTCTGCCGCGCCCGAGGCTACCTGGCTGGTCGAAGCCATAATCTCACTGGCCGATGAAGCCAGCACATTGATCCCTTCCCAAATCTCCTGCATCACCCGCCGTAGATTCTCCACCATCGTTCGAAACGTTTGCCCCAGCGCGCCCACCTCATCAGTTCGACCATTTAACGGGACACTGACGGTCAGGTCGCCGGAGGCGACTCGCTCTGCCAACCGTGAGATTTGCTTGAGAGGTTTCGCCATGACGTGGTTGAAGAAAACAACCGTGATCAGAACCATAAGAACCGCAACCAGTCCAACGATGATGAAGATACGAACAGACTCACTCGCCCTTTGCTCGGATTGCGCTACGGCCTTTCGAGCTCTCTCCTTCGCTTCATTCCCGAGTTCCAGGGCAAGAGACCGTATCTTTTCGAACCGTTCGTCCTGGACTCCAATACTTAATTTTCTCGCCTCATCGGTTTTCCCCTCAGAAATGAGGGCGATCTGTGTCTCCCGAATGTCCCGATAAGCCTTGAGGATGGATTTCAATTCTTCCAGCCTGCCGTAGGAATTAGGATCATTCCGGAAGGTATCGAGAAGCCTCTGTAACTCCTCATCTATTTCTTTGATCCGGCTCGTAATTTCTCGTGCCAGTGCTTCCTGGTCGGCTTTCCTGCTTGTCATCATCATCTCCTGCATGCGAGACCGTTGACGATTCATGTCGGACCTGAACTCCACCAGGGACACTGTCGAAACAAAGTCCTTTTCAAACAGGGTCCTTTCGGACTCTTGGATGGACCTGATGCCGGAGTAAGCTGTGACCATCACCGTGGCCAGCAAGATCATCATCAAACCAAAGCCAAGCAAGAGCTTCGCTCCGGTTGAAAGACTGAGAAACCATTTCATAGTTTGCGCCTCCATCTAATCCGGCTGAAAGCCGGTTCAGAAACCGTCTACAACTTACCTATGCTTCCACCTTGTACTGTTCCATTAACTCCTTGAGCTTCTGACCCAATTTATCCTCCTACTTCGGTACACACCGCCGTAACACCGAATCCTATTCCTATTCCCGTGTCTTCTGAATCTCTGTTCCGCTCGCTTTATGTCTCCACCTCTTCATATACGACAATCCTCTTGTCAGAAAGAATCCTGTCTATGTCGAGGACTGCTATCCGCTGGTTTGTCACCCCCCTCAGATACTCTGAGCGGATGCCTGTCCAGGTCGGAAGCGGCGGCTGAATCTCCTGAAGTGGAATAGCTCGCATGCCCAGGATCACATCCACCAGTATTCCAAGTTCCATATCATCCATACGAACGACAATGACCTTGTTGAGATCGGTTAATCCCTTTTCCGGAAGATCAAAGAATTTCTTGATGTCGATCACCGACAGAATTTGCCCTCGCAGGTTGATGATGCCGCGAACAAAGGGAGGAGTGCACGGTAGTGGCGTCAACTCCTTCATTGGATAGACTTCGCGAATACGTCTTGACTCGATACCATACTTTTCCGATGCGAGGAGAAACTCCACTACTTCGAGAGACTCTACTGCCTCCCCCTCTTTTCGTTCCCCCGCAAGTGTTCTCACCCGGTTTTTGAGAATCTGTTTCCTGGCTTCCAAAGTTGGCTCAAACCCTCGCTCAGTGATTGCTTGAACCATCTCCAGGCGGCGACGAACTTCGCTCCAGTCTATTGTTGCCGAGACTGGTCTTTCCTCGGGCTCTCCTTTTCCGGTCATACAGATTTCGTTCCTTCTGCCATAGAACTGATGATTTCAGCCAGTTTGCCCGCCGTGATCCCCTCAGACCCCGGGAGAATCGCTTCTTGGGGATAATTGCGCAGAAGCGAGAGAGCATTCCTGAAGTGCTTGCCGGACTCTACGAAGTTCTTTTTGTGGAGCCAGAGATTGGCAAGAGCGAAATGGGCAGGCACGAATTCATGGTCGAGATAGAGCGCGCGTTTCAGCGCCTTGATGGCTTCCTCCACTTGACCTTGCTCTTGCAAGATGGTCGCAGACAGATAGTGGCAGCCCGGGTCTAACTTGTCGGCAGCGATTGCCTTCCCACACCATTCAAGAGCCTCCACCAGTAGACCCTGGTTGGCATAGGCCCGTGCCAACAACGCGATTGCTTTGGCAGAAGGCCCCTCTCCGCTCGATCCTGCTTGATGGCGGGAAAGCCAGGCCAAGAGTTGATCCACCACGTCTCGATAGCGAGCCTGCTCATAGAGGGCTAAGGCCTCCAGATACGGAGTTGACTGCGGCTGCTCTGTCGCTGTTTCGGAAGGAACAGTTATTTCTGATGCCTTGCTCAACGGAACCGCCGGCGCCGATGGGGCAAAACCATTGAGAGGCAGTTGAAGCGAATCGCTGGCTTCACCGGCCTCATAAGGGTGGGCCTCCACCTTTCGGCGGCGGGCACTGTCTTTTTTGTAAAGATACGCCCCGGGGAAACTGACAGAAACAAATTGCGAGAAAAGAGTCGATGAGATCTCGCTCGGACTGACAGCCAGCCATCCCCCCTCCACAAGAGACTTATAGAAGTTTTGAATGGCTCGATTCACCTGATTGGCCCCGAAATACATCAACACGTTGCGACAAAGGATCACGTCCATGGCGCCGGTGTTGCTCAGGGGTGATGGGTGAGCATCTTCGGCTAAATTGAGATAGGAAAAAGTCACCATCCTCTTAATATTGGGAAAAACTTCAAATTGATCTCGCTTCCTGTTTTTGAAATATCTTTCTTTGATCCGCGAAGGAGTTTCTCGAAAGGACCATTCACTGTAAACACCATCTGAGGCTTTCTTCAGAAAAGAGGGGTTTATGTCCGTGGCAGTAATAGTGACTTGCCAGTCCTTGATGTCTGGGAGCAGTCGATCTAGGAGAATCGCAATCGTGTAGGGTTCTTCACCCGTACAGCAGCCTGCACTCCATATTCTGAGACGCTGATCAATTCCCCTCCGGGATCGGATCAATTCCGGCAAAATGTGTTCCTCGAGGATCTCAAGGCTTTTACTTTCCCGAAAAAAATAGGTCTCTCCAACAGTGAGGTGACTCGCCAAAGTCTTGATTTGGTTCCTGGTCAATTCAGACACCACAAGCCAGCGGAAAAAGGATTCAATATTTTGAAAGTCAAACTCGCTGGCAGCCGCGGCAATTCCTCGTGCTAGATCGCCCCACCGTTCCTTTGGAAAATACAAGCCCATCTCGGCGGTGAGTTTTTGGTTAACTTGCGAGAGGAGATCTTCTGAAATCGGGCTTCCCAATTCTGGCTCCTCAGGCTTTTTCAATTGCATCGTCGAGCATTTCTTCTTCTTCTAAGGAAAGGCATTTGTCGAGATCGTGGATAAGAATCAATTGATCTTTGAGTTTTACTACGCCCTCTACATATTGAAGTCGAGGAAGGATCTCTTCCGCCCCAATCACATCCTGTGGCGAGCACTCAACCACGCCGGAGACGGAATCTGCCAGAAGTGCAACAGCCCGTCTGGATGTGTGGGCTATGATGAACTGATCGCTCAAGTTTATTTCTCGCTCTGGCAGGAGAAACCGCTTGCGAGTATTGATTACTGGAACAACCTGCCCCTGAACATTGATGACTCCTATGACGATATCTGGCGCCTTCGGCACAGGAGTGATTTCCGCAGCAGGAAAGACTCTTTCAACCACAGCTAGGTTCAAAGCGTAGCGTTGATCATCCAGTAAGAAGACCAACAACTGTTTCAATTCGTTCATCGATGAACCGATTGCCTTCAACTTCTGTTCATTTCACGAGAGACCAGGGGAGAAAGGAAAACAGGTATTTTTGCTAGAAAGGGCACTCGGGACTGGGCTAATCAGCAAGCGCGAACAACCAGGTGTGAAGATGCTGAGCGAAGTCGGTGCCGATTCTTCAGAATGTGTCGTCAAATTTTGTCATCAGCATTACCAATATGTACTACAGGCGGCTAGGAAGAAAACCTGGCTGGTTTCTGTCGCGAGACTCATTGTGGTGTGGGCTTTCTGAAGTTTGGACATTTTGAGGAGCAATTCCCGTGGGTTGACCCTCACCCGGCCTGGTGAACGCTTATCAAGCGTTCACCCCTCTCCCCAAGGGCGAGGGAGAGATCCACGGATTAGAGCCCTGACTTGAAGGCTAACAAACAGACGTTTCATGACACAGTGGTAACGGCGTGGCATGAAACGTCGATCTGAGCCACACCCCCATTGATTGTTCTCCCTCTCCTGGTGGGAGAGGGTGGCGCGAAGCGACGGGTGAGGGTCAACCGCGTTCTTCGGTGCCGCAAATGTCCAAACTCGAGATGCAGGCTTCCAGCCTGCCTCCGTTCCCGAAAACCAGGGCAGCGCAGACTGGAAGCCTGCACCACAAACAAGGCCCAAAGCTGGAGTTCTAGAGTTTCGCGACAGTGCAGCGCCTAAAATACGTGACTCTATTTTTGAAACGATGTATCAAACCTGGAGAGCACTGGTTAATTTGCTTGTTCGTGGAAAGGAGATTCGGACGGAGAACTCTTTCGAGCGTCTGGACAACCCAACGGTTTTTCACTACTTGAAGCAGTCCTACCGATCCTCTTCTGAGGAAGTCTGTTTGCGATCCTTATAAAAAGCGGCGTCAGTCCAAGAGACCTGACAGTGCGGATTTTTTTGGCGGAAGGCCTCAACTGCTGCGACACTCACTTTCGTCCCTCCGAGATAGAGAGTTTGCAATTGACCCATCTTTTGCAGTGGTTCCAATCCTTGATCAGTGATTCCAGTCTCCGACACGTCAAGAGCGACAAGATGCTTCCTGGCAAGAAGGTGAGGCATTGCGCCATCACCAATCCTCTGGCACTTCCACAGGCTCAGCCTTTCAAGCTTTTGCAATCCTTCGAGCGCCTGTAAGCTTTTATCAGTGATCTGTGTCCCGCTCAGGTCGAGGGAGCGAAGCTCCCCCAAACTCCCCAGCTTGGCCAAGCCGAGATCGGTGATTTTCCTACCGCTGAGATTCAGTGCCTGTAATTGAGCCAAGGAGGCAATACTGTCCAGGTTCAAGTCGGTTACTGCAACCGACCATAATCCGGAGTCCGTTCGCTGGATACCGCTCAGGTTCAGACGCGTGAGGCGAGGCAGCAATCTCAGAGAATAAAGGCCAATCCCACTCATCTTATTGCCGCCGATGGAAAGTTCTTGCAGCTCGACCAGCGGGACTAAGTGTTCCAGGCCATTGTCCGTAACCTCGGTAAAGCTTATGTCCAGCGACTTGAGACTCGTCAGATTCGCGATGTGCTCAAGGCCCGTATCATTGACTTTTGTTCCCCGAAGGTTGAGGCGCTCCAGGCGCTTCCAACCCTTGAGATGCGCCACTCCGGCGTCAGTGATAAGCTCCGCATAGTAAAGGTTCAAATCAGAAACTCCCTGGAGGGATCTCAGACGTTCCATGCCGAGATCTGTGATATTAGTTAAAGAAAGGTCCAGACTGCGAAGACTGGAGAGACTTGGGAGCCGGTCGAGATCGCTATCCGTCACCCAGGTCCCACGAAGAATGATACCGGTGATGCGTGACGTGGCATCGGTAACCGCGGAGCCCCCCTGTGCCACGACCCATCTGGCGATCTCACCATCCGTTAACCCGGCACTAGTACCCCTTGGCTGCAGAACCATTATGAAAAGAATCAAGAAAGAGAAAATAGGTTTCACCACAGGCTCACCCCTCACCTCATCGCATGAATTTCGGCGTCACGCCTTCATTGTCGTGCCCGCCCTCCAACGCCCGATACTCGATCCCTGCCACCCCACTACAGAGAACCACGATGATTTATATTAGATGAAACGAGAATTTTGTCCTTCGTTTGTGGACTCATCGTCGTTCTCATCCTCGTCGTCGTGCTTTTGGAGTTCGAGGACGAGCGCGAGCACGACGACGAGCAGGATGTGCCGGGATATCAAGGGCAAAGCCCTGGCCTGGTTAGCTTCCACGTCGATTGGGGAGACTGGAATCGCGATCCCAGATGATTTGGCAATCTGGCAGAGCTACCTTCAGTTTTGCAAAGCCGTTATCAGTTATCAGCGTGTGATAAAGGTTTAAGAGCTCGAGATGGGTCAGAGATTTCAGGTGCTCCAAGCCGTCGTCGGTTACCTTGGCGCTATCCAAACGAAGTTCCGTGAGTTGGTCAAGTGAACTCAAGTGAACCAGGCCGGCATCTGTCACGTCAGTGTAGTCAAGATTAAGCTTGTTGAGCTTCTTTAGCTTTCCAATGGATGCCAAGCCGGAGTCACCTATCTGGGTTCTTACGAGATTGAGCTGTCGTAGGTTGGGAACGTTCTCCAGATGCTTCAGGCCTTTATCTGTAAATCGACCATAGCTGAGAGAAAGATCCGTAAGCTTGTCCAGTCCCTGGAGACAAGAGAGCCCGGCGTCCCCGATGTCAACACCAGTCAAGTCTAATTGGGCCAAGTTTGTCAGACTCTGAAGGTAACTCGCTCCTTTATCTGTGATGTTGGAATAGCTCAAAGAAAGCCGCTCCAGGCGCTTGAGCGCCGCCAAGTGCCTCATTCCCTCATCCGTTATGGGGGCCCCCGCCAAAAGCAATTCGCTGAGTGCCTCCATCTCCTCGAAAGTCTCTAAGCTTTCTCCGCGAACCAGGGTGTAATTGAGCTTGAGTTTGCGGAGCCTCTTCAAGGATGAAAGAAACTTGAGACCGGCGTCCGATACAATGGTTTGACTCAGGTCCAGTTCCGTTAGGCCGGTAAGTTCCCTCAGATATTGCGCTCCCAGATCGCCGATCTCGGTGCTTTGCAGTTCCAATTTCCGTAGGCTTGTCAGACCTTCCAAGTTCTTAAGCTGCAGGTCCGAGACAGGAGAAGCCGCCAGCGAAATCTCTTCAATGCGGCCATCCGCCAAGATAACCTTTCCACCAATAGATTGCGCCCACCTGGCGATGGCTCCTGCTCCTTTGCCGGCTATCAGGTCAGGCCCAGCCGGCTGTCCTGTTTGACGCGCTGACAAATCCAGAAAGGTAATTTGACAGTCAGGCAACCCGGCCCGCAAAGCTTCC
>Ga0066710_100002589_pt1 | contig 14710 bp, 11 predicted proteins | sample GraSoiAngelo_159_FD_79666 | JGI IMG/M metagenome (GOLD analysis project Ga0066710, IMG submission 79666) | Grasslands soil microbial communities from the Angelo Coastal Reserve, California, USA - 14_1009_16_40cm | ecosystem: Environmental > Terrestrial > Soil > Grasslands | place: USA...
ACCAGCTTCCGGTTCTAACCAGACAAGGGCTGCGCCCTTGATATCCCGGGCAAAGGAGCCAGGAGCCAGGAGTCAGGAGCCAGAATGATCCGTCCACGGTTTCTTGCTGATTCTGTCTTCTGACTTCTGACTCCTGAATTCTTGAAACGGGAACAAAATTCTCGTTAGACGGTCCATAACGGTCTTATTCACCTGCCATCCGGTCCGCTACGACGTCGTGCCATCAGCTTTCACGCGAGGTCGTTTTCTCGCTGCTGCAGCGGGTTGAGCTTCGGGAGGCGACTGCTTCCATGCCGTTTGCAGTTGGGTAATCGCCGGGGCCATCTTCTTTCTCAATTCCAGGCGCCGCTCCTCCACCTGGGCGAGGAGACGCCCCATCTGGAATGCCAGGTGCGTGGTCTCCTGCTTCGTCAGACGGCGAATCTCCGCCTGGATTCTGTCGCGGAGGACACACCAATCGTGATAACGGCCCCCTGCGTCCTGTAACGCACGCGCCAGAACGATCTCCTTCTTTAATCCGCCCGGCCATGCCGAATCGAAGATCTCCATCGCATAGCGCAGTTTTTTCGCCGCGATGCGCAGCTCATGAAGCCTGTCATCGCTGGCCCGGCGAAAATCGTAACGCTGCCGAAATTGGTGTATGGGTTGTGACAGGTCCATCATGATCCGGCGTCCCCTTTCCCAGGGGGCCGGCCGCAACTGAAACAGGGACGGCTGGCTTATTTGATGCTGGACGACAACAGCCTGTCGTGAACGGGACCTCGGAGCCGGTTCTGTTACGCTCCCCGCATCCGCGCTTCCCTCTCCTGGACCAAGCCCCGCGAGAAGGAAATCGGTCTGTGCGCGCATGCGGTCGATGTCCAGTTTCCTGAGCGTTTTCGCGAGCCGGCGCAGCCGTTTGCTCAGGCTGCGCTGGAAGCGCTCGTGCAGGTACTCGCGGCAGAGGTTCTCCGCCATGTCTCCGCCCGCCGTCAGGTCCTCTATGAGCGCAAGGTTTATTTCCGTTTCACGGACTCTGCCGAGAGTCTTTGTCACCTCCCGCACCCGCTCGTAGAGCGCCCTCCTTGGGCGGGACGCCAAGAGGTCCTTGAAGGCTTCCAGGGCTGCGCGCATGCGGCGTGAGGCCACGCGCGCGCCGTGAACGGAATCGCTGCGGGCCCTGCGCTTCAGCGAAGACAGTTCTTCGGCAAAGGCGGCCGCGCGCGATTCAATGACTTCCCGGCAAAAGGCTTCTTCGAGCACTTCCCCGCTGTCTACCATGATATAACTCGTCGGTTCCTCGAGGAGGACACACGTAAGCATCTTCGAGAGTTTCCGGAAACCCGCGAAGTCGTAGAGACGGCCCGCCGGGCCGTCTGTACGGGATACCGCACTCCCCGGTAAACCTTGCCAGAAAGAAGGATTTATCGACTAATAGAGACAGGCATGCAAAGGTTCCGTCAAAGAATTGACAGGAAAATAAAGATTCAGGCATTTGGGATGCTAAGGCGCCCAGGATTAGCAAGAATTCACAAACCCGCAAAAGTCTTGTAACATCAATGCAGACTACTATCAAGATAATCCCGGGGATCCTATGGATTGCATGTTTGAAATCGGCCGGAGGATCTTTTCACTCCGCAACACGGGATTGATGGTGCAGGTGCTCATATGAGAGTGGCGGCGATTGACCTGGGTTCAAACTCGTTTCACATGCTGGTCGTGGAGGTCTTGGGGCCGTCTTCGTTTGAAATTGTCGTACAGGACAAGATGATGATCCAGCTCGGGAAGGGGGCGCTGGTTACCGGCCGGTTGGATGCGAAGGCGATGGATACCGGCCTTCGCTGCCTGGACGAATTCCGCCGGATGGCCCTGGCGCGGAGGGTGGAGCGGACGCTGGCGGTCGCCACGAGCGCAATCCGCGAAGCTGAGAATGGCGAGGAGTTTCTCCGCCGTGCACGGGAAGAGAGTGGAATCGCTGTCCGTGTCATCTCGGGCAGGGAGGAGGCCAGACTGATCCACCTCGCGGTCGGCCGGCGTGAGGATCTTGGAACTGAGAAGGCGTTGCTAGTGGATATCGGCGGAGGAAGTGTGGAACTCACCATCGGCGACGCATCACAGATCTATTACTCCGCAAGCGCGAAGCTGGGATTCCTGCGACTCCAGGGCCGGTTTGCCTCCTCCGATCCGCTGAGCAAGCGAGACGTGCGCATCATCAGCGCATTCGTTCGAGACAGCCTGCGCAGCCCCTTTGCGCACATCGAGAAGTTCCTTCCCAGGAGGGTCATCGGCACCAGCGGTTCCGTCACGACACTCCTGCGATTAGCGCAGCAGCGCAGGGGGCAAGTTGAGAAGAGTTCCGTCAAGTCCGCGCAGGTGAGCCGCGAAGAGATTCGCGGCATTCTGGCGGATCTCCTCAAACTCCCTTCGATCGAGCGCGCGGCCAGATTTGACCTGGATCCATTGCGGGCGGAGTATCTGCCGACGGCTCTTCTGTGTCTGGACGCCATCCTCGGCGGATCCGGAGCCACCATGCTCACTGTCTGTCCCGTGGCGCTGCGGGAAGGGCTAATCTACGATTTCCTGGCACGCACAAAGCCTTTGCCGCTGGCTCCTCGAAGGGACGGAGACCTGCGGTTGCGGGCGGTTATAGATCTTGCCGGCAGATGCGACTATCCCATCGATCATTCGCACCAGGTGGCCCGGATTGCGGGGCAGATATTTCGGCAGACGAAGGAGATGCACGGCCTCGACGAGAATGAGGAGCGGCTGCTCGAATACGCTTCCATCCTGCATGACATCGGCTATCACATCGGATACAGTAAGCACCACAAGCACGCATACTATCTCGTGATGAACTGCGATCTGCGGGGCTTCTCTCCCGAGGAGCGGGCTATTCTTGCACATCTGGTCAGGTATCACAGGCGGTCCACACCCAGGAACTCGCACGCTTCGTTTGCGGCTTTGTCCCCCTGGGGCAGGAAGGTTGTTAAAGCGCTGGCCGCAATACTGCGAATCGCAGATGGGCTGGACCGCAGCCATTTTTCGGAGGTCGAGGAGATCCGTTGCGCCAGGAGCAGGAAGAGGTTTCGTTTCCAGGTGATCACGGGAAACACCAGCCCTGATGTCCAGGTGGATCTCTGGGCGGCCCAGAAGCACGCGCGCTATTTTGAAAAACTGTTCGGCGTTGAGGCGGTTTTCTCAGCGAGAAAGCCGGCGCGGCGCAAGACCGGCGAGCCTGGCTCGCCGCAGGGAAGGGGGTAAGATGCCCGCACCTGTCACTACGATCCTGTCCGCGATCGACATCGGTTCCAGCGCCATACGAATGGATATTGCCGAGGTGCGGCCGGACGGTTCGATTCATCTGCTCGATTCTCTGAAGAAGGGCGTGCAACTGGGTAAGGATGCGTTCACCCAGGGCTGGCTGAGCGAGGAGTCCATTCGCGCCGCATGCGCGGCTCTCCGGGACTTCAAGAAAGTGATGGACAGCTACGGCGTCGCTCGTTACCGGGCAGTCGCAACCAGCGCCGTGCGCGAATCGACCAACAGCGATACTTTTCTGGACCGAGTGCTGATGAGCACGGGTCTGGACGTGGAAGTTATCGACGGGCCGGAGGAGAACCGCCTGACATACATCGCAGTTCTTGAGTCCTTGCGCGGGATGCCGGAGCTGGAAAACGCACAGGCACTCCTGGTCGAGATCGGAGGGGGGAGCACCGATGTCACCCTTTTGCGAGCCGGTGAGCCGTTGCAATCCGGGACTTTTCCGCTGGGCTCGATACGGTTGCGCGAGGCAATGAACCACGCATCGAGGACTCATGAGCAGCAAATCCGTCTCCTGAAAAGGCAGATCGGCAATTTACTGACCAACATCAAGAGATCCATTCCGATGAAGGACGCATCGTGCTACATCGCTGTGGGCGGTGAAGTGCGGTTTGTGGGCAAGGTGCTCCCCGGGACGGCGCGCGATGGAGCGCCCTGTGTCGTCTCCAGGGACGCCTTCGCGGAGTTCGCGGACTCCGTGGCGCGCCTGACCGTGGAGGCATTGGTCCAAAAATACTCTCTGTCCTACCTCGATGCCGAAACTCTGACGCCGGCCCTCCTGGCGGTGCTCCAATTGCTCAAGGAGACGCAGTCTCCGAACGTGATCATCAGCGGCGCCAGTATCCGAGCGGGTATGCTGCAGGACCTCGCGCCCGAGGAAAAGGGGAAGAGACGCAAGCAGCTCACAAAACAGATTCTTTCCGCCGCCCGCAGTCTGGGGAGGAAATACCAATACGACGAGAACCATGCGGAACGCGTGAGAGAACTCGCGGAGGTGCTGTTCGATGAGCTGAAGGCCGAGCATGGTCTGGACGAGACTGACCGGCTCTACCTGCAGGTTGCCGCGCTGCTTCACGACATCGGGTTGTTCATCAACCCGAGATCGCACCACAAACACTCCTACTATCTCGTCTCCACTTCCGATCTCTTCGGCCTCCGGCGAAGAGAGCTGGAGATCATCGCAAACGTAGCGCGGTATCACCGGCGCGCTCTTCCGCAGCGTGGTCACACTGCCTACATGTCGCTGGACCGCGACGAACGGGTCGTAGTTTCGAAGCTGGCGGCCATATTGAGGGTCGCAAACACCCTGGACAAGGGGCAGCTGCAAAAGGCCACCGACCTGAAGCTCTCCCGCGAAGGCGACCAGCTGGTTCTTGTCGCTCAAAACGTTTCCGATTTGACGATGGAAAGAGTCGCGCTCGCGGGCCGCTGTGACCTGTTCAACGAAGTCTTTGGCAAAAAGCTGACCTTGAGAGAGGCGGCAAAGACCGCATGACCGACCGTCAGATTCAGGCCAACCCGTTCCTGAACAGGGAGGTGAGCTGGCTCGAGTTCAACCGGCGGGTGCTCGAAGAGGCGGAAGATCCCAAAAACCCTATTTTGGAAAGGATCCGCTTTTTTTGTATATTCCACTCCAATCTGGACGAGTTCTTTATGGTCCGGGTGGCATCGCTGATGCGGCTCATCCATGACGGAGACAGCACTCCGGACTCGGCGGGGCTCACCCCGTACCAGCAATTGGAGCTGATCCGCGAGATGGTGAGGGACCTGGAGCAGGCCAGCTACAGTCTTTACAATGACAAGCTCCTGCCCGCCCTGGCCAAGGCGAAGCTCCGTATCCTGGCAGGGGAAAGTCTCACCGTCAGTCATCAGAAGCACCTGGACGAGTACTTCGAGTCCGAGGTCTATCCGGTCCTGACTCCGGTTGCAATAGACGCCTCTCATCCATTCCCGCATCTCGCGAACCTCTCTTTCAATCTTGCCGTTCTCCTGGTTTCGGAAAAGAAGGGGGATTCGGAACGCCGTCTGGCAATCGTGCAGCAGCCCGGCAGGATTCCCGCACTCTGCCGGGTGCCCGATGGCGACGAGCTGCAGTTCTGCTGGTTGAGCGAGGTAATACGCAGGAACGTGAGCCGCCTCTTCTCCGGATACAAGGTGCTTGAGGTTGCGGGATTCCGGTTAACAAGAGATGCAGAGCTGGAACTGGATGATGAAGGCGCGGTCGACTATGTTCGCATGCTCGAGTCCGAACTCCGCAAGCGCCGCATCGGAAGGCCGATCCGACTGGAGCTGGAGGAGCCGATGACTGTGGAGCTGCGGGAGTTGTTGCGAGCGAGGCTAGGAGTCGAGGAATCCTCCGTCTTGACCGTCAGGGGACCGCTGGATCCGAGACCGCTCCTCCGTCTGGCGGAAATGCAGGGGTTCGATCATCTGCGTTTTTCCCCGCAGCCCCCTCTCTTGCAGCCCGTCTTCCGACAGGAGAGGAATATCTTCGATATTGTCCGGGAAGCGGATGTCTTGCTGCACCATCCTTACGAGTCGTTCGATCCCGTGATCGAGTTCGTGGAAGCGGCAGCCGAGGATCCGGATGTCCTCGCAATCAAGCAGACGCTTTATCGCATCAGCGGGGCGGGCTCGCCGGTATTGCGCGCGCTGATCCGGGCAGCCGAGTCCGGGAAGCAGGTGACGGTCCTGGTCGAGCTCACCGCGCGATTCGACGAAGAAGGCAACATCGGGTGGGCGCGCACATTGGAAGAGGCCGGAGCGCATGTCCTGTACGGCCTCGCAGGATTGAAAGTGCATGCCAAGATCACGCTCGTGATCCGCCGGGAGCTGGCGGGAATCCGGAGGTACATCCACCTGGGAACGGGCAACTACAACGAGCGAACCGCACGGGTCTACGCCGACTTCGGTATTCTGACCGCGGCGGATGACTTCGGCGCCGATGCATCGGGCCTCTTCAATGCGATCACCGGCTACTCGGAGCCCCCGGAGTTCCACCGTCTGACAATGGCGCCGGCAGGAATGCGCGAAAAAATCATCTCACTCATAAGAAGGGAAGCGGATCGGGCCAAATCAGGACAGCACTCGGGGATTATCGCAAAGATGAATTCCCTCGTGGACCCGCTCATCATCCAGGAGTTGTGCGCCGCAAGCAACGCCGGAGTCTCGATCCAGCTCAGTGTTCGAGGCGTCTGCTGCCTCCGTCCCGGCTTGCCGGGTTTCAGCGAGAACATCCGTGTGATATCCGTTGTAGATCGTTATCTCGAACACAGCCGCGCCTTTGTCTTCAAGAATGGAGGAGACACGGAGGTCTATCTGTCAAGCGCGGATTGGATGCCGCGCAACCTCGACAAGCGAGTCGAGCTGATGTTTCCAGTCGTCGATGAGAGCAGCAAGCAAAGGGTCATCGGGGCGCTTCAGGCCCAGTTTGCCGATAATCAGAAAGCCCGTCTGCTCTTGCCGGACGGCGGTTACAAGCGCATCACGCCCGGACGCTCCGAGCCGTTGCGTGTACAGGAATACCTCTATCAGCGCATTCAAGAGGAGCATTATCGCGCGGTGTCGGTCACCCCGGTGCGGTTCGAACCCATCGAAGGCTCCGGCGCCTGACCTCGGGTTTAAGGTTTGCGGGCCGCCTAGCTTTGGCGTACGGCTAAGCCGAAATTCCCTGTGTCCTTTGGCAAGGATTTCCGAGGAAGGCAGTGCGCCGTAGAGACGGCCCGCCGGGCCGTCTCTACAAGTTCGCGGGACTCCCAAAAATTCCGATTTTTGCGGCCCGGCCTATCCGTACAACTAGGCGGGTTGATTAGGTGGAAGTCTTAATGAAGGAGTCGAGGTACCATGCCAGGAATTCACGAAGCCTGAGGCGGGCGATGCCGGCGTTTTCCCTCCACTGGCTGTACCTGCGAAACCAATTTCCAGCGGCGAGGGCCTTCAACGAACGCGAAGCCTTGTTGACCCCGGGTTCGTAGGAGAATGGCGCAAGGAAATCATCCTGAGCCGTATCACTCACAGCTCGCACGCAGGCAAGGGGAACCGAAAACCTGGTCGAAGCTCGGGCAAGTGCCGCTGTTTCCATGTCGATGATCGAGGCGTGGAGCTCTCTGCCCAGGAACAGTTTCTGCTCCGGTGCGCCGATGATGTACGGAGAAGTGAGGGTGGTCCCCAGCTTCAAGGATAGTCCGGCGCCATTGCCTCGTTCGATCAGCTCTCCGCTCTCCTGAAGAGGCCAGGTCCCCGACAGGCGAACGTCGTGAGCGGCCGCGTTCTCCGATCGATTCAGATCGAAGAGCGAAGCGCTCGCGGCGACCACCAGGTCTCCCAATCGAAGGCCGGGATCGAGGGCGCCTGCGTATCCAATTACCAGGATCCTGTCAGGCCTGAGCGCGGACAGCAAGAGGGTGAGGCTTCTCTCCGCGCGTACCGGCCCAAGGCCCGACCTCAGGAGATGAACCATCTGTTCCCCTCGCATTCCTTTCCAGGCCCTAATTCCAGAGACGCCCAGGCGGCTCTTCCTCCGGCACAGATCGAGTGCGGCGCCCAACTCCTCAGATAGCGCAGCCACAATGAGGATTCCGCCTGATTGCAACCTTACTCTCCTTTGCTCCACCCGATCACTTGTCTCATGCGGGGATCAGAGCTTGAAGGCCCGAGGGGCATCGGATATAGTCAAAAAAGCATGAGAAGACCTGTTCTTCTTGTTATTTCGATACTTATCGTCGCACTAGCCGGCCTCGGAGTCTTCTGGTCAATTGATTCGGGAGCCGCACGGGAGGTGCGGTTCGCCGAGGTCAAGCTTTCCAATCTTCACAGTGATATTAACACCAACGGCAAAGTGGAGGCGGAGAAGGCGTATGAACTGCGCGCCTTCATCTCCGGGCCCTGCAGGAGCATCTTCGCTCGCGAAGGAGCGCGTTTGAAGGCGGGCGATCCGATCCTTGAGGTCGACGACTCGGCGCTGAAGTCCGAGCTGGCTACTGCGCGGGCGGAGCTTGTCGCTGCCGAGGTGGAACTGAGAAATGTTCGCCGCGGCCCTCCGCCCGAGGAGTTGAACCTGGCGGAAGCTGAAGTGGCGCGCCTGCGCGAGGATATTGAGTCCGCTCGAAAGATCGTCGAGACAAACGAGAGGCTTCTTTCGAAAAATGCCGTTTCGCGCTTCGAGGCCGAAGAGAGCCGCCGGGTCCTGAGCCGTGCGGAACAGTCTCTGGCGGCGGCGGTCACGCGCCGGAGCGACCTTCAGAAACGATACGACGATGTGGACCGGCGTCGCGCGGAGGCTCGGGTAGAGGCGGCAAGGTCACGGATATCCTACCTGCAGACCAGCGTTTCGCGGTCGGTGCTCCGCGCCCCGGCGAGCGGCACGCTGTACCAGTTTGATGTCAAGGACGGAGCATATCTCAATACCGGCGATCTGGTGGGATTGTTTGCCGATCTGACGCGGCTGAGGGTTCGCGCTTTCGTGGACGAACCCGAAATGAGCCGTGTCGCTGAAGGCAACGAGGTGATCGTGCGCTGGGACGCCCGTCCCCGAGAATCATGGAAAGGACTCGTGGTGCGGCTGCCTGCGCAGGTGGTAGCGCGTGGGAGCCGTTCTGTGGCCGAAGTGCTTTGCAGTATTGCAAGTCCGCAACAAAGCCTGATTCCCAACATCAATGTCGACGTGGAAATCGAAACCGCGCAGGGGCCGAAAATACTCGCGCTGCCCAGGGACTGCATTGTGCCGGAGGGGAAGGAACACTTCGTGTGGGTGATGCATTCGGGACGTGCTCGAAAACACAAGGTTGAGGTAGGCCGGAGCACGGCAACGAGTGTGGAGGTGACCGGTGGAGTGGCCCCCGGGGATCGCGTTATTGTGCCGGGCGATTTTCCCATTGCGGAGGGGATGAAGGTGCGGGTTGCCGAACAATGATGAAGTCGCGCAAGGGCGCTCTCTTCGGTCTGCTGCTGTCCTTTCTTCCATCTGTCCCATCCCTCCGGGACGCAGACACCACGGAATCTGTCCGCTACTATGAGCGCGGCGAGTTTCAGAAGGCGGCAGAGAGCCTGGCCGCTGCAAGCCAATCCTCTCCGGAGGACGCCTCGATTTGTTTCTGGCTCGGAAAGTGCTTTTTGAAACTTCACAGGTGGGACGATGCCGTTCACGCGCTGGAAAGGGCCGTGCAGTTCGAACCCGGCAGGAGTGATTATCACCTCTGGCTGGGCAGGGCATACGGTGAAAAAGCTTCGCGCGCCTCCTTCTTTACTGCTTCGGGATGGGCGAGGAGGCTCCGAAGAGAATTCGAGACCGCGGTGGTGCTTGCACCGGACAATGTGGACGCGCGCTTCGATTTGCTCGAGTTTTACCTCGAAGCGCCCGGCATCATCGGGGGCGGGCAGGACAAGGCTGCGGCCCAGGTGAGGGAGATTTTTCGGATCAATCCGAGATTGGGCTACACTGCGCAGGCGCGTCTCTTCGAGGACATGAAGAAGTGGGAACTGGCCCGGCTGGAACTGGAGAAGTCTGTGCGGGAATTCCCGGGACAGCCCGGAGCTCTCCTTGATCTGGCAGATTTCCTCGTCAAACGAGGCGACTACGCCGGCGCAGAGTCCAACGCGAGCGCGGCTTTGCAGATGCACAAAGACTTGCTCGCGGCGAGATTGACCCTGGCCGCTGCGCAGATTCAACGACGAAAGAACCTCCCGGAGGCCGAAACCAGCCTCAGGGAGATCGCTTCGGGCCCGCTGCGCGACGGGGAGCCTTCCTTCGCCGACGTGCACTACTGGCTGGGGGAAGCCTGTCTTGCGCAGGGAAGACGCGCCGAAGCCCGTCAGGCCTTTGAAACCGCGCTTCGCTTCAACCCCGAACACCCGCGGGCCAAGGGCGCCCTCCAGAAACTCAGGCAGTTGCAGTGAGATTTCAAGGTCCAATTGCGGACTTCGGATCAAACGGCCTAAGGACCGATTTTAAATCCGCAATCGACGTGGCGCGCCCCGAGGATATCCCGTGAATGTAGTGGAGGCAGTCAGCTTTGCATACGATAGCCTGCACGCCAACAAACTGCGCGCGGGCCTGACCATGCTTGGGATGGTGATCGGCACGGCCTCCATCATTCTGGTGGTGACGGTTGCCTTGACCGGCAGGGATTATATCCTTCAACAGATTCAGGGTGTGGGTTCGAATCTGGTCTACCTATACTACGAAGCGGGGGGAACCATAGCCGGGTCGAGAACTTTGTCCGACGACCTGACGCTCGGGGACCTGGAGGCGATCCAGAACCTTCCCAGCGTGGCAGCGGCCACAGCGATCCTGCAGAACCACGACCGGCTGATGATCGGCGGGCAGGAAAGGGAAGTGAACGTGATTGGAACTACGCCGGATTACCGAAAGGTCCGGAATCTCAGGATTCTTTCGGGCCTCTTTTTTGACGACGCTGACGAGCGTTCGTTCAGCAAGGTCTGTTTGGTTACCGAAGAGATGGCCCGCAAGCTTTTCGGCGCGCTCGAGGTTCAGGGCAAGGCGGTCAAATTCTTCCAGGTCCGGTTCGAGATAATCGGTGTGTTCAAGGAAGGTGTGGAGACTTTCGGCACGTCCGAGGTTTCGGCGTATTCGGCGCTGGTTCCGATGTCGGTGATGCGGCACTTCAACAGAACGGACAAAGTGGACTTGATATACGTCTCCGCCAGAAGCGGAACTCTGGTGCGGCTGGCCACAGAAAGCATCCGCAGGCTCCTGGAGACCCGCCACCGCTCGGGATCTTTCTACAGGGTGGAAAACTTGGCCGAGATCCTGAGGGCGGCGGAGCGCATCGCGATCGCCATGACCGTTGTGCTGTTCCTGATCGGGACCATTTCGCTCATCATCAGCGGAATCGGGATCATGAATATCATGCTGGTCACGGTCACCGAGCGCACCAGGGAAATTGGGATAAAGATGGCTATAGGCGCTCGCCGGCGCGAGATTCTATATCAGTTTCTTGCCGAAGCAATTTTCATGGCCGTGGCGGGCGGCACCGCCGGGATACTGCTGGGCATCTCCGGACCTCTAATCGCGAAATGGTTTACGGGATTCGAAATTCCGATTTCGATCGCGTCCATCATCCTTGCATTTTCCCTGTCTCTCATCGTCGGTGTGAGCGCGGGACTAATTCCGGCCAATCGCGCCGCGAAGCTGAATCCTACGGAGGCCTTGCGTTATGAATAGACGACCCGCAATTCTTCTGCCCTGCCTTCTTGCCTCGGTCGCCCTTGCGCTGGGCGATGACCTGACGAAACAAGAGAGCGCCGCTGCCGCGGAGGAGCTCACCCTCCAGCAGGCCGTCCGCAGGGCGATGGATCATGCGCCGGAGCTTGAGCTGGCACGCACACAAGCCGAGCGCGCCGGCGAGGCGTTGCGCGAGGTGCGTTCCCTGAACCTGCCGCAGGTAGTTACCGGAACCGGACTTGCCTACAACAACGGTTTTCCGCTAAGCCTCGAAGGATCGGCCCCTTCCGTCATCCAGTTGGGGGTGAGTCAATCCATCTTGAGCAAGAAGAATAAAAACCTGATTCTCGAGGCGAAGGAGAGCCGGAAGGCAAGCGAGATCCAGGCAGAGGCTGCGCGTCTCGAGCTGGCGGCGCGGACGGCGCTGCTTTACTACGAACTTCACCAGGCAAGGAAGCTCGCCGGGCTTTGGTCGGCGCGCCGTGAGGCCGCAGTCGAACAGCAGGCGCTGACAGAGACGCTGCTGGGGGCAGGCAGGGCGCGTCCTGTGGATCTTACACTCGCCCGGACGGAGACAGCGCATGCGGACCAGCAACTCCTCGTCGCCCTGGAGCAATGCCGGCTGACAGAATCCGCGCTGCGCGAAATACTGGGCATCGCCGAAAAAACCGCGATTCGGACGATCGAGCCTCGACTGGACATGCAGGGAATAGAGGGGGAGGCGGAGTCACTTTTCCGGCGCGCCCTGGAGACCAATCCCGAGATCCAGCAGGCAGAGTCCGCGGTGCGGGCGAAGGAGTTTCACGCGCTGGCGGAAAAGGGGGAATTCTATCCGCGCCTGGATCTGATCGGTCAATACGCTGTCTTCAGCCGATTCAACAACTACCAGGACTATTTCAACCGCTTTAGCAGGAATAACTACATTCTGGGCCTGTCCATTCAGGTGCCGATTTTTACCGGCTTCCGCAACAACGCCCGTGTCGCCCAGAGCCGGCACGAGGTTACGGAGGAGAGGCTCAAGCTGCAACGGCTCAGGACTGATCTCAAGTTAGGAGTCGAGCGGGGAACGAGCCAGTTGCGCGTCGCGCACGGGGCAGCGGAATTTGCGCGGCTCGATGCGGCTGCCGCTCGGGAGAACTTCGAAATCAGCCAGGCCCAGTTCGAAGCAGGACGCGTCGGGTCGGCAGAGCTCGAAAGAGCGCGTGCCCAACTCGAGGAAAAAGAAATCGCCGTCGTGGAAGCTGAGAGAATTCTATGGCAACGCCAGATAGAAGTACTACGGATCACCAACACTCTATCGCCACTACTTCAATGACGAGTGACGAATGACGAGTGACGAGTGACAAATGACGAATGAAATTAGTTAGCTCAGCCATGGGTTTAATTCGTCACTCGTCATTCGTCACTCGTCATTTCTTAGCTGTCGTCTTCCGCGAGTTCGCGAATCCAGATGTTTCGGAAGCGAACCGGGTTGGCATGGTCCTGGAGACTGAAGGGCAGCTTGTCCGGATGGGCCGCATAGGGCGGACGTCTCATGTGATCCGTAGGGCCTGTGAGCTCCACATTGTCCTGGACCAGCACTCCGTTGTGGAGCACCGTAACGCGCGCGGGGCGGAGAAGCTTGCCGGCGCTGTCGAAGCGCGGGCGGTGAAAGACGATGTCATACGTCTGCCATTCTCCGGGCGGGCGTGACGCATTGACCAGCGGAGGATACTGGCCGTAGACGGCGCTTGCCTGACCGTCGGGGTAGGTCTTGTTCTGGTGGGAATCCAGCACCTGGATCTCGTACTTGCCCATAAGATACACGCCGCTGTTGCCTCGCCCCTGACCTTCGCCCACGGGGGGCACCGGAGCTCTCCACTCGACGTGCAGCTGGCAATCCCCAAAAGGTTGCGCGGTGTGTATGTAGCCACTACCTTTGACGGTCTCCATGTATCCGCCCTCGACCTTCCACTTCGCGGGCTCATCGCTCCCCGAGCGCCAACGCGAGAGGTCCTTGCCGTCAAACAGCACGATTGCATCCGACGGCGGGCGGCCCGGCTGATCCTGCGTGCTGGCTGTGCCCGGACCGACGATGGGCGGTTGCGGGCGGTCCAGATCATGGATCTTCCACTCCTTTCGCACCTGCGCCATGAGGTGCGTTTCGAGGCTCAAGGCAGCGAGGGCAACAGCGGCGGATGCCAGAATTGATGAAACCCGGAGACAAGCGGTTCTCATTCTGCTAGACATGGCACAAACCTCCCTTTCGCGAGCTTCACAGGCACGACTTCGTGCACGACAATGGATGAAAATCCGTCAGGATTTGCCGGATCCGGCAAATCCTGTTGAATTTTCAAAATGGCGAACGATAGACCACGTTCATAATACAACAACTGCCGCGAACAATCTTGTCTTCAACCATCATCATTTCGATTAAGATTGCAATCCTGGGAGGGGGAGGTGGCTCTCGGCAAGACTGTGCTCATTACAGGGGCGGCAGGCAACCTCGGCGCGAAACTGCGGCGGCACCTGGAGGGGCGCTACCAGCTTCGTCTGCTGGACATCGATCCCGGTGGAGACAGCTCGATCCTGCGTGCCGACCTGAGTGAGTGGCGCGAGGAGTGGGTACGAGAGTTCCGGGGTGCGGATGTTGTCATCCATCTGGCAGCGGATGCGACTGCGCAGCAGGTCTGGCCGAAGGTCATGGCCCCGAATGTCGATGCGGTGCTACATGTGTTCCAGGCGTGCGCTCGAGGAGGAGTCCTCCGGGTGGTCTATGCCAGCTCCAACTATGTGATGGGGGGATACAAGGATGAATCCGAGCCCGCGCTGATCAGTACCGACCTTCCTCCGCGTCCCGGGACGCGCTATGTGGTGAACGGGGAAGCGCGCGACAGCACTCCTTACGGCGCGGCCAAGCTGTTTGGTGAAAGGATAGGTAAATGCTTTTCTGAAGCAGCGGGCCTCTCCACAATCGCGGTGCGAATCGGCTGGGTGCGGCCCGGGGAGAATCGCGCGAAGGACCTCCCGTTGGAGCGGGGAACGTGGTTCCGGCTTATGTGGCTTTCGAACCGGGATTACTGCCAGCTTATGGAACGCTGCATCGAGGCCGATCCGGCGATCCGTTTTCTCGTCATCAACGGCATGTCGGCGAATACCGGCATGCGCTGGGACATCGAATCGGGTCGCAGGCTGATCGGCTATGAACCCCAGGACGACGTCACCCTCCCGGACTATTAAGCCGAAAAT
>Ga0066710_100002590_pt1 | contig 14709 bp, 12 predicted proteins | sample GraSoiAngelo_159_FD_79666 | JGI IMG/M metagenome (GOLD analysis project Ga0066710, IMG submission 79666) | Grasslands soil microbial communities from the Angelo Coastal Reserve, California, USA - 14_1009_16_40cm | ecosystem: Environmental > Terrestrial > Soil > Grasslands | place: USA...
CTACCCGAGCGTCACCGGGATGAAGATGCGCGCGTCGTTGCGCTGAACGAGCAGGGCGACCGTCTTGCCGGACTTGTCGATCAGGCTCTTCAGCTCGTCGACGCTCTTCACGGGCGTGTTGTTGACCGCCACGATGACGTCGCCCTGACGCACGCCGGCACGTTCCGCCGCGCCGGTGACGTCCTGCACGACCAGGCCGTGGTCGAGATCGTTGTCACGCCTTTCCTCGTTGGTCAACGGCCGAACGGCAACACCCAGCTTGCCCTTGCCGATCGCTTCTTTGTCCGGCGCCACGCTGGCGGTCTTGTCGTTGAGCGTACCGACGGTGGCGGCCAGCTCCTTGCTCGCGCCGTTCCGCCAGACCTCGAGCGTCACCTTCGTCCCTGGCTTCAGCGACGAGATCATCGGCGGCAGATCGGACGAACGCGAGATTTCCTTGCCGTCGAGCTTGACGATGACGTCTCCCGGCTCCAGACCCGCCTTCGCGCCAGGGCTGCCCTTTTCCACGGACGCCACGAGCGCGCCGGCGGGCGACTTCAGCCCGAAGTTCTGGGCCAGCGCCTGGTTGACTTCCTGGACGGCGACGCCGAGCCGGCCGTGGCTCACCTTGCCACTCTTCTGGATTTCGTCCTTGACCTGCATTGCGACGTCGATCGGCACGGCGAAAGCGAGGCCTTGGAAGCCGCCGCTGCGACTGAAGATCTGCGAGTTGACGCCGATGACCTCGCCCTTGAGGTTGAACAGCGGGCCGCCCGAATTGCCCGGGTTGACCGCAGCATCGGTCTGAATGAACGGCACGTACGAATCGCCGGGCAGCGATCGCGACTTGGCGCTGACAATCCCCGAGGTCACCGTATTCTCGAAGCCGAACGGCTGGCCGATCGCCACGACCCATTCGCCGACCTTGGTCGTCCTGGGGTCGCCGACTTTCACGTAAGGCAAGCCGGCCGCCTGGATCTTCAGCACCGCGATATCGGTCGTCTTGTCGACTCCGAGCACCTTGGCCGTGAACTCCCGCTTGTCGGTGAGCTTGACGCTGACCTCGTCGGCGTCGTCGACGACGTGGGCATTGGTCAGGATAACGCCGTCCGCGCTGACGATGAAGCCGGAACCGACACCGCGCACCGGCCCGCGATCCTGCGGCTGGGGAAACTGGAACTGGAACGGCAGATTGCGCAGGAGCGGCGGGAGGGCCTGGTCGTCGGGGCTCTGCCCGTGGCCGGCGGTCTTCCTGGCCTGGACGACGCTGATGTTGACCACAGCCGGCCCGTACTTCTCGACCAGGCCGCTGAAATCGGGCAATGCCGCGACCGGAGCCGGCGAAGTCGGCGGCTGCGTCATCGGAGTCGGGGAAACGGGAGGAGTGGTCGCGGCGGTCGCGCAGTGCAGCGCAACACGGTCGGCCATCGCGACCCCGAGTGCGAAAGCCGCCGCGATCGCGAGCGCGATCGCACTGCGCCGGAAGGGTTTCGTTTGCATCGTTTGCTCCTTGAAGGTGGATCGTGGAAGCTGAATCGGCGCCCGAGGCGTCCGCATGCCTGCAAATGTAGGGAACGAGACTTAAGGGAGACTTAAGAGAACCTCGTCGCAAGCCCGCTCACGGCGCGATGGCCGGCGCCGGCGCGACCGTTGGCGGCGCCGCGGCGGTTCCGCGGATCGGCCCGGGCGCGGCTGCGGGAAAACGCACGTTGACGCCCAACCCGGCACCATCGATACCTTCCCCCATAGCGATTTCGGCGCGGTGGCGCTCGCCGATGCGTTTGACGATCGCCAGGCCCAGGCCGCTCCCTCGCTCGCCGGTGCCATTGACGTGCGCGCCGCGGTAGAACCGGTCGAACACCCGTGCGCGCTCCGCAGCCGGGACGCCTGGACCGGTGTCCCGAACGGTGAGGACGACACGATCGCCCTCGCGAGCCACGGCGACGTCGACCCGCCCCCGCGAGGGCGCGTAACGCAGCGCATTGTCAATCAGATTGGAAACGAGGGTGGACAGCGCCTGCGCATCCCCCGATACGATCGGCGGATCCGACGGCATCGCGGGCTCGATCAGTCCCAGGTCGATCGACTTCGCCGTGGCCAGCGGCGCGAGCTCCTCGATCACGTCGCGCGCGAGCGCACGAACATCGACAGGCGCGAAAGGTCGCTCGGCAACACCGGGTTCTTCGCGGGCAAGTGTCAGCAGCTGCTCCGAGAGGCGCGTGGCGCGCTCGAGCCCGGCCTTGAGATCACCCAGCGCGGCGCGGCGCTCGGCGTCCGTCGTCGCTCGCTCGGCGCGCTGCGCCTGCAGATGCACCGCGGTGAGCGGCGTGCGCAATTCAGGCGCGGCGTCGGCGATGAAGGTCCGCTGCGCGGCGAGCGCCTCGCGCAGCCGATCGAGCAGCTCGTTGAGGGCGCGCACCAGCGGGTGCACTTCCACGGGCAGTCCCCGCTCGGGGAGCGGCTCGAGCAGGCTCGGTGAACGCCTCGCGACGGCTGCGACGACGCGTTCCAGAGGCTTGAACCCCTGAGCGATGATGAGCCAGATCAGCAGGCCGACGACCGGTAGCATGACGAGCAACGGCACGATCGTGCGCAGGGCCATGCTCGCGGCCAGTGCGCGGCGGGCATGCATCGGTTGCGCGACCTGCACGACCTGGTTCCCGGCGAGCGCACTGAACACGCGCCAGTCGCCCTGGCTGGTGTGCGCGTTGGTGAACCCGAGCTGGGCATGCTGCGGCAGCACCCGCTGCGGCTGCGATAGATAGAGCCGCACGCCGTTCCGGTCCCAGATCTGGACCACCAGCGCGTCGTCGCCGCTGCCGCTCCCCGCTGCTCCGTCAGGCGCGGCACCGAATGGCGCGTCGGTGAGCGATGCGGCCATCTCCTGCAACTGATGGTCGAACAGTTCGTTGGCTTCTACGCGGGCGCGAAAATACGTGCCGACCGCCGCAGCGGCGACGGCGACCGACAGCCCGGTGAGGAGCCAGAAAAGTAATTCGCGGCGGATCGACGTCAATTAATGGACCCCCACGCTTGCGGCCTCATTAATCAATTCGGCCGCTGCGCTGCCCCCAAACGCGGGGGTGCAGTTCGCGCCTTGGGGCGGCCCTGCGGCGCTCACGTGTGTACCCCCACGCTTGCGGCTGTCGCCGCTGCGCTGCCGCGCGCAACCATCCAGCCGACGCCGCGGACGTTGCGGATGAAGTCGGCGCCAAGCTTCTTGCGCAGCGAGTGGATGTGGACTTCCACCGCGTTGCTTTCGACCGGGTCGCTCCAGCTATAGAGCTTGTCCTCGAGCTGCGCGCGCGACAGGATCACGCCAGGCCGGGTAAGCAGTGCCTCGAGTAGCGCGAACTCTCGTGGCGAGACCGCCACCGGCTCGCCCTTGAAACGCACCTCGCGAGTCGATGGATCGATCTCGACGTCGCCCGACGCAAGCAATCGCCCAGCGCGGCCGGAGCCGCGTCGCAGCAACGCGCGGAGGCGCGCGGCGAGCTCGTTCAGATCGAACGGCTTGACGACGTAATCGTCGGCGCCGGCATCGAGGCCCGCGACCCGATCGGCGACGGCGTCGCGGGCGGTGAGGACCAGCACCGGACGGCTGTCGCCGCTCTTGCGCATCGCCCCCAGCACCTCGAGCCCGGTCCGCTCGGGCAACCCCAGGTCGAGCACCAGCGCGTCATGCACGCCTTCGGCGAGCGCAAGCTCGGCTGCGCGACCGTCTTCGACCCAGTCAACCGCAAAACCATCCTGACCCAGCCCGTGACGGACGCTGGCGCCGATCATCGGATCATCTTCGGCGAGCAGTACGCGCATCAGATTGCGTCGGAACCGGAAACTACGGTCGAGAAGGCACTTGAGAGCGTAGCGAGCAGCTCTCACTTCTTTTCGAACTTGAGGGCCGCCGAATTCATACAGTAGCGAAGTCCCGTCGGCCGAGGCCCGTCGTCGAAAACGTGGCCGAGATGCGCGTCGCAGCTTGCACACAGCACTTCGGTCCGGCGCATGAAGGCGCTTCGATCCTCTGCGGTGCGCAGATTCTCCTCGGCGGCCGGCGCGTAGAAGCTCGGCCACCCGCAGCCGGCGTCGAACTTGGTATCGGAGTCGAACAGGATCGCGCCGCAACAGACGCAGGTGTACTTGCCAGGCTCATCGGTGGCCCAGTATTCACCGCTGAACGGCGCCTCGGTGCCCTTCTTTCGCGTAACGCGATACTGCTCAGACGTCAGTGCCGCTTTCCACTCCGCATCGGACTTCGTTACCTTGTCGGCCATGGGGTTTTCGCCTCCCTTTGTCTGTAGCAAATAGCACTCTGACCGCTAAATAGGGTCCGAATGCAGTATAGTTTACGTTTCGCGCCGTCATGACGTCCCGCTCCGCCCCATTGGATTCCCTGGCCGCAGGCACGTTCCGCAGGGACGTCAAGATCATCGGCCTCATCGGCTCGGCGCACTGTCTGTCCCACTTCTTTCAGCTCGTCCTGCCGCCGCTGTTTCCGCTGCTCAAGGCAGACTTCGGCGTCACCTATACGACATTGGGGGCGCTGGTTAGCGTTTTCTACGTCGCGAGCGGCCTCTGCCAGTTCGGTGCAGGCTTCGCGGTCGATCGGTTCGGCGCGCGCCCGGTATTGCTCGGCGGTATCGGACTGCTCGCGGGCGGGGCGCTCGTCGCCGGGCTCATGCCCGACGTCTTCTGGCTGTTTCCGCTGGCGTTCGTCATGGGTGTGGGCAACGGGGTGTTCCATCCAGCAGATTTCGCTGTCCTCAACGCCAACGTCGCACCGCGGCGGCTGGGGCACGCCTACAGCACGCACGGGATCGGAGGCAGTCTCGGCTACGCGCTGGCGCCCGTCGTGAGCTATGGGCTGGGCAGCATGATCGGCTGGCGTCATGCCCTTGTCGTGCTTGGCGCGGTCGGCCTGGTGGCCCTGGCGGCGCTCGCCACACAGCGCCGCGCGCTCGCGAGCCGCGCGCATGACGCCGTAGTGCCGCACCACACGCTCGCGGGCAGCCTCGAGCTGTTCCGGCAAAAGGCGATCGTGCTCTGCTTCCTGTATTTCGCCGTGTTGACGCTGGCGACGATCGCTCTCCAGACCTTCGCCGGCACCGCGCTCAACGCGGCTTACGGCGTTCCGATGGCGCTCGCGACTTCGGCGCTGACCGCGTATCTCCTGGGTAGCACGACGGGGATTCTGGCCGCCGGCTTCCTGGCCGCGCATACCGCGCATCACGATCGGGTCGCTGCGAGCGGCTTGTTCGCGGGCGGCGCTCTCATGCTGTTGGTCGGTGCGGTGCCGGCAGTGGCGAGTCTGGCGATCGCGCTCTTCGCGGTCACGGGCTTCGCCCTGGGCGCGACCGGGCCCTCGCGCGACATGATTGTTCGCGGCGCAACCCCGCCCGGCGCCTCGGGCCGAGTCTACGGCTTCGTCTACTCGGGCCTCGATTTAGGGTCGACCATCGCGCCGGTGGCGGTGGGAACGTTGCTCGATCGGGGCGAGCCGCGGGCGGTATTCGTCGCCGTGGCGGTGTGCATGTTCCTCGCCATCGGTACCGTGCTGCAAGTCCGGCGCTCGGCAGTTGCGCGCCCGGTAGCCTCCGCCGCCGACTAGATCGCTGCCATGGATCTCGACATCGCCGGCAGAACCGCGTTGGTGTGCGCCGCAAGCAAGGGTTTGGGGCGCGGCTGCGCGGAAGCGCTTGCGCGCGAAGGCGTCGCCGTGACGATTTGCGCCCGTACCGAGACGACCGTTCGACAGGCTGCCGCCGAAATCGGCGCCGCCGCGGGTCACGAAGTGCGCTGGGTTGCCTGCGACATCACTACGCCGCAGGGGCGAAGCGCTGCGTTGGCGGCATGCTCGCAACCGGACATTCTGGTGAACAACGCGGGCGGCCCGCCGCCCGGCGATTTTCGCGAGTGGGACCGCGACGTGTGGATCCGCGCGCTCGACGCGAACATGCTCACCCCGATCGAGCTGATCAAGGCGACGATCGACGGGATGATCGAGCGCAAGTTTGGGAGGATCGTCAACATCACGTCGTCGGCGGTAAAGGCGCCGATCGACGTGCTGGGCTTGTCGAACGGTGCGCGCAGCGGACTCACCGGCTTCATCGCCGGTCTCGCGCGCAAGGTCGCGCGCCAAGGCGTGACGATCAACAATATCCTGCCCGGATCCTTCGATACCGACCGCCTGCGCAGCAACCTTGCGCTCCGCGCGAAGACTGCCGACAAGCCAGTCGAGGATATCGCCCGAGCCGCACAGCAAGCCAATCCCAGCGGACGCTTCGGTACGCCCGCGGAGTTCGGTGCGCTGTGCGCGTACCTCTGCAGCGTCCACGCGGGGTACATCACGGGGCAGAATCTCCTGATCGACGGCGGTGCTTATCCAGGGACGTTTTGACATGATCGATCTCTATTACTGGACCACGCCTAACGGGCACAAGATCACCGTCTTCCTCGAGGAAGCGGGGCTTCCGTACACGATCCATCCGGTGAACATCGGCAAAGGTGAGCAGTTCGCTCCGGCGTTTCTGAAGATCTCGCCCAACAACCGGATTCCCGCGATCGTCGATCAGGCCCCCGCTGACGGCGGCGCGCCGGTGTCCATGTTCGAGTCGGGCGCGATCCTGCTCTATCTCGCCGACAAGATCGGCCGCTTCATTCCCGCGGACTGGCGTGCGCGGCTGGACTGCATCCAGTGGCTGTTCTGGCAGATGGGGAACCTGGGGCCGATGGCCGGACAGAATCACCACTTCGGTCTGTATGCGCCGGAGAAGCTGCCTTACGCGGTCGATCGCTACGTGAAAGAGACGGGCCGGCTGTACGCGGTGTTGAACAAGCGGCTGTCCAACCGCGAGTTCATCGCCGGCGAATACACCATCGCCGACATCGCAAGCTATCCCTGGGTCCTCCCGGAGCGGCAGCAGCAGAATCTCGACGAATTCCCGCACTTGAAGCGCTGGAAGGAAGCGATCAAGGCGCGGCCCGCGGTGGTGCGTGCCTACGCCAGGGCGAAGGAGATCAATCCCGCCGCGGGCACTCCCGCCACGGCCGACGAGCGCAAGATCCTGTTCGGTCAGACCAAGGACGTCGTGCGCTGAGCGAAGTCAGCGGGCGGCGGCACTTGCGCCCGATCGCGCCGGCGCGACGACCGCAAGCTCGGGTCCGGGGCTCGAGGCACCGCGCGCCTTCATCTCGGCCACGCTTCCGGCAATGACGGCAACGGCGTAGCACACGAACGCCGCCGCGATCACGAACGGGCTGCCCAGCGTAAGCCCGATGAATGCGGCAAGGACGGAGCCGGCGATCGAGGCGGCGCCGTTGATCGCCCACATCTTTTGCACGGCCCATTCGCCGGTCGGCGCCACCGTGGCTATGCCGAGCGGAAATGCGAATCCGAGCACGAATCCAACCCCGCCGAGCATCAGTCCGATGGCGCCCAGCCGCACCGCCTGCGATTCGATCTGCTCGAACGCAGGGAATGCGGGAAAGCATAATAGCAACAGGAGCAGCGCACCGAGGATCGCCGCGCCGGCTCCACGGATGCCGCGCTTTTCGAAGAGCCTCGACGCCGACGCTGCGCCGATGCCTGTACCGAGAAGCATCGAAAAGAGCACGATCGAAAGCGCGAACGTCGGATGCCCGACGATGATGATGAGCCGTTGGTGCAGGCCCAGTTGCACCAGGATGTAGCCAAACCCGATGGCGAGAAAGTAAAGCGTCATCCAGCGATAGACGGAAAGCCCCGAAGTGCGGGTTGCCGAGCCCGGCAGGCTTGTCACCGAGAGGAGCACGATGCCGAGCGTGAGCAGCAGCGCGCAGCCGCCGAGAAGCATCAGCACCCGCACACCATTGAATGTGATCTCGGTCACCGGACCGAAGCTTTTCCCCGACAACTTGAGCACGTCCGAAGGCCGCAGCTGCAGGAAGAAATACGGCTGAAGATCGGTCGGCGGAGCAATATTGTAGGGACTGGAGTCGATCGCCTGCCGGCGTGTGGCGGTGTCCAGCAGCCGGTCGATCACGGGGTCCTGTGCCGCGATTCCGGGGGCCGCCAGCAGCACCATGTTCTGCTCCGCGCATGCTTGCTTCACGCGCGCGACTTCCTCGGACGCGAACGGCGACTTGGAGACCAGGATCGTTCCCATCGCCGCGACTTCTTTCATCGTGAAAGCGACGTTGAAGTCGGCGCGCTTCGAGCTGATGAGCATGACATGCGCTCGCGTGTCGGCAATGCCCGCGTCGCCCAGCGCAGTCGCGGCCAGCGCCACGAGCCGCTGGGTCTCGGCCGGGGCGTCCGGCACATACCACCGCGTCATGGTAAGCACCCCTCGGTCGCTGAGCTTCGAGAGAAACGTCCGCCATCCGTCGCGCGTATACAGGCCATTCTCGGAAAGCACGAACCCTCCGGCCGAGGTCGCCGCCCAGGTGTCGATCAGCGAGGCCTGGATGACATCGTATTTGTTGCCGGAATGGGCGATGCCCACCCGCGCCTCCTGGTGAATGAGCGACACTTCGGGTCGCGTCACCGTGGCGTTGTACGCGACGAACTCGCGTTGGAGCAGATCGACAAGGATGCCGTTGAGCTCGTAGCCGTCGACGTGCGCGGCTTCATAGGCGAGCGGCGGCAGCAGATCCCGTCCTCCGCCCACACCGATGATGGCCACGTTGGCGACCGGCCGTCCGACCCGATACACCGTGTACTGCGGTCCCGCTTTCCACCACGCCTGCGCGAGCGGTGGCCCACCATCCGCTTCGGCCGGCACGTGCTTCATGACCGTCGCGGCCGACTTGTCGATGACGATGTAGCGTCCGTCGGCCCCTCCGTCGACGACCTGAATGCGGCTGTAGTCGTTCCAGCGATCGACGAGCGGCTTATCTCTGCTGGCGGACGCAAGGTGGAGCAGATACCCGCCGGCGGCTGCGTTGGCAATCAGGGCGATCAGCGCGACGGCGGCGAGCAGGGCGCTTGCAACCCGATGCAGCGACCGGGCCGGCGCCGTGATCAGGCCCGCCGCGGCCGCCAGGAGAGAGGGCACGAGCAGGACCGCCGGCCCCTCGACGATTCGCATCAGGGCGATGGCTCCGATGCAGGCGCAGGCGGCTGCGATCAGGTCCGACGCATAGAGCGCGCCGATCCAGGTCTTGTCGCGCGCGAATGCCGCCGCGAGAAACGAGCCCGCCGCAACGAGCCCGGGGAGGAAGACCAGCGCCTGCAGCGCCACCGCTGTCAGCGAAGGCGTTGCGCCCGCCGCGGGAAGCGCGAGCGTGATGGACAGCGACGCGAGCATCGCCGCCGAAAACATCCAGCCGAGCGCTGAAAGCCGGGACAGGTAGGCGCGCTCGCTCATCTCGCGCACGTTCCATCGCGCAGATGCGATGCCGCCGATCACCAGCCCGGACATCACGAGCGAGATCGCGAAAAAGGAGAAGTGATAGAAGAAGAGGACCGAAAACAGCCGCGTGACCGCGAGCTCGAAGAGCAGCATCGCTCCTGCGACGCAGGCGACGCCGAAGGCCAGGGCTCGGGGCGGGGCGGAAGACGGCATTCTTCACCGGCTCTCGGAGGCGTTGTCGCCTTCGTCCGGACGCGCCATTCTTTCCATCGAATGAGGGACTGTCAATCGGCGAGAACTCGAAACTCGAAGCTGCGGGCGCGACGCTGCCAACGTCCCACCATTAGCCGCCGGTGCGCTCGAGCAGAAAGATCGCCGGAGGCGTACGAGCAAGCCAGCGGTCGACGTCGAAACGCGAGCGCTCGACAAAACCCGGCGCCACGGAGAACGCGACCACGTAGCGGTCATCTGCGACCCACCACCAGCGCTTCCCGGCGCCGGTCACTCGCGGCTTGTGCTCGAAGCGGTAGTAGGCGTTGTACTCGAAACCGCCGTCCAGCGTGTCCGGCGTGGCGCCGAGTCGCTCCGCGGCGTGAATGGCGTCCCAGCGGGCGCGGTTCCAGGCGAAATAGTCGTGCGTTGCGGCGATGCCCAGACCGAGCGCGAGGATCAACCAGCCGGCAGCGGCGATCCGAACCATGCCGCTCTGCTGCGGCCAGATGCGCGCGATCAATGCCAGCGCAAAGGGCAGCACGAACAGCAGATAACGGTCGATGTAATCGGTAAGGGCGAAGGGCAGCAGATAAGCGCCGAGCAGCGCCAGCAGGTAGACGCGCTCACCTCGATCCTTGGTCGCGCCCTGAGCGATGACCTGTACCGATCTCGCGGTAGCCGCAACCAGCACGATCAGCCCGTACGCGGCGGCGAGCGCGGCGCCTCGCCAGAGCAATCCCGCGCTGCGGTCGAGCGACGCCGGCGTGGCGAGCCATGCGTCGTAGAGAAGCAACGGACCGATGCCCGCAGCGTCGATGACGTTATGCTCGCGATACGGCGGCAGCCAGCCGGTCGCAAGCATGAACGCGGCGAGGCCCGCGACGGCAAGCAGCGCCCAGCGTTCGCGGCCGCGCGTGAGAGCGCCGCACCACAGCGCCCATGGCGCGACGAACAAACCGAGATATCCCCCGAGGGTTGCTATGTTGGATGCGACCCAGAGCGCATAGCGGTTCTCGTTGACCAAGGTGCTGAAGAGCGCCGGGAACACGCGGCCCTGCAGGTATTGCTGTGCTTCCGGCACACCCGGGCCGAACGCGAGGTAGGCGTGATAGCCGAGCTCGACGGCGAAGGCGACGACGATGGGGGCGAGGCCGATCGCAAGCGTTCGCAGTCCCCAGGGTCGGTTCGCGGCGAGCCATGCGACGAAGAACGCCGCGGGGACGACGAGCACGACCTGTCGCTGCGACACGCCGGCTGCAGCGAGGAGCGTCGCCGCTACCAGCGGTCCGGTTGACGGCGCACGCAGCACGCGCAGAAACAGCGTTGCGCCCGGGACTGCAAAGAGCATTCCGAACATGTCGGTCATGAAGGAGTTGCTGAGCACAGCCCAGCAAGGCATCGCCATCACCGCCACCGAAGCCACCAGCGCGTCGCGACGCGCGAGGCCGACGGCGACAAACCAGTGGAAGAGCGCGTAGGCGACGACGACCGAGACGAGCTGCGTGACGTGGCGCAGGATCGACAATGAATCGCCGAACAGCGCCGCCGCCCCGGCGCCGAGCAACGTCTGCGGCAGCAGGTTCATCGCAATCCAGTCGCTCAAGCGAATGCGGTGCTCATCGAGAAGCCAGCGCACGCTGTGCGCATACGCCCAGTCGTCGTTGACCGGAAACTCGCCCGTCGCACCGGAAAGCGCCAATATCGCGAGCTGGATCGCGATCACCAGCAGACCGGCGTGGCGCGCGATGAGCGCGGCGACGACCGGGCCGTTGGTACGGTCCGGCGCCGGATTCAGCGCCATGGAATCAGCGGAAGACCCACAGCCGGTACGCGACGTAGTTGCCGAACGTGAGCATGATCGTCGTTGCTATCTGCGCGGGCCAGACGCCGACGCCGCCGGCGAGGAGCAACCCAAGCATCGCCGTGTTCGCCGCCGCCTGAATGCCGAGGACGACCACGAAGCGGCGGCCAGCCGTTGTCAGGCCATGTGACGGTGTGAACACACGCCAGTATGCGAGCGCGAAGCGCGTGCCCGCGCCGCCGACGAAGCCGATCCCGCTCGCGATCAGCGGCTGCACGCCGAGCTTGAGCAGCACGTAGAGCACACCGTAGTGCACCGCGACCGCGGCGAAGCCGGTCAGCACGTGCAGCGAGAAATTCGCGATCAGGCCGATGATCACGGCGCGGCGCAGCGTTGGCGTCGCGCCGATCGTGGCGGCGGTCTCGGCGGTCGCCTGCCCCGTCGCGGGCTTATCTCCACTCATCGCGCGCGCCCGCGCATCGACGGTCGGTACACCGCCAGCCACTCGTCCTCGTACACCGGCACTCCGAAGTGCGCGGCGATCGCGTTCGCGCACGGCGCGACGTCGGAGCCGACCTGAACGTCGAGGTCGTGTGCGACGTAGCGGTACGGTTTTTGCCACGCTATGAAGTCGACGCCGTGCGCGGCGAGCTCCGTGTCGTCGCCGAGATGGACGGCGTTGCGGAAACGAAAGCGCGCATCGTCGGGGACCTCGTTCACGCGTGCCGTGGCACACAGCGGCGTGAGGAATCCGGAGAGCACACGTTGGCGGCTCACAGCCTGCCAGCGCGGCGCGTCCCACCCGACGCTCTCCGTTGGAAACGGTGCCACGACGACCGCGATCGAGCCGGCGGATTGGTCGGCCAGTCGCGCCCACCACGGCGAGAGCGGTATGCCGTCCATCAGCGTCGCGACCGGATTGTGCGCCGGCCGGAAGTCGAACTGATAAAAGGCGTGCAAGCTGTTGCCGTTCGGATGCATGAGAACGGGCGCGAGCGGCGTCGTCGCGGCCAGCGCCACAAGCGGTATCGCCGCGACTGCCACGCCCGCGGCGCTTGCCGCGGCCGGACTCGCTTGGCGCCTGACGACTGCGGCGGCGAGCGACCGAGCGAGACGCATCGCGCCGCAGGCGATCGCAAGCAGCAGCAAGGGCAGGACCGGCAGCAGGTAGCGGGCGAAGGTCAGCGGGTTGTGGATCCAGGCCGGACGGGTCACGATGATCATGAGCATGCACAAGGCAAGGCCCGCGAGCATCGAGCTCGTCTCGGGCAGACGTCGCCACACCACCGAAGCGCCCGCCAGGGCGAGCACGCAGCAAAGCAGCACCACACCTGTCGCGCCCGTGCCGAACCAGTGATACCACGCGCCGATCAGCGTATCGACGTGCGGCAGATCGATGCCGCTTTTGAGACTCAGCGACTCCGGATGCACGAGCAGCGGCGGCAGCAAGAGCATCGTCATCGGCACGCCGGCCGCGAGCGCCGGTGCAACGAGCCGCAGGAGTGCGGCTTTACGCGCGGTGGCGGACGGACTGCGCAAGCACGCCCACGCGGCGGGAACGAATGGCGCAACGACGAACGGAACGATGACCGGATGCAGCCAGGCCGCGAGCGCGGCGCTCACGGCGTACAGCGCGAGCGCGCGCCGCCCGGGTCCGGTGCCGTTCACGTAGCGCCGGAACGCGACGTGCGCGGCCCATACCAGGAGCAGCGTCAGCGCATAGGGCCGCGCGGTGCGACTGAAAAAATACAATAGCGGTGAAATGGCGAGAAGCGCGGCGAAGAGAAGCGCCTCGGCGCGTCCGACGCGCCGCGCGGCGTACCAGGGAAACAGCATCAGCGTTGCAATGCCGGCGGCCAGGAGCGGGGCGCGCATGCCGAGCTCCGACAGGCCGAGCGTGCGCGACTCGAAAAGGTAGAGCAGCGTCAGCGGAATGCTCGAATCCGAATGGCCGAAGTCGAGGAAAACAGCCGCCGGCGTATCGTGCACGACGCGATAAACGGCGTGCCACTCGTCCTCGAGCAGGAGCTGCGATGCGATCTGGTCGAGGCGCAGCCAGACCCCGCCCCCGATCGCCAGCGCCAGCCACACCAGGTAGCTAGGGCGCAGCGAGGGAGTCCCAGCCATCCTTGGCGATGCGCGCGACGATACGGAATCCTTCCTTGCCGAGCGGGCGGATCACCGCGGCTTCGCCCTCGGCGAGATACGGCGCGTCGGTTACCGCGCGGAACGGATTGCCGTGGCTGACGATGGCGACGTTAGTCCCGACAGGCGGGGGCGAGGACAGCAATTGGCGCAGCTCGGCGTAGCGGTCGGGAGCCACACCGCTGGCCGGGCCGCCGCGCACCGCGGGCGTTGCGGTTGCGCGACCGAAGATCAGCCTCGCCGTCTCCATCGTGCGGCAGAACGGGCTCGCCATCACATCGCCGACCGGCACGCGGAGACGCGCGATCGCGGCGCCGATCGCCCGCGCCTCGGCGCGTCCCGCGTCGGTGAGGTTGCGCTGGCGCGCGCAATCTTCGTAGCCTGTCATCTGCTCGTCGTTCTGGCCGAAATCGGTCGAGGTGTGGCGGAAGTAGAGCACGAGACCGCCGGTCTTCAGCGCCGCGAGCAGCGGGCCGCCGGCGAGCGCTTGCGCGTCGGGCGCGGCTGCCTGCGATGGCGCTGCGCAGGAGAGCGCGAAGAGCGCCGCAGACAGCCGCAGGAATACGCGACGGGTGAACGGCATCGAGCCCGCCAATTTCAATCCGCGTCGAACGCTGCGATCGGCACGGTCGCGTCACGGAGAGACAGCGCCGGATCGGCATCGCATGCAAGATCGCCGTCGGCAACGGGCGCGCCGGTTGAGCGGACCGCTGTGAAATCGTGCAGCGTGCGGTCGAGGAGGTGGGTCGAGACGACATTCCCGAGTGAATTGAAGACCGTCTCCACACGGCCAGGATATTTTTTCTCCCACTCGCGCAGCATCGCAGCAACGTGCTTCCGCTGCAGGTTTTCCTGCGACCCGCAGAGGTTGCACGGAATGATCGGGAACGCCATCGCCTCGGCGTAGCGCGCGAGGTCACGCTCGCGCACGTAGGCGAGCGGCCGGATGACGACGTGGCGGCCGTCGTCGGAGACGAGCTTCGGCGGCATTGTCTTGAGCTTCCCTCCAAAGAACAGATTCAGGAAGAAAGTCGCGAGGATGTCGTCACGATGATGGCCGAGCGCGATCTTGGTTGCCCCGATCTCGGTTGCGACGCGATAGAGCACACCGCGCCGCAGCCGCGAACACAGCGAGCACATGGTCGCGCCGTCGGGAATGACGCGCTTGACCACGCTGTAGGTATCCTGTTCCTCGATCCGGAACGGCACGCCGCGCTCTCCGAGGAAGCGTGGCAACAC
>Ga0066710_100002591_pt1 | contig 14704 bp, 9 predicted proteins | sample GraSoiAngelo_159_FD_79666 | JGI IMG/M metagenome (GOLD analysis project Ga0066710, IMG submission 79666) | Grasslands soil microbial communities from the Angelo Coastal Reserve, California, USA - 14_1009_16_40cm | ecosystem: Environmental > Terrestrial > Soil > Grasslands | place: USA...
AAGAGCACCTGCAGCGTCGCTCGCGCGTCGCCGCACAAGCCGACCTCCACCGGAAATCGCAGGCCGATGCGCGACGGATCGGCGTCGATTTGGACCCCGCGGCAGCGGTCGTGTTTCGGCAGGAATTCCATGTACGGGAAGCTGGTGCCGACCATCAGGAGCGTATCGGCTTTCTCCAGCGCGACTTCCGACGGCGCCGTGCCGAGCAGGCCGACCCCGCCGGTGGTGAACGGCGAATCGTCGGGCACGACGGCTTTTCCGAGCAGAGGTTTGACGATAGGCGCGGCCATGACGTCCGCAAGCTGCTCGAGTTCGGCGCCCGCGCCCAGCGCCCCGCGGCCGGCAAGGATAACCGTGCGCGACCCGGCGTTCAGCACGTCGGCGGCGGCACGGATGTCATTCGCGCACGGCACGACGATCGGCGGACGCCAGACTCCGGACGTGTGCTCTTCGACCTTCTTTTTCGACGGCTCGTCGTCGTCGACCGCCTGCTCCTGGAGATCGACCGGACAGGTGATGTGCGCGACGCCCCGCCGCGACAGCGCGGCCCGGCATCCGGCGTCGACGAGCGCGCGAACGTGGCCCGCTCCCAGAATCTGCTGGTTGTAAATCGCCACGTCCTTGAAGAGCGACAGCAGATCGACTTCCTGCTGATACTGCGTTCCGATCAGATCATGGTAGGTCTGGCCCGTGAGCGCGAGGACAGGCGCGCCGTCCATCTTCGCGTCGTACAGACCATTCAGCAGGTGAATCGCGCCCGGCCCGGATGTGGCGAGGCACACACCGAGTTTCCCGGTGTACTTTGCATAGCCGCACGCCATGAATGCCGCCGCTTCTTCGTGGCGCACTTGAATGAAGGTGAGACGATCCTGGCGCGTCCGCAGCGCCTCCATGATCCCGTTGATGCCGTCGCCCGGCAGGCCGAAGATGACGCGCACACCCCAATCGATCAACCGGTCGGCCAACACATCTGCAGTCGTACGTGCCATGAGAAGCTCCGTTCCAACAAGTGCAATTAATTCACCAACTCACCAAGTCACCAACTCACCAATTGCTATTGTTGCCGTTCGAGGATCCAGGCGACCGTGCCGACGAGCTTCTCCCACAGCGGACGCGCGCTCCAACGAACAGCACCCACCTCGTGGCTCCGCGCGAGGTCCTTGGCGAAATCGGCAGTAAGGCGCGCCGAGACGTCGGCGTCGCGGATCGCCAGGTTGACCTCGTCGTTGTGCTCGAATGACCGATTGTCCAGGTTCGTCGTGCCGACGACCGCCCACAGGTCGTCGACGAGCAACACCTTCGAGTGGATCATGCCGCCCGCGTATTCGAAAATCCGCACGCCCGATTCCAACAGCTTCCCGTAAAGCCGCCTGCTGGCGAGCCGGACCCACCGCTGATCGGTGTCGTGGCCGGGAACGAGCGCGATGATTTCGACGCCGCGCTCGGCGGTGCGCCGCAGCGCGTGGCGAAACGCTTTGTCGGGAAGAAAGTACGGGGTCGTGATCAGCACGCGCTCGCGCGCCGATTCCACCAGTGTCTGGAACAGCACCCGCGACGCGGTGGCACGATCCGAAGGCGAGCTGCGCACGGCGAACGCCGGTGCCGGACCGGCTTCCTCATGCGGTTTGTAGGTCTCCGGGCCGGTCAGAATCTCGCCGCAGCATTCGAGCCAGTTCTCGGCGAGAACGCCCTGAATGTCAGAAACGAGCGGGCCTTCGATTCGGGCCATCGTTTCGCGCCAGATCGGCCGTCCGCGGTACGGCTTCCACCACCAATCGGCGACGCCGGCTCCGCCGACGAATGCGACGCGTCCGTCGACCACGAGCAGCTCGCGGTGGGTGCGATTGTTCAGGCGCGCCAGGCTGTACCACCGCATCCGCTGGTACGGCTCCACGCGGCAGCCGGCGGCCCGCAGCGTCGCCGCGGATTGATGGAAGGTGCCAAAGCTGCCGACGGCGTCCATTACGATCGTGACGCGGACGCCGGCGCGGGCGCGGTCCGTCAGCGCGCGAATGAATTGTTCGCCAATCTCCCCGCGCTTGAAGATGTAGCACTCCATGTTGACCGTTTCGCGCGCGCCGCCGATTGCGTCGAGCATCACCGGATAGAACGACGGGCCATTTGTGAGTATCTCGATTTTGTTTCCGTGCTGAAGGGTCGTGTGGCAGGAGGATTCGAGCACGTGTATGAAGTGTTCGCTCGTCGAATCGATCTGCCGCTCGATGTGATACGGAATCGCCGGCGTGAAGAGCGCGACCAGGATCAGCCAGGCGATGAACGCGCCGCCGATGATCGTCAGGTAGAGCATGTCAGGGCTGTGCCGGCCTGGATGGCACGAGCAGCGCAACCGGGAACTGCTCGAACAGCGTTGCCGCTGGAATCGTGAATCCGTCGGCCCCTCGTTCGGGCTCGAGTTCTGCGCCGGTGAAAACGTCCCGGAACGCGCCATGATGCTCGACGCCGGGCAATTCCACACGCGTGTCGTTCCACACAGATGCACCGAGTGGAGGCGCCGTTGCCGCGGGAATCAGGGTTGCGATCAGCCGCGGAACGCACGTGATCGTCATCGCAGGACGGCCGCTGTCGTTCGCCTCGGCGCCGATACGCGCGAAGGCGAACAGGCACTCACGACGGCCGCCCGAGGTCTGCAGCGCCACGTAGTCGCCTTGTTCGTACACGTCACGAAGGGCCGCGCGCGCCTGCAGCGCACGGCCCATCGCGAACATCTTGATTCGACCATCGGTTCGGTTCTGCAGCAGGGTGCCGGGTGATGCGTCTGCAACGGCGGCGATGGCTTCGCGTCGCGCCTCGTAGTCCACGGGTCGGCGATTGTCTGGATCGACGAGGTTCAGATCCCAGAGTTCGGATCCCTGATAGAAATCCGGCACGCCCGGCGCGGTGATCTTGATCACCAGCTGCGCGAGACTGTTGTAAATCCCCAGCTCTGCTACTCGCGCCTGAAGCGGCTCGAACAGCTGCAGGAACCGGTTGGGACGCCGCCGATCGAGCAGTGCGTCGACGAACCGAAGGACCAGCCGCTCGTACTGCTCGTTGGGACTCAGCCAGCTCGTGTGCACCTTGCCCTCGCGCAGCGCCTTGATCACGTACGCGGCGATTCGGTCGCGAAAGCGCTTCTGAGCCTCCGCGTCGCCGACATCAAAAGGCCACGCGCCGACGAGCGTTTGATAGATCAGGTATTCTTCGTTCGGATCGGGCGCAAGAGTCCCGTTGATCTCGCTCTTGAACCGGCGATTCACGATTCGCCATGCCCGCACCGCCGCCTTCCATGCACCAGGAATCTCCGACAGCACGTTCAGACGCGCACGCACGTCTTCGCCACGCTTGGTATCGTGCGTCGACGTGGCGGAGAGCGCCGCCGGGAAATGCCGCTGCCGTTCAGCCATCCACGCGTGGACGTCGGCAGCCTCGAGCCCGAACACGGTCGGGTCGGCGCCGACCTCGTTCAGCGAGAGCAGCCGGTTGTAGAGGTACAGTGCCGTGTCCTCCATCGCCTTGGCCGCGACGGGACTCGTGAGCTGCTGAAATTTTCCGATGAACCGCGCGCGCGCCTCGCACTCCTCGCTCGTGGTGAGCGGTGCCTGTTTGAGCAGCAGACGTTCAAGAAAATCGACGACGACCTGGGTGACGCCAGGCACCCAGCGTCTCGAGCCGTCGACGGCCTCGGTGATGTAGCGCCGGTCGTGATCGCTGACCGGTTGATCCGCTGTCACGTACGTGCGGTAGACGGGGAAGCACGCGATGACTTCCTTGATGGTCGAGATCAAGTTGTACAGCGTGAAGTCGCGGAAGTGCCGGTTCCGTTCGGAGAAACGATTCAGCTGATGACCGAGCGAGTTGATGTCTCCCGACATCGTCTCGTGCAGTACCTGCTTCTTGCAGCGGTAAACGAGCTCGCGGAATGAGAGGCGCTCGCGCCGCTCGCGAAGAAACTGCCGGTAGATGTCGTCGAACGCGTGCTCGTTGCGGCGATCGACGAACAGATTGTTGACGACCGCGGCAAACTCGTACCCGGTCGTTCCATGCACCGGCCAGTCCGGCAGGCGCTCCCCGTTCCCGAGAATCTTCTCGACGACGATGTAGAAGGGGTCGGAGCCATTGCCGCTGGCGCGTTTCAGGTTGTCCTGCAGCCGCCGCAGGTAGTCGCCCGGCGCGAAGAGGCCATCGACGTGATCGACGCGCAGTCCGGTCGCCGCCTTGCGGTGCGCCAGCTCGAAGATGAACCGGTGCACTTCATCGAAGACCGTGGGATCTTCCATGCGCAGCGCGGCGAGCTGGTTGACGTCGAAGAAGCGGCGATAGTTGATCTCCTCCGACGCAACGCGCCAATGCGCGAGCCGGTACGACTGCGCGTTGAGAAGCTCGTCGAGACGATCGAAGCTGCGCGGCTGGTGCGCGACGCCGTTGAACGTATGCACGCAGGATCGCATGAGGGCGTTGACGGCCGCGCTTCGCGCCGTCAGCGCCGCGAGCCGGCGCTTCACGACTTCCTTCTCGCGCGCTCGAACCGCGATGTCTTCCGGGTCGTGGCTCGTGCGCGGCGGCAGGTGGTCAGCGGCCGTCAACACGCTCTGTAATTCATCCGCATCGTCGCCGCGATGACGATCGAGCCACTCGTCCAGCGCGTCCCCGACGATCGAGCTGTAGGTGTCGGGCGCAATCGGCAGCCGCTCGTCGTAGTAGCGCACGAAGAACGCGCCCTGCTGATAGACGAGCTTCAGTTCCTGCCGTTCGAGGACTGCGCCGTACTGATCGCCGAGGATTGGAATCAGCACCTTGTGCGCGAGCTCGTCCTTCACCGGGTGCCATTCGATGTCGAAGAAATGGGCATAGCGCGAACCCTGGCCATTCTCGAGCACGTCGAGCCACCACGGATTTGCCGATTTCGCGATGCCCATGTGATTCGGCACCACGTCGAGCAGGTGGCCCATGCCGTGCGCCTGGAGCGCGGCTATCCACGCCGAGTAATCCTCGTCGCTACCGATTTCGGGATTGAGTCGCGTCGGATCGGCAACGTCGTACCCATGCGGGCTGCCGGGAACCGCGGCGAGGTACGACGATGCGTAGCAGTCGGTGATCCCCAGACCGCGCAGGTAATCGACGATTGCCTGCGCGTCGCGAAACGTGAAGCGGCTGTTGAACTGGAGGCGATAGGTGGAGAGCGGTACGCGCAGGCCGGACACCAGATAAGAAAGTAGCAAGCTGAACGCCACACTCCAATTGGTGACGTGGTGACTTGGTGAATGAAAAGGCAGAGTTGGCGTGCCAGCTACTAATTCACCAACTCACCAACTCGCCAACTCACCAATTGGCGCGAACGGCAGTGCTGGCAGCGTACTTGCTGTTTCACATGGCAGTTGGGACATTCCGACTCTGCATGAAATCAACAATTTGTACGCTCTTCCTGATGCTCCTGCTGGCGGGCCCGCTCGCGTACGGGAGTGCCCAGCCGCCGCCATCGTCGCCCGCGACGACGACCAGCCTGACGCGCGAAGCTCAGAAGGAGCAGGAGCAGGAGTCAGCGAAGAAGCCGAAGCGGGGCGACGTGCTCGAAGAGACGCCCGACAGCTACACACAGATGGAGCAACTCCAGCACGCGCTCATGCGGCTGCCGATTGCCGCCGCCTTCGCGGCCGTGCTCGCGCTGCGGCCTCGCCGTCGCGGTACGCCGCCGCGACAAGCACCCGTCATCCAGACGCAAATCATCCTCGCGATTGTCGGCGCGGTCGTGATGCTCGTGGTCGGCTCCAGCCTCGCGCGCGCGTTCGGCATCGTCGGCGCGGCCGGGCTGGTGCGCTACCGGTCGAAAATCGAGGATCCGAAGGACGCCGGCGTGATGCTGTCGACGCTCGCGATCGGCCTCGCGTCAGGCGTTGGCCTGTGGCTGCTCGCGGCGTTCACGACCGTGTTCGTACTCGCCGTGCTGTGGATCATCGAATCATTCGAGCGGGCGACGAACCTGTTCGCGTTGAAGGTCAAAGCGAAGGACCCGGCGGCGATCCGCCCGCCGCTCGAACGGCTGCTGCATCGCAATCGCGTCAAGTACGAGCTGCGGAACATCTCGCACGAGGAGATCTGGTACGACATCCATCTGCCGGTGGAACGGAAGACCGACCGCCTGTCCGAGCAGATCATGGACCTTGATCGCGAGAACCTCGCGGTGCAGTGGGAAGAAAAGAAGGAGAAGAAATGAACTTCGACGCGTAGGGGCCGACCGATGTGTCGGCCCCGGGGCGGACACGCTGGTCCGGCCCTACCTGCAGTGGGCCCGAATGCGCTTACCGATAATTCCCGAACTGAAGCGCGACGCCGAAATCATGATCGCGGAGCGCGCGCATTGCCTCCTGCAGCTCGTCTTTCGAGGGTGAGCTGACGCGGACCTGGTCGGCCTGAATCGTGGTCTGCACTTTTTTCAGCTTCTTGTCCTTGATGAACTTCACGATCTCGCGCGCCGCCTCGATCGGGATTCCCTGCTGAATCGGAATGATGCGCCGCACCGTACCGCCGGCGGCCGGCTCGCTCGGTGGCGCCTTGAAGTTCTTGATCGGAACGCCACGGCGTACGAGCCGCGTCTGCACGAGCTCCCACAGCGCATTCATCTTGAACTCGTCGTCGGCAACGAGGGTGAGGGTCTTCTCGGCCGCGTTCAGGGTGATTTCGGCCGTCGCGCCTTTGAAATCGTAGCGCTGGCCGATCTCCTTTCGCGCCTGATTGAGCGCATTATCGACCTCCTGGAAGTCGATTGTCGACGTGATGTCGAAAGAAGCTTGAGCGGGCATTGGGTAGAATCATACCGTGAGCGATCGGCCGCGCGTGGGCGTGTCGGCGTGTCTCCTCGGCGAGCCGGTCCGGCACGACGGCGCGCACAAGCGCGACGCCTGGCTGGTCGAAGTGCTGGGTGCACAGGTCGACTGGGTGGCGGTGTGTCCCGAGGTAGAGGCGGGCTTTGGAACGCCGCGAGAACCGGTGCAGCTCGAACGCACAGCCGACGGCGGCGTTGCGATGATGACCGTCAGTACGCGCCGCGATATGACGGCGACGATGGAGCGGTATACGCGGCGCCGTGTCGACGAGCTCGTGCACGAACATCTTGACGGGTACGTCTTCAAGGCCGAATCGCCAAGCTGCGATCCCGATACGGGTCTGTTCGCGCGTGCCGTCGCGGTGCGGCTCCCGGACCTGCCTGTAATTGACGAAGACCGCCTGTCGGACCCCACTGCCCGCGACATGTTCGTGGAGCAGGTGTTCGCGCATCACCGAGCCAGACGCAGCGCGGCGCGTTCAGGGCCGCAGGTCCGTACGACGCCAGTCGTTCGTGTCTCCGGGGGCGAGCAGGTCGCAAAAACGGATCGTGCGGCGATCGAAGAGCCGCTCGAAATCCGGCTGCACACGCGACCGTTTGCAGTGATCATGCGCACGCCAGGGAACGACCGGGAGCTGGCGGCTGGATTTCTCCTTGCCGAGCGGGTGATACGCAGCGGCGACGATCTCGGAACGATCGCGCACTGTACGAGCTCCAACGTGCTGAACGTGACGCTGACGGACGAGGCGGCCGCCTCATTGGATCAGCTGCTCGCGGGGCGACGCAACGTGACGACAAATTCGTCGTGCGGCCTGTGCGGACGGCAGACGATCGATTCGCTGGCATCAGACGCCCCGCCGATTCGCGCGCCGATGACCGTTGCGTCGCGGGTAATCGTGTCGCTCCCGGGGAAGCTGCGCGAGACGCAGGCGGTGTTCGACGAAACCGGTGGCCTCCACGGTGCGGGGTTGTTTGCCGCGGACGGTACACTCGTCGATTCAGCGGAGGACGTCGGCCGGCACAATGCCGTCGACAAAGTCGTCGGGCGCATGCTGCTGCGCGAGCGCCTGCCGCTGGTGGATCATGTGTTGTGCGTGAGCGGCCGGACGTCCTTCGAGATTGTCCAGAAGGCGCTGTTCGCGGGCATTCCCGTCGTTGCCGCCGTTTCCGCGCCATCGAGCCTTGCCATCGATCTGGCCGAGGCGTTCGGCATCACGCTCGTCGGCTTCGTTCGCGGCGACAGCTTCAACATCTACGCGCACCCGGAGCGCATCGGCTAGCGGGGTACCGCTCAGCGATTCGCGATGCGTGCGGCGGCGAGCACCGGCGCGATCTCCGCCGGCTGCAGCGGACGCGCGCTCTTGAGCACGTCGTCAGGCGGTGGATTCAGCGTCTGTCCGGCCGGGTCGAATGACAATAGCGCGGCGAGTACGGCGATGGGAAACACCAACCAGAGCAACGGCAGGTTCCGCTCTTCGTCAGTAGAATAGCGCACGTTCGGCGAGGAGGCGAACGGCAGGCTTATGGCGTTGACTGCGGGCTCGCGACTCGGGAGCTATGAGATTCTCGCCCCCTTGGGCGCGGGCGGCATGGGCGAGGTGTATCGCGCGCGCGACACGAAGCTGGGGCGCGAGGTTGCGATCAAAATCCTGCCGGCAGCCGTTGCATCTGATGGCGACCGCCTCGCGCGCCTCGAACGCGAGGCGCGGGTGCTGGCCTCACTCAATCATCCGAACATCGCCACACTGTACGGCCTCGAGGACGCGGGCGGCGTTACGGCGCTGGTGATGGAGCTGGTCGAAGGCGAGACACTCGCACGGAGAATGGGCGACGTCGCGATCGGCGATCCGCGATCGATCGCCGATCACCCGATCGTCCGATCGTCGATTCGCCTGGCAGAGGCGCTCGTAATCGCGCGGCAGATCGCGGATGCGTTCGACGCGGCTCACGAGCGCGGGATCGTTCATCGCGATCTCAAGCCGGCGAACATCGTCATCGCGGCAAACGGCACGGTCAAGGTGCTGGACTTTGGCCTCGCCAAAGAGACCGCGACTGCCGCTGGAGCTGACGCGTTGACCCACTCGCCGACGATGATCGCACCGACCGTCGATGGCCTGCTGCTCGGGACCGCTCCGTACATGTCGCCGGAGCAGGCGCGTGGTCAGGCAGTCGATAAGCGAACGGACATCTGGGCGTTCGGCTGCGTGCTCTACGAGATGCTGACCGGCCACCGCGCGTTCGGCGGCGAAACGACAACGGACACACTCGCGGCGATCATCGAACGCGAGCCGGACTGGGCCGCGCTGCCGTCGTCGACGTCCCCAGCCATCCGACGTCTCCTCCGCAAATGTCTGCAAAAGGATGTCAGGCGCCGCTTGCACGATATCGCGGATGCGCGGATAGACATAGACGAGACGATCGTGGGTGCCGCGGGCGACGTCGACAGCGGGGCGGCGACGACCGCGCCGACGGCGCGTGCACGCGCGACGTCTGCGTTGCTGGCTGTGGTCGCGCTCGCAGCGGCCGCAATCGTCGGCTGGACGGCCGGCCGGCGCGATCGTAGCAGCGCGGCGCCGCCGTCGGCAGTGGACGTGTCGCTGGTGCCGCTGACGACCGACCCCGGCTACGAGGGCGAACCGACGTTTGCTCCCGACGGCGAAACGGTCGCATATGTTTCTGACCGCACCGGCAATCTCGAAATCTTTCTGAAACAAGCGTCTGGAGGCCGCGACATCAATCTGACCGACGATCCAGCTGACGACATTCAGCCGGCATTTTCGCCGGACGGCCGGCAGATCGCGTTCGTGTCCTCGCGTTCGGGCGCCTCGTCAATCCTGCCGTATGGTACCGACAATCCGCTGATGGGCGGCGACATCTGGGTCATGCCGGCGCTCGGCGGCAGCGCGCGCCGGATCGCCCAGAAAGGGAATTTTCCGTCGTGGTCACCGGACGGCTCGCGCATCCTCTATATCAGTGGCCCATGGTCGGAAAGAAGCTGTTCACAATCGCTGCGCTGGGCGGTACGCCCGAAGAAATTCCGATCGAACTGCCGCCAACGAACCTCCTGATGTCATGCAGTTTTTCACCCGACGGCCGCTGGATCGTGTTCGAGGCGACGCCTGCAAGCATCTACGTGGCTTCGGCGCTGGGCGGCAAACCGCAGTACCTGACGCACGGCCGGCAACCGCTCTGGCGCGCCGACGGCGGCGCTGTGATTTATTCGGATGACGCCACCGGCCACAATTTCTCGCTGTGGGAAATCCCATTTTCACCGGCGCGCCGTGGGCCGGCACCGCCCGCACAGCCGCTGACGATCAGTCACGGCCGCGATCTGGCCGGGTCGGCATCGCACGACGGCCGGCGTATCGCGCTGACCGTGCAGCAGCAGTCGTCGAATCTGGAGCTCATGCCGTTCGATGCTGAAGCAGGACGCGAGCTTGGAAACCCTGAGGCGGTGACCGCGGGACTGCAGTCGATTTACTTCTGGAGCTTTGCGCCGGACGGCCGCTCCTTCGTGTTCGACTCTCGACGCGGCGGAAGCGCCTCGATCTGGCGCGGCGTCCGCGGCGAGCCCCCTGTGTTGTTGACCGGCGACGCGGATACTGATGATACGGGACCGCAATGGTCGCCCGATGGCGCCACGATCGCGTTCAGTCGTGCGCGGCTCAAGAATCCGCAGGCCGGACCGAGCGTGTGGGTGATGAGCGCCGACGGCGCGAATCCGCGGCAGGTGGCCGATGGGACGGCGGCGAAGTGGCTGCCCGACGGTCGCAATGTGATTGTTTTTAGCAGAGGCCAGTTGTACCGCGTGAATGTGCAGACAAATCAGACACAGCAGCTCACCGACGAGCCGCGGGTCATGGCGATGACGGCTGTCAGTCCGGATGGACGGTGGGTGGTGTATCAATCGACCGCGTCGGGGAACGTCGATTTACGTGCGGTTCCCGCGGACGGCGGCCCCTCCCGCCTCGTCATCGCCACGGCCGGAGAAGACTACCATCCGTTCTTTTCTCCGACCGGACGATGGTTGTACTTCGAGCCGGACCACAAGAATCTGTATCGCGTGCCCGGGCCCGCGCAGGGATGGCCGGCGGCGTCTCCGGAGAAGATGACGCACTTCCCGGAGTCGGGACTCTCGCTCGAAGATCCGAAAACGTCGCCAGACGGCCGGCTGCTCGGCTTCTCGAGAGGCCGAATCACTGGAGACGTGTGGATCCTGAGTCGCGGCCGTTAGCTAGATCTGACACCGCGGGCACCAGTAGGTGAGCCGCGCATCCATGCCCGTTTTGCGCGACTGAATCAGCGCTCCGCATCGCCGACACGGCCTTCGGTCGCGACCATACACCCACAGTTTGGCGTTCGGATCGAGGCTGCGCGTTGTGCGGCGGCCAGTCGCGGGGCTGAGCGTCCGCATTCGTCCGAGCACGTTCGCGTGCATCAGCTCGCGCGCCACGCCGACGATGTGCGTGAGGCCGTCGTCCGACAGCGATTGAATCGGTCTGAAGGGATCGATTCGAGCGACGAAGAGAATCTCCGATTTCAGGACGTTGCCGATGCCGGCCATCACGCGCTGATTCAGCAGCGCATCACCGATGGAATCGGCGCGGTGGTCGCGCAGGCGCCCGACGACTTCCGACGCGTCGAATTCAGGATCGAGCAAGTCCGGTCCCAGCGCGCGCAGCTGTTCGTGGCGCGCGAGATCGCGGCCGGACAGCAGTTCCACAACGGGCACGTTGAAGCCGACCGCGACGAACGCGTCCGTGCCCACGAGGACGCGCATGTCGCGCGACGACCGCTGCCAGCGCTCGCCGGGACGGTAGATGTGCCAGCTGCCGTTCATCCGCATGTGCGTGTGCAAAGTCAGGTCCCCGGAGAACGTGATGAGGAGATGCTTCCCGCGGGCGCGCACCGCTTCGACGGTCCGACCGGCGACAGGGTGGTCTTCGGCGACGCGGATGATGGAGGGGTAAACCGAATCGAAACGCGTCACCACGCGCCCGGCGAGCGCGCGCTGCAGAGCTTGGGCCGTCCGGAAAATCGTATCGCCCTCAGGCATCGCTCAAGAGGTCGCGGAACCGCCACACGCCGGGTTCCGTCTCACTGAAGCAGTTCCATTTGATTTTCAGGTGCCTTCAACGTTTAAAACCGGGAGGCCTGCCATGCGACGGACGTTGCTTTCTCTTCCGCTCGCGATTGTCGTGCTCGTCGTCGGGGTGACGAGCCAGGCGGCTGCTCAAGAAAAGAGGGCGCGCGGCACCGTGATGGCGGTCGACGGCGCGGCGCTGACGCTGGAGGTCCCAGGCAGCTCGACGATGACGTTCGCCGTCGACGAGAAAACGCGGATCGAAGTTCCCGGCGCCGGCACCGCGACTCGTCGCGCACAGTCTGCCGGCCAGCGCGGCGTCAAGCTGTCGGAGCTCCTGAAAAACGGCCTGGCCATCGAAATCAGCTATACCGAAACGAGCGGCGTCATGCATGCGGGCTTGATTCGTCGCGTCTGGTCGTCTGTCAACGGCCCCGTCGGGACGAGCTCCCACGGCGACAGCAGATAGGGCGGCCGCCGCATCACTCGTCGGTTTCGAAGACGCGCCGCGCGAACGGGCTGGACAGCGCCGACTTCGAGCCCCGACTGTCGCGCGCTTGCCGCTCGGTCGCCGGTGACGGGCGACTAGGGACTGACGACTGCTGGCCGGGGATGGGGGACTGGCGACTGCTGGAGAACGTCGGCTGCAGTCCCATCCCCCCGGCGATGAAGCCCGCCTCAACGAGCAATCGCGCGAGCGGGTGAAGGTTTGCCGGCCCGCCGTCGATTTCTTCGATCAGCATACCTCGCGGCGCCTCGCCTCCCGTTCGCGCGCGCTCGATGAGCACACGCGCGAGCGCCCGTCCAACTCTCGATCGCTCCGGCTCGGCGTCTGGCAGGTACGTGACCAGTTGCCGTTCGCCGCGCGCGAGGTATCCGCCAACGCGCCCGTTGACGAGAATCACAGTGGCTCCGACCGTCCGCGTCGGCCCGCGCCCGGCCGAAGCGGCAGCGTCAGGACCGCGGGCTTGCCCCCCCGAAGCGGCCTGAGCCGCGAAGGGGGGCCACTGCAGCGCGGCGCCGTACGGGTTGGCAGGGTCTGTCGCGGCGAGAACGGCCACCTCCGGTTCGTCGGGTTCGTCGCGCAGCGATCGTAGGAGATCCAGCGCACCTGGCAGCGCGAACTGCGTGGCCCCTCGCCCCGCGACGAAATAACCGCGACGCAGGCGCCCGGCCTCCTCCATACCCTTCAGCACCGGATACACCGTACCGAAGCCGCCCGGAATCGACTCGACGTTCAGTGCTTCGCGTGTAACCACCCCATGTCGGGCGAGCAACTGCTGCGTCATCGCGGCGGCCCATTTCGTCGCCTCTTTGGCCGAACGGACCGCTGCGTTCGCGGTGGCGGGTACCAGCGCCCATCGTCCTTCAGCCGACCGCGGCGCGAGCCGGCGCGAGCGAAACGCCGGCGCACGGTGCCGCTGCTCACGCCGCTTTCGGCGCGACGGCCGCGCGTGCGTGAACGCCCGCAGGGCGTGAACGGTGTCGTTGGTCAGCAGGCCGAGCCAGACGAGATTCCAGAGCGCGCTCACGGTTTCGGCCGGATATCCCGCGCCGGCGGCCTCGTGCAGCGGCCCGAAGAACGACGCGCCGTGCGCGCGCAGGAACTCGAGGATCGCGCGTTCACGATCGGACAGGTCGGGCCGGCCCTGCTGAGGCGGCAGCAGCCGCTGCAGATGATCCGCAAGGTACAGCGCGATGCGCCCATCACGATCGCCGAGCGCTTCGAGCCCTACCCAGACGATCTCGCCCGCGGCCATCACCGCATCGAGGTCGGCCGGATCGTACAAGTCGATTCGCGCCGGCAGGATCTCGGTTTCGAGAATCGACGCGGCGAGCGGCGCGCCTTGCAACTGCTCGATCGCGTCGAGCAACGCGTCCGCGCCCTGGCGGCGCGCGCCCGGAGTCCCCAACGCGGCAGCCGCATTGGGGTGGCGGATTCCTTGCCACGTCGTCGCGAAGCGCCCGAGCACCGTCTGATCGACGGGTTCTACTTCGTGCCGCAGCTTCGCAAGCGATCGCCGCCGCAGCATTCGCAGCACGCCCGCGTCCGTCCACTCGCGACGCGTGCCGCCCGGCCGAAATTCGCCTTCGATCAGGCGGGTCTCGCTGGTCAGCCGGACGAGCACCGCTTCGGCCGCGGCGACGGCGAGGCCGTAGCGAGCAGCGAAATCCGCAGCGGGAAACGGTGCGTGCGTGCGTGCGTACCGCAGCGCGACATCGCCGAGCGGATCGCGCACGGGCTGGAGGAGCGTTTCTGGAATCCCGAGCGGCAGCGGCACGCCGAGCGCATCGCGCACACGTGCCGCGTCCTCGACGGCGATGTACCGCGGGTCGCCGCCGATTCGCACCGGCAGCGCACGGCGAGAGGCGACGAGCGCACCGACGGCGGCAGCGACCTCGGGCGACGTGGATCGCTCGCCGATTTCAGCGTCCGTCAGATCGCCGAGCGACAGCAGCATGTCGTGGATGCCGTCGGCGCTCTTGACGTGGTACTGCGAATCGAGGCGCTGAAGCTGCCGCTCGATTGCATCCATCGATTCGGCGTCGAGCAGTTCGCGCAGTTCCGCGTCACCGAGAAGCTCGCGCAGCTGTGCCTGATCGACCGCCAGCGCCTGCGCGCGGCGTTCCGCCAGGGGCGCGTCCCCGTCGTAGATGAAGCTGGCGACGTAGGCGAAGAGCAGCGACGCGGCCACGGGCGACGGTCTTTCCGAGTCCGCGTTCACGACGCGGATTTTCCGGCTGCGCACGTCGCAAAGCGTCGCGGTCAGCGCCGGCACGTCGAATGACTCGCGCCGGCC
>Ga0066710_100002592_pt1 | contig 14700 bp, 12 predicted proteins | sample GraSoiAngelo_159_FD_79666 | JGI IMG/M metagenome (GOLD analysis project Ga0066710, IMG submission 79666) | Grasslands soil microbial communities from the Angelo Coastal Reserve, California, USA - 14_1009_16_40cm | ecosystem: Environmental > Terrestrial > Soil > Grasslands | place: USA...
CGAGCCACTCCACGTCCCCGTGAAATCGTGGGCGGCTAGCTCAGCTGGTTAGAGCACTTGCTTGACATGCAAGAGGTCACTGGTTCGAGTCCAGTGTCGCCCACCACCCACGAATTCGTGCTCAGGACCCGCGCTTTGAGCGCCGCATTCCGCAGGATTCGGCCACTACAGCGCTTTCTGACCGCTTAACTGATCCTTGCGGGTTCCCAGTAGGTAGGGGAGAAGCGCAACATAGTCGAGCCGGGCAGCTTCCTCGTCTGTCGCTTACGGCTTGTTGCAGGTTCGCTCCGACCCGCCGGACAGTCCTGGCCCCTGCGGGACATGCAGGCCTTCATGGACGACCTGATCGCGTCGCCGCGCGCCCCTCAGGTGACTGAAGGTTGAGGGTAGTGGTGGCACGCGATGGAGTTTGAAGGCATCAGTCTCGGCGTGCGCCGGCCGCCCGCTCGACGGTGAGGAATAGCGCCGAGTGGTCTAGTCCGTCCTTGCCTTCCTCCACAAGTTGCCGGAGTGCCTCGGAGACTGGTTCGAACGCAGGGATGGGCACGCCCAGCTCTTTCGCGGTCACCATCACGATGCTCGCGTCGCGATCGTTTTGCTTGACCGTTCCGCCCGGCTGGAAGTCTCGGTCCAGCATCCGCTGACCGTGGACATCGAGCACGCGGCTGTTGGCGAAGCCGCCGAGCAAGGCCTGGCGGATGCGCGCCGGATCGACCCCGGCGGCCGCGGCTAGGACGAGTGCTTCCGCCACAGTGTAGATATTCGAAAGCACGACCAGTTGATTGCACGCCTTCGCAATCTGGCCGGCGCCAGAGTCGCCGCAATGGACGATCGTTGTGCCAAGGTTGGTGAGCACAGGCCGGACGCGCTCGAGTGCGTCAACTGGTCCGCCTACCATGATCGACAGTGTCGCCTCTCTTGCGCCACGCTCCCCACCAGATACTGGAGCATCGAGGAAGGTCCCAGGTGTTTCACGGATGGCCTCGGCCATTCGGCGCGCGCCATTGGGCGGAATAGTGCTCATGTCGACGATGACAGCTTTGGGCCGCAGGCTGGCAGCCAGACCAGCACGGCCCAGGACGACCTCTTCGACCTCTTCCAGGCCAGGTAGAGACAACAAGATCACGTCTGAGCGGGCCGCAACCTCCGCCGGCGATGCGGCTCGCGAGGCTCCAAGCTTGACGAGTGCCTCGACTGGGTCAGGGGACCGCGAGTGGACGGTGAGCCGGAAGCTGGCTTGGACGAGGTGTGTGGCCATAGGCCGACCCATCGTGCCAAGCCCGACGAACCCTACCTCTAGTGGGGGTCCAGACGCGCCCATCACGCTTTGCCTCCTCGCCTCGCCGACTCGTCTCTTAGCCCTTAGAAGATCGCGATCGGATTGATCGGACAACCGGTACCCCCCGGAATACGCAGCGGCGCGACCACGCAAAGGAATTCCCATCTGCGCTCCTCGATGCAGGCGGCAGCCACATCCTCCAGTTGGAGGTTGTCCAACAGATGGACACCCATCACGTTCAGCGCGAGCGCGTGTATCGGCGAGAGCATGCCATCGACTGGGCTCGGCCGGGCATCGCTGTCGCCGTCAGCGCCAAGAACACTGATCTCTCGCTCCCATAGGAGCCGCACCGTGGTCGCGTGCAGTCCGGCGCTTAGATAGAAGGGAGCCCAGGGTCCCAGCGCCTGCCGACGCTTGTAGTGGCCGCTTCGGAGCAGAACGATGTCGCCCCGCCCGATGCGAACGCCTTGAGCCTCCTCAGCGGCCAGCAGCTCATCCGGCATCACCGCGTCGCCAGGTTCAAGCCATTCGATACCTCGCAGGCGCGGGATGTCGAGGAGCACGCCTCGCCCAATGATTCCGTGCTCCACTGTCATGACGGACCCGAAGGATGCACCGGCGGAGCCGACGCTGCTTTGGGGAATGCCGTTGTACAGCTGACCGCGAAAGTCGCAATGGGACAGGGCGTCAAGGTGTGACATGGCTTTGCCGTGGAAATCAGTGCCCAGGAAGTCAGCGTTCGTTTGCGGCTCTCCTGGATCCCGGTCGCCCAACTGCGTCATGTAGTGCAGGGCGGGCCGCGGGTTGTCGGGGCCGGCCTCGGTGTTCCAGAGCAGCGCCATGGAAACGGTTCGGCCCGACTGGACCAACCTCGCAGCGGCGACGATGCGGTCGGGGGTAAGGAAATTCATGGCCCCCCGCTCGTCCTCCGCCCCCCACCGGCCCCAATTGCTGAGCGTCTCCACCATGCCGCTGAACTCATCAGCGCTCACTCGCGGGGATTCCTGGCTGAGCGTCTCGGTCACTTGGGTTTCCCTTCCTCGACCTGCGGCGACTGGTTATCGGCGGCTACCTCGCGGGCTGACTGCATCGCACGCTCATCCTCCCGTAGTGCGGTCCTGACGCGCCGGCGAGCAGCGAAGCCAGCCAGACCCACGGCGATGAGGAGGGTTGTTCCGTTGAAGAGGGGCTCGACGAAGAAAGAACTGCCCAACTGCTCGATCCCCGAGATTCCCACCGCGAGCACGGCGACCGCCACGAGTGTTCCCCATACGTTTACACGTCCCACCCTGATGGCAGTGGATCCGAGTAGCGCACCAACAAACGCCGGAAGCAGAAACTCGTTGCCTACGTTTGCCTGACCGATCTGTAGCTTGGAGCCGAGTACGACACCTGCGAAGGCGGTGATCAGACCTGAAGCGGCAAAAGCCACAATCACGTAGCGGTGCTTCGGAATGCCGCTGAGCTCGGCCGCCCGAGGATTCGAGCCGATCGCGTACAGGTAGCGCCCGATCGGCAAATACTCGAAGGCGACCCAAAGGCCCAAGCCGAGCAGCAAGACGTAAATCGCCGGCGCGGGGACCCCGAAAGGGGCAGCTCCGTTGATCGCGATGAACGTGTCTATCTGTGCCGCCTCGACGAGCAGACCGTTGATGGTCCTGACTGCGAGACCGCTGAGTAACACGACAAGAACGGCCAGGGGCCAGGGCACACCGAACTGCACCTGCAGGCCGATAACGAGGATGTGCGCCAGGCCTACCCCGAAGCCGATCGAAAGGTCGAACTTGTTTGTCGACAGCGGGATCATTGCAGCCAGGGAGAGGAAAGCGACGATCGACTTGTCGCTGAGGATCGCGCGCATGTTGAGCGCCGTAGGAAAGGTCGATGGCAGCAGCAGGCTGAAGAAGATGAACAGCAGGACAGTCAGAAGCAGCAAGCCGTAGGGGCCCAGGACCTGGGCGGGCCGAAAGGCTGCTCGTCCGCCGGTCGTCGATGCTGAAGTCACTTCGTCACTGACAGCGTGCCGCCGCCGCAGCGCTGCTCCCAGCCGCCAGCTCCGTCAGCCGTGAGACGGACAGATCCTTCCGGCCTACCTCAGCTACAACCCGACCCCGGTTGAAGACGAACGCCCGATTGCAGATGTAGGACACCTCCTCGAGGTCCGCCGAGATGACGATCATCGCCAGTCCCGCCTCCAGTGCCTCGTTCATGAGCGCATATATCTCCGACTTCGCACCGACGTCGACCCCCATGGTCGGTTCCTCCAGCACGAGCAGCTGCACCCCGGCGTCCAGCCAGCGCGCCAGTACCGCCTTCTGCTGGTTTCCCCCAGACAACGTGCCGATTACTTTGTCCGCTTCGGGCGGCCGGATCCCGAAGCGACGTATAACTCCGGTCGCCAGGCGTCGCTCGGCCGCCGGCGAAGTCGCGTCCAGTGGTCGGCGACCGCGGACGGCAGGGTTGAGGAAGAGGTTTTCGCGTACAGACAGACCCATCGCCAGGGCCTCCTCCTGCCGATTGCTCGTCACGAAAGCTATTCCGGTACGAATTGCATCGCCTGGGGTGGTGGCTCTCAGTGGGTCGCCATCTAGCAGGACGGATCCGGCCGTGAATTGTCGTAGGCCGGCGAGCGCGCGCCCGAAGGCCTCGTGGCCAGCTCCCCGCAGGCCGGCTAGCCCAACCACCTCACCGGCCATGACCTGGAATTGAACGGGCCCGACCGATCCGACATGGGCTTGACCGACCTCAAGGACCACGTTGGCTGACGGGTGGGGGGGCCTGATGAAGACCTCTGAGGGAGCGCGACCGACGATCAGATAGATCAGCTCGGAGCCGTTGGTGTCGCGAACGCCCAAGGTTGCGACGAGGCGACCATCGCGCATCACCGCTACTCGGTCGGCTATCTGGAACACCTCGTCGATGCGATGCGTGACATAGATCATTGCTACACCCTGGGCGCGCAGCCGCCGCAGGGCGCCAAAGAGCCTGGCCACATCGCCCGCTGGCAGGCTCGCCGTCGGCTCATCGAGCACGAGCACGTCTGCGCGCCTCGCCAGCGCTCGCGCAATTGCGAGCAGTGACTTTTCTGTACGAGAGAGGCCGCTCACCAGGGCGTCGGGGTCGATCTCGCCCCCGATCGCCTCGAGCGCCTCGCGTGCAGCCTCGGCCGTTTGACGCCAGGAGATGAGGCCGCGGGTCTGTGCATAACCGCAGACCAGGGCGATGTTCTCTGCCACCGTCATCGAATCGATGAGGCCCAAGTCCTGGTGGATGAATGCGATTCGTGATCGAGAGGCGTGATCTACCGGTTGGCCGTCGATGAGGATTTGGCCAGCGTCCGGGGCATGCACACCGGCGAGCATCTTGATTAGCGTTGACTTACCGGCTCCGTTCTCCCCGAGCAACGCCAGGATGGTGCCGGATTCGAGCCTCAGCTGTACTCGGTCGACGGCGAGGGTGCCGCCGAACTGCTTGGTGACCCGCTGGAACTCAACCAGCGCGGCGCTCCTGGTCGTTGCGGCGCGTCTGGTGTCGGCGCGAGATACCGTCGTCAAGCTCCTAAGGGGCAGGACTTCGTTGTCGTCGGTTTGGGCGCCTTGACCTCCGATTTGGCGATTGTATACACTCTGACAAGCACGGGCGGATAGGCTGGCGTTCGCCCATTCTGGCCAAGGCAGACGGCCCTCAGCCGGCAAGTCTGATGAGCGGAGAATCGACGCCGATGCTCCATGGCTGAGATCGCTCACGGCTCGCTCACCGACAAGGTGGGCGACGAGATCGCTCGCCTAATCAGCACTCGGGCCTTGCAACCCGGCGCCCGCATCAGGCAGGTGCAGTTAGCGGAGCAGCTTGGCACGAGCCGCGTTCCGGTACGGGAGGCACTTCGCGAGCTCGGCGAGCGCGGACTCGTCGACTACCGCGCCCGGCGCGGATATCGAGTTAGCACGCTCACGCTTAAGTCGGCCGAGGACGTCTTTGCCACCCGCCTCGCACTCGAGCGTCTTGTCGTGGAGCAGGTCGTGAAGCGTTCTGACCAGACTGCGGCAATCGACCAGCTTGGCGACACTCTCGAAGCGATGTCTTCGGCCGTGCACCGCCGCGATGTAAGTACCGTCATCGAGGTGGATCTCGGCTTCCACCGCGCACTCGCGGCCCTCGCCGATAACAAGATTCTCGACAAGGTCTACCACCTCGTTACTGAGCGTGTCCGGCCCGCGCTCGCCTTGATGGTGCCCGATGAACTGCACGACGAATTGGTGGAGCAGCATCGACACATCCTTCAGGCAGTTACCAAACGGGACCTGGTGGCGGCTGATGAGGCGTTGCGCGCCCACAACGCGTATGCCGTTGCGCTGCTGAGGACCCTGTTGATCCGACAGTCAAGGACGTAGCGGTCGTCGTGACAGGCGAGCCGGCGGAGTAGGGTTGGAAAAGCGCAGCGTCGCGGTCATCCCGGGCGATGGCGTCGGGCCCGAGGTCGTGCCGCTGGCTCTCGATGCGCTGCGGGCTGCGGCGGATATCGATGGTGGCCTCAGCTTCGAGTTCACCGGGTTCCCCTGGAGCTGTGCCTACTACCTGGAGCACGGCGTGATGATGCCGCCAACTGGGTTGGCGACTCTCGGCGATTTCAGCGACATCGTCTTGGGCGCCGTCGGCTGGCCCAGCGTTCCTGACCACATATCGCTCTGGGGACTGCTACTCCCCATCCGCCGAGGATTTCAGCTCTACGCGAACTTGCGTCCCACACGGATCCTCCGCGGGGCGCCAAGCCCTCTCGCTGGCAAGCAGCCAGGAACGGTCGACTTCATGGTTCTCCGCGAGAACACCGAGGGGGAGTACTCCAACATCGGCGGCCGACTGCACCATGACCTACCGCACGAGGTGGTGGTGCAAACCACGATCTTTACCAGGGTCGGCACCGAACGCATCGTGCGATACGGCTTCGAGCTGGCGGCGCGGTCGCGCCGCCTTCTGGTCGGGGCCACGAAATCGAACGGCATCAACTACGTCATGCCGTACTGGGACGAAGTCTTCCGTCGGATCGGCGCAGAGTACCCACTGGTTAGCGCCACGTTGATGCATGCTGACGCGCTGGCAGCGAAGCTCGTGCTCGAGCCCGAGGCGTTCGACGTAATTGTCGCCTCTAACCTACTGGGCGACCTCCTCAGCGAGGTCGGGGCCGCGGTCCAGGGCGGCATCGGCATGGCCGCCTCTGCCAACCTCAATCCGGACGGCGGGGTCCCGAACATGTACGAGCCTGTGCACGGCTCGGCACCCGACATCGCTGGCCGAGGCATCGCTAACCCGGTTGGGCAGATCTGGTCGGTGAAGCTGATGCTCGATCAGTTGGGGCGCCGTGAGCTTGCTGCCCTGCTTCTCGAGGCGATCGAAGACGTTCTGTCCAGTGGGACGGTGACGCCCGACTTGGGGGGCCAGGCCACGACCATCGCCATGGGTGATGCCATTGTGTCTCGCTTCCGTGCGCTCTCCGAGCGACCCACAGGCAGCGCGCTTTCGGCCACGAGCCAGACGCGCGGATAGAGGGATCGATGCCTGCTAGCTCGCCATACGCTCCGACCGGCGAAGCTCTTGACCTTTCGGGGCAGAGTGCCCTGGTCACGGGAGCCAACCAGGGGATTGGCCGGGAGATCGCCTTGACGCTGGCGGCGCACGGCGCCCGGGTCGCCATCAACTACCCAGACCCCGCGACTCGCCCCGAAGCGCTCGACGCTTTCGGGACCGGCGCCGTCGCCGTGCAAGGCGACGTTGGGTCGACCGCGGAGATCGCTCGACTATTCGAGGAGGTGGACAGGGCATTCGATCGGCTTGATATCTTGGTCAACAACGCTGGCATCTTCCCGCGGGCATCCGTGTTCGAGCTGGACGAGGTCACGTGGGACCGCGTCCTAGCCGTTAACCTGAAGGGAACGTTCTTCTGTTCTCAGCAAGCGGCTCGAAGGATGTCCGCTCGGCGATCCGGAGCGATCGTGAACATCGCGTCGGAGTCGGCGATAGTCCCGGATGTGGTGGGAGCCCACTACTGCGCGAACAAGGCTGGCATCGTTGCCTTGACAAAGTGCTTCGCGAAGGCGCTGGCGCCGCACAGCGTTCGGGTGAATGCCGTCGCGCCGGGGATGACCGACACTGCTCAGCCGCGACATGGCTACAGCGAGGAGCAAATTGCCGCCCGTGGAGCGGCCAATCCAACCGGACGGATCGCCACCTCCGCCGACGTCGCTCGCGCCGTGCTCTATCTAATCAGCCCCATGAGCGAATACGTCACCGGACAGACTCTGTTTGTAACGGGCGGTGAGGTGATGGTTCCGTAACCCTAAGCCAGTTGGTCGTAGTGAATACATTAGGCGCTACTTAGAAGGAGGTCGGCCATGAGTCCTCAGTTGTTGCTTATCGGTCAGCGGAGGGGCAGGCGAATGGCCTTCCTCGCCGCCGCCGCGCTGGCCATCGGCGGGTGCGCGTCCCCCGGCGCGTCGACTTCCACAGGTGCAAGTACGTCGCCTGCGGCCACCAACGCGCTTCTTGACGAGGCCATGGGCCTACTACAGAAGGCCGAGCAACATACGACGACCTGGGACGGGCCGACCAGTGGGCCGAAGGCCCAAACCGGCAAGCTGGTGGTGTACGTCGCCCAGGACATGCGCAACGGTGGTGTCCTTGGCGTCAGCAAGGGCGTGCAGGAAGCAGCGGCTGCGATCGGCTGGCAGCTCAAGATCATAGATGGACTCGGAACGGTCAATGGCAGAGTGGCCGCCATTAATCAGGCCGTGGCGTTGAAGCCGGCGGGGATCATCCTCGGGTCCGTCGACGCTCAAGAGGAGGCAGCCCCAATTCGTGCAGCCGCGCAGGCGGGCATCAAGATCGTGGGCTGGCACTCCGCGGCAGCTGCCGGTCCGGTGTCAGATCCCCCAATCGTCACCAACGTGACAACCGAAGCGACGGGTGTGGCGAAGGTGGCTGCGGCGTTTGCCATCCAGCAGACCCACAACGCCGCAGGAGCAGTCATCTTCTGGCAGTCGGGCGACGCCATTGGCATCAAGAAGGCCGAGACGATGCGATCGGTCATTCAAGCCTGTTCAGGGTGCACCGTCCTCGACTACGTCAACACGCCGCTGGCCGAAACGTCCACGCGGATGCCGGGTGAAACCTCGTCTCTGTTGCAACGCTTCGGGAACAAGTGGACGATCGGACTCGGGATTAACGACTTGTACTTCGACTTTGCGTCCCCGGCTCTACAGTCGGCGGGCGTTCCCACCTCGGGTCCGCCGCAGTTCATCTCGGCGGGCGACGGCAGCGTGGCCGCCTTCCAACGTGTGCGGAGCGGTCAGTACCAGATCGCGACGGTCGCTGAGCCGCTCAATGAAGCGGGTTGGCAGCTGATCGACGAGCTCAACCGGGCCATCGCCGGCGAGGCGCCGAGCGGCTATGTGGCACCCGTCCACATCGTCACCAAGGACAACATCCAGTTCGATGGAGGGCCGAACAACCTCTACGATCCGGACAACGGCTACCGCGACCAATACAAGAAGATCTGGGGGGTGAGTTAGTCTTCCAGGCGGCACGAACCAAGCTGCGGGCGTCGGTCGGACGGGCGCCCGCAGGATTCGCCCTCACACCTTCGGTACCCGGGTCGGGCTCATTGGAGTCATAAGAACATGGCAGCCCGCTGGCACGCTGGCCATTTGATCTCCGATCCGACGATAGCTGTGACGCGCCCCGAACTTCCCGGTGACAGCCTCCGGGTGTTGCGCCAGCGGGCCACGATTGAGGCCTTCCCAGAGAAGCGGCCCCTCGAGGAGCGCGAGCTTATCGCCCTGGTCGATGGCGCCCACGCGCTGATTTGCCAGAGCAGCGATCGCATCACGGCAGCGGTGGTGGATGCCGCGCCGCGGTTGGAGATTGTGTCCACGGTTAGCGTCGGATTTGACCACCTTGATCTAGCAGCGCTGAACGCGGCCGGCATCCTCGCCACCAACACGCCCGGCGTCCTGACCGAGACCACTGCCGACATGGCCTGGGCGCTGATTCTCGCGGCGCGCCGACGTGTGGTTGAGGGGGACCGGCTTGTCCACGGCGGGGGATGGATCGCGGAAGGATTCGAGCTATTGCCCGCCCTTGATGTCCATGGCGCGACTCTGGGGATCGTTGGCATGGGAGCGGTCGGCCAGGCCGTGGCGCGCCGCGCCCAAGGCTTCGCAATGGAGGTGCTCTACCACTCTCGAAGCTTCGTGCCGGGGGTGCCCTTCGAGCGGGTTTCGCTCGAGGAGCTGCTGCGGCGCTCGGATATCGTCACGCTGCACGTCGCCTTGAACGCTGAGACCCGGGGCCTGATCGGGGAGCGGGAGCTGGGCTTGATGAAGCCAAGTTCAGTCCTGGTTAACACGTCCCGAGGCCGAGTACTCGACCAAGTCGCGCTGACTCACGCCCTCGCTGACCATCGCATCGCGGCGGCGGGACTCGACGTTACAGCCACCGAGCCGATCACCGCCGACGACCCGATCCTTCACCTCCCGAATTGCATCGTCCTTCCCCACATTGCCTCCGCGACCGTGAAGACGAGGGCAACGATGGCGGATCTGGCGGTCGAGGCCGTCGGCGCCGTGATCGATGGCATGCTCCCCTCGCACGTCATCAACAGCGAGATCGTCGAGGAAGCGCCACACAAGTGACGGATGCGTACAACGCGGCAACAATTGTGAGCGTCGCCCGAGAAAGCGAACTCTGCACGATGTCGGCAGCCGAGATCGCCGCCCAGGTCAACGCGCGTCGCCTGTCGGCCGAGGAGGTGGTGCTGGCCCACCTGAAGGCCATCGAGCGTGCGGCTGATCTCCATGCGTTCATTACGGTCGCCGGGAGCCAAGCCCTCGAGCGGGCCCGCACGCGGCCGCGCGGGTTGCTTGCTGGAGTGCCGTTGGTGCCCAAGGACATGTTTGACACCGCTTGGATCCGCACTACGCGCGGCTCCGCCGTGTTCGAGGACCGTGTTCCGCGAAGGACCGCCGCAGCGGTCAGCAAGTTGGAGGCGAGCGGCGCGGTGGTTATCGGCAAGGCGAATCAGCATGAATTCGCCTGGGGGGTCACCAGTCAGAACCCGCGCTGGGGTGACGTCAAGAATCCACGATGGCCCACCCGAACACCGGGAGGCTCTAGCGGGGGAAACGCTGCCGCGCTCGCCGCTGGCCTATGCACGATTGGACTGGGCACCGACACCGGTGGTTCGGTTCGCATCCCATCGGCCTGCTGCGGCACGGTGGGCTTCAAGCCTTCGAAGGGCAAGATCGACCTGCGGCGTTGCTTTCCGCTGGCTCCTTCATTCGACACGGCCGGCCCGATGGCTCGTTCGGTCGCGGACTGCGCCCTCGTCTACTCGGTTCTCACCGGCGAGCCGATCCCGCCTGCGCGGGTACGCGGACTTCGGGTAGGTGTATGGCATGACCTACCGACTAATGATCTAGAGCGCTGGGAAGAGCTCGGGGCACAACTCATTAAGGTCGTGCTGCCCGAGCCCGAGGTCGACCCCTCGCTGGTATTCCAAGTGGAGGCAGCGTTGACACATCGTCGCCTTTTTCCCAAGCAGCGCGCCAGGTACGGCCCGGATGCCCAAGGGAAATGGGACGCTGCATGGCGAGTTCCCGCAATGGCCTACGACGCCGCTCGCCGATCCCTCCGTCGATGGCGCGCCTCCCTCCAGGCGGAGCTCAACGTTGACCTCCTCGTGGGTCCTACCCTGGGCATGGAAATCCCACCGGCTGACGCTTACGAGCCGGACATCCGGGACGATGTGGGCCGCTACACCCGAGTGTTCAGCTGGCTGACTTGGCCAGCCATTGCCATCGGAAACTTGCAAATCGGCGGTCCATCCGATGCACGAGTACTCGGTGCTGCGCTGGCTTGGGAAGAGGCCGCAGGGGCGATAACCTAACTCCGCGGCTGGAGGGATTGATGGAATCAGCGCGCGGCCGTCGGCCACGGAGGTGGGGCTACTCCACATCTCCGGAGAAGAGGTTGGCTCCGGGCGGGTGAAGCCTGTCGGCACCCGGGCTGAGGAGTCTGCGGTATAGCCCAGGACGACGGTCGGCGATGGTATCCAACCCTTCCACACGCAGCTTGCGCGCCGCGTCTGAGTCAATGTCCCCGAAAATGACCTCTTCCTCGGTGTCGCTGCCAGTCGCCAAGCGGACACCGTCGTAGTCCAGGAGGATCGAACGGCCCATGAACCTGGTCCCCTGCTCCGTCCCCACGCGGTCGGCGGCCAGCAGGTAACAGTGATTCTCAGCAGCTCGCACCGGAGCGAAGATCTCGGGGTGGAACTCGACGCCGACCGGCCAGTTCGTCGGTACGGCGAGGATGTCAGCGCCCTCGAGGGCGCAGATGCGCGCCGCTTCAGGGAAACGCAGCTCGTAACAAACGACTATTCCGACGCGGAGGCCGCTGAGCTCGTAGACGGCCGGCGGGTCGTCGCCGGGCGTGGCGAAGCGGTCGACCCCCAGGAATGGGAGGTGCGCTTTGGAGTATTTGAAGCGCCGTCCGTCTGAGGCCACCACGTGGATAACGTTTCGCACCGCCTCGCCGATCGCCTCGAGCGAACCGCAGATGAGGGCCAGCCCATATCGCTCGGCGAAAGCCGCAAGCCGATCTGGTGCGACGGCGTTGGCTCGACGCGCAACGGTGACCGCGTCATCGAGCGAGTCGAACATGTAGCCGGTAACGGAGGCCTCTGGCAGGACCGCGAGGAGGGCCCCCAATTGGGCAGCCTCCCCGAGGGAGCGCTCGATCCGCTCGAGGTTGCGGTCGACCTCTCCCAGGCTCACATCAATCTGGCAGGCGGCGATCCGAACCGTCATCGCACCATGGTACTTGGGGGTTGGAGGCGCGCTCCGAGGCTTCGCCGATTGCCAGCGATAACCAACTCGTTGCACGTGACCGTATAACTGCGCTGCTCCAGGCTGGCTCTGTGATACTTTGAAGTAGCACGTTTGCACCGAGGCTCGCCCCCGAGAATGGCGAGAGACGCACATCGCCGCGATCGACTGGAGCTACCAGCTTCTCGACGGCGCCCAACAACGAATGCTCGATAGGCTCTCGGTCTTTGCTGGGGGCTTCGGCCTGGAGGCGGCCGAGGAAGTCGCCAATCCCGGTGGTGAGCTGGGCATTGATTCCCTCGAAGGGATCTCCTCGCTGGTGGACAGCAACCTGGTGCGCGCGACCGATCAGCGCACCGGCGAACCGCGCTTCGCCTTACTGGAAACGATTCGCCAGTTCGCGCGCGAACGCCTGAGCAGCCGAGGTGAGGAATTCGAGATCCAGGCCCGGCACGCACGGTATTTCCTGGCGCTGGCTGAGAAGGCCGGCCCTCATCTCAGGTCGGCAGATCAAGCCCGCTGGTCCGATCGCCTGGGCCACGAACGCGACAACCTGCGAGCCGCCGTGGCGTGGGCCGTCCGCGTGCCCAATGCGGAGGTCGGGTTCCGCTTCAGTGCGGCGCTGTGGCGCTTCTGGCAGCAGCGCGGCCAGGCCGCGGAGGGCCGCGCTCAAGTAGCCCAGCTGCTTGCGCTCCCGTCCGTTCCGGCCGCTCTTCGCTTGCTTGGTTTGGTGGCAGCCGGCTCCCTGGCCTACTGGCAGGGAGATCAGCAGACAACTGAATCGGCCTACGACCAGGCGCTAACCATCGCTCGTGAGCTCGGGGATCGGGCCGCGGAAATCGAGGGCCTGTACAACCTGTCGTTTGCCTCGATCCTGGCCGCCGAGTACGTGAGGGCGGGCGGACTGCTGACAGAAAGCCGCAGGCTGGCCGAGCAAACTGGCGATGAGTATCGAGCGGCACTGGCGGACGGTGCCATGGTGTGGTTGAACCTCGGCCGGGGAGACTATGCGGCCGTGATTGAGCGTGGTGAGCCGGCGCTTGCCGCGTTACGCGAACGGGGTGATGTGGTTGCCATCGGCAGCGCAGCCGCGGCCCTCGCCCAGGCCAACCGCCTAATGGGCGATACCATGGCTGTGGCGGCCACTGTGGAAGCGCGAGGCGACCACGCCGACGCGCTCCGGCTCCGGGGCGCCACGCAGGCGATCCACGCCGAGATCGAAGCGGTTGAGCCGCCGGCAGCGGCAATGAAGGCGGAGGGCGTCGTGGATGACGCTCGTTCCGCGCTGGAGGAGATCGTCGCCGAGCGCATGCTCGAAGAAGGCCGTCATCTCACGCCGGAAAATGGCAGTGGCACTCGCGACCCAGCTACTCCAGCCTCGACCCGCAGCAACACGGCAGGGTTCGGGAGGGTCGAGCCGCGTACGACATCGGGACCTTCCTCAGCCATGACCGCATAACTGCGCCGATCTTGCTCAACTCACCTACCTTCCGAGCACAGCACTCAGGCGAAAATGCTTGACATGCAAGAGGTCACTGGTTCGAGTCCAGTGTCGCCCACCAACCACCGATTTGTGCTCGGACAGCCTCTGATGGTCCGGATTCCGCATTGGTTAGGTCGGCACAGAGCTTCCTGACCGGTTGACTGCGGATACGGTCCCCGGGCTTATCCTGCATCGGTGACCCCGGAAACCCGGTACGCGCGTGCCGGCGACATTCACGTCGCGTACCAGGTGCTCGGCGAGGGGCCCGTTGACGTCGTCCTGGCGGACATGTGGTTCAGCAACATGGATGGTCAGTGGGATGTGCCCCCGCTGGCCGACTTTCGGCGGCGCCTGGCGTCGTTCAGCCGGCTGATCATGTTCGACCGTCGCGGCATGGGCCTCTCCGATCCCGTCGCTATCCAGTCGCTGCCATCCCTCGACGCCTGGATGGACGACCTGCGGGCGGTCATGGACGCGGCCAACAGTGATCGCGCGGCGCTGATCGCGAACATCGGTGGGGCCATCACCAGTCTCGTGTTTGCCGCCTCCCACCCGGACCGGCTCAGCTCACTGGTCATCGTCGATGGCTTCGCCCGCGTCCGGTCGGCGCCCGACTACTCCATCGGCATGTCGGCCGAGGAGGCGGAGCGCCAGCTCGGGCACATCGAGCCGACCTGGGGCCGCGGGCTGATGCTCGACGCCTTCGCGCCCAGCACGCGCGCCGTACCGGGCCTGCGCGAGACCTGGGCACGCTTCGAGCGCATGGCGACGAGCCCGGGCAGCGCGCGGGCCATCGTGGGATGGATCTTCGACAGTGACGTGCGCGCCTTCCTGCCCACCATCCGCGTTCCGACCCTCGTCATCCAGCATCCCGAAGGCCGGATGTTCCGACCCGGTCTGGGCCGATACGTCGCCGAGCACATCGCGGGCGCCAGGTACGTCGAGCTGCCCGGGCCAGATCAGCTCCTCTGGGGCGGCGACCAGGCCCGCACAGTGGCGGAGATCCAGGAGTTCATTACCGGTGTGCGGCCGATGCACCCGACCGACCGGGTGCTGGCGAC
>Ga0066710_100002594_pt1 | contig 14699 bp, 8 predicted proteins | sample GraSoiAngelo_159_FD_79666 | JGI IMG/M metagenome (GOLD analysis project Ga0066710, IMG submission 79666) | Grasslands soil microbial communities from the Angelo Coastal Reserve, California, USA - 14_1009_16_40cm | ecosystem: Environmental > Terrestrial > Soil > Grasslands | place: USA...
GATCGTGGGGCAGGGACTGCGCCTCACGGCCGTCGGTGTCGCCGCCGGTCTGATCGCCGCGTTCGCCCTTACGCGCGGCATGACCACAATGCTGGTGGGTGTCAAGGCGACCGACCCCGTGACTTTCGCCACGGTGGCGGTGATCTTCTTCCTGATCTCCGCGATGGCGTGCTGGCTGCCGGCGCGACGCGCGGCAAATCTCGACCCGACGATGGCTCTCCGCGAAGAGTGACAGTTTTTGGTTTTGGCGTACAACCTGAGTGCCACCGCTCGCACACGCTCTTTTGGTCACATATACGGGGGCCCTCTTGATTGACTTGATTCTAGACAGCAACTAACATCCCTCGCTAACAGGGCGTGGCGCCATGATTGGCCGAACTATCTCTCACTACCGAATCCTGGAAAAGCTCGGTAGCGGGGGTATGGGCGTGGTCTATAAGGCCGAGGATCTCGAACTTGGGCGATTCATCGCGCTGAAATTTCTTCCCGAACAGTTTGCCCGCGACCCTCAATCCACTGAGCGCTTTCGCCGAGAAGCTCGCGCCGCCTCTGCGTTGAATCACTCAAACATTTGCACGATCTACGAAATTGGCGAGGTCAACGGCCAGTACTTCCTGGCTATGGAACTTCTCGAAGGGCGAACGCTGCGGGACCGCATCGGCGGCAGACCCCTGGAACTGGATGAATTGCTGGACCTTGCCGTTCAAATCGCCGACGGCCTCGATGCGGCCCACAGCCAGGGCATTATTCACCGCGACGTCAAGCCCGGCAATATTTTCGTGACTCGCCGCGGTCACATTAAAATTCTCGACTTTGGTCTTGCAAAGCTGACCTACGATCACTATCGCGTCGCCGAAGCCGTTGGCGCATCCGCTCTTGCCACCGCCGTCGGCGCCACGCACGACTTCCTGACCACTCCGGGCACCGCCGTCGGGACGATTGCGTACATGTCGCCTGAGCAGACTCGTGGCGAGCCACTCGACGCGCGCGCCGATCTCTTCAGCTTTGGCACTGTCCTCTACGAAATGGCGAGCGCCCACCGGCCATTCATAGGAGAGACTTCAGCGGCAGTTTCCGATTCCATTCTGCACGCTACGCCCGCTCCGCCGTCTCGTCTAAACCCGCAGCTTCCCACAGAGCTTGATCGCATCATCCGCAAAGCCTTGGAAAAAGACCGCGGCAAACGCTTCTCTTCTGCCTCGGAGATGCGAGCGGAGTTTCAAGAGCTGCGCCAGCAGCGCCTCATCGAATCGAGCGCGGCGATGCCCATCGTGAGAGCCGTGCGTAAGCCGTCGTTTATCGCTGGCGCGCTCCTCGTTCTCGCTCTTGCGGGCATTTCCGCTGGCCTGCTCTACCGCCATTACTCCCGCATCAAATGGTTGCAAGAAAGGGCGCTGCCGGAAATTCGGCAGCTCGCCATGGAACGAAAGGGCATGGCGGCCTACCGGCTCATTCGGCAGGCGGAGCACTATGCTCCGCAGGATCCCGCGCTCAGCAAATTGAAAGCAGCAACGCTGTGGCCCAATGGGATACTCACGACTCCGTCCGGCGCTGATGCTTATGTCCGGGATTACAGCGACATTCACGGTCAATGGGAATATCTTGGAAAAACTCCTCTGCAGGGAACTCGGCTGCCTCACGCGTTCTACGCGTTCAAATTGACCAAGGACGGATACGAAACAGTGGAGGCCACCGGCACCGCCCTTGAGAACTCGCCCGTCAAGGTCATTTTGGACCCCGTGGGAAGCTTGCCGTCCGGAATGGTGCGTGTCCCTCCCGGCCGGGTGGACCCAACACTTCACCTCGAGGTGAAGGTGGACGATTTCTTGATAGACAAATTTGAGGTCACTAACCGGGAATACAAGAAATTTGTGGATGCAGGCGGCTATCGCGATCCGAAGTATTGGAAATTTCCTTTCCTTAAGGACGGGAGGGCGCTCAGCTTCGGGGAGGCCATGCTTCTGTTCCGCGACAAAACTGATCGTTTTGGTCCCTCCACGTGGGAGCTGGGGAGCTACGCGCCGGGCCAGGACGATTATCCTGTCAGCGGATTGAGCTGGTATGAAGCCGCGGCCTACGCGCAATTCACCGGGAAGAGCCTCCCCACTGTGTACCACTGGTACCGCGCTGCCAACTTGGGCCGGTTCTCGGACATCTTGCTGCTGAGTAACTTCGCGGGAAAAGGCCCGGCGCCGGCAGGGACCTACGCCGGCCTCGGACCCTTTGGCACTTACGATATGGCCGGCAATGCCAAGGAGTGGTGCCTCAACTCCGTAGGGGACCGCAAGTATATTCTCGGAGGTGCTTCGACAGACCCTCCTTACATGTATAACGAGCCTGACGCGCGACTGCCGTTCGAACGCCTGGCGACACACGGCGTGCGCCTAGCGAAGTACCTTCATCCGGATGCCCTGTCCGAAACTCTTACTGCGCCCGTTTCGTTTCAGATGGCGGACTATCGCAACGTGAAACCAGTTCCGGACTCGGTTTTTCGCATCTATGAAAGCCTCTATTCCTATGATCGCACGCCGCTGGACTCCAAAGTGGAATCAGAAGACGCTAGCTCACCGTACTGGCGGCGCCAGCGCATCACTTTCAATGCAGCCTATGGCAATGAGCGCGTCATCGCCTACCTTTTCCTGCCGAAGAATGGTTCTCCACCCTACCAAACGGTCGTTTATTTCCCGCACAGCGGTGCCCAGACATTTCATACCGTGGAAGATACGCAGTTGTCGTTGATCGACTTTCTGGTGAAGAGCGGTCGCGCCCTGATGTTTCCTATTTACAAGGACACTTACGAACGACTCGGTACACCGCCTGATGCTGGCACAAATGCAGAAAGAGACGAAACCATCCAGCAAGCAAAAGATTTGGGCCGCTCGATCGACTACCTGGAAACGCGGCCCGACCTCGACAGCGGCAGGCTTGCCTATTACGGCATCAGTTGGGGTGCCGTGCAGGGCCCCATCATGATTGCTGTCGGGAAACGTTTCAGAGCTGCCGTGTTTGCCGCGGGAGGCTGCAATGATGCAAAAGTCCTCCCGGAAGCGGACTCCATGAATTTTGCACCGCGCGTGAAGGTCCCCGTGCTCATGATTAATGGCCGGTACGACTTTGAGATTCCGCTGGAAACCTGCCAGGAGCCGCTATTCCGTTTGTTAGGTACCTCCCCGGAGGATAAGCGGCATGTCCTCTTCGACACCGGGCACGCGCCTCCCCAATTGCCCGTAATGAAAGAAGCGCTCAACTGGCTGGATCGCTATCTCGGCCCGGTGAAGTGAGTCATGGATTCTCCGTGGATTGTCTGGCTTATATGGCGGGGTAGCCCGTTCATTGGTGAGGAACGAATTTTATCTACAGCTTACGAGCAAGCACCGGTCATTACTCAAGACTGAGAGACTGCTCCCTTGCCTTTCTCCGTCAGCGCGTAGAAGTCTCCACCGCACGCGTCCAGCATACCTGAGCGTACCAACTCATCAATGGCATCGAGCACAAGCAGCCGTTCTTCAGGCTCATTGCCCCCTGCCTCGAATAGCACATGCAGGTCCAAGCGATCCTCCCCCATTGCTCCGAATAGTTGCAGAACACGTAAAGGGAGTGGCTTCACCGTGCACCTCGCAAAATTGCTTCGACTAGAATATTAAAACTTTTTCGCCCAATTTGGGGCGACCTTAGGCTAGTTCTTGGCGTCCAATAGACGCGCCATCACTTGGGGAGCGGCGGTAGGTAACTTGCAAAGATAGTTTTCGCAAACATAGGCGGTGGCATGATCTTTGATGCGATGGGCTCCCGCCACAAACGGCAGCCAGCGAGCCAGCTGTTGTTGCCCGATGCCACCGTCGGCGAGAAGAAGAATCTTGTTTGGAAGGAATCTGGTGTTCACCTGACGCAGCAAATCACGTGTGTCTTGGGATAGCGGGTCACCGGCGATGAGGATTTGTTTCGTTTGAGCGAGCCGAAAATCGAGAGCGGAAACAAGGGCTGGCACTGCCTCGGGGTTGGACTGAAGGAGAGAAGCGAACGCGAACAGCGTTTTATAGGCGGCATCGCGCCACCTGGCGCGGTCCGTGAATTGGGCGAGCCGCAGGAGATTCATGGCGGCAGTCGAATTGGGCGAAGGTTCGGCACCATCGTAGGATTCGCGCGTAGGGCTAAGGAGCGAAGGATCGGAAGTATCCGAATCGAAATAGCCTCCCTCTTTCGCATCGCCGAATAGCTGGTCCTGTTTTTCTTGCAGGGAAACAGCCCAAGTCAGCCAGTGGACATCGAAACCAGCCTGGTACAGGTCCAGAAGTCCGCTGATGAGATCGCTGTAGTCGTCGAGGAAGCCGGTCACACTGGGACCGCCTGCGCGAAAGCTGCGCCAAAGCTTGCCCGTTTTCGAATCATAGAGATGGGATTCGAGAAACTTTGCCGTGGCTTGCGCGCGTTCGAGATAGCGCGGCTCCTCGAGAGCCTGGCTGGCTCGCGCCAGAGCGGAGATCATCAAGCCATTCCATGCGGTGACAATTTTATCGTCGAGAGGGGGCCGCGGGCGACCAGAGCGCGCTTCGAGCAAAGCTCTCCGTCCGGTGGCCAGCCTCCCGGCGGTTTGTTGAACGGTTAGATTGAATTTCTTGGCCGTCTCGTCGGTCGAGTGAGCTTGATACAAAACGTTCTTACCGTCCAGTTCGCCGCGAACGTCTTGTTGCGCGGGAACGTTGCCGCCGGATTCAACTCCATAGGCATATTCGAAGACCGCCGAATCCTGCTTGCTTAGGACGCTCTCAATTTCTTTCGCTGTCCAAATGTAAAAAACCCCCTCACGGGCCTCCGGCTTTCCAGGAGCAACTCGGCTGTCGGCATCCTCCGCGGAGGCAAAACCGCCGCGAGGCTGGTGCATCTCGCGCAACGTGAAATCGAGAATGTTTCGCGCGGTATTGGCATAGAAGCGGTCGTGCGTGATCTGGTAGGCCTCCGTGTAGATGATCGCGAGTTGCGCCTGGTCGTAGAGCATCTTCTCAAAATGAGGGACGAGCCAGGTCGCACCCGTCGAATAGCGGTGAAAACCGCCGCCGAGCTGGTCGTGAAGGCCACCGCCCTCCATTGCGCGGAGCGTGTTGAGCGCCATTTCGAGCGCGTCGCGCTGACCCGTGCGAGCGAAATAACGAAGCAAGAAACACAGCGCGACCGGCCTCGGAAATTTCGGCGCTCCGCCGAAGCCGCCGTTCGTGGCGTCGTAGGCCGATGAAATCCGTTTGTATGCCTGGTCAAGAATGGCGGGCTGTAGATCGCCCGTGGCGGGAGGCTGCTTGCTGACCATCTGAATGAGTTGCTGTGCGGCGCGCCCTGCGGTCTGAGTGATTGAATCTTGTTGTTTGCTCCACGAGTCGGAGACCTTCTCTAGGAGCGACTTGAGTTGGTCCGGGGGAAAGTAGGTGCCGCCGAAAAAAGGTTTGCGCTCGGGAGTGAGCACCACATTCAGCGGCCAGCCCGCGCTTCCCGTCGTCGCTTCGACATAGGTGATGTACAGGCGGTCAATGTCGGGCCGTTCTTCGCGGTCCACCTTAATAGAAACGAAATACTGCTTCAGGATGGCGGCGATGGCGGGATCGGAATACGATTCCCGCTCCATGACGTGGCACCAATGACATGTGAAGTAGCCGATGGAAAGAAAGATCGGCTTGTTCTCTTTGCGGGCCTTTTCAAAGGCTTCTTCGCCCCACGGATACCAATCCACCGGATTGTGGGCATGCAAGAGAAGGTAGGGGCTCTTGGCGTGAATGAGCCGGTTGGTGTAGCGGTATTGCCGTGTTCCCATGCGAGGCTCAGGCGACTGACCTTTGTCGGATTGGGCGGAGACGTTGGCGGCAGTACCAGGCTGTTCAGCAGCGTTAATCGCACCCGCGAAGGCAAGAAGCAGCGCGCCTGCACGAAGCAGCTTGAGTTGCTCATGCGGTTTGTGCAATCTCGCGCTCCTTATTGAATGACTATCCGCTTCAAGTTTAACTGCCGCCAGCAGGGCTCGACAAACCGGAGTTGCGGTCTCGCTCGTCATCTTGGTGATCTGGCCTGGACAGACTAAAGTCTGTGCTACTGTTGCCGAGATTTTGTGTGAGGTGTTGGATGAAGATGTTCACCAGACTGGCGATGGTTCTGATCGGAGCCGGGGTGGCGTTCGGAGGAGCAGCGAGGGCCCAGAAGCCGCCGCTGCTGCCCGGGAAAGATGTGGCGGCGCTGGCGAATGAATTGAGCGGGGAGACGGCCAAGCGGAATTTGGAGGGGATTGCGCGGTTTCACCGGCAACGGGGGTCGCGCGGATTTCACGAAGCGGCGGATCTGGTGGCGGAGCGGCTGCGGGCGTATGGGTTGAGCGACGTGGCGATACTGCAGTTTCCGGCGGATGGGAAGACTTTTTATGGGACGCAGAAATCACGGCCGGCTTGGGATGCGCAGGTCGGGGAGCTTAGCGAGGTAAAGGCCAAGCCCATCCGTTGGAAATCAGAAGTCCCAGGGGGCTCCGAATTTGGCTTGGAGTTTGTCGAAGAAAAGTTAGCGAGTTATGAGGCGGAGCCGGTGGTGCTGGCGGAGGACAGCGAGAGCGGGGATGTGACTGGGGATCTGCTCGATGTAGGAGAAGGGACGAAAGAGATCGACTACGCGAGAAAGGACGTGAAAGGGAAGATCGTGCTGGTGAGCGCGCAGCCCGGGGCGGTGCAGGATTTGGCGGTGGGGAAATTTGGGGCGGCGGGGATTGTGAGTTATGCGCAGAACCAGAGGACCGCTTGGTGGGGGGAAAACGAGAATTTGATTCGCTGGGGACATTTGGAGACTTTTTCGCAGAACAAAACGTTTGCGTTCATGATGTCGCTGAAGGCGGCGCGGGCGATGAAGGAGCGGCTGGCGCGGGGTGAAAAAATCACCCTGCACGCAGTGGTGAAGGCGGGACAGCACCCGGGGAATTATGAGGTGGTAACGGCGACGATTCTGGGGGCGGATGCAAAGTTGAAGGACGAGGAGATTGCGTTTTCCTGCCACCTGGATCATCAGCGGCCGGGGGCGAATGACAATACCAGCGGGTGCGTGACGATTCTGGAAGTGGCACGGACGCTGCAGAAGCTGATTAACGAGAGAAAGCTGGCGCGGCCGGCGCGGACGATTCGATTTATCTGGCCACCGGAGATTGAAGGGACGGTCACACTGCTGAACGCCAAGCCGGAGTTTGCCAAGCGGATCAAGGCGGTGGTGCACATGGACATGGTGGGCGGGGGGCCCGAGACCAAGGCGGTGTTCCACGTGACACGCGGGCCGATGAGCTTGCCGAGTTTTGTGCATGACGTGGCGTGGGCGTTTGCGGAGTTTGTGAATGAGGAGTCGTACAAATTTGCGGCCACGGGTAAGGCGCAGTATCCGCTGGTGGCGCCGGAGGGCGGGAAAGAACCGCTGCGGGCGGAGTATTCGGCGTACACCATGGGGAGCGATCATGATGTTTATCAGGATTCGTCGTTCGGGATACCGGCGATTTATCTGAACGACTGGCCGGACCGGTATATTCATACGAATTTCGATACCGCGGCGAATATCGATCCGACGAAGCTGAAGAGGGTGGCGTTTATCGGTGCCGCAAGCGGGTATTTTTTGGCTCGACTAAGCGCCCAGAATGCGTCGTCCGACCCTGAATTGTCGTCGGAAGTCCGAAGCGGGCGGCTCGCGGCGGGGATGTTCAGCCGGATTCGAGACCTTGGCAAAGCGGAAGAGGCAAGTGCGAATCAGGTCTTCACCGATTACGTCACTGGTTCCGATGAATCGCTGCAGGCTTTTCTCGGAGCTCCCAAATCCACTTCTTCCGCTGGGAGAATTCCTTCGAATGCGAACAACGCGAAGCTGGGAGAGCTGGTGTTGGTGCGTACTTCGACGCCCAAGGGACCGCTAGCGGTGTTTGGATATGACTATTTTGCGGATCACCGAGAGGCGGCGGGAGTGGCGACGCCGAAGCTTCTGAGTTTTGAGGGATTGTGGGGAGCAGGGGAAGAGTACGCCTATGAGGCGTTGAATCTTGCCGATGGGAAGCGGAATGCGCAGGACATACGCGACGCAGTTTCGGCGGAGTATGGGCCAGTGCCCTTGGATATGGTTGTGGAGTATTTGAGGGCGCTGGAGAAGATCGGAGTGATGGAGGCGGTGAAGTGATCGCCGGGGCGAGAAAGGCACGATGTACCGTGCCCCTACGGGTGCTGTATCAAAAGCGTGTGCTAACATTTGTAAGTTGTGCGTTTAGCGGGAGCCGAGGTAGATGCCAGCGACGATGAAGGCGTTGCGGAAGATGCAGGCGGCCAGGGGCTTGCAGATGGATACGGTCGCGGTGCCGTTAATTGGGCCTACGGACGTGCTGGTGCGGGTGAAAACGGCTTCGATTTGCGGGACGGATTTGCACATTTATGGATGGGATCGCTGGTCGCAGGGGCGCATCAAACCGCCGGTGACGCTGGGACACGAATTCTGCGGCACCGTCGAGCGCGTGGGCGACGAGGCGCGCGCCGTCAAGCCGGGCGATTTTGTCAGCGCGGAAATGCACGTCAACTGCGGGCATTGCCACCAGTGCCGGCTGGGCGAGGCGCACATTTGCCAGAACCTGCGCATTATCGGGATCGATCAGGATGGGGCGTTCGCGGAATTTGTGAAGATTCCGGCATCGAATATCTGGAAGCTGGATGCAGCGATACCTGAACATTACGGGGCGATTCTCGATCCGCTGGGGAATGCCGTGCACACGGTGCTAGCTGGGCCGATCGCGGGGCAGACCGTTTTGGTTACGGGCTGCGGGCCGATTGGGCTGATGTCCATTGCGGTGGCGAAGGCTTGCGGAAGCTCGACGGTTTTCGCGACGGAAACAAATGAGAAGCGGCGCACGATAGCCAAAAAAATGGGTGCGGACATAGTGCTGAATCCCGCGGCGGAAGATGCGGTCGGGAAAATTCTCGCGGAAACGAGCGGCACGGGGGTCGATGCACTGCTGGAGATGTCCGGGAATCCCACAGCAATTCGGCAGGGATTCAAGGCGCTGCGGGCTGGAGGGCGCGCTTCGCTGCTGGGGATTCCGACCGAGAGCGTTCCGCTGGATCTGGTGAACGACGTCATTTTCAAGGGCGCGACGGTGCAGGGCATCTACGGGCGCCGCATGTACGAGACGTGGGTGCAAATGACCGCGCTGCTTCAGGCGGGGCGGTTGAATCTCGAGCCGTTGTTTGGGGAGCGCGCTTCGCTCGACAAATTCGAAAACGCCTTCACGCTGCTGCAGGGTGGCCTTGCCGGAAAGATCTTGCTGTATCCGAACGGTATGCCGCGCTGAACTTTTTGGTTCTTGTGTTTTGCCTTCAAGTTGTTTGCTCATGGCCGCGAGCTGACGCAAAATAGTTCTTCCACCAGCCGAGTCCACCTTAGGAGCACCATCATGTCTGATACCGCAACGATCACATCGAAGCAGAACCCCATGCAATACGTAAGCGACCAGCTGAAGGAGATGCGTGAAAAGGGCGTCGCACCGAAGCTGCGTGTGCTGGAGGGCGAGCAGCGGCCCGTATGCATTTTCGACGGGAGAGAAGTGATCAACCTGGCTTCAAATAACTATCTGGGATTGACGACGCACAAGGCACTGCGCAAAGCCGCGGTGGACGCAGTAAAACGATATGGAGCGGGCGCGGGGGCGGTTCGAACGATTGCCGGCACGATGAAACTGCACATGGAGCTGGAGGAGCAAATCGCGGCGTTCAAGAACGTGGAAGCCTGCGTGGTGTTTCAATCGGGATTTACGGCCAACGCGGGAACGGTCTCCGCAGTTCTGGGAAAAGAGGATCTGATTATTTCCGACGAGCTGAACCATGCGTCGATCATCGATGGCGCGCGGCTTTCGCGCGCGACGATCAAGGTTTTCAAGCATAAGGATGTGAAGGACTGCGACCGCATCCTCGAGGAGAACACGAATTTTCCGGGGAAGAAACTGATCATTACCGACGGCGTTTTTTCGATGGACGGCGATATTGCGCCGCTGCCGGAACTTTGCGACCTTGCCGAAAAATACAACTGCATCATGATGGTGGATGACGCGCACGCTTCGGGCGTACTCGGCCGCAATGGGCGCGGAACCGTGGACCATCGCCAGTGTCACGGGCGCGTACACATCCAGGTGGGCACGCTGAGTAAAGCAATTGTGGCGATGGGCGGATACGTTTGCGGCTCGCGGGAGCTGATCGATTTTCTGTATCTCCGCGCGCGGCCATTTCTATTTTCGACTTCGCACCCGCCGGCCACGGCCGCGGCCTGCCAGGCGGCATTCGCGCTGCTCGATTCTCCGGAAGGGGAAAAGCTGGTGAAGAAACTCTGGGCCAACACGAAACTGTTCAAGCGCGAACTGAAAAAGCGCGGTTTTCAGTTCAAAGTAAGCGAAACACCGATCATTCCGATTCACGTCGGAGATGCGGCGAAGGCCTTTGAATTCTCGAAGAAACTCTTCGAAGCGGGCGTCTTCGCTCCTGCCGTCGGTTATCCGACCGTGGCGGAAGGCCAAGCACGGCTTCGCGCCATTGTCAGCGCGGCCCATAAGCGGGAGCAACTTCTGCGCGCCGCAGATACTTTGGCAGCAGTGGCGAAGCCGCTCGGCATCGTTTAGGCTTGCGCCTGGGGCGGGTGCGCTCAACCCTGTAAATCCTGCGCAATAGGAGTCATTTCTCCGGGGTGCGGGCGCCCGCCCATCCGGTTAACTGATAGAAAACAACGTCTTTACTTCACGGCATTAGCATTGCCACTATTAAATTGTTCCCGGGATACCCTTATGTGTACAGGGCACAAATCCCAGTTCATATCTCAAAGGCAATCTTCCAGGAGGTTTTACGATCATGAATCGCACAGGGTTTGCAATCGCGGTGGGGGCTCTTTTCTGCCTAGGCGCTGCGGCTCAACCGCAAACAGGCGCCCAGGCGGGAGCAGAGAGCAGCAGCCAAACTTCGGTCGAAGCAGGCAAAACACAAGCGCAAGCATCAGGCAACGCTTCGGCGTCAACTTCGGCGTCGGCGCAGAACGGGCAGGCGAATGGTTCGCTGGCGAGCGGGACGGCGTTTAACGCCGCGCTGAGTTCGCCGATCGATTCGAAAAAGTGCAAGCCCGGTGATCCGGTAAACGCGCACAGCACGGAAGCGGTGAAATCCGAAGGGAAAACCGTGATTCCGAAGGGCTCGAAACTAGTGGGGCACGTAACGCAGGCTTCGGCACGCGCCAATGGCGAATCGGAATCGTCTCTGGGCATCGTGTTCGACAAAGCGATTTTGAAGAACGGTCAGGAGATTCCGTTGAACGTCGGGATCCAGGCGATTGCCTCGGCGCAAGGTAGCGCTTCGGCAGCCGGATCGGACATGGACACGATGGGCAGCATGGGCGCTTCGGCGGCCGGATCAGGGGCTGGCGGACGCGGCGCACTTGGCGGCGTGACCTCCACCGCGGGTGGTGCCGCAGGCACGGTGACGAATACGGCGGCTAGCGTGGGAGGAGTTGCCAGCGGAACCGTAAACTCCGCGGCAAACGCAGGCGGGGGCATCGCCGGTGCTTCGAAGGGAGCCGTCGGCGGTTTGAACACTGCCGGTCAACTCACCTCGAACAGCCAAGGCGTGTTTGGCCTGAACGGTCTGAACCTAAACGCGGCGGCCTCGAACGCCTCGCAGGGTTCGGTGATCACTTCCGCCGGGAAGAACGTGCACCTGGACAGCGGCACGCGGATGCTGCTGGTTTCGCAGGCTCAGGCCGGCGAACAGGGAGCATCCAAGCAGCCCGCGGCGAGCAAGCCGGAAGCAAAGTCCGAGCCGAAGTCTGAACCCAACAAGCCGAACAAGCAATAAAGACGGACTGTTGTTTTCTAAGGCCGCATAGGAAATGTTTCCCATGCGGCCTTTTTCTGTCACGATGGCTTTAGACCGCGGGCTTTTTTTTGAAAACTCCATCTTCGCCAAGAAACCAGCCGTTTCTGCATCCTTTGCTATACTCGCCCGCATGCCTTCCGCTCCGAAAAAACTCTTCCTGGTTGACGCCATGGCGCACATTTACCGCGCGTTCTATGCGCCGATGAACCGCATGAACGCGCCCTCCGGAATTCCCACGAAGGTGCCGTTTCTTTTTGCAAACATTCTGCGCCGGCTCATCAAAGACTATCAGCCGGATTACCTGGGCATCGTCTTCGACACCAAGGGTCCGACGTTTCGCGACAAGCTTTTCGAAAAGTACAAAGCGCAGCGCCCGCCCATGCCGGATGATCTGTCGGTGCAGGTTCCCTACGTTCGAAAGCTGTGCGAAGCGATGCACCTGCCGATCCTGGAATTTCAGGGTTACGAGGCGGACGACGTGATTGGCGCGCTGGCTACACAAGGCGCCAAAAAACAGCTCGAGGTCCTGATCGTCAGCAACGACAAGGACATGATGCAGCTGGTCGGAAAGAACGTTCGAACGCTGCGCACGGGATCCGGCGGCGCAAAGGCGGACATCATCGTAGACGAGAAAAAAGTGGAGGAAATCCTCGGTGTTCGGCCCGAAAAAGTAATTGATTTGATGGCGCTGCTGGGCGACACGGTAGACAACATTCCCGGCGCCAAGGGCATCGGCGAAAAGGGCGCGACCGAGCTGATTCAGAAATACGGAAGCGCGGAGAACGCGCTGGATCATGCCGCCGAAGTTTCTAGCAAGAGGTATCGCGAAGCGCTTCAGCAGCAGCGCGAGCAAGTGATGATGTCCAAGCAGCTTGCGACGATTGCCACGGATGTGCCCCTGGAACTGGACCTGCACGCGCTGGAACGCCGCGATCCCGACGTGAACGCCCTCGCTGCGTTTTATCGAGAGCTGGGCTTCAATTCATTGCTGAAGGAATTGGGCTCGGAGGCGGTGGCATCCTCCGCACCGGCCAACTCGGAGTCGGCCGCGAAGGCGGATTACGTTCAGTGTGCCAGCGTCGCCGAGTTTCGGGAATATCTAGCCAAGCTCCCTGCCAAGGAGCCGCTGGCAATCTGGCTGAATCTCGACACGGGCGAACGCGAATCGGAAGGATTTGGGAGGCGTATCGCATCGATCGAAGTCTCTTCGAAGGCCGGTGAAGGGCGCTCCATCTGGTTCGACGAAAAGGGCGACGCGTTGAAGGCGCTCGCGCCACTCCTCAGCGATTCGAGGCGGCTGAAGATCGTCCACGATCCAAAGCTGTTTCAATTGCTGACGGGCCGATCGGTAAACATCCGGCATGCCACTCAGCTTCTTTCGTATCTGCTCCGGCCCACAACCGCGAATCACAATTTCGGGGACGTGGTGATGCGCCAATTCAACGTCATGCTCGGAGGCGGCCCCGGAGAGCGCGCCGATTACTTGCAGCGCCTCGTACCGGTGCTTCACGAACAGGTCTGGGAACAAAAACTGGACGGTGTGTATGAAGAGATCGACCTGCCGCTTGCGCCGGTGCTTGCGGATATAGAGCGGACTGGCATCCGCGTCGACCCCCAAGAGCTCGGCAAAATGTCCCAGACGATGGAGAAGGAAATTCGCCACCTGGAGAAAGAGATCTGGAAGCTTGCGGGCTCGGAATTCAACGTCAACTCCCCAACGCAGCTCGCCGAAATTCTTTTCGACAAACTGAATCTTCAGCCCAACGCGCGGCGCGGAAAAGCCAAAGCGCGGTCTACCGCCGCGGACATTCTCGAGGAATTGTCCGCGCAGCATCAGCTTCCTCGAAAGATCATCGAATACCGCGAAATTGCCAAGCTCAAATCGACTTACGTGGACGCGCTTCCGAAACTGATTCATCCCGCAACCGGACGTCTGCACACTAGCTTTTCGCAGACCGGCACGGCCACCGGACGGCTCAGTTCGAGCGATCCCAATTTGCAGAACATTCCGATACGGAGCGAGCTGGGGCGCGAGATTCGCGCCGCCTTCGTCGCCGAGAAAGGAAAGATACTGCTGTCCGCGGACTACTCGCAGATCGAGCTGCGCATCATGGCGCACTTTTCGAAAGACCCCGTGCTCGTCGAGGCTTTCCGCAACGGTGAAGATGTCCACGCACGGACGGCGCAGGAAGTGTTCGGCGTGGGGCCGCTGGCGCAAAACGCGGAACATCGCCGTGCCGCCAAGGCCATTAATTTCGGCATCATTTACGGCCTTTCCCCATTCGGGCTTGCGCAGCAATTGGGCATCGAGCAGAAAGAAGCCGCGAAATTCATCAATGCCTATTTCACCCGCTATCGCGGCGTGAAGGAGTACCTGGACAATATTCTTGCCGAAACGCGCAAGACCGGCGTGGCCAAGACTCTGTTCGGAAGAATCCGACCGATTCCTGAAATCAATTCACCCCAGATGCAGCTCCGCAACTTTGCCGAGCGCACCGCGCTCAATTCGCCGTTGCAGGGCACTGCGGCCGATCTGATCAAGCTGGCAATGATCAATATCGACCGGCGGCTGGCGGAGGAAAAGTTCGAAGCCAAAATGATCCTGCAGGTTCATGACGAGCTGCTCTTCGAGGCTCCCACAAAAGAACGCGCCAAGCTGGAAAAAATGGTTCAAGAAGAAATGGAAGGCGTCCACAAATTGGCCGTGCCCATCGTCGTCGAAATCGGCGCCGGGCCGAACTGGCGCGACCTGGATTGATGCGAGACAGCAGGCCGCGGCTTCCAGGAGGAAACTGCCGGGCATCCTTTGTTAGC
>Ga0066710_100002595_pt1 | contig 14695 bp, 8 predicted proteins | sample GraSoiAngelo_159_FD_79666 | JGI IMG/M metagenome (GOLD analysis project Ga0066710, IMG submission 79666) | Grasslands soil microbial communities from the Angelo Coastal Reserve, California, USA - 14_1009_16_40cm | ecosystem: Environmental > Terrestrial > Soil > Grasslands | place: USA...
ACGGCCTCGACCACGTGCGCAACCTCGCGAAGCTGAGCCCACTCGACACCCGGGACCGGGTCGAGATCCACTCGTAGCTCGTCGGGGTGGTCCAGATCATCGGCACGGACTGGATGCGGGTGCAGCTCGAGACAGGCAAGGTTGGCGAACCACGCGAGCGCAGCGGCGTCCCGCGGCACGATTTCGTCAGCGCTTCGTCCCGAGGGGAACCGGAGCGACACCACCTCGATCCACGGCGGGCGCGACGTGGGCGCACGCTTCTGATAGAAGGAGTCGCCCGTGATCCCGTTGGGGAATCGCACCAGCACGTTCGGCCGGCCGCCGGCGCCGCGCAGTGCCCCTTCGGCCACCGCGAGGTAGTAGCGCACCAGGTCGAGCTTCGTGTACTGGGGTCCCGGGAAGAGCACTTTTCCCGGATTGGAAATGGAGATCTCTCGGCCGTCGATCACGAGCCGTTCGGGCTCGCCGCTCTCCCGAGCCGATGCGCTCACGCACGCTCGATGTAGGTGAGCTCGCGGCCCTCGGCCGCGCACTTCAACATCAGGGCCCCGCGGCTCATGTCTCCGCGCCCGATGAACTCCTGAGGCACGCGCAGTCTCGGACCGAGGATCTCCCGCAACGGCGGGAGGTACTTCGGCGTGGCGATACTGCCGAGGAGGATGGCAGCGTCTGCAGAGGCCATGTGCTCGGCCAGTCGAGCGGCGTCGCGCTGCAGCGGCCGCAGGTAGCGCCGGCTCGTGGGATCGACCGGAACCCGGGCGATGGCGCGCAGCACGCCGAGATCGATGACCGTGCCGGGGGAACGTAACCCAAGCCCTGGCACGATGACCTGAATGCCCGGACAGCCGTCGGGCGGGTCAGCGAACGCCGACGAGTACGCCAGCTTTCCCCGAAAATAGAGACCGCTCATGAACGAGAAGACCTCGCCGAGGGTGGCCCCGTCGCCTGCTCGAAGACGCTGGGCCAACGCCGAACGAGCGTTCTTCCGCAACAAGAATCCCGCGCGTTTGCCCGAGCAGTTGGCGGGCGAGAGCAGGAAAATCCGCCGGTTCGGCGACATGGGCGGAGCGTACACTCGCCCCGGGGGTCCCGCCAGCCTTGCGCCGGACCGGGGCTCAGAGCGCGGTTGGGACCCGCCGAGTGTGCTCCGGCGCGTTGCGCATTCGTCTGGCCCTGCGGCAGAGTGCGAGCCGAGCCGTTCGCCGTTCGAACCCTGGGAGTCCTGCTCCATCCGAATGCAGAACAGAGTCCAGCCTGGTATCCAGAGGTGACGATGTCGACGCGACCAACGAGCCACGACCCCGACTTGGACCTCGCGGACCCGGCCCTGAACGCCTCGGGCGTCCCGTGGCACACGCTGTATTACGGGCGAACTACCCGCGCCTGCAGCGGATCAAGGCGCGATGGGACCCGCGCGATGTGTTCCGGCATGCCCTGTCCATCCGGGCGGGATGAGTGAGATCCGCCGCTGGCGCAGAAAAACTCCCGCCCCCGGGAAACACCCACGCCGGCTTCGCCGTAATAGGCTCCGAGCGCTCGTCAGAAGCTGACCGGAAAGACTGGCTCCGCGGCTCGTAACCGGCGGCCGCCGTTGGTTGTTCACTCCAGCTAAACCGGTCGTCTCCGTCGCGGCGCAGTCGGGGTCCAGCCCGCCATGGAAGACAAAGTCCGCGGTCGAGACATCATCTCCCAGCTGGTCGAGAACATGCGCAGCCAGGGCGAGGAGCTGCGCTATTCCACGATCGTGCCGGCCGCCTACGACGTCTACCTCCACCCGGCAGACTTCCAGCGCCTGGAGAGCCTTGCCGGGGTGATCGCCGATCAGGCCCGGCGCGCCCTCGACGAGGAGCTGGACCGCCTCAATCACGCGAGCCGCATCGAGGCCCGCGTCCGCGAGGCGCTGGGCAAGCCGCGGCTGCCTCACGAGCGGGCGGGGTCGGCTTGGGAGATCCGACTCATCTCGGATCCCAACGAGGAGCTGGCCCCCGGCGACATCCTCGTCGACTCGACGCTGGTCGTTCCCGAAAACGAGAGCCTGAGCGGCAGTCGCACGCGCCGCATCCTCACCACGCGCCGCGGCGACCGGCTGGAGAGCCGCGAGGTGCCCGCCATCGATCCGGCGCCGTCGGCCACGCCGGCTTGGAGCTCGCCGCGTTCCGAGCCGGCGAGCGCATCTCGGGTCGAGCCCCCGAGCCCCGTTGCCGCGGCCGGAACGGAACCCGCCTTGGCGTCTGCCTCGGTCGCGCCGAGTCCCGCCGCCGCGGCACCGGTGAGCGCGGCGACCGCCACGGTGCCGGCCCCGGCGCTTGCGACCCTCACGTACCGGGACGAGAACGGCGACCACATGTTCCGCATGGAGAAGCCACAGGTCGTGGTGGGAAGGGGCGGCCCCGGTTACTGGGTCGACCTCAAGCTCAAGACGGTGCCGGACGTCTCGCGCGACCATCTGCGCCTGCGCTACGACGCCCCCGAGCGGCGCTTCTACATCAAGGACCTGAGCACGCTGGGCACCACCGTGAACGGCGCGGCAATCCCCTCGAGCATCGAGGTGTGCGACGGCGAGAAGGTGGACAAGAACGTGGAGGTGCCGCTGCCGCCGGAGGCCGAGATCGGGCTCGCGGGGGCGGTCTTGATCCGCTTCCGCTCCGAGGCTTCGACATGAACGTCCGGCGGTCGCCCCCCACCGCTGCGGGCGGCGGCTGTCGCGTGGAGGCGCGGGCGTGACCGTCCTGTTCTCGTTGCGCTGGCTGTTCCTGGTGCTGCTGGTCACCGTGGTGGCGTGGCTGTGCTGGAGCTCGCTCAGGGATGACGCTTCCTGACCGCCTGCACGACAGCGGCCCCACGCTGGTCATCCCGCGCCCGCGTTCGCACAAGAGCGTGATCCGCTGCGCCGGCGCCACGCACCAGGGGCTGATCCGTGACCACAACGAGGACCGGCTCCACGTCGACGCCGAGCGCGGCATCCTGATCGTGGTCGACGGGATCGGTGGCCAGGCCGCGGGCGAGACCGCCGCCGAGACCGCGCTCGCCTTCCTGCGGTCGCGTCTGGAGCGTCAGACCGGACGGGTCGAGGAGCGCGTGCGCGAGGCGGTCGCGGTCGCCAACAACGAGATCGTCCGCCTCGCCGCGCAGAACCCCGCGTGGAAAGGGATGGGGTGCGTCTTGACCCTCGCCGTGATCGAGGACGGAACCGTGACGGTCGGCCACGTCGGGGATTCACGCCTCTACCGACTCGGGGCCGACGGAATCATCAAGGTGACGCGCGACCACTCGCCGGTCGGGATGCGCGAGGACGAGGGCGAGCTGAGCGAAGCCGACGCGATGCGCCATCCGCGCCGCAACGAGGTCTATCGCTCGCTCGGGGCCGAAGAGCACACGCCGCTCGATGAGGACTTCGTCGAGGTGAGCCGGTTCCCCTTCGATCCGGAGGGGGCGATCCTCGTCTGCAGCGACGGGCTCACCGACCTGGTCTCGAGCGAGACCATTGCGCGCATCGTCCGGGAGAACGCCGGCGACGAGCAGAAGACGGTCGAGCGCCTGATCGAGGCGGCGAACGCGGCGGGCGGGAAGGACAACGTCACGGTGGCCCTGGCGGCGGGCGAGCGCTTCGCCGCGGTACTCGAGGCGCCACGCGAGCGCGGCATCGAACGCCGCGACGAAAGCGAAGCGCGGAGCACGCCCGCTGCGCGGCATCCGCTCGCGCGGCCCGGCTACGCATTCGCGCTCGGCGCGATTGCGGGTGTGGCGTTGTTCGCCGCGTTCACGCTGCTCGATCGCGGCCGAGCTCGCTCGTGGCTGATGCCGGCGCTCCAGATCTCCCGGCCGCCACGAACGCTCCTGGTGGGGCCGCGCCTGGAATATTCGGGAATTGGCGAGGCGCTGGCCCGGGCGCGGCCCGGAGATACCGTGTCGGTCGCTCCTGGCGTCTATCGCGAGCAGGTGCGTCTCGAGGAGGGCGTGACGCTGATGAGCCGCGTCCCACGCCAGGCCGTTCTCGCACCGCGCGGCGAGGGCGCGGCACCGCTGGTGGCGGTGGTGGCCGAAGGGCTCTCGGCGGGGAGGATCGAGGGGTTCCGCGTGGTCCCCAGCGACAGCGGGCCGCTGGACATCGGGATCCGGGTCAGCGACGCCCGGATCACGATCGAGGACGTCGAGGTCTCGGGGGCACGCGTGGCCGGCGTGGCGTTCCAGGGCCGGAGCAGGGCGGCGCTGCTCGCGAGCTTGATCCATCGCAACGCGGGAGCCGGCGTCACGATCGCGTCGCCCGCCGCGCCGCGCCTGGCGCACAACCTGATCCTCGACAATGGACGGGGTGCTCACCGGACCCGAGCGGGCGTCGAGCTCGAGGGCGGAGCCGCCCCGGCGCTGGTGGGCAACGTCATTGCCGGGAACGCGGCCGAGGGCGTGCGCGGAGCGCCACCCGCGATTCGCGCCGCGATGCTCGAGAACAACGTCTTCGAGGCATTCGGCCGCGCCAACACGTCCGGCGCGCTGGGACGCGAAAGCCACTGATGACCCGGGATCGATGGCGCCCGAGTGGCAACGGGGCCTGCGCGGATTTGGAGGCGGCCCGATGAGCGTCCGCTACCAGAGCGTCGGACCCTTCGAGGTGCTCTCGCGCCTCGGGAGCGGAGGCATGGCCGACGTGCTCAAGGCGGTGGACGGGCGCGACGGGCGCATCGTCGCCCTCAAGATCCCCAAGGCCGACTCCGGCATCCGCGAGGCCGAGCGCGCGGGCGCGCTGTTGCAGAAGCAGCTCTCCGAGATCGATGCCCGGGTGCCCGCGGTGTACGAGATCCACGAGAGCGTCGAGAACGAGATGTACATCGCCATGGAGTACGTTGCGGGCGAGGATCTCTCGGATCGCATCCGCCGCGGGCCGCTCGAGCCGCGCGAGGCGGTGCGGATCGCAGTCGAGCTGTGCGAGCTCCTGTGCGCCGCGCAGCGCTTCACCCGCACCGCCGAGGGGCGCACCCGCCAGGGGATCGTGCACGGCGACTTGAAGCCCAAGAACGTGCGGCTCGAGCCCGGCGGCGGCGTGAAGGTCCTGGACTTCGGGATCGCGAAGGCGCTCTCGCTGACGCGCCCTCTCACGCGCAACGAGTTCGGCAGCCTCCCCTACTCCTCGCCCGAGAGGATCGAGACGGGCAACGTCGACGCGCACTCGGATCTGTGGTCGGTCTCGGTGGTGCTCTACGAGATGCTCACCGGGCAGCAGCCGTTTCGCGGCGAGAGCACCCGTCGCCTGGAGGAGTTCATCCGCTCGCGCGCCCGCCCGGAGCGGCTGCCCGATGGCTGTCCCGAGTCGCTGGCGGCGGTGCTGCGCAAGGCGCTGGCGCCCTCGCTCGAGTGCCGCTACGCGAGCGCCTCCGCGCTCCGCGACGATCTGGTCGCGTTCCTCGACGGGCGCCTCACCCTGGCGCAAGCGGAGGGTGGGGCCATGGCGAGCTACGAGGAAACGCGCCCGAGCTCACCCTCGGCGAACGGCGAGCACGACCCCGGAGACACGCGCCGCACGCTGGGCGTGGCGGAGAACGCATCGGACACGGCATCCGCCACGCGCCGCACGCTGGGCGCGGGCGAGAATGCATCGGACGCGGCCGCCACACGCCGCACGCTGGGCACGGGCGCCGCCGCCGTGAATCCTGGCGCGCCGCCGCCGCTGCCTCCGGGTGATCCGCCTGTCGCCGGCGGTGTCGCATCCGGCGCTGCCGCGGCGGCCGAAGCGCCCGGGCCTCGCGCCGCGAAGCCCGCAGCGGCTCAAGCCGGACGTCGCAGGTTCCGCTTTCGATGGCGGCTGTTCGCCGTGATCGTTGGGATGATCCTGGTTGCGAACGAGGCTCAGGTGATGAGCGCGGCGGGCGAGCTCAAGAGTGCGCTCCCCGGTCTGCCGCGCGGGGAGTCCGAGGCGGTGTGGAAGCGTTACCGCCAGCTCGGGTCGCGGAGCCTGCTGGGCATCGGGATGCTGGGTCTGGCGGGGAGCGTGAAGGACTGGTTCGTTGCGGCCGCCGACGAGCTGATCGCCGACTACCGCTCGGACACACCGGTGATCCGCGAGAACGGGTGGCGAGAAGCGGCGTCGTTGCTGGGGCATGCCGCGTCGATGGCACCCCGTGACCGCGCCATCCGGGCGCGACTCCTCTACTGCCGCGGGCAGCTGGCGCGCATCAACGCCCAGGCCGCGAAGGGGCGACGGCCAGCCGATGCGCAGCGCCTCTTCAACGAGGCGACCGGCTCGTTCGACGAGGCGGCGCGGCTGCGGCCGCACTGGTGCGATCCCCAGCTCGGCCTGGCGCGCACCTATGTCTACGGCCTCGAGGATCCCGAGCAGGCACGCGATGCGCTCGACCGAGCCGAGGAGGACGGCTACAAGCTCGGAAGCCGCGACGTGGCGCTGCTCGGCGACGCCTACCGGCTGCGCGCCGAGAGCGCCTGGTCGCGCGCGCCGGATTTCCGTGACCTGCCGCAGGAGGACAAGTACATCGACACGGTTCGCGATGACTGCAAGCGCGCTCTCGAGCAGTACGAGACGATCCCGGCCTATGGCGAGGTGAGCCGCAACATCCGGAACGTCCAGGAACTGCTCCGGAAGGTGGAAGCGCGCGCGGCCGAGCTGCGCCAGGCCAGACTCAAGAAGGCGGGGCTCGGCATCCTGGCGCCGCTCTTCGGCAAGAGCTCGTGAGCCGATGAGCGCGGTGCTGGAGGCGCGCAGCAGGACCACCCGCAGCTCGGCGGCGCAGCGCCGCCGCTGGCGCTCGTGGCGGACGGCCCTGGAGCGCGACCGACTGGTTCCGATGGGGCTCGCCTTCGCGGTGGCGCTGGTCGCGTGGCTCTTGATCTACCCGGCGAAGAGCGCAGGCCTCGGCGAAGCTCGGGGCGCGCTCCAGCGCGGCGAGATGCTGAACCTCAACACCGTGCGGCGCGCCGACCAGCTCGCGACCATCCTGCGCGGCGTGCTCCCCGACGCGCCGGAGCGCGCCTTCGTGGCGGCCGAGGTGTTCCGCCAGCTCCCGGCCGGCGGAGCCAAGCGTCCGCTCGAGAACGTCGGCGCGCTGGCGGCGCTTCGCGTGCGCGCCGCGGCGGTCGCTGGCCGTCACGACCTGCCGGGGCTGAGCGCGCGCGCGGCGGCGGCGCTCGCGACGGGGACCCGCGCCGCCGCCGGCGCGGCGACGATCGGGCTCTTCACCCCCGAGCAGTTCCAGGTCCTGAAGCCCTGCTTCGTGGTGCGCGGGGGCGGGCGCTTCCGCCGTGCCTTCCTCCTCCACGTCCTGATGATCATCGCCGCCTTCGCGTTCATGCACGTGGGTCTCCACGCCACCGGAAAGACCGGCGACCGCTGGCTGCTGCCCATCGCGCTGGCGCTCAGCGGCATCGGCTTTGCCATGCTCGTGAGCTTGAGGGACCCGCTGCGCGACCAGATGCTCTTCACGCGCTTCGCGCAGGGCACGCTGTTCGGCGGCTTGGCGCTGGTGCTGTGCGCGATTCCATCCTACGAGCGCACCGTGCTGCGGCGGCTCGCCTTTGTTCCGCTGATCGGGGCGCTAGCGTGCTCGCTCGCGCTCGTGGCCATGGGGCGCGGACCGGCCGGCAGCGATGCCAAGGTGAACCTGTTCGGGACCCAGCCGATGGAGCTCATCCGCCTCCTCCTCGTGCTGTTCCTGGCCGGCTACTTCTCGCGCCGCTGGGCGCTGCTGCGGGAGCTGGACGAGCGGCCGCTCGGCGCTGCGTGGTACCTGCGCATCCTGAAGCTGCCGCGGCTCCATCACGTGCTCCCGGTCGTGATCGGCGTGGCCGCGAGCGTGCTGCTGTTTTTCGTCCAGCGCGACCTGGGTCCCGCGCTCCTGCTCCTCGCGCTGTTCCTGTCGCTGTACGCGGTCACGCGCCGAGAAGCCGGGCTCCTGCTCGCCGGGTTCGTCGCCGTCCTCGGCGCCTTCGCGATCAGCTACGCGATCGGCTTCCCGCGCACCGTGAGCCTGCGCACGGCGATGTGGCTCGATCCGTGGGAGAACGGCCGGTCGCACGGCGATCAAATCGCGCAAGGGCTGTGGGCGTTTGCCTCCGGCGGCCTGTCGGGCACCGGACTCGGACTCGGTGCGCCCTCCGTTGTGCCGGCGGCCCACACGGACCTGATCCTCGCTGCGGTCGGCGAGGAGCTGGGCTTTCTGGGGCTGCTCGCGTGCTTCGGACTGTTCGCGCTGCTCCTCTTGCGCGGCTTCCGGATCGCGCGCCGCGCCACGGAGCCCTACACGATGTTCCTGGCGCTGGGGCTGACGCTCGGCCTCGCGCTCCAGATCCTGCTCATCGCCGGAGGTGTCGCGGGACTGGCGCCGCTCTCGGGCGTGGTCACTCCGTTCCTGAGTTACGGGCGTTCGGCCCAGGTCGTCCATTTCGCCACGCTCGGGATCCTGTGGTCGCTCGCGGCCAGCGGTACCCCCGGCCTCGGCGAGGCGAAGGGGGCGCCGCGCACCGCGCTCTCGGGATTGCGCAGCCGTGCCGCGCCCGCGCCGAGGCCCCTGACCGCGCTCGGCGTGGCGTTTGACCGGCCCCGCGGCATCCTGCTCGCGGTGATCGGAGCGATCGGCGCCGCCGTGCTGGTGAAGCTGGCCTGGGTCCAGGTGGTGCGAGCCGACTCGACGTTCGCGCGCGGGAGCCTGGCGCTGCAAGCCGACGGCGAGTATCGGTTCCAGTACAACCCGCGCCTGCGCCTGGTTGCCGCGAGCATCCCGCGCGGCAACGTGTTCGACCGGAACGGCGTGCTGCTCGCGACCAGCCGCTGGAAGGACGTCACGGATCGGCGCGATGCCTTGAAGAAGCTCGGCGTCGACATCGATCGCGCTTGCCTCGCCACCGACGAGCGGCATTATCCGTTCGGCGGCGTCACGTTCCACGTGCTCGGAGACCTCGTCACCCGGAAGAACTGGGGTGCCACAAACACCGCATACGTGGAACGCAGCCAGGACGCCTTCCTGAGCGGGTACGACGACCACTTGAGGGCGGTGACGATCCGCGATCCACGCACGGCGGAGCCGCGCCGCGTGATGCGCCGCGACTTGAGCGATCTGGTGCCGCTGTGGCGGCACCGCTACCAGCCCCGGCATCCGAAGGTGCACGCGCTCGTCCAGCGTGAGCGTGACCTCACGCTCACTCTCGACGTGCGGCTCCAGCAGCGCGCCGCCACCCTGCTGCACGAGCAGCTCGCCGCGGCGGGGCTAGAGCGCGGAGCCGTGGTGGTGATGGACCCCGACAACGGCGAGCTGCTTGCCTGCGTGAGCCAGCCCGCGCCCCAGGGACCGCTGCGTGGCGACGATTCGCGATTCGCGTCGTCCGGGGGCGAGGCGCAGTCACGGCTCGCGGTCGCCGGCGGCGCCGAACCCGCCGGCGATCCCGCGGCCAGCCCGCTCATGGACCGCGCGCGCTTCGGCCTCTATCCGCCGGGATCGACGTTCAAGATCGTCACCGCCGCCGCGGCGCTGACCGAGGATGGCGAGCTCGCGGGGGCACGCTACACCTGCCGCCCGCTTCCCGGCGGCCGGGCCGGCGCGGTCGTGGAGGGCCGGCTGGTGCGCGACGACCTCGGTGACCAGGCGCACGGCTCGATCGGCATGGAGCAGGCGATGATCGCCTCGTGCAACGCCTACTACGCACAGCTCGGGCGGGCGATCGGGTGGCCGGCGCTGCGCGACATGGGGCGCAGGTTCGGCATCTCGATGGGAGATCCTCAGGATGAGGCGGGGCAGCGCGCCCATGCCATCGAGAGCGCCTACGGGCAGGCCCAGGTCGTCGCCACGCCCGTCACGATGGCGCGGGTCGCGGCGGTCATAGCGGCCGGCGGCAAGCTGCCGTCGCCCCACGTGGTGCTGAAGCCGGCGCCCGCGGTCGCCGAGAGCGCGGTCGTGAGCTCCGGCACCGCGGGGGCCATCGCGAGCATGATGCGTGGCGTCGTCGAGCGGGGCACGGCGCGCCGCATCGCCGCCACGCGGCCGCCGATCGCGGGCAAGACCGGCACCGCCGAGATCGAGAGCGGCCCACCCCACGCCTGGTTCATCGGCTATGCCCCCTACGGAGCCGACGCCTCGCGCGGCGAGGGGAAAAATGCTTCACGCGGGCGACGGATCGCCGTTTCCATCCTGATCGAGAACGGTGGCCACGGCGGCGGGCGCGCCGCCGAGCTCGCCGGGCGCATCGTCGCCGAGGCCCGCCGGCTCGGCATCATCTGATCGAGACGAGGACGACATGAAGCTGGACAGGCTGGTCAAGCTGGAGAAGGCGCTGGAGGGCAGGCTGGATCGGCTGACCCGCCGGAAAGCAGCGCCGGAGGAGCCGTTCGAGTGGGTCCCGCCCATGCTCGACGAGATCGAGCAGCGCGTGGTCCCCTCGGGGGGCCGCGGGCGCATCTTCCCCTACGAAGTCATCCGTGTGGAGCTGCGTGTCGAGCCCGCGAGCCTCGAAGCCGCGCGCGCCGTGTTCGGCGCCGGGGCGTTCGAGGAGCGGGTGCGCGAACGGCTGCGCCAGGTTCGCTGCGAGGCCCCGGCGGAGCTGCGCGTTCGGTTGCGCGTGCGGCCGCGCCGGGCCGAGGACGAGAACCCGTATTCGATCGCGTTCCGCCGTCCCGTGGTGAAGAAGGGCCCCGACGCGCGGACCGCGAGCGAGCGCGCGGACAGCGCCGTGCCGGCGGCGCGGATCATGGTGGTCGAGGGTCTGTGCCGGCGTCGCATCCACGAGCTCAAGCTCGAGCGCATCAACCTGGGCCGCCTCGACAGCGTCGAGGGCCGCGGTCTAGAACGGCTCCGGCGCAACCACGTGGCGTTCCAGGATCGTGACGATCCGATCAACGCCACGGTCTCGCGCGCCCACGCGCACATCGAGTACTTCGCGGGCGATGGCTTCCGCGTGTTCGACGACGGAAGCGCTCAGGGCACGCGTATCATGCGGGAGGGGCGCTCCATTCCGGTGGCGCGCGGAGCGGTGCGGGGCGTAAGGCTGCGGCACGGAGACGAGATCGAGCTGGGGATGGCACGGGTCGTGTTCCTGATGGAATGATCCGGCTCGCTCGGGCGGCTGAACTCAGCCGTCTCGAAAGTCGTGCGAAGAACCATCCGAAAGCGAATCCACGCTACTCGTATCGCAGGGCCTGGGTTGGCTCGATCCGGGATGCTCTCCGCGCCGGCAGGTAAGCCGCCAGCATGGTCACGAGCAACATCGACGGCACCACGACGATATAAGCCACGACGTCCACTCCGCCGGCATTGAACAGCATCGAGTTCATGAGTTGCTCCACCGCAACACTCATCGCCAGCCCGATCGCAGTCCCCATCCCCACGAGCACGAGGCTCTTGCCCATCACCAGCCGGAGCACATCCGACGATCCCGCGCCGATGGCCATGCGAATGCCGATCTCGTGGGTTCGTCGGCTCACGTTGTACGCCACGAGTCCGTATAGACCGGCGATGGCCAGCAGCAGGGCCATCGCCCCCATGATACCTACAAGGTTCATCGCAACTCCCGGCCCATTGACCGCCGCGTACTGGTACACGTCGTTGTAGGTCCTCGTTTGCAACATCGGGAGGTTGGGATCGAGCGTTCGAACGACGTCTTTCAGTGGCTTGAGCAATGGCAGCGGATCGCCGCTCGACCGCAACAGCAGGACCATCCGCGCGACAGGCCGCTGGGCGAACGGCACATACACGAAATCTTCCGACTTTTCGCCATTGTCGCGATACTTGATGGTCTTCGCGACGCCCACGATCTCGACCGGCGTGCCGGACCGGCTGTCGAGCCGGATGCGCTTGCCCACCGCATCGGCGCCCGGCCAGTAATGCTTCGCGAACTGCTCGTTGACGACGGCGACACGCGAGGCATCCTTCGTATCGGACGGCAGAAAGCTGCGGCCACGCAGGATCGGTATCCCCATCGTTTCGAAGTAGCCTTCATCGATCGTGTCCATTGTCGAGGTGAAGCTCTCGCGGCCGGGCGGCATCTGAAAACCGTCCGGCACGAAGGCGATGGCGTCGAAACCCTCCAATGCGAGCGGAGGGTTCTGCGTGAGCCCGACGCTCTGGACGCCGGGTGCTTCGCGAATGCGCTCGACGAGCAGCTTGTAAAACCGCTGTGTCCGAGCCGCGTCGTACTGCATCAGACGCGGATCGAAGCTCGCCATCAGCACGTGATCCTTCGCGACCTTCGCGAATTCGATTCCCTCGGCCAGGCTGCGCTGGAATCCCCGGACCATCAGGAACGACGCCGTGAGCAGCATCAGGGAGATGGACACCTGCGCCACGACCAGCACACTCCGCCCCCACAGGCGCTTGCGTCCCGGCATGTCGACGTCGGCCGACTTGAGCCCGCTCACGAGATCGGTGCGTGTGGTCTGCAGCGCCGGCGTCAGGCCGCACAGGAACGCGCTCAAGCCAGACAGCACAAGGCTACCCAGGAGCACGCGCGTATCCACCCGGAACGGTATCGTGGTCGGCAACGTGGTGGGGATGCTGAACGTTTCGAGGGCGTGGATGCCGAGGTACGCGATGGCGATCCCCGCCAGGCCGCCCAGGCAGGCGAGAATCAGGCTCTCGGTCAGGAGCAACCGGATCAGCCGGAAGCGCCCGGCGCCCAGCGCCAGCCGTACGGCGATTTCGCGCGTTCGGGTGCCGGCGCGGCTCAGGAGCAGTCCCGCGACGTTCGTGCACGCCACCAGCAGCACCGCCAGCGCCAGCATCAAGAAGATCACGGAAAACTTCCAGTTGACGTCGTCACTGCGCGTCCGCATTTCGAACCGGGTGTACACCGCCGCGCCTCGGTTGCGATTGAGCTTCGGGTACTCGCGCTCGAAATCCTTCGCCAGCACGGCGAGCTCGCTCCGCGCCTGCGCGAGCGTCGTGCCCGGTTTCAAGCGCGCCTTCACGTTCAGCTCGCGGTCATCGCGATCCTCGAAAAACCTCTTGTTCGGGTCGGTGGCAAACAAGCGCGCCATCGCGAGCGGCATGTAGAGATCGGGGCGCGAGAAGACCTGCATTCCCGGAAACGATTCCGGTGCGACGCCGATCACGGTGAAGGCGGTGCCGTTCAGGCGAATGGTCCTGCCGACGACGGAGGGGTCGCTCCCGAATTCGTGCTTCCAGAAGTCGCGCCCGAGCACCACGACGGCATCGCGACCGGGCACCGTGTCTTCGTCCTCGCGAAAACCACGCCCCAGTCTTGGCTCGACGCCGAGCACGTGGAAGTAGTTACCGGAAACGATCATTCCACCCTTGACGCGCGGCGTCGCCCCGGGTTCGACGCTGAAGCCGACAGGCGTCATGATCCCATTCGCGATCACGCCGTTGTAGCTCTTGGTGCCGGCGCGGATGTCCAGGTACTCGCGATAGGAGAAGAAATCGTAGCTATTGTCGCGCGAGGTGCTGACCAGAGTGACCACGCTGCTCTGATGCGGCACCGGGTACGGCCTAAAGATCAGCGTATCGACCATGCTGAAAGTCGCCGCGGTCATCCCGATCCCGAGCGCGAGCGTGACGACCACGAACGCAGTCAGCCCGGAAGCGCGGCGCAGACTCCGGATCGCGTAGCGGACGTCGTCGAAGAAGTCCGTCAGCCAGCGGACACGCCGCATGTCTCGCACCTCTTCCTTTCTTTGTTCCAGTCCGCCCATCGCGCGCATCGCCGCGTCGCGCGCGTCGCGCGGGGATAGCCCGCTGGCGATGCCTTCCTCGATCATGTGTTCCAGGTGGAACTGAAGCTCTTCATCGAGCTCGCGGTCCACCTGGCCGCGGCGCAGGATGGACCTCAGCCGCAACGGCACCATGTACCACCAGTGTTCCACCCGCATGATCTCTAGGCCTCTGAGAGCCGGACGACGCGCGTGATGGCGGACGACAGCACCTGCCAGTTCGCCGCCTCCAATTCGAGCTGCTTTCTGCCCAGACGCGTGAGCGCATAGAACTTCGCTCGCCGGTTGTTCTCCGTCTGCTTCCACTCGGCTTTGATCCAGCCTTCCTGCTCCAACTTGTGCAGCGCTGGATAGAGGGACCCCTCGCTGACCTGCAGCACGTCGCCGGAGATGGTTTTCAGGCGACGGCTGATCGCCCACCCGTGCAAGGGCTCCAGCGCGAGGAGTTTCAGGATGAGCAGATCCAGGGTGCCCTGGACAAGGTCGTTGGGCTTGCTCATATCGGTTTCCGAGAGGAGGCTACACGACGCTCCTCTCGGTAAGCAAGGGGAAACTGCGGGGAGGTGTTGGGACCTGGTCGCCCGCAGCGGAAGGGGCCGTCGCTCAGCGGCGGCGCAGCGGCTCGAGCCCGAGCGTCCCGTTGAGCCAGCGGACCAGCGGCAACATGATCCGATAGTCGGCCTCGAGCATCGTGGTGAGGCGCGCACCGGTCACCTGGGCGTCGGTGAGCTGCCGCCCTACCGTGAACGACTGGTGGCGCAGCCAGCGGGCCGCGGGATGATCCTGGCCATAACCGCGCGGTACGCGCCGCAGCATCTCTTCCTCGCTGAGGCCGGCGAAGCGGCGCATGGACGGTGCCAGCACGACGCGCTCGAACCCACGCGCGTCCCCGGCGATCACGGCGCGGAACTTCTGGAGTGCGGGCCGCGGCGGCCTCCAGCAGCCGCCGCCGACGAACGATGCGCCGGGCTGCAAGTGGAAGTAGAAGCCCGCTCCGCCGCCATGCGCTCCGCGTCCCACCTTCGCAGACCCGTC
>Ga0066710_100002596_pt1 | contig 14694 bp, 14 predicted proteins | sample GraSoiAngelo_159_FD_79666 | JGI IMG/M metagenome (GOLD analysis project Ga0066710, IMG submission 79666) | Grasslands soil microbial communities from the Angelo Coastal Reserve, California, USA - 14_1009_16_40cm | ecosystem: Environmental > Terrestrial > Soil > Grasslands | place: USA...
CCCAGGTTTACTGAGGGGACAGAAAGAACGGATTGAGTTACACCACAAGCCCCGGCAAATTGAAGATCGACGACGGAGTTAGGGGTGTTTTCATGGATACCCAGAAGAGCTGCCTGCCTGTTGGAAAGTGTGCTGGTGACGCCTCCGGCGTCAAAGAGAAAATTCTTAGGAGCCTGATGGTTGATGGAGACCGGCACCAGCATGAGGTTGCCCAAGATGCGAAATTCACTTCGGGTGCTCGGCCTATTGCCACTTCGAGCAGGAGCGGGCGGTTCAGAAGAGGGTCTGGGAGTGAGAAGGATTTTCCTATCAGGATAATCCAGTGTGACGAGAAAATCTCCCAGGTCTGCCGTGCTGAGGACGCCGTCGATCAAACCGGCGAAAATTTCGTTGTCAAAAGAGGCCACGGGCAAGTTTTCAATTTCGAGAGCACCGGTTTGAAACTTGGTGGCCTTGCATAATTGGGTGGCTGTTTTCCCAGTGCCGCCCACGCATTTCACAACAGCCGTTGCAATCGGAGCGATTTTTAAGCGTTCCAAAAGGGCATTCGAGAGAACCGTTGAGGTTGCGCCACTATCTACTAAGAACCGATAAGGCCCCTCCCCGTTCACATGGGCCTCAACCAGCATCAACCCGTAGAAGGGTTGAACGGGTATTTCGTAGCCACGAGACGGGCGATTGATCTTTGCCACCGGCTCTTTCTCCAGATTGCGAAAAAACGTTAGAAGCGCTTCAGCATTCTGAACCCGCTCTGCATGAAACTTGGGTTTGAACGCCAGATACTTTTGCAGTGACTGAATTTGCATGGGAAGGTTCTTAGCCGTCCCGTAGGCTTCACTGGCAAAAAAATAATTATCCTCCTGGTTCGGGTCCAAACGGATGGCTTGTTGAAATGATTCGAGACCTTCTGCAGATTTGAGTTTTGTCAAATGGAGTCGTCCTAAACCAAGATAAGGAGCGGCCTGCTTTGGATCCAGTTGTAAGCTCTTGCGAAATTGAATTTCTGCTAGCTTAAAATCACCTTCGCGAAAGAGGCAATGTCCATAAGTAGCCAGCACTTTTGGATTGTTGGGTGCAAGCTTTAAAGCGTGAAGAATTTCTTGCATAGCGACGTCAAAATTGTCCTCGAGCAAATAAAGGTTAGCTAGCAGATTTAAGGCATCCACGAAATTGGGTTGCTTACGCAAGGAATCCTGCAACAACTTTTTGGCTTCGGATAAATCCCCTTGGAGAAAAGATGTCTCGGCCGTGGCGAGCTCTGTTTTTGACTTGTCTTGGGCTGCCGGAAATTCGGTTATCAATAATAAAAGTGGAAAACTCAAAGTTAAGAAGTGCCGGGTTCTCTTGTTTTTCAAAATACTGGCCCCCTCTCGCTCAGTCGCCAATAGCGTAGGGTAGCACAGGTTTCATCTGTTCTTGAACGACGCTTTATAGGCTGAGCAATGGTTTCTTGCTGGCGATACCTTACTTTGAACGCGGACACACTATGAAGAGACCCTGTGAAGAATTGTTTTGATTTCCGCTGCATTTGGATTAGAATGTATCAAATTATAGAAGTAACAATGATTCGCTTACGTTTATCATAGAGGTTTAGTCATGTCCTCCAAGCGTATTCTCGTCGTAGATGACGATGAAAACATTCTGGCGCTCATAAAGACCATCCTGACACAGAAGGATTATCAGGTGAAAACAGCTTTAAATGGAGAGTTGGCGGTTTCCCTGTTAATGCAAGAGCATTTTGATGCAATAATTACTGATGCGGTTATGCCCCTCATGGATGGTAATGCTTTAGCCAAGAAAGTTAAGAATGATCCCAAATTGAAAGATATTCCTATCATTATGATCACGGCCAGCAAAGAAGCGGATATGGTCAAGAAAAGCTTCTCCTCCGGTTGTGTGTTGTTCCTCCCTAAGCCCTTTACGGCTTCCAGTTTGCTTTCCCTCCTTCAGCTTGTACTGAAATAAATCTGCTTTTGGATGGCTACAAAGAGTGCAAGCTGTCCTTACCCTCCGGGCGTTTCTCTCCGCAAACAAGGGTCGGGTGAGGGTATTCGGGAGATCGCCCGGCTTGGGCTCATTTGACCGCCACTTATCTTGAGTCGATCCGAGCTGAATGCCACCGGCGTGGCTCAGGCTAGAAAGGAAGGAATGGATTTGCCTAGCGAGCGAGGGTGTGACAAAAAACCAGATCTCACTTAATGTCCAGCTTTCTAATTTTGTTCAGCAGGGTTTTATAGCTTACATTAAGCATCATGGCTGCCTGCTTCCGGTTCCATTGAGTCTGCTTCAATGCCTTCAGAATCACCTCTTTTTCGGCGGTAGACGTGAGATTCTTGCTCATGTGCTTCAGACTTAAACCGGAGGAATCGTCGCTCACGCTTTCTGAGAACTGGTTTTGTGGCAAGGCTTTCTCAGCTTTCCGGCGGGTCTCCATTTTGGTGGTGAGTTCGTCGATGATGAGCTCTTCTTTGCCAAGAATGACCAGCCGTTTCACGACGTTTTCTAGTTCGCGTATGTTGCCAGGCCAGTCATATTGCACGATGCATTCCAGAACCTTTGGATTTATGGCCGCCATGTCGCTATTGTACTTGCGATTATGCTTACGCAAAAAATGGTCACAAAGCAGCGGAATTTCCTCTTTTCGCTCGCGTAGAGGAGGGATGGAAATATTGACCACGTTGAGGCGGTAATAGAGGTCTTCCCGGAATCCACCTTCTTTCATGGCTTCCTCTAAGTTATGGTTCGTGGCCGCCAGGATGCGTACGTCCACCATAACGTTCTTTTTTCCTCCCAAGCGGGAGTATTCGTTGTCTTGAAGGACGTGGAGCAGCTTGGCCTGTAGCGCCGGAGCCATATCCCCAATTTCATCCAGGAAGAGAGTCCCGAAGTTGGCCAGCTCAAATTTGCCCTGCTTCAAGCGGAAAGCGCCAGTGAAAGCTCCCCGCTCATAACCGAACAGTTCGCTCTCCAGCAGTTCGGACGGGAGGGCGGCACAATTGACTTTTACAAACGGCTTGTCTCTGCGCGGGGAACCTTGGTGGATCTCGCGAGCCACGATCTCTTTGCCTACTCCACTCTCCCCCTGGATGAAAACGGTGACGTCGGTGTTGGCGATTTGCGCAATGAGATCCTTGATACGTAGCATTTTGGGATTCGAGGCGACAAAGCGGTATCCTTCAGTGAGTTGCTCGTTCTGCGCGCGCAGCAGCTTATTTTCTTCAACCAGTTTTTTGCGATCTAAAGCTTTAAGAATCGCAATTTCAAGCTCGGCTTCCTCAAATGGTTTGTTAAGGTAGTCGGTAGCGCCAGATCGCATCGCTTCAACAATTGTGCGGGTTTCACCGATGCAGGACAGCATGATAATGGGAAGTTCCTTTTCCGCCTTGCGAAGGCGTTTAAGAGTTTCCAGCCCATCAATGTCTGGCATCAGGATGTCCAAGAGAACCAGTCCCGGCGGGGGATTCGTCGTGAAGTATTCTATCGCCTCATTGCCGCTGGCGACCGTATTAACATCATAACCTTTCAGTTTGAGAAGAGTTTTCAGATAATTTCGAATTCCTTCTTCGTCGTCCACCACCAAAATTGAAGTTGGCTCATTCATAATTTTCTGCTGCACCATCCTGATTCTTATTGATTATTGAATCCATTTCATTGACTTCATTGACGCCCGAAGAGACTTGAATCGGATTCAAAGGCAGCAGAAAGATAAACTTACTGCCCGAATTCAATTGGCTGTCGACCCAGATTTTGCCTCCATGGGCCTCAACAATTCGCTTTGAAATGGCTAATCCAAGGCCCAACCCGGACCGGTTCATCTGGTTAGAAGAGACCTGGGTGAATTCATCAAAGATTTCCCGTTGGTGCTCAGGCGATATTCCAATCCCAGTGTCGGTGACTTGAACCATAATGGCGTTGCTGCTATGATTTATTCCCTCCTCAGGTTTCCGTCGCTCCTTTTCCTGGCCCTTGTGATCCGCCACAGTCTCCGCATTTCGCCTTTTCCAAAAGTAAGGTTCAACCGAAACATAAACCTTGCCTCCGGGTGGAGTATATTTGACGGAATTCTCTAAAAGGTGAGTCAGGACTTGATTTACTTTGTCGCGATCGTATCTGAATCGTCGAATCCCCTTGTCCAGTTTCAGGACCAACGACAACTGTTTGCGTTTACAAGCTTCCTTGTTTTGTTCGATAATCATTTTAACGTTATCGACGAAGTCGTTCTCTTGATAAAGCAGTTCGAGCTTACCGGTTTCAATTCGGGAGAGATCCAGTAGTGAGTTGATAATCCGAATAAGTCGCGTGCAGCTCTGCTCAGACTCAAGCAGGACCTCCTGTTGCTGGGGTTGGAGCTTGCCCAAACGCTCGTCCAAGAGGATGCGATGATACCCTTTCATGATTGTAACCGGAGTTCTCAATTCGTGTGTGACCATCGCCAGAAAATTGTTCTTCTGTTGATTGAGTTCCTGCAACCGGGAATAAGCCAACAACAATTCTCGATAAGTTAAATCCTTCTCGGTAATAGCTTCCTGTTGACGTTCCAGCGACTCCGCGAGTTCCTGTTGAATCCGAGCTGCCTGTCTTTGTGCCTCTTGGACTTGGCTTTCAAGCTCCATCCTTTTCATCATCTGCCTAAATGCCATTAGCAAAAGCTTTGGCTGAAGCGGTTCTACCAGAAAAGTCTCTGCTCTGAGGTTTAAGGCTCCTGTCATCTCCTCTTCGGAGCCCTTCCCGATTATGATCAGAAAAGGCGTCGGCACAGATTTCTGCAGGTCTTCAATCAATGAAAACCATGCATATTCTCCAGCGGTGGTTTCAACTATCATAACGTCAAAACTCTGGCTCGCGTAGGCTATTTGTGCGTTGAGAGGGTCGGAATCGCAATGAAGCACGTAATTGAAAGTTTCAGAGAGTTCCTCAAGAAGGGTTCGAGTTGAGGGATGATGGTGGATTAGAAGGACCTTCATAGCGGACTCGATGATTCAAGTCACCCGATTTCTTGAACGCAAAGTAATGAATAGACCACTCAAGCAGTTGGCTTATAGCATAGGGAATTGACTCATTCAAGCAAATAAAGTCCATTGCGATGGAGAACACGCGGCGCGGAACCGCCCCTCTGTAACACCCAAGGTCAGTCTCCGCCCCTCACAAATAGCCAGTACCGGAGAGCACAGGAAATTCTCTCGCCTCCCATTGTTTGATTCCTCTCGTTTTCGATTTTCTATCGGCTCTCCTAAAATTGGACTTTAAATAACCTCAACCGAGTCTTATTCTTACTTGAAATTGACCACAATCGTGCGATACGTGATGTCCCCAGTGTTGGTCAAATTGGGAGCTGTCTCTCCGCGGCTGTGCCAAATGACCTCACCCGCCTTCCGGGTACGACTTTCCTTCTTCCCATCAGGGGAGACCACTTCATACTTGGCATCATCCAAGAATACAATCAGCTGGTCGTTTGGTCTGACATGCATCGAGCGTCTAGAGTCTCTTTCATAGACAATCTCTCTGACTAGGACCTTCTCATTTTCCAGAAGCGTCCTAATTATAGGAGACCTTTGGGTCGAGCCACGACCAGAAACGGTTATTCCGAAGACCAGGCCCATCATGAACAGACCAGCGTAGGCGACCCAACGAGATCTCTGAATTTGAAACATAGAGACTTACTCCTCTCCCGAAACGTAAATGGTGAACTTATAGCATACCTCAAAACTAGCAATTAAAATACCCCTTTCCACCACTTGTGGCGTCACTTGGCTTCTCATAACTAGGTAAGGAATGATGACACGTGCTTCAGTTTCCTGTTCGTACTCCTGTTGCATTTGAATCTTTCCATTTGAATCTCGAAACTTATCAATTCCCAGGTCGGGACAGCCGAAGTCAACATGCCCTCGAAAAGATGTCGCCTTGACCACTCCTTGGCCGAAGATAAGGGTTTAAGCTGATACGAGTAGTGCCTGCCTTCGACTTTGCATTCGGGTTGAATGGAGCACGGGCACGAGTATGAGCCAGAGGGGAGGATAACCCTTTCAGGTTTGGGGTTAGAGACTTTGGTGAGTGAAGCAGGGGTGTGCGACAAATTTGTGGGTTATTTCCTGAATACAGGCCTGAAGCGTAGCCTCGTAGAGGCGGCATCTTTGTAGAAAGACCTCTACCCTCCTCACGCTGCAACCCCAGCGGGGCGTCATGACGCTCCTATGGAGCTCTGTCCATTTTTTTTGAGCCCGTGAACTATAATATTTCGCCTCTACGAGGCTCATTGCTTCTGTCATTGCCACAAATCTGCCACACCTCCGTGAACAGGCATAACGAATTTTATTCAAGAAAATGTTAAAATAATCGGTCCTGATGGAAGCAAAGGGGTGGCTCTTATGGCTAAGGGATCTTTGAGGTGCCTCCAATGAAGAGAATTGCTCATATAGGTGCAATCAAAGTCGTTTGCGTCGACCTTACTATCATTCTCCTCTCAAGTTTGATTGGAGTGTCTCTCAACAAATCTTTTGTCAGAGGAAGGCAGCAAACAACCTTTGCGTTTGAGCGTTCCAATGGTAAACCTGTGTTCAGGCCGATTACAGCTTCGGACCACAAAAGCTATCCTGTCTTTGGGGGGATCGAGTTAGCCGAACTCAAGAAGGTAATGCAGTCCAGGGAGATGGTTTTGTTGGACGGTCGCTCTCAACCGGACTACGAAAGCGGGCATCTCCCTGGAGCTTATCACTTAGCCGTAGCCGACTTTGAAAAAGCTCTTCCTCTATTCTCTTCACAATTTGCCAAGGATACCCGCTTTGTCATTTACTGTCGTGGTGGCGATTGTAGCTTGTCGCGGCGATTGGCAGAATTGCTGTACGACAAAGGTTATGTGCAGGTCAGAATTTATTGGGGCGGGTACAACGATTGGTTTTTAGGCGGAAACCCCGTGGAGAAAGGAAAAGGAAGGAGTTTCTTGAGCGTGTGGTCAAACTAGCTGAAAGGTTGTCACGACTTCCCTTTCTTTTCCTTTTTCGATTCATACTCGGTTTAGTGTTTCTTTACGCCAGCCTTGGCAAAGTCTTAGATCCCCAGACCTTTGCAGAGAATCTGCTCGCTTATCGCATTTTCAGTTCTGCTCTGGTCGTTAGATACCTCGCAGTCACCCTTCCGTGGATCGAATGGTTTTGCGGCATTTTCCTGATCCTGGGACTCTTCGTTCGAAGCGTTTCCATTCTGGCCAGCGGACTCTTGCTCGCCTTTGGAGTGGCTATGAGTTCTGCCATGATACGAGGGCTGGAAATCAATTGTGGATGCTTCACTAATGCTCATGAAGTCGTAAGTTCCTTCACCCTCTTGCGGGACAGTCTGTTTCTGGTTATGAGCTTGGTAGTCCTCTTTTCCCGGGTGGATTCTTTCACCTTGCAGAACTTCATTGCCCGGAAAAAACAACGGTCCGATGTCCTGGAATAGCTATTGCAGGAAATGCCGGGTCGATGTATTGAAGAGGCGGAGCAAAAGACTCATCCGTATCGCACTACGGGCGCATATGGTTTGTTTATCCGCAATTGTAAATGACCATCCCTGTTAATTTGAATGTTCCCACCCCAGAAGTCGGCAGCGAATCTCGACCTATGGTTTTCAAGAAAACCTTTCAGGCGTTTACCTACCGACAGTTTCGCCTGCTATGGATCGGGGCTTTTACTTCAACCGTGGGAACCTGGATGCAGGAAGTCGCACAGAATTGGCTCATACTAACGTTAACCGCCTCCACTTTCCTTTTGGGCCTGGATGCATTCCTGGGTGATGTTCCCATATTGCTATTCTCCCTCCTGGGCGGAGTGATTGCTGATCGGGTGGACCGGAGGAAAATGCTGTTGGCTTCTCAGTACCTCCAGATGAGTTTTGCCTTTTCCCTGGCAATACTCATCCATACTCATCTGGTGAGCGTCTGTCACATACTGCTGCTTTCTTTCATGACGGGAAGTGCCCAGGCCTTTGGTGGTCCTGCCTATCAGGCGTTGGTTCCAATGCTTGTCGATAAGAAAGATCTGCCTAATGCCATTGCCCTCAACTCGATTCAATTCAACCTGGCGAGAATTGTGGGACCGCTAGCTGCGGGAGTTGCTTTCACCACATTTGGTGCCCCAACGTGTTTTGCGCTGAACGGATTCTCCTTTGTGGCGGTGATAACAGCCCTCTCTTGTTTAAAAGTGAGATCTATTCCGAAAGCGAGCGGCGAAAAGATCCTGACGGACTTGCGCGGGGGATTTTCCTTCCTGCGTCATCAACCCATCCTTCTCGCCTTGAACGTTTTAGCTTTTTGTAGTACCTTCCTGGGAATCCCCCTGATGACTTTGCTGCCCGTTTTTGCAAGAAATGTCTTTCGCCAAGGAGTGGAGGGTTATAGCTCGCTTATGGCGATCTTGGGTGGCGGGGCTGTCTTAGGAGCCCTGCTGGTGGCTGCTCTGGGGGGTTCCCTTCACAAGGGAAAGGTCACACTCTACCTGCAACTGATCCTGGGTGGGCTGGTGGTCGTATTTGGGCTTTCCCGTCACTTGTGGTTCAGTCGCGCGCTCCTATTCTTTGGCGGGATGGCCTTGGTAGCGATTTTTGCCTTGGTCACTTCACTGGTACAGCTCCAGGCCCCCGAGGAGATGCGGGGGCGGATTATGAGTTTTTACATGATAGCGTTCAGGGGCGGGATGCCCCTGGGAAGTCTCGTGAGCGGTTTTTTTGCCAACCGCTTTCCGCCCCCGACGGTTCTGGCTTGCAACGGTCTTTTGCTCAGTTTTGTAGCTGGCACTTTTCTTCTTTTCAATCGGCGTTTGAAAGGAATATAGGATCCTGCATGTCCAGTGGAATCTTGTCTTCTTTGTGCGATTGGGGGATCGGAATTGGGTCAAGGTATGAGCAAAATCTTTCCCGCTGTGCGCCTGCCTTCCAACTCGCGATGCGCTTCAGCCGCCTCAGTCAGAGGAAAAGTTTTCCCGAGTCGAACCTTGAGTTCACCCGAGGCTACCCAATCGAGCACATCACCGGCACGATAGAGCAGTTCTTCACGAGCAGCCGTATAGTGGGCCAGCGACGGGCGAGTCAGAAAGAGAGAGCCTTTAGTTGCGAGGAGTCCAGGATCCAGTGGCGCTACCGGGCCACTCGATTGGCCAAAGAGAACCAAGGTCCCGCGTGGCGCTAAACAATTCAAGCTTTTCTCGAAGGTGGTTTTTCCCACCGAATCATAGACCACATTGACTCCTTTTCCACTGGTGAATTTTTTTACTTCCGCCTCGAAATCTGATCGAGTGTAGACAATGATTTCATCGGCGCCGGCCTCCCGGGCAAGTTTTGCCTTCTCCTCGGTTGAAACCGTGCCGAAAACTCGTGCCCCCTGGTGTTTGGCCATCTGGGTAATCAGCAGCCCGGCGCCGCCCGCCGCTGCGTGGAGCAGCACAGTGTCTCCGGGTTTCAAAGGAAAAGTAGTCTGGGTCAGATAATGAGCCGTCATGCCCTGCAGCATCACCGCGGCCCCAAGTTGATAATTGAGCCCGTCTGGTAATTTAACCAACTGCCAGCCTGGAACCAGTGCATATTCAGCATATGAGCCTAGAGCCATCGCATAAGCCACACGGTCGCCAGGCTGAACTTCTGTGACATTTGTGCCTATGGACTCGACCACCCCGGCTCCTTCCATGCCAGGCGTGAAAGGTACGGGCACTTTGTATAAACCCGTTCGATGATAAACATCGATGAAATTTACCCCGCAAGCATGTAGTTTAATCAGTGCTTGCCCCTCCCCTGGCACAGGAATCAGGGTTTTATCCACCCTGAGAACTTCGGGATCTCCGTATTGTTGGACTCTTATGGCGTTCATCGCTTTTACGCTTCCCATATTTTGTTTGATATTGCCCACTAAATCAACTACACTTCGACCGTGTTGGTTTTGAAGAATCAGAATCTTTGCGGCAGGCGGAGGATTTATGTTTGGTAAACTCGGACTTCCAGAACTCTTAATCCTTTTGGCGATTGTTTTCTTTCTATTCGGTGCCAAGAGACTTCCGGAAATCGGAAGAGGCATTGGAGAAGGGATTAAAGGTTTTAAAGATGCGATCAAGAAAGATGAAAAAGATTTGCAGGAAACCAAGCAGAAAGAAGTTTAGTTCGCTCTTTTATTAAACCCGTAAGTAAGAGCTAGCCTGCCAAACGTTTTCCACGCGAGTTTTTAGCAAGACGGTTCAATGTCTATGGCTCTTAATGCCACAATGGTCTGGTCATCAAACTTTCGAGTGTCCAAAGAAAACTTTTCAATCTGAGCAAAAACGCTTTCAATTAGCTTCTTGGCTTCAAGCTGAGAATTTTTCTCTAATACGTCTTTCAGTCGTTCGAGTCCGAACTCCTCTCCTCGCATGTCTCTGGCTTCTACCAAGCCGTCGGTGTAGAAAATCAAACAGTCTCCCGGTTCGATGACAATCTCGCGCTCTTGATATTCAGCCGCATCGAACATTCCCAGGGGAAAGCCTTCAACTGACAAAAGCTGAGCCTTTCCCTGTTTACACAAGATTGGCGGCGGCGCCCCAGAATTAGAAAACTTCAGGATGCGTGTTTTTGCATCGTAAGTCGCGTAACAAAGCGTCATAAAACGACCTTCAATGGTTCGTTGACGCAAAGAGAAATTGACCAACCGCAACATCTCCGCCGGAGGATACTTGCGGGTGGCTCGCGTTCTGAGAATTCCACTGGCCAAAGCGGCGTACAAAGCGGCCGGAGCGCCTTTGCCAGATACATCGCCAACGGCAATAGCTACTTGGTCGTTTTCGTACTTGTAAAAGTCGTAAAGATCGCCCCCCAATATTCTGGCCGGACGAAATTCGGCCCATAAAGCTATTCCCGGTATTTCCGGGAACTTATCGGTCATCAAGCTGTACTGAATTTCGCGGGCGAATTTCAACTCCTGGTCCAATCGCGCTTCGGCTGCAGCCACCCGCTCATAAAGCCTCGCGTTCTCAATGGCCACAGCCACATGACTGGCCAGAGTCATGAGTGCCTGTTCATGAAAAAGCGTGAAATAATTCAGGAAGGGACTTTGCAGATCGAAAACCCCAATGGCCTTATCTTTATAAATCAGGGGGACAACCATTTCTGATTTGGTCTCGGGGATCAAATTAATGTAGCGCGGGTCTTTGCTAACGTCGTTTATCCGCAGCGGCCGTTTCTTGGTGACGGCGTTCCCGACCAGACCTTTGCCCAAGGGGATTTTGGCCCTGTCGATGGCGTCACGGTTATACTTGACAGACATGCGGGCTTTCAAGGTTTGGTCCTCTTCATCCACTAACATAATGGAAAAAATATGGTAATGAAAAACGCGACGCAGCAGTTCCGCTACTTTTTTCAGCAGCTGCTCCAGGTCCAGGATGGAAGAGAGTTCCTTGCCAATGTCATGAAGGGTTTCCAGCATCTCACTTTTGGCGACGAGGTTCTCGTAGAGATTGGCATTGTCGATGGCCACGGCCAATTGAGAAGCCAGCAGACTTAGCACCTTTTGATGACGTGGCTGGAAGTAATCAGGCTGCGGGCTCTCAATATCCAGCACTCCCACAACTCGATTGCGAGAGATGAGAGGAATGGCTAATTCAGATCTAACCTCGTCCACCACATTGATGTAACGCGGATCCTTAGAGACATCCGCCACCAATACGGACTCTCTGCGCTCTGCGGCAGCGCCGACCAAACCTTCGCCAAATTTGACACGCTTCCCTCTAATGGAGTCCGGATATCCAATCATGAAGCGAAAAAAAAGGTCCTGGTCCTGGTCATCGACTAATAGAATCGCAAAGATTTGGTAGTCGATGAACTGTTTGGTCAGTTGTGCGATCCTCTCCAGCAGTTCATCAAGGGAAAGAATCGCATTGATCTCGCGACCAATCTCCACCATGACCGCAAGCAATTCTTCCTGCTGAAATTTTTCAATTAGGTTGGAATTTGGCGTTGGGCTCATTAGCTGGAGGGCTTGAAGGCCCGAAGCATCAGTCGTTGACCGCAGTGTTTTCCTCGATTCGTGCCCTGGCTCCTTCCCTGTCCCTGATCGAGCCGAAAGCACACGTTGGAACACAATTTCATAGAAGAAATCTGCCAGGCAGCCCGAGAGTCACCTACAGTGCGCAGGAGGAGTCTCCCGGGAGGGCAACCACGGTGGCTTGGAGAAACTGCTGCTCGACCTCTTCAATCTTGGAAATTCGCTTCTGTTGCTGCCCTCCGGCAAAAGGAGTATTAAGCCAAGTGGACACAATCAAAGTAGCGAGCTCAAAGCTGATTAGTTGTCCACCTAAAGTGAGCAGGTTGGCGTCATTCTGTTCCCGGCTACTTCGGGCTGTCAATCGATCATAACAATTGGCCGCGCGAATCCCTGGGACTTTATTGGCCACCATGCAGGAACCAGTCCCTACCGCGTCTATCACAATTCCCCGATGAGCTTTTCCTGCTTTCAACAGGCTGGTGACTTGAAGGGCGACATCAGTGTAGTCCACGACTTCACGGCTAGAACTGCCACAATCCAAGATCTGGTAGCCGTTGTCCTGCAAAAACGGTCTCAATTGCTCCTTTAAGATCCAGCCAGGGTTGTCGGCGCCCAGGGCGACTAGCCTACTGTAGGCTTTCAACCTAACAAGCTCTTCGGCACTAGCACACTCTACGATGATATTCTGCCGCTGATCGGCCATCTCCCTGGCCAGTGGTGTTAGGATCGTTCCCGCTTCGACATAACACGGGCTGCCTGGCAGTAAACCTCTGACATCTTGTTCGGTCAGGAATTTCTTATTCATTTATTTTGAGAATACAGATGTTGGGGAGATTCCGGTATTTCTCCTGGTAGTCGAGCCCGTAGCCAACGACAAAATCGCTGGGAATCTCAAATCCGACGTAAGCGACCTCAACGAACTTAATGCGTCTGGCTGGCTTACTCAACAGGGTTACGGTCCTCAACGACCTGGGGCAGCGGGCGTGTAGAGTGCGCAAAAGGTAATCCACGGTTAACCCAGTATCCAGAATATCTTCCACCAGCAGTACATCACGGCCCTGAATGCTGGAATCCAAATCTTTGATGATCTTGACCTCACCGGAGGTATGCAAACTATTCGAATAGCTGGAAACTGCCATGAAATCTACGGAAATGTCTAAGGGCAGGTAACGCATGAGGTCAGCTAAGAATACGCATGCCCCTTTCAGGATGCAAACCAAGTGAAGCTGTCTGCCTTCATAGTCTCGAGAGATCTGCTCTCCCAACTCCCTGGTTCGCTGGCGCAGTTGGCTTTCGTCGATGAGGACTTTGAGATGAGAAACGTTCATTCCGAGTGACATTATGAAATTGCGACTGAACTTGAACGGAGCATAATTTATCTCAATTCAAAAGAGTGAGGCAAGGACTAAACCAAATTAGTTTTGACCTGAAAGGAATTTTCTCGTAGCATCAGCCAGAATTCTTCCGATGATGTCGTGGCTAGTGGCGCCGAGCAAGCGGTCAAACTCTTCGGGGAAAAGCGCTGGCGCTAACTCCCCGCAGGAAGCCACAGCCTCTCCAAGCCTGCGGATAAAGCGAATGATCAATATCGAATCGCGGTGTCATGCATCAGTCACGAGGGACACTGGAAAGAAGGACGGCAGTTGTTGTAATACAAACCTTTGCTAGTCTACCTTTGTTAACGAAGGCATTAACGCCAACCGAATTTTTCTCGGTAATTTCAGGAGGTTTGTGTATGCAAATTAAAATCAACGACTCCGAAATTATGTTGATCCAGGGCGACATTACCGAGCTAGACACAGATGCGATTGTCAATGCCGCGAACAAAGATTTGATTCTAGGAGCCGGAGTAGCCGGTGCCATTCGTCGAAAAGGGGGGACCCAGATTCAAATCGAGTGCGATCTCATCGGTGGAACATTTGTGGGCGGGGCTGTCATAACCACCGGAGGCAAGCTTAAAGCCCGGCATGTCATTCATGCCGTCGGCCCCCGTATGGGGGAAGGAGACGAGGATAATAAACTGAAAAACGCCACGCTTAATAGCCTGAAGTTGGCCGATGAAAAAGGTCTCAAGAGCATTGCCTTCCCGGCCATCAGCACTGGAGTTTTTGGGTTTCCTCTCTACCGCTGCGCCGAAATCATGCTTGCCACGACTTGCGCCTATCTTCAAAAGACTAAGGGTTTGAAAAAAGTAGTGTTCTGTCTCTTTGACAAAGCGGCTTTCGCAGTATTTGAAAAAGAACTAAAAAAATCGGGTCCGCAAAAGCCGTGACCCAATCCTCAACTCCTGCGACCGGCTTAAGCAGGCGAAGCTGAATAGCTATTATGGAAAGCACCCTGAGCTCATCAGCCAATTCCGGCATCGAAGCCCAACCAGAACTCCCTCGGGCTTTAGGATTGTTGGATTCGGCACTTTTGGTTATAGGCTCGATTATTGGATCGGGGATTTTCCTGACCCCTAGCAATATTGCGCGGAGAGTTCACACCGTCGAGGGCTTGCTTTTGGTGTGGGTTGTGGGAGGCATTTTGAGTTTTTGCGGCGCTTTGTCTTACGCTGAACTGGGAGCAGCCTTTCCCAGGGCAGGCGGCATTTATGTTTTTTTGCGAGAAGCTTATGGGCCACTCCTGGCATTTCTTTATGGATGGAGTACTTTTTTCGTGATGCAAAGCGGATCCATTGCTACTCTAGCTTCGGCCTTTGCTATCTACCTCGGCTACCTGAG
>Ga0066710_100002597_pt1 | contig 14694 bp, 10 predicted proteins | sample GraSoiAngelo_159_FD_79666 | JGI IMG/M metagenome (GOLD analysis project Ga0066710, IMG submission 79666) | Grasslands soil microbial communities from the Angelo Coastal Reserve, California, USA - 14_1009_16_40cm | ecosystem: Environmental > Terrestrial > Soil > Grasslands | place: USA...
AATTTTTCCTCCGTCCTGAAATTACGTCTGACCCCGAATTGCCGCAGCGATCCGGCCGGTGGGCCTGACGCTAATTAAATATGTTTAGAAAAGTACTCGTCGCAAATCGTGGAGAGATCGCGCTAAGGATCATCCTTTCGTGTAAGGAGCTGGATATCAAGACGGTCGCGGTGTTCTCTGAAGCCGATCGGCATGCTCTGCATGTCCGATTTGCCGATGAAGCGATTTGCATCGGGCCTGCCAAGAGCACGGACAGTTACTTGAACATTCCCAGCGTGATCAGCGCGGCGGAGCTTTCCAACGCTGATGCGATCCATCCCGGCTACGGGTTTCTCTCCGAGAGCGCTTATTTCGCGGAAGTGTGTGAGGCGAGCCGCATCAAATTTATCGGACCGTCGTCAGAAGCCATTCGGATGATGGGCGACAAGGCGCGAGCCCGCAGCGAAATGAATCGGCTCGGGCTGCCTGTTTTGCCAGGCAGTGCAGACGCCATTCACACCGACCAAGAAGCCCTCGCTACAGCCGACGCTATTGGGTACCCGGTCATTATCAAGGCAGTAGCCGGAGGTGGCGGTCGCGGAATGCGGGTCGTACAGAATCGCGCCGAATTATTGAGCGCTTTGAAAACGGCCCAGGCCGAAGCGGCGAACGCGTTTGGCGTCCCGCATTGCTATCTCGAGAAATTCATCGAGCGCGCGCGTCACGTGGAGTTTCAGGTCATGCTGGACGAGTACGGCAACGCGATCCATCTTGGCGAACGGGAATGCTCGATTCAACGGCGGCATCAGAAGCTTATTGAGGAATCGCCGTCAATCATTATGACGCCATGGCTGCGTGAGGAAATGGGAACCCGTGTGGTGCAGGCCGTCAAGGAACTGGGGTACTCGAACGTCGGAACGCTTGAATTCCTGGTCGACGACCGAAGAAATTTCTATTTCATGGAAATGAACACACGCGTGCAGGTGGAGCATCCGGTGACGGAAATGGTTACGGGTATCGACATTATCCGAGATCAAATCCTTATTGCCGCCGGTGAGCGTTTGCCGCACAGGCAGAGCGATATTGAACTCCGCGGCCATGCGCTCGAATGCCGCATTAATGCTGAAGACCCCATCACTCATAAGCCATCACCAGGCAAAATCACTGCGTGGCATGCGCCCGGAGGCCCGGGAGTTCGCATCGATACCGCTGCGTATGCCGAATACGAGATTCCTTCTTACTACGATTCCCTAATCGCAAAGCTGATCGTGCACGGATCGACACGTGATGAGGCGATCCGGCGTATGGATCGCGCACCGGACATGTTCGTCCTGGAGGGAGTGAAGTCCACGATCCCGCTGCATCGGCAAATTCTTCGCCATCCCGACTTCCTTGCCGGCGATATCTACACGAAATTCCTCGAGCATTTCCAAGACCGCCGAGCGCGAGCCGTCGAGATTACATGATGCCGCTCCCGCGGCTGTATGCAATCGCGGACGCATCCTTTGGCGATCCCGTTCGAAATGCGGAAATGCTGTTCCATGGCGGAGCTCGTCTGGTCCAAGTGCGTAACAAGAAAGGCAGCGCACGGGAACTTCTGCAACAGGTCGAGCGTATTCTTTCATTCGCCCCGATTGACTCCCATGTCATCGTGGATGATCGAGTGGATGTGGCTCTCATCGCGGCTGCGGGCGGTGTGCATCTCGGGCAGACGGACCTGCCGGCGATTGACGCCCGGCGAATTCTGGGCTTGGCTCGAATTATCGGATTTTCGACACACAATTTCGAACAGGCGCTGCACGCAGACCGGCTTCCGGTGGATTACATCGCGGTAGGGCCGATCTTCCCGACAGCGACTAAGGAGAATCCGGATCCCGTGGTTGGTCTGCAAACCCTGGCGCGAATTTGTAAGACAGTTCGGAAACCGGTGGTCGCGATCGGAGGCATCACTATTGAAAATGCCGTCGAGGTCTTGCACGCTGGCGCCAGTTCAATAGCGGTGATTCGGGACGTGTTGGATTCTCCGGATGTGCACTCGCAAGTGCAACGCTGGATTCAGTTGTTGAACGTGGCCTAACCGCGACTCTTGGACAGGGCGAGCGCACCGCGGAGCGGTGCCAGGAAATTAGCCAGGGGTACGCGTTTTTTGCGTACCCCTGGAATACGTCGAGAGCTAGGAATCGGCACCCTGAAGGGGTGTCGAGGACTCCTCGCACCCTTTCCAGGGTGCGGGCCTGTTTTTTTGATTTCAGACAACCGGGCGTTGCGCTCGCTGCCGCTCGCTTAACCCCCGGCTAATTTCCTGACACGCCTCCGGCGTGCGCAAAATGATTTCACGAGCCTCACTCAAACAGAATGCCGAAATCCCTACATCTTTACCTGATTCCTACGCGAAGCGGTCGTTCCGTTTTATTCAGCCGGTCAGATGACCTTGCCGCGATTGAGGTCGAATCCACGGATCGTGTTCGCCAATTCATCGATTGGCTTTCTCACCGGCCAAACCGTGTTCTCGCGTGGGTCGGCCGGGGGATTCGTTCGCTTCACGATTACTACTCAAAGCTGGAAGATAAGATCGATCCCGTCGAGCGCGTTCTCAAGGCGATGGCGTCAACCAATCGATACACGGTTTACACGCATGACCGAGAGACATTCCGACTTGTCCTGAGCCGGCAACGCTGGAAACATGTGTTCTGGTTCTCGATGGACTTCGTCATCACTGGCGTTGTGATCATCTTCACTCCGATTCTGGCTCCCATTCCGGGTCCGAATTTGTTTTTGTACTATCCGTTTTTGAGGCTGTTGAGCCACTATCGCGCCATTCGAGGAGCCTTATCGGGCCTGAATTCCAGCGAGATTGAGTTTAAACACTTGCCTGAACTGAGCAGTCTCGAAGAAAATCTTCCAGGTTTGGCCAGATTTTTACAGAGGACGGAATAATCACATTGCTGAACTTTAAAGGCATCATCCCGCCGATGGTGACGCCGTTCGATCAGAATGGCGCCATTTTGTACGATTGCTTTGAAGAAAACATTGAGAAGTATCTTGAAGCCGGCATCGAAGGCTATTTGGTTCTCGGCTCGAATGGCGAGTCGGTTTATCTCGAACATTCCGAGAAATTGAAGCTCATCGAAGCCACGCGCAAGCGAGTGCCCTCCTCGATGACCCTGCTTGCCGGCACCGGTGTGGAATCGACACAAGCCACGATCGACCTGACTAGACAAGCAGCCGATCGCGGCGCTGACGCGGTTCTCGTGAAGAATCCGTTCTATTTCAAAAGCCAGATGACATTCGACGTGTACATGGCGCACTACACTGCAGTTGCCGATGCGGCGCCGATTCCCATCATTATCTATAACGTTCCCGTTTTCACGGGTGTGCCTTTGCAATCCCGGCTAGTCATCGAACTGGCGAAACATCCGAACATCCTAGGCCTGAAAGATAGCTCCGGCGATGTGAAATTGATTTCCGAGGTGGTCTGGAACACAGATCCAGTCCGTTTCGGCGTGCTTGCCGGAGCCGCGCCAACCCTCTTGCCCGCCATGTTTGCCGGCGCGCGCGGCGGGATCATCGCTCTTGCTTGCGCAGCGCCGAAAGCAGCCCTGGCGCTGTATCGCGCGTTCGCAGCGGGGGATTACAAAAGGGCCGGAGAGATCCAAAGAATCATTGCGCCCGCCGCCGGTGCAGTAACCGAGAGATATGGGATCGCCGGGCTGAAAGGAGCAATGGAGCTCGACGGATTTCAGCCTGGCTTGCCACGGCGGCCTCTGCTTCCCCTGAGCGCTGCGCAACGCGAAGACCTGGTCCAGGTCCTTCGAAGGATGAATAGCGAGTTAGCCGAGCTTTCATGATGCGCATTCCTTTTGGAAGTTTGCCATCAATGTCGGCCCTGTTCCTTGATTACGTTACCGATTGGACACGCGTTCGCAAGTTCTATGCGCAATCGTACTCTCTTGAATCCGTCGCTGCTTTTGCGCGACAACGGCCGGCGCTTGGAACAGCGCACCGGGAACGACTCTGCGCGTCGCTTACTGGCGATGCTGCTTCTATCAGAAAGCTTGCGGCAGGCGCTGTTGCCGTAATTACGGGTCAACAACCAGGACTATTCACGGGCCCCAATTACACCATTCTAAAAGCCGTGACAGTCATCAAGCTTGCCAAAGCTCTAAATGATATGGGAGTCGCGGCAGTGCCAGTGTTCTGGGTTGCTGCAGAAGACCACGATTACCAGGAAATCGAATCGGCAACAGTGCTCGATAAGGATTCCGGAGTGATCCATGCTCGCGTCGACCTGTCGAATCCCGACTCCTCGCCAGTGGGGTGGCTTACGTTAGGTAGTGATGTCTCCGACGCCATTTCCAAGTGTTTATCGAGCTTGCCGGATTCGGAGTTTCAGCCGCAACTGCGGCAGGTTCTGGAATCCTCGTATAAGCCGGGCATCTCGCCAGTCGATGCATTCTTATCAATACTGGAGAAGATCTTCGAAGGTACGCCGCTCGTTTTCGCGAATCCTCTTCAACCTGAGCTTCGCAAGCTGGCTCAGCCCACCTTAATTCAAGCTGTTCATCAGAACGCGGAAATTCGATCGGCTGTTGTTGCCCGGAGCCGAGCGCTGTCGGAGAGCGGATATCATGAGCAGGTTAAGGTCGATAACAACTTCACGGGTCTTTTTGCATACCGCGGAAAATCTCGACAACCGCTCCGGCCCGAAGAACTCCACGACGACATGCTCCTCAGCGCGAATGTCCTGCTCCGTCCCGCAATGCAAGATGCCATATTTCCGACTGTGGCTTACGTCGGCGGTCCTGCTGAAATTGCTTACTTCGCGCAAGCTGCTGCAGTGTACCAAGTGTTTGGGCGGCCGATGCCGCCGGTTTTTCCGCGCATCAGCGCCACGATTCTAGAACCGAGAATCGATCGCGTGCTGAAAAAGTACGATCTGCAATTTCAAGACATGTTCCGCGGCCGTGATTTTATCCGCCGAAAAGCGGTTGCAAGCGTCCAAGGCGTAGAAATGTTCGATCTCGTCCGCGATCGATTGAGTCGTGAGTTGGAATCGCTCCGGCCGGCCTTGAACGCTGTGGATCCGACTCTCGCCGGAGCACTCGATAATTCCAGGCAGAAAGTGCTTCATCAGGTGGAAACATTGCGAACGAAATTTGTAAATGCCGAAGCGCGGCGCAGCGAGACGCTCGAGCGACACCTGGACATGATTATGAATTCGCTTTTCCCGGAGAAAAAACTTCAGGAACGGGTCATCAACATGACGTCTTTCCTGGTCCGCTATGGGTTCGGTCTGATTCAGCAACTCGAACGGGACCTTGGGTTGGATTCCAGGGAACATCAGGTCATCCAGATATGAAGATCGGGATCACCTGCTACCCGACTTATGGTGGTAGCGGTGTGGTTGCAACTGAATTGGGGAAGGAACTTGCGTCGCGCGGTCACGACGTTCATTTCATTAGTTACGCGCTTCCCATTCGACTGACCATGACCGACCACATCTATTTCCATGAAGTCGAAGTCCTTTCGTATCCGCTCTTCGAGTATCCGCCATACGATCTCGTTCTCGCCACCAAGATGGCAGAAGTGATGACTCGGTTCGAACTGGATATTCTTCACGTTCACTACGCGATTCCACATTCGATCAGCGCTTATCTTGCGAAGATGATGTTGAGAGACCGAGTGGTGCCATTCGTCACCACGTTGCACGGAACAGACGTCATACTCGTGGGCAACGATCGCTCGTATTTGCCCATCACGCGGTTCGGGATTGAAAACAGCGATGCAGTGACCGCGGTATCCGATTACCTCAAACAGCGTACGATCCAGGACTTTCAGATCGAACGGGAGATTCTGGTTGTCCCGAACTTTGTCGATTGCAAGGTTTACGGACGCGCATCCGATCGTACGTTGAGAAGGAAATTTGCGGGTGATGACGAACCGGTCTTGATCCATATCTCCAATTTTCGACCCATCAAGAGGGTTCAAGATGTCATAGGAGTTTTTACACGTGTCAGGACGCACGGAAAAGCACGTCTTCTGATGGTCGGTGATGGTCCGGAACGTCCGAAGGCCGAGTGGCTTGCTCGTACACAGGGCGTGGCCGATGACGTCATCTTTATCGGCAAACATAATGATATGAGCCAATTTCTGGCGATGTCGGACGTACTTCTGTTGCCCAGTGAACTGGAGTCCTTCGGTCTGGTGGCGCTGGAAGCAATGGCTTGTGAAGTCCCGGTGATTGCCACTCATGTAGGTGGTATTCCGGAGGTCGTCAGACATGGGATTGACGGTTTTTTGTACGAGGTCGGTGATATCGACTCTATGGCCGAGGGCTGCCTTGCGATCTTAAAAACCCCAAACCTTCGCGAAACGCTCGGTAAAGCCGCTCGAGAAAGAGCCAACCGCGAGTTCTGCTCAAGCAAAATTGTGCTGCAGTATGAAGATCTATACCACCGTACGATCGAAGCAACTCAGCGCCCCCGCTAAAGCACTCCACCCCAACTGCCGATAACGGTTTAGAAGAATAGTAGTTCCACCGAAATGGAGGGAAGTACCGTCAAAACTTCCACAGGCTGGATTTGATTGGCAGACGACTTGCAGGACTTGAGAGTGGAAGCTGATTCATGGCTGTCCTGACAAGGCTGGGAAAGACCGGAAAGAGGTATAAGGCGATGGTCAAACCGTTCGTTTCCGAAGAAGTACTCCTCGATCCCGAGATGCGAAGCGCCGACGTACTCGACTTCGAACGCCGGCTTTTGGGAAAAATCGTAGGACAGGAGCGCGCAGTTCAACGCATAGTCAACATGTACCAGATCTACCTGGCCGGTATGAACATGCCGAGTCGTCCGATTGCCAACTTGCTCTTTCTCGGCCCAACCGGCTCAGGCAAAACCAGGGTTGTGGAAGCCTCTGCCGAGATTTTGTTCGGCAGCCCTCGAGCTTTGATCAAAATCGATTGTGCGGAATTCCAGCACAGCCACGAGATTGCAAAACTCATCGGATCGCCTCCGGGATACCTAGGACACCGTGAGACTCCGCCTTTGCTGACTCAGGAGGCGATCGATCAGTATCAAACCGAAAGAAATCATTTCAGTTTTTTGCTGTTCGATGAAATTGAAAAAGCCAACGATGCCCTATGGCAATTGTTGCTAGGCATCCTGGATAAAGCCACACTCACGCTGGGCGACAACCGTAAGGTCGATCTGTCGCGCTGCGTGATTTTTATGACATCGAATCTCGGTGCTGCCGAGATGAGTGAGATGCTGACTGGTGGAATCGGCTTCACTTCGGGTGTGAAGACCGATGAATCGAATCTGGCCCAGATTGACCAAAAGATGTATCACACAGCGCTGGATGTAGCGAAACGGAAGTTCTCCCCGGAGTTCATGAATCGCATCGACAAAGTCGTGGTATTCCGGACGTTGAGTCAGCAGCATCTGCGGCAGATTTTGGACATCGAACTTAACGATGTTCAAAATCGCATCATGGCGTCGCAGACAGACAGGCAGTTTATTTTTAGGTGCACGTCCGAAGCAAAGGAGTTCCTGCTGCTCGAAGGCACTGACCTGAAATACGGCGCGCGTCATCTCAAACGCGCGATCGAACGGCACCTGGTGTATCCAATTTCGAACTTGATTGCGACTGGCCAGATCGGTCTGGGCGACGTCATCAAGATCGATCTTGCCCTATCAGGAGACAAGCTGATTTTTTCCAAGGAACGGGTGTTACCGAACTTCGCGGTCGCGGATTCCGCCAATGTGGCGGAATTCCCGGCCCGCAGAGTATCAGGGGCAGGGGCGAGGTTGCAATTGCTCGAGACAGAAGCGGCCAGCTGCGACCGTCGCATGTAGTCGCGGCGTTCCTTAATACGTAATCTTCAAACCGAACTGAATTTGCCGGTTCTGAAGCAGGGTGCTTGTAATTGTCCCGAATGATTTCGTGTCCACGAATCGATTCGGCTGATTCAGTGACGGGTGATTAAACGCATTGTAGAATTCAGCTCTGAATTCGACATTGAACGCTTCCGTTCGGAAATTCTTCCCTAACAGCAAATCCCAATTGTTCGTGCCGGGTCCGTTGAAATAATTCCTCGGCGCATTGCCGAATGTGCCTCTGACGGGCATGGAGAACGCAGCCGGATCCAAATACACGGTTTTGTCCGGCCGATCCTCAATAACAGGCTTCACGGTCGTCACGATGAGCCGGCCATCGAACACGTGGGCTATATCGGGCCGGTCGCGCGTTGAACCCGTGTTGCTGTTTTGATTGGATGGGCTAACCTGCACGAAGATCGGCTGCCCCGATTGAAACGTTCCGATGCCCGATAATGCCCAGCCGCCGAGTATCGCATTTAGAGTGGTCCCCCAATTTTTCCCAAAAGCTTTGCCTCGGCCGAACGGGAGTTCGTAGAGATAGCTGAGGGCGAGGCGATGTCTGGCATCAAAGTCCGAATTGCCACGGTCAGCGCGCAGATTTCGTGCATCTTGCGTGACATTGCCTCCCGTCGAGTCATCGATTGCGTGTCCGAATGTATAAGAACCCAGGAACGAGAAGCCCCCGGAAAACCGGCGTTCTACCCGGCCCAGTAACCCGTGGTAAATCGAATTGCCCGAACTTTCGAGCAGAGGCACGAGTCCGAAAGCGGGAAACGGCCTGCGTGGTTGTAGAGGAGGCTGGATGATACCTGGAACCGGATAGGCCTGGTTGATGTCCACGGTCTTTACGAGTCTTGTCCCCTTATTGCCAACATAACTGATCTCCAAAAGCAGACTTGCCGGAACTTGGTGCTGATACCCCAGATTCCAGTGCTGAATGTAAGCGTCGCGGAAATCAGGATCGATTGACGGCACATCGAAGATTTGTGGAGCGGCTAAGCGAGTTGACCTGAACGGATCCGAAAGTGTCAGATCGCCGGGAAAGGTCCCGCTATCGAAGGTCTCCGGTCGTTGAAATGGTGGGCCGTTGCGCACAAAGAAGAGATCATTTCCGATCACAGCGAGATCATAGAAAATCCCATACCCCCCACGAACAACGGATTTGCCGTTCCCATCAGGACGGAACGCAAAACCGACGCGCGGCCCAAAATCGTTTTTATCTGGATTGTAGAGTGCGCGTGAGGCCCCACTCTGGCCTGCAATCTCGTACTGCAATGTGTGCACATTCAGTTGAGCCATCCGGTTCTGTTTTTCGACATCGGGTGTGTTGTATTCATACCGCAATCCGACATTCAGCGTCAGCCGGCTCGAGACAGTGTAGTCGTCCTGAACAAACCAGTTGTACGAATTGAGAATGTGATATCGAAAGCTGTTGGTTGGATCACGGGTTGTCTGGCTGGGCAGACCGAGCAGGAAATCCGCAAAGGCATTACCGGTCCACGAACCGCTGAAACGAATCGTTTCCCGCACATTGGATCCTGCAAAGAACAGTATCCGGCGGACATCAACTCCCATCCGTATACTGTGCGACCGTGCTGTGTAGCTCAAGCTGGCAGCAAGTTGTGCAGTGGTGCCAGCCCGCTTCTGATAACCGCGATCGCCGATCGTACTCAAACCCGCAATTGAGATGATCGGGTGACCAAAATCTTTGGGATCCTGTGATGCGGGAATTCCCAATTCTCCGGAGATATCATTCCTGCCGGAAGCAAACGGGACTCGCGACTGGACCTGGCGGTTGAAGCCGCCATGCAATTCAACGATCATGTTTCTGGAGAAGATGTGAGTTGCGCTCAACGATAAAGACTGCGCATGCGTAATGTCGTTGTGGCCATAGCCGGGTATACAAGCCGTCTGGCTGTTGCCGGTACTCAGATAAGAGCCGACGACGGAAAATCGTTCGAATGCCGCTTGATCAGCACATGGAGTGACCAGTACGTCCTTTGTGAATCCGTACCGCGCGAATACCCCAGTCGTGTTGCTGATGCGGTGATCGAGGCGGCCGTTATATTGATTCACATCGTTGGGAAAAGGATTCACCCCCAAATAATTGTTCGGCGCCGCCAGCCCGGGCGTCGGCCGCGGAAAGGATCCTCGATCCAGAATTTTCCTTGCGATTGGATGGATTCGGTTTGCTGGAATCACATTGCCTGGAAATGTAGGGCCAACGCGGTTCTCGGGATCGCGTAGCGGCGCAGACATCGCGGACAGATCGCCTACGCGAAACGATTCGGTGGGGACCTGCTGTTGGCTCGTAAAGAGTTGCCTACGCCGGACGGCTTCGTAAGCACCAAAGAAGAAGGTCCGCCCGTGTTTGATCGGCCCGCCTGCGGTAGCACCGAACTGATTGCGCCGGAATGGCCGCTTTGGGCCGGAGTCTTCCTTGTTGAAAAAGTCTCTCGCGTCCAGCTTATCGTTTCTCAGAAATTCCCAAAGCGATAAATGGAATTCATTGGTTCCGGACTTAGTGCTCACGATGACCTGTGCGCCTCCACCACGCCCAAATTCGGCGGAATACGAGTTTGCGAGCACTTTGAATTCTTGTATCGAGTCCAGAATAGGTCGTAGCGTGAAGTTGTTAATCGCCGGATCGTTATTGTCCACCCCGTCGAGAATGTTGCTATTCGCCGTTTCCCGTGCGCCCGCCGCATTGAAACCACCCCGAAAACTCAGAACCGAGCCCGGAGCTGGAGATGTGGCCCCAGGAACCAATTGCGCCAGAGATTCGAATTGCCTGCTATTGAGCGGGAGTTCTACGACCTTGTGATTGTCGATGACGATACCTACTGAGGAACTCTCCGATTGTACGAGTGGCGTGCTTGCTGTCACTGTGAGCCTTTCGGATACCTCACCGATCTGCAGCATGAAATCGATACGAAGGCGATCGTCAACGCTCAACGGAATATTTTCAGCAACCTGCGTTCGGAATCCGGGCAACCTCGCTTCAATGCGATACGTTCCCGCAGGTAACAGCGGGAAAATGTAATCGCCGTGATCGTCGCTTGTGAACGTCCGCTCGAGACCAGTTTCGATGTTCGTGATCGTCATGAGGACACCAGGCAGCACTGCGCCGGCGGGATCAGTGATGGTTCCGGTTACCGTTGCGGATTGCGAGTAGACCGGCGATGCGGTTGCTGCAATCACCACTGCCGCAAGAACAACGAGAAAGAATTGAAACCTATCGTGCATTTGAACCTCATACTAGCCCGATACTAGCCCGCATTTCTCATGAATTACGACCGGCACCGGCAGTCAGTATGTCGATTCGCATTTACGGCAAAACGGCATCGCAGACGGCCCATGCCTACCCGCGAACATGATAAGGCGGGTTACATTAGCTTTTAGCACCCTTGCCATCGAATGGTAATGTTATGTTCATGCGCAAAGTTGCTCTGCTCGTTTTCATAACCGCGTTCGGGGCTACGTGGGCGTGTAAATCCGCCCCGCCGGCCGCGCCCGCTGCTTCAGGTATCGACCTGGCGGGAATGGATAAGTCCGTTGCTCCAGGTGACGACTTCAATGCTTACGCGAATGGCGGATGGCTGAAGACGACGCCAATACCTGCGGACAAGGCCAGCTATGGCATCTTTGCCATTCTTGCGGATGAAACTCGTAAGCGGACGGTTTCTCTGATTCAAGATGCCGCAAACAGAGGAGGCAACGCCAGCGAGGAGGCGAGGAAGACCGGCGACTTCTATGCCAGCTTCATGGACGAAGCTGCCATCGAATCGAAAGGCATCACTCCACTTAACCCACAGCTCGAGAAGGTCGCTGCCATCAAGGATCGCCGTGATCTCGCGCGTGCGATCGGTGAGAGCCTTCGCGCCGATGTTGATCCCCTGAACGCGACGAATTTCGAAACCGAGAATCTGTTCGGCGTGTGGTTAACACAAGGCCTAATGGATCCTAACCACAGTTTTCCCTATCTATTGCAAGGCGGACTCGGAATGCCGGACCGTGACTACTACCTCTCCAAGACACCGCATATGGCAGAGCTCCGGACAAAGTACCAGGAGCACATCCTCGCCATGCTGAAGCTCGCGGGCTTTCCGGACCCGGCGGTGAGTGCTTCGCGAATTTTCGCATTGGAAACGAAAATTGCGGGAATGCACGCTACGCGAGTGGAGTCGGAAGACGTGCACTCAGCGACGTTATGGAAGCAAGAGGAACTTTCGACCAAGGCGCCTGGTCTGGACTGGATAGTTCTTCTTGATGCAGCGGGACTGAAGGACGCACCCGAGTTTCTTATTTGGCATCCGAAGGCGGTCACCGGCCTTTCAGCGCTGGCGGCGAAAGAGTCGCTTGATGCGTGGAAAGACTGGCTCACCTTCCATAAGATCGAGCAGGCCGCCAGTTTTCTGCCAAAAGCATTCGTTGATGAGCGTTTCACTTTTTATGGAAAGACGCTCAGCGGAACGCCCGAGTTGCGGCCGCGGTGGCAACGAGGTGTGGACTACACGAGTGCGGCGCTTGGTGAAGTGGTCGGAAAGCTTTACGTCGAGCGCTATTTCCCGCCCGAAACTAAAGCGAAGGTCCAGGCGATGGTCAACGATATCGTGAAGGCGTTTGGCGGAAGAATCGATGCACTCACGTGGATGTCGCCCGACACGAAAGCCAAAGCGAAGGAAAAAGTCAGCACGATAAAAGTCGGCGTCGGGTATCCGGATCGATGGCAGGATTACTCATCGCTCGAGATCATCAAAGGCGATGCGCTCGGCAACGCGCAACGAGCTGAACTGTTCGAGTATCGGCGGCAACTCGCCAAGCTTCACCAGCCGATCGATCGCGGAGAATGGTGGATGACGCCGCAAACCGTGAATGCAGTCAACCTGCCGCTTCAGAATGCGCTGAACTTTCCCGCTGCGATTCTTCAGCCGCCCTATTTTGATCCCGCCGCCGACGCGGCGCACAACTACGGATCCATGGGAGCCATTATCGGGCACGAAATCAGCCACAGCTTCGATGATCAGGGTAGCCAGTTCGATGCACAAGGCCGGCTCGCCGACTGGTGGACCAAAGCGGACCTCGAGCACTTCAAAGCCGCGGCCGAAGCGCTGGCGGCGCAGTTCGATAAATACCGGCCGTTTCCGGATCTTGCTGTGAACGGCCACCAGACGCTCAGTGAGAACATCGCTGATGTGGCGGGACTATTGAGCGCCCACGATGCATATCGACTCTCGTTGCAGGGGAAGCCCGATCGCGTCATGGACGGGTTCACCGGCGATCAGCGCTTCTTCATTAGCTATGCCCAAAGCTGGCGCTCGAAAACCCGTGAGGCCGAGCTCCGGCGGCGCATAGCCACCGATGGTCACGCACCCGACGAATACCGCGCCGACACTGTGCGCAACCTCGACGGCTGGTATGACGCGTTTTCCGTTAGGCCCGGCCAAAAATTATACCTTGCGCCATCCGACCGTGTGCGCGTGTGGTAAGGCATGCAGCAGCATCTATCCCTTTTCTTCCAGCAGCCGGCGAAGATAGCGCGCGTAGGTACTCTTGCCTAGCGCCTCTACTAAGCGGACCAACTGGTCCGGGCCGATATAGCCCATGCGGTAAGCGACCTCTTCGGGGCAGGCGATCTTTAAGCCCTGACGATCCTCGATGGCCTGGACGAAGTTGGACGCGGCGAGTAGCGCTTCGTGCGCGCCGACATCCAGCCAAGCAATGCCGCGCCCAAAGGTTTCCACGCGAAGTTGTCCTCGCTCGAGATACTTCATGTTCAGATCCGTGATTTCCAATTCACCGCGAGCAGAAGGTTTCAGTGAAGCAGCCAGGTCGACGACTTGTGAGTCATAAAAATAGAGGCCGGTCACAGCATAAGACGACTTGGGATGGATTGGTTTTTCCTCAATGCCTAAAGCTCGGCCCTGACTGTCGAATTCCACAACACCATAACGTTGAGGATCGTTCACGCGGTAGGCAAACACAGTCGCGCCATCTCTCTCCACTGCTGTCCGCTGCAACAATTCGGAAAGACCCTGTCCGTAGAAAATGTTGTCACCGAGCGCAAGGGCCGCGCCTTCGCCGTTAATGAAGCGGCGCCCAATTAAGAATGCCTGCGCAAGACCGTCGGGACTGGGTTGGACTTCATATGAGATATTCAGTCCCCAACCGCTGCCATTCCCGAGCAGTTGCTGAAAGCTGGACTGATCCCTTGGAGTCGTGATGACGAGGATATCGCGAATTCCCGACAACATTAGCGTTGTGAGCGGATAGTAGATCATTGGTTTGTCATAGATTGGGATGAGTTGCTTGCTGACTGCCAATGTCGATGGGTACAACCTTGTTCCGCTCCCTCCCGCTAAAATGATTCCTTTCATGGGTCTGTCCGCGGATTTTGCGTCAGCGGAAATAGGGCCCAGGCGCGATCTCGTTCCGAAATAGTCGGATTCTGGACGGGCCAACTGATGTTGAAGGTTGGATCGTTCCAGAGTATCCCCCGTTCGTAGTTCGGAGCATACTCACTCGTCGTTTTATAGACCACGTCGGCCTCGGAGCTAAGTACGCAAAAACCATGAGCGCATCCAGGAGGAATATAGAGCGACAATCGATTTTCCGCCGACAACTTGTATCCCACCCATTTCCCGTATGTCGCAGATTCCGGACGAATGTCGACGGCGACATCAAAAATTTCCCCTGAAGTCACACGCACGAGTTTGCCTTGGGCCTTGGGGTGAACTTGATAGTGCAGACCTCTTAACGTCCCTGCTTTTGATCGAGAATGATTTTCTTGTATGAAACGGTCCGTCAGGCCGGCAGCCGCAAACGCCGATTCTTTGTA
>Ga0066710_100002598_pt1 | contig 14693 bp, 13 predicted proteins | sample GraSoiAngelo_159_FD_79666 | JGI IMG/M metagenome (GOLD analysis project Ga0066710, IMG submission 79666) | Grasslands soil microbial communities from the Angelo Coastal Reserve, California, USA - 14_1009_16_40cm | ecosystem: Environmental > Terrestrial > Soil > Grasslands | place: USA...
GTGCGGGTGGGGATGACCGAGCGTGAGATCGCCGGCCGGCTCGAGGGCGCCTTGCGGCGGCTCGGCAGTGAAGGACACCCGTTTCCGACCATCGTGGCGTCGGGACCGCGCACCGCGCTGCCGCACGCGCGCACGAGCCCGCGCGCCGTAGAGACTGGGGACTGGTTGCTGCTCGATTTCGGCGCTCAGGTGGACGGGTACTGCGCCGACATCACCCGCACCGTGGTCGTGGGGGCCAAGGCGACGGAGGCCCAGCAGGCCCTGTACGAGCTGGTGCGCGTGGCGCAGCGGCGCGCCCGTGAGGGGGTACGGGCGGGGATGCCGGGTCGCGAGGCCGACGCGCTGGCGCGAGAGCTCATTGAAGCCCGCGGCTTCGGCGACGCGTTCGGCCACTCGCTGGGTCACGGGCTGGGGCTCGAGGTGCACGAGTCGCCTCGGCTCGCCAAGACCAACACCGAGCCGCTGCCGGCGGACGCCGTCGTGACCATTGAGCCGGGGATCTATCTGGCGGGGCAGGGCGGCGTGCGGATCGAGGATGACGTGCATCTGGCTGAAGGCGGTCCCCTGCTGCTGTCCGACGGCGCGACCGAACTCCTTGAGTTGACGTGACCTGACGAGCACCGGGGGGGTTGCGGTGATTGACGCCGCGGGCGCCTCGGTACTCTATTTGGGCTCTTATGAACCTCGACATCATCGCCCAGCTGGTGCAGATCATGAAGGAGGCCCCCGAGCTGGGCGCGATCGAGGTGCGGCGGGGGCTGTTCGGGTTCTGGTCGTCGGTGCGCGTCTCGAAGGCGGGCCATGCCGCCAATACGGGAGGCCCGCATCTGGTCGTGACGGCTTCCGCGCCATCTCCCGCATCCCTGCTCCCCACGGCGGCGGGGACGGAGGCGGGAGCCGGGAAACGGGAGGTCGCGCCGGCCGCGCCCCAACTCCTCGAGATCAAGTCTCCCATGGTCGGGACGTTCTACAAGTCGCCTGAGCCGGGGGCGGAGCCGTACGTGAAGGTCGGCAGCCGGGTCGCCGTGGGTCAGGTGGTCTGCATCATCGAGGCGATGAAGATCATGAACGAAATCGAGTCCGAGGTGCAGGGCGTGATCCGGGAGGTCCTCGTGGAGAACGCCCAGCCCGTGGAATTCGGACAGGTCCTTTGCCGGGTCGATCCCTATGCCTGACGCTCCCCATGCCGGTTCGCCCGCCTTCAACTTCAAATCGGCCATCACCCAGATGGTCCAGCGCAACGGGTCGGATCTCCTGCTGAAGGTGGGCCGGCCGGCCACGATCCGCGTGAACGGTGAGCTCGTGGGACTCGATACAGCGCCGCTCAAGCCCGAGGAGCTCAAGTCGCTGGCCGAGCAGATCATGACGCCGCGTCAGGTCAAGGAGTTCGCCGAGCACAAGGAAGCCGACTTCGCGATCGGCGTGCCGGGCGTCGGGCGGTTCCGGACCAACGTCTATCAGCAGCGCGGCACCGTCGCGTTCGCCTTCCGGGCGATCCCCTACGAAGTGAAGACGATCAAGGACCTGTCGCTCCCCCCGGTGCTGGAGGAGATCGCGCTCAAGCCGCGGGGGCTGGCGCTGGTGACGGGCGTGACGGGTTCGGGCAAATCGACCGCCCTCGCCGCGATGGTCAACCACATCAATCTGAACCGGCGGGTCAACGTCATCACGATCGAGGACCCGATCGAATTCCTGCACCGCGACAATCTCGCCAACATCTCGCAGCGCGAGGTGGGCAACGACACCCTGTCGTTCAACTCCGCGCTGCGACACGTCCTGCGCCAGGACCCCGACGTCATCTTGATCGGCGAGATCCGCGACCTGGAGACGCTGGACACGGCGCTCAAGGCGGCCGACACCGGCCACCTCGTGTTCTCGACGCTGCACACGACCGATGCCACGCAGAGCATCACCCGGGTGATCTCGTTCTTCCCACCGCACCAGCACGAGGAGGTCCGCCACCTCCTCTCCACCGCCCTGCAGGCGGTGATCTCGCTGCGCCTGGTGCCGCGCAAGGACGGCAAGGGGCGCGTCCCCGCCGCGGAGGTGCTCATCAACACCGCGGCGGTGCAGGACAACATCCGCGACCTGGCCAAGGCGCTGAACATCCCCGACCTGATCGCCGAAGGCTCGGTGCAGTACGGGATGCAGAGCTTCGACCAGTCGCTCTTCTACTGGTACAAGCACGGCGTCATCAGCTACGAGAGCGCGGTCTTCTTCGCCACGAACCCGAGCGAATTCGCGCTGAAGGTGTCGGGGGTCGACTCCTCGGCCGACCGGCTGGGCGGCACCCCCGGCGCGCGCGCGGCCGGCGCGATCGACCTGACGCCCTGATGTTCAAGAAAGTCCTCATCGCCAACCGCGGGGAGATTGCCCTGCGGGTCATTCGCGCATGCAAGGAGCTCGGGCTGGAGACGGTCGCCGTCTATTCCGAGGCGGACCGCGAGTGCCTGCACGTGCGCTTTGCCGAGGACGACGTCTGTATCGGGCGCGCCCCCAGCCGCGACAGCTACCTCAACATCCCGCGCATCATCGCCGCCGCCGAGATTACGGGGGCCGACGCCATCCACCCCGGGTACGGCTTCCTCGCCGAAAACGCCGAGTTCGCCGAGATCGTGCAGGCGTCGAACATCACCTTCATCGGCCCCACCCCCGGCCAGATCCGCCAGATGGGTGACAAGGCGACGGCCCGCAACGTCGTCCAGAGGTTGAAAATCCCCACGGTGCCGGGCTCGCCCGGACCGGTGGAGAGTCTCGAGGAGGCGCTGGCGATCGCGGACAAGCTCGTCTTCCCGGTGATCATCAAGGCGGCGGGCGGCGGCGGCGGCAAGGGTATGCGCGTCGCGACGGACGCGGAGCAGTTCACCCAGGCCTACAACCTGGCCCGCCAGGAGGCGTTGGCGGCCTTCGGCTCCGACCAGGTCTACCTCGAGAAATACCTCGCGCGCCCCCGGCACGTCGAGATCCAGGTCATGGGGGACACGCACGGGAAGGTGATGCACCTGTGCGAGCGGGATTGCTCGGTGCAGCGGCGCCATCAAAAGCTGATCGAGGAGGCGCCGAGCCCCGCGGTGGACCAGACCCTGCGCGAGGACATGGGCGAGGCCGCGGTGAAGGCCGCCGAGGCCATCAGCTACGTCGGCGCGGGTACGGTGGAGTTCCTGCTCGACGAGGACGGCGCCTTCTACTTCATGGAGATGAACACCCGCATCCAGGTCGAGCACCCCGTCACCGAGATGTGCACCAACTTCGACCTGGTGAAGGAGCAGATCCGGGTCGCCGGGGGAGAGCCGCTCTCCTTGATCATGAACGGCAACCGGCTCCGCGGCCACGCCATCGAGTGCCGCGTCAACGCCGAGGACCCGGCGCGCAACTTCCAGCCGGCGCCGGGACTGATCACTGCCTACCATCCGCCGGGCGGCCCTGGCGTGCGCGTCGATACCCACATCTATGCCGGCTACACCGTCCCGCCGTACTACGACTCGCTGCTGGCAAAGGTGATCGTGCACGGCAACACCCGGGAGGAGGCGCTGGCCCGCATGCGGCAGGCGCTCGACTCGTTTATCATTGAAGGCGTGACCACGACCATTCCGTTCCTCAGCCGGGTCATGCGCCACCCCGACTTCGTGGCGGGCAAGGTCGACACGAAGTTCCTCGAGCGCGAGCCGCAGCTCCTCAAAGAGCAGACATGAAGATCGCTGTCCTGTTCACCCCGCTCGGCCTGAGCGCCCCGGAGCTCGCCGGCCGGGGGGTCGTCGTCATCGACGTGTTGCGGGCCGCCACGACGGTCATCACCGCCCTGGCCAACGGGGCCAAAGCCATCGTCCCCGCCGCCACCTCCGAGGAAGCCGTGCGGCTCACCGCCAACCTCGAGAAGGACGGTCTCCTCCTGGCGGGCGAGCGCAAGTGCTTGAAAATCGAAGGCTTCGCCCTCGGTAACTCGCCCCGCGAGATGACCCCGGAGGTCGTGAGCGGGAAGACCATCTTCCTCGCCACCACCAACGGGACGCCCGCCCTCGTCGCGGCGCAAGGCGGCGATCCGGTGATGGTCGGCGGCGCGGTGAACTTCAAGGCACTGGTGGAGCGGGCCCGTGCCGTGTTCGCCGAGCGCGGCGACCTGGTGATCGTGTGCGCCGGGCGTGAGCGCGAGTTCGCCCTCGAGGACGCCTACACCGCCGGCCGGCTGGTCCGGGCGCTGAAGCGCGGATCCCGGAAGCTGCGACTCAACGACGCGGCCACGGCCGCGGTGGACCTGACCACCCACTACGACGACTGGGCCGACGCCCTGAGCCACTGCGAGGCGGCCCGGCAGCTCGCCGAGGTCGACCTCGGCGCGGACGTCGCCTTCAGCGCCAAACCGGACCGCTTCACCGTCGTGCCCACCTACGCAGATCGCCGCATTACATGAACCGGAAGGCCCGCCAAGAACTGATCGGCATCGGCGCCCTGGTCGTCGGGCTGTTCCTCGGCCTCACCCTGCTGCGACTCCCGATCACAGGCAGCTGGGGGCAAGGGATCGGCTCCCTGCTGTGGCAGATCGTCGGCGTAGGGGCCGTGCTGCTCCCGGCGCTCGGCATCGGGTGGGCGCTGGCCGCCTTCGAGCGCCTGGGCCGCCTGTCGAGCACCCGGGCGGCCGCGCTGGGAGCGGGGCTGGTCCTGCTGCTCCCCTACGGCATCGGCATCGCGACGGGACCCGGCATTCCCGCCGACTACGCAACCTGGGGCCCGACCCAGAAGCTCGTCGGCACGCTCCCGACAGTGCTGGTCCGGGGAGTCCACAGCGCCGTGGGCACGGCCGGGGGCGTGCTGGTCGGCCTGTTCGCGCTGTCCGCCTTGGGGATCCTCACGATGGGATGGCATCCGCTCGTGGTCCTGAGAACCCGGGCGGCGGCGAGCGGGCGGCGGGATGCGGGAAGCGGGATGCGGGATGGGTTGAAGGCGGCAGCGAGACCTCCTGAGGTCATTGCCGCCCCGCATCCCGTATCCCGGATCCCGAAGGAGCGGAAGGGACGGGGGGAGCCCACGCATCCCCCATCGCGCATCCCGCATCTCGTTCCCGAAGGGGTGCTCATTCCCCCGATCGAGCTCCTGACGCCCGCCCCCCCCGGGGACGGCAACGCCGGGCTGGCTCAGATCGAGCAGATGGGGCACAAGCTGATCGAGACGCTGCAGACCTTTCGCGTCGAAGGCTCGATCGCCGGCCGCACCGTCGGGCCCGTGGTGACGCAGTACGAGGTGGCGCCGGGGCCGGGCGTGAAGGTGGGTCGGATCGCCGCCCTCGCTGACGACCTGGCGCTCGCGATGCGCGCACCCTCCCTCCGCATCGTGGCGCCGATCCCGGGGAAGGCGGCGGTCGGGATCGAAGTGCCCAACCCGATGCCGCGGATGGTGCACATCCGCGAGCTGATCGAGGGGGGGGAGTACCACCGCGGCACCCGCGTGCTGCCGATCGCCCTTGGCAAGAACCTCGAGGGCGACGCCGTCGTGGCGGATCTCGCGAAGATGCCGCACCTCCTGATCGCGGGCGTCACGGGCTCGGGGAAATCGGTCTGCATCAACACGATCATCACCAGCCTGCTCTACACACATCCCCCCGAGCGGCTCAAGCTGCTGATGGTCGACCCGAAGATGGTCGAGCTGTCCATGTACGCGGCGCTGCCGCACCTCGGCCTCCCCGTGGTGACCAACCATCACAAGGCGGCGAGCGTGCTCAAGTGGGCGGTATGGGAGATGGAGCGACGCTATCGGCTGCTCCATGCCAACCACGCCCGCAACATCGTGGACTTCAACAAGAAGGTGGACGAGAAGAAGCCGCTCAAGGGGCCGCGCGAGACGCTCACCACGCAGGCGGGGATCCAGCGGGAACTGCCCCTCGACGGCGAGTACACCGACGGGATCCTCCCCTACATCGTCCTCATCGTGGACGAGCTCGCGGACCTGATCCTCACGGTGCAGGGGGAGATCGAGACCCCGCTCGCGACTCTGGCTCAGAAGGCGCGCGCCATCGGGATCCATATCGTGCTCGCGACGCAACGGCCGTCGGTGAACGTCATCACGGGCCTCATCAAGGCGAACTTCCCGTGCCGGATCGCCTTCCGGGTGTCGGCCAAGGTGGACAGCCGCACGATTCTCGATCAGAACGGCGCCGAGACGCTGCTCGGTAACGGCGATATGCTGTTCCTCCCACCGGGGAAGAGCGAGCTGTTGCGGGTGCAGGGCGCGTTCATCTCCACGGAGGAGACCGAGCGCCTCATGGACTGGTACAAGGCGCACGCCGCGGCCGCCGCGCCCGCTGGGTCGAGCATCGGCGAGCAGGTCGCGGCGCTGGAAGAAGCGGAAAAGGCCGCGGAAGAGGGAGGGGGGAGCGGGGAGCAGGGAGGGGGAGAACGCGATCCCCTGTTCCGACAAGCCGCTGAGGTCTGCATCCAGAACCAGCTCGGCTCGACCTCGCTGCTGCAGCGTCGCATGAGCATCGGCTACGGCCGCGCGGCGCGCATCATCGACCAGCTGGAGGTCGCGGGCATTCTCGGCCCGGCCAACGGCAGCAAGCCGCGGGACGTGCTGGTAGGGCTCGAGGAGCTGAACGAGATCTGTGGGGCGACGTAGCCGTCAGTCATCAGCCATCTGCCGTCAGTCACTGATGGCTGATAGCTGACGACTGACGGCAGATGGCTTGCAAAGGAACGCTTCGGGCGGCGTGAATCCGGTTATCGCTTCGAATCACGGCGGGCTAGGTTGCAGCCGTGAGGAGCGGCCTCCGCAGTGACCCGCAGGAGTGGACCGACGAGCGCCACCGGCAGGGGCTCGCCGGAGAGCGACAGGCCATTCGCTACCTGCAGAGCCGCGGCTGGTTCGTGCTGGCGCACCGGTTCCGGATGGGCCGCACGGAGATCGATCTGGTCGCCCGGCGCGGGCGGTTGGTGGCGTTCATCGAGGTGAAGGCGCGGCGGAGCGACGCGTTCGGCAGCCCGCTGGAGGCGGTCACGGGCGCCAAGCGGCGGGAACTCGTGAAGGCCGCCCGGGCCTGGGTCGACCGGTTAGGCCGGCCCACGGACGTGTACCGATTCGACTGCATCGCCTTGACCGGCGACCGGTTGGAGCATCTGGAAGACGCGTTCCGCCCCGGGTGGCGCTAACCCGGGCTTCGGTATATATTCGGGTCTCCAACACCCGAGGCCCGCAACCCATGTCGAGGACTCTCATGGCGGCTGAATCCCGCGAAACCACGCCCCAGTTGAGCGACGAGCGTCGCAAAGCCCTGAATCTGGCGATCACTCAGATCGAGAAGACCTGCGGCAAAGGCGCCATCATGCGGATGGGTGCGGACTCGCCCCGCGTGCGGGTGGCGGCCATCTCGACCGGAGCGATCAACCTGGACGCCGCGATCGGCGTCGGGGGCATCCCCCGCGGCCGGGTCACCGAGATCTTCGGACCGGAGTCGAGCGGCAAGACCACGCTCGCCCTGCACGTGGCGGCGCATGCCCAGCGCGGCGGCGGCGCCGCGGCCTACATCGATGCCGAGCATGCCCTGGACGTGGAATACGCCAAGAAGCTGGGCGTCGACGTGGACAATCTGCTCGTCTCCCAGCCCGACACCGGCGAGCAGGGGCTCGAGATCTGCGAGATCCTGGTACGCTCGGGGGCGGTGGACGTGGTGGTCGTGGACTCGGTCGCCGCGCTCGTTCCCAAGGCCGAGATCGAGGGCGAGATGGGCGACGCGCACATGGGCCTGCAAGCGCGCCTCATGAGCCAGGCGCTGCGCAAGCTGGCCGGCGCCATCAACCGCTCGCGCACCTCGGTGATCTTCATCAACCAGCTGCGCGAGAAGATCGGGATCATGTTCGGGAATCCCGAGACCACTACGGGAGGCCGGGCGCTCAAGTTCTACGCCTCCGTGCGGCTCGACATGCGCCGCCTCGGCCCGGTCAAGGAGCGCGAGATGGTGATCGGCAATCACGTCCGCGTGAAGGTGGTGAAGAATAAGGTCGCGCCGCCGTTCCGGCAGGCCGAATTCGACATCATGTTCGACGAGGGGATCAGCCACGAATCGCTGCTCGTAGACATCGCCGCCGAGGCGGGGATCATCGAGAAGTCGGGTGCGTGGTATTCCTACGGCAAGGACCGCATCGGGCAGGGACGGGAGAACGCCAAGCTGTACCTCAAGGACCACGCCGAGCTCTCGGCCGAGATCGAGGCGCGGGTCAAGGAGCACCTCGGCGTGAAGGCCACGGTCGCGGCCGACGAGGAGGCCCCCGCCGCGGAGGAGTAGTGCCGACCCTCACCGGGCTCGCCCCCGATCCGCGCCAGCCCGGCAACCGGCTGCTCGAGGTGGATCGGGGGCGGTTTGCCTCACTGCCGGCCGAGGCACTGGCCGACCTGCCGCTGGCTCTGGGGCGCGAGATCGCGGCGCCGGTGCTGGCCCGGCTGCAGGAGTTGGCCGATCTCGAGGCGGCCTACCGGGCCGCGGTGCGCGTCGAGGCGCGCCGGTCCCATGCACGGGCGGACCTGCGGCGGCGCCTGATCCAGAAGCAGCATCCACCCGCCGCGGTCGACGACGCGCTGGCGCGGCTCACCGGGCAGGGCCTGCTCGACGACGCGCGCTTCGCGCGAGCGTACGCAGCATCGCGGCTGGGCCGCGGGCGGGGGCCGGCCCGTTTGATCAAGGACTTGCTGGCGCAGGGCGTGGAGCGTCGCCTCGCGGAGACGGCGGTGGCGCGGGCCGTGACCGACGAGGGCGTGGATCCCGACGAGGAGGCGCGCGCCATCGCGGAGCGGCGCGTGCGCCAGCTCGCCGACCTGCCGGCGCCGGTGCGCAAACGGCGGCTCACCGCGTACCTGCTGCGCCGCGGATTCAGCGGAGGAAAGATGCGGGCGCTCGTGGAGCGACTGTGCGGGTAAGTCCCAGCTAGCCTTTCAGTTGCCCTCCGGAGCCAGCTATATTCACCGCCATGCAGGCCGCCGCCATCCGCCGCAAGTTCCTCGACTACTTCGTTGCCCGCGGCCACCGGGAGGTGGCGAGCTCCTCCCTCGTCCCGGGCGATGACCCGACCCTCCTCTTCACCAACGCCGGCATGGTGCAGTTCAAGCGCGTGTTCCAGGGCCTCGAGCGGCGCGATTACCAGCGCGCCGTCACCTGCCAGAAATGCGTGCGCGCTGGCGGCAAGCACAACGATCTGGAGCAGGTCGGCCACACCGCCCGCCACCAGACGTTCTTCGAGATGCTGGGCAACTTTTCCTTCGGGGACTACTTCAAGCAAGAGGCGATCGAATTCGCATGGGAGTGGGTGACGAGCTCGGAGTGGATGGGGATCGATCCCGACCGGCTGTACGTCACCGTCCACCAGGCGGACGACGAGACCCGCCGGCTGTGGCGGAAGATCACCGGCATCGCCGACGCCCGCATCTACGGCCTCGGCGACAAGGACAACTTTTGGCAAATGGGTGACACGGGGCCCTGCGGACCGTGTTCCGAGATCCTGGTTGATGTCCGTGGGGAGCGGGGGAAGAGCGGCAAGGCTCCCACGCTCCAGGAGTTCGTGGCCGTGAGCGACGAGGGCGGGTTCCTCGAGATCTGGAATCTCGTGTTCATGCAGTACGATCAGCAGCCGGACGCATCCCGCATCCCGCTTCCCGCGCCTTCCGTCGACACGGGGGCGGGCCTCGAACGCACCGCCTCGGTGCTGCAAGGCGTGCCGTCGAACTTCGACACCGATCTCTTCGTGCCGATCATCGAGCGGGCGATCGAAGTGGTGGGCAAGCCCTACGACCGGGGTCCGGCAGGTGCACCGTTCCGCGTGCTCGCCGATCACGCCCGTGCGGTGGCGTTCCTGCTCGCGGACGGGGTCTACCCCGCCAGCGACGGCCGTGGCTACGTGCTGCGGCGCATCCTGCGGCGGGCGGTGCGCCATGCCTGGCTGCTGGGCCGGCGCGAGCCGACGCTGGTGCACCTCGCCGGCACCGTCATCCACACGATGGCAGCGGTCTACCCCGAGCTCGCTGCGAAGCGCGTGCATATCGAGCAGGTGACGCGCGCCGAGGAGGATCGCTTCCTCGAGACGATCGACGGCGGGCTGCGACGGCTCGACGAGCTGAAGGGAGATGGGGCCACGACGATTTCCGGCCACGACGCGTTCAAACTGTACGACACCTACGGGTTCCCGCTCGACCTCACGCAGATGATCGCGGCCGAGCGCGGCCAGACGGTGGACGTCGAGGGCTTCGAGCGCGCGCTCGCGGCGCAGCGACACCGCTCACGCGCGGCACGGAAACGGGGGGGGACGACCGGTCCGCTCCTGAAGACGAAACAGGCCGGTGACTGGGTCATCGTCAAACCGAAGGGCCGCCAGAAGTGGGTTGGCTACGAGACGACCCGCGCGGAGACCGAGCCGATCGCCTTTCGCCAGGAGGGGGAGCGGCTCGAGCTGGTGCTGGCAGAGAATCCGTTTTACGCCGAGTCGGGGGGTCAGGTGAGCGACACCGGCGTCGTGCGAGGCGAGGGCTGGGAGCTGACGATCGAGGACGTCGAGAAGGTGGACGGCAAGAGCGCTGTCGTCGGCACGTTCGGCGAGACGTTCGAGCCCACGCCCGCGCTGGCGCAGGTGAATGAGACGCGCCGCCACAATATCGAGCGCAACCACACGGCGACGCACCTGGTGCACGCGGCCCTCCGCAAGATCCTCGGCACGCACGTGAGCCAGCAGGGGTCCGTCGTGGATCCTGAGCGCCTGCGCTTCGACTTCAGCCACCACGGGCCGATCTCCGGCGACGTGCTCGCCAGCATCGAGGAGGAGGTGAACCAGCATATCTGGGAGAACCTCCCGGTGCGGACGCGCGAGATGAAGTACAAGGAGGCGATCGACGCCGGAGCGATGGCGCTGTTCACCGAGAAGTACGGCGACGTCGTCCGCGTCGTGGACGTGTCCGGCGTCTCCCTGGAGCTGTGCGGGGGGACGCACGTGCCGACCACCGGGCAGATCGCGCTGTTCCGCTTCACCCACGAGACCGGAGCCGCGGCCAACGTGCGCCGCATCGAGGCGATCACCGGCCCCACGGCGTACCGCTACGCGCGGGAGCTGGAAGACCGGCTCAAGCAGGCCGCGAGCGTGCTCAAGACTCAGCCGGAACACCTGACGCGGCGCCTGGAAGCCCTGCTGGAGCAGCAGCGCAAGCACGAGAAGCAGATCGCGGAGCTGTTGAAGACGACATCCGGTAACGTCATGCCGCAGCAGGAGTACGTCCTGCCCGGGGGCGCGAAGTTGTACTACGGGCCCACCCCGCTCGAGGATCGGAACCAGATCGCCAAGTCCTTGGACCTCTTCCGCGAACGGCACTCGAGTGCAGTTTCTGTGATCGTTTGCCGATCGGCCGGCGGCCGTCCCGGCATCTATGTAGCGCTGACCGACGACCTGGTGGCGAAAGGATTCAGTGCGGGCGTCCTCGCCCAGGTGATTTCGTCCTCGACCGGAGCCAAAGGGGGCGGGCGGTCGCATTTTGCCTCCGGCGGCGTTGGAGAAACGACTACGGTGGAGGACTTGGTGACGCAGCTTCCCAGTCTGGTGTCCTCGGTCATCACGTCATGACGACGCAAGACGTGCTCACGTGGCTCGATCAGCGTCGGCCGGCGCCGCCGCCGGTGCTCGCGGCCCATCTTGCGGCAGCGGCCGAGTCCTCTCCCCCCCCCCCCGCCCGTGAGGCCCTCCCGGGCTACCTGGTCGAGCTTGGCCGCCGGCTGCTCGCCCGCGTGACCCGGGCGCCGGCAGGGGGGCGGGAGCTGGCGCTGGACTTGCTGGCCGCGGACGCGTTCGTCACGTACGGCTTCGAGGCTCAAGCGGAGGCGGAGGTGGACGGCCTGACGGCGCTCGCCGAGCGCGTGGCCGGTGGTCGGGAGGGGATCGGGGAGCCCCGAGGATGATCCTGCTCGATCGCCGCCCGGGCCTGCTCGTCTTGATCGACCCCAGCCACACGCCGCCTGGGGAAGCGGCACGGATCGGCGTGGCAGCGCGTGACGCGGGCGCGGCCGCTCTACTGATCGGCTCCTCGTTCGACGGCACCCGGGCCACGCACTTCGTCGCCGCGGCGCTGCGCGCGGCGGTGCCCGACTTCCCGCTCGTGCTGTTCCCCGGCTCGGCGATGCAGCTCACCGACCAGGTCGATCTGGTGCTGTTCCTCTCGCTCGTCTCCGGCCGCAATCCGCAGTACCTGATCGAGGAGCACATCCGGGCGGTGCCGTTCCTGCAGCGCCACCCGGTGCCGACGCTCTCGACCGGCTATCTCCTGATCGACGGCGGCCGCGTGACGAGCGTCGAAGCCGTCAGTCAGACCCGGCCGCTGCCGGCGGACAAGCCGGAGCTCGCCGCCGCGCACACGATGGCGGCGCGCCTGATCGGAATGCAGGCGATCTACCTCGACGCCGGCAGCGGCGCCGAGCGACCGGTGCCGGCCGCGGTGATCCGCGCCTGTCGCGCCGCGACTGGGGGGGCGGGGGTGGGAGGGGACCCGGCGGTGCCGCTCTTCGTGGGTGGCGGGATTCGCTCCCCGGAGCAGGCGCATGCCGCCCGAGCAGCCGGGGCCGACTTCGTGGTGATCGGGACGATCGTGGAGCGCGGGACGGGGCCGGCGCTGGAGGCGTTCGTCCAGGCGGTGCGCGCCTGACTCCGGCCGACCGCGTACGCGAGGCGTTGGGGGAGGGCGGCGGAGGGGGGCTCGCCGCCCTCGCGAGCCGCGTCGCCGCCGAGCAGGCCGACGCGATCGCCGCCATCGCGGCGCGCTACGAGCAAACGCTGCGCGCGGGCGGGGCGCTGTACTTCGCCGGCAACGGCGGCAGCGCCGCCGACGCGCAGCACATCGCCACGGAGTACGTGGTCCGCTACCAGACCAGTCGCCCCGGCCTGCGGGCCGTGGCGCTCACCACCGACACCTCGCTCCTCACCGCCTGCGCCAACGACATGGGCTTCGACGAGGTGTTCGCGCGCCAGGTCGAGGCGCTGACGAAGCCGGAAGACCTCCTCGTGCTGCACTCGACGAGCGGCGAGAGCCCCAACGTGGTGCGCGCCGCGCAGGCCGCGAAGGCCCGCGGCGTGCCGATCGTCGCTTTCCTGGGCAAGGGCGGGGGTCAGGTCAAGGACCTCGCCGACATCGTCCTCATCGTCCCCTCGGACGACACCGCGCGCATCCAGGAGCTGCACCTGGCCATCGAGCATGTAATCTGCGAGATCGTGGAAGACCGGATGCGGGTCGGGTGATTGACCTGACGGGGAAGCGAGCATTCGTCACGGGCGGGGGCCGCGGCATCGGCCGGGCCACGGCACTGCTGCTGGGGCGGGCGGGCGCCGCAGTGGCGGTGGGATACCGCAGCCGCCAGGACGAGGCGGCGGCCACCGTCGAGGCGATCGGGCGGTCGGGCGGCCGGGCGGTCGCGGTCGCGGGCGATCTGGGGGAGGCGGCGAGCGCCGCCGGCGCGGTCACGGACGTCGTCCGCGCGCTCGGCGGGATCGACCTGCTGATCGTGAACCACGGGGTCTGGCCCGCCGACGATGCCCCGCTCGCCGCGATGGCGGACGCGCAATGGCAGGAGACCCGGCGCGCGAACTACGATGCCGTCTTCTACGTCTGCCGCGCCGCGATCCCCCACCTGGGCGACGGCGGCAAGATCGTCCTCGTCTCCTCCACGGCGGGCCAGCGCGGCGAGGCCTTCCACGCCGACTACGCCGCCAGCAAGGGCGCGGTCATCGCGCTCACCAAGTCGCTTGCGGTCGAGCTCGCCCCTCGGGTCAACGTCAACTGCGTGGCGCCTGGGTGGGTGGACACGGAGATGTCGGCCCAACCGTACCAACGGGAGGCGGGAGCCGGGAGACGGGAGATCGAGCGGACGATCCCGCTGGGCCGCGTGGCGAGTCCTGAGGACGTGGCGGGACCGATCGCCTTCCTGTGCTCCCATCTCGCGCGGCACATCACTGGGGAAATCCTGAACGTCAACGGCGGCTCAGTGCTCTGCGGATGACCTTTCCGGCCCGCCTCGCCATCCCGCCCGAGGTTCTCAAGATCGCCAAGCGTCTCGAGGGGGCCGGCTTCGAGACCTGGTGCGTCGGCGGCGCTATCCGCGACAACCTGCTCGGCACCGAGAACCACGATTTCGACCTGACCACGGCCGCCCCGCCCCAGGAGGTGCAGCGGCTGTTCAAGCGCACGGTGCCTGTCGGCGTCGAGCACGGCACCGTCGCCGTGTTGGACGCGAAGAACCGCCCGCACGAGGTCACCACGTTCCGCAAAGACATCCGCACCGATGGCCGCCACGCGGTGGTGGAGTTCGGCGTGTCGCTCATGGACGACTTGGCGCGGCGGGACTTCACGATCAACGCGATCGCCTATCACCCGCTGCGGCACGAGTGGCGCGATCCGTTCAACGGGCGGGCCGACCTGGACAAGAAGGTGATCCGCTCGGTCGGGGACCCGAACTGGCGCTTTCAGGAGGACTACCTGCGCATCCTCCGGGCGCTGCGCTTCAGCGCGCGGTTCGCCTTCCGCATTCAGTCCCGGACGCTGGAGGCCGCCAAGGCCAACGCCCAGGGACTGGCGCAGCTGTCGGCGGAGCGGGTGCGGGACGAGTGGTTCAAGGGGATCGCCACGGCGCGGAAGGTGAGCAAGCTCGTGGCGCTGTGGGGGGAGGTCGGGGCGGCGCGGATCTGGCTGCCGGA
>Ga0066710_100002599_pt1 | contig 14690 bp, 9 predicted proteins | sample GraSoiAngelo_159_FD_79666 | JGI IMG/M metagenome (GOLD analysis project Ga0066710, IMG submission 79666) | Grasslands soil microbial communities from the Angelo Coastal Reserve, California, USA - 14_1009_16_40cm | ecosystem: Environmental > Terrestrial > Soil > Grasslands | place: USA...
AACAAAAGCACGCCCAGCCCGATAAAGAGAACATTGGGAAACCAAACGAGCAGCTCCGGGTGCGCATGCGGATTTCCGCGCAACGTATCGCCAATAATGACGAACAGAAAATACGTCGTGGCAACGATCAGACCCATGGCAAAGCCGATGGAAGTCTCGCGACGGTGCGCGGTCACACCGAGCGGTACGCCAATAATCGCGAACGCAACGCACGCGAACGGAAATGAAAAGCGTTTGTTCAATTCCGTTCGGCTGGCGCTCCGTTCACGCTTGTTCTCACTCTTTAATTGGTCGAGCAATTGTTCGATCGATAGTGCAGAACGGTACGGGCGTTTTTTCTCCTTTTCATATAGCTCCTCGAGGCTGATGGGCAACGTGCCTTCCACCATGTTGATGCCATCACGGATTTTGTGAAGGTTGAATGGGTCCTTCTCATCGCGCTCCTGGTAACGCGCCTGATACAAGTGCATCAGAATTTGTTTGTTCTCTAAATCCGCCTCGAGCATGCCGGTACGCGCGTACGTGACTTTCACCGGCAGGGCCTTGTCGTTCATCTCGAACACGGTGATGTTCTCGAGCTTGTTCCCTTCCTTTTTGCCGACGTAAATCCTCCGACCCGGGAATTGATCGATCACCTGATCGCTGCCAAAAAGCGCCATCGGATTTCGCGTGGCCAGATCAAAAATGGTACTGCGCAATTTTTCTTGCGCAGCCGGGGCTACCTGCACATTGAGCCAGAGGCAAACCGCTGTTGAAACAAGCGCGATCCCAGCCAGTGGAATGGAAATCCGCGTGATACTCACGCCGTTCGCCCGGAGCGCGATTAATTCATTGTCGGCGGACAGCCGCCCGTACACGAGAAGGATCGCGGTGAGCAACCCCCAAGGTATAGTGAAGATGAGTGAGAACGGCAGCACGTATGCGATAAATGCGATGAGGTATTCCATCGGCACGTCGTGATTCACCAGCAGCGGAAGAAGTCTCCGGAAAATATTCCCCACAACGAGCACCAGACTCAGCACCGCGATCGCGAAGAGGACGTTGACCACCAATTCGCGGCTAACAAATCGATCAATCAGTTTCATTTCTCGTACGGAAATTAGCACAACTGAGATTTTTCTTCATAACTGGATATATGAGTTCCATTTCAATAAAGTCGTCGCATCCATTGATTGTGCGACGCGCAGGCAGCGGCTATCGGTAGCATCGATGGGTTCCTGTTGCTGGGTCCGTTGCGCCATCGCGGGCAACAATACAATTTGCGGGTCGCAGACGCCTACCTATTGCGCCACTCCGGTCAGTTGATCGAAGGACCGATCCACAAATCGGATATTTCCTGGTTTACGCGACGGAGTTGATTGACGCCCTACTGTCTTGTTCGCACCCCAAAACCGCTCAGCTTCTAGCGATCTGTAAGGCCTTAACCGACATATTAATGAGGTATTGGATGACATCTCGATGTCTTGTTCAACGGCCACCGTCGGGCTAACATTTTTGTCTATGGCGGGGACTTGGCCCGCGGCGCCAGGCGCATCGGTTCAAAATCTTGCCTCGCCGTGTTCGAGTGCCCAACTGTAGTTCCGAGAAGGTCCTAGAATGTGTGGCATCTGCGGCAATGTCGCTTTTTCCAACCTAAGGTTTCCCGACGCCGCTCGTCTTGGCGTAAAGGCAATGCTCCGGTCCCTCTCCCACCGCGGCCCGGATGCCACTGGCCAAGTGGAAACCGACCTGGCTATCCTGGGTGCGACGCGCCTGGCCATTCGCGGTCTCACCGATCAGACCAACCAGCCAATGGCGGACGCGAAGAGCGGCGTGATTGCCGTCTGCAACGGCGAGATTGACAATCATCGTGAGTTAGCCCGGTGGCTGGCGGATCGGGGCCGACCCGTGCAACAGGCAACGGACGTTGCGGTGATCCCAGGGTTGTATCTCGAACTCGGCGAAGCGTTCGCGAGCCAGCTCGTCGGGGCCTTTGCGATTGCTGTTTGGGACTTACGCAACCAGCGCCTCACCCTAGTGCGCGACCGCGCCGGGGAACGTCCGTTGTTTTACGTTAGGAATCGCAACGAAATCATTTTTGCGACTGAGATTGCTGCCTTGCTCGCCCACAGTCGCTCGCCAGTTAACCTCGACCAGGAAGCGTTGCGAAAATATCTTCAGTTCGGGATCTTTCTGTCACCAGATACGCCGTTCGGCGAAATCCGGAAGGTCGCGCCCGGCGAATTGATCCAGTTCGACAAGACTGGCATGCGCCGAAAGTCCTACTGGCGTTGGCAGATCACGGAGACGGCCAAACAACCGCCATCTCTTGACGCGTTTGATCAAACCTTCCGCAGCGCCGTCGGTCGCCAGAGCGACGTCGACGTGGACTTCGGGGTCTTTTTGAGCGGCGGCATTGATTCGTCGCTGGTTTCGGCGGTGGTCCGTTCACTCCACCCGAAGCGTCCATTGAAAGCCTACACCCTGCGTTTTGACGAACAATCGTTCGACGAAGGCCGCTTTGCAGCGGTAGTGGCGAAACAATTGAAAATGGAACTCGTGACAGTGCAGGTCAAACCTGATGACGTGCGAATTGGATTGAAATCGCTCATCCGCATGGTGGGTGAACCCCTGGCTGACCCCGCGTGGATTCCGACGACCCTGCTAGCCCAGCGCGCGGCACAGGAAAGCAAGATGGCGCTCGTGGGTGAAGGCGCCGATGAATTGTTTGGCGGTTATCCGACTTACATCGGGGTGGAGGTCGCCGAACGCTTCGCCCAGTTGCCGAGCTGGCTCAGGTTCGCGATCCGCCGCGTGATAGGAGCGCTTCCACACAACGAGAAGAAGGTAACGATTTCTTTCTTGCTCAAGCGTTTCGTGGAAGGCGCGGGTTTGAATGACATGACACGACACCGGCTATGGGTCTCCAACATCACCCCGGCGCTGCTGCGCCGACTGGGCGTGACGCCGATACAATTCGAAAGCAGCAACACAGGTGGTGGTGATCTACTGGACCGAGCGCAACGGTGGGATTTGGAAACGTTGTTGGCTGAGGGGTTGCTGACCAAGGCCGACCGCGCGAGCATGAGTTCTGCACTGGAACTGCGTGCGCCGTTCCTGGACGAAGCCGTAATGGAATTCGCAAAATCGCTTCGTGTCGAGGATCGCGTGCGGGGATTTAAGACTAAGGTTTTTCTGAAGCGCTACGCCCGGCGCTACTTGCCAAATAATATCGTAAACCGGCGCAAGCGCGGCCTCTCGGTGCCCATCAGCAGCTGGCTGCGCGGCCCTCTGAAAGAATGGGCGATCGCCACCTTGAAAAATGGGCGCCTAGAACAGGTCGGCATTCACACGTCTGCCGCTATGGAACTCTTCTCCGAGCATTGCCAGCGCAAAGCCGAGCATGCCCGCGCCATTTGGACCTTGCTCGTCCTCGGGGAATGGCTGGATTGGGCGGCGACGGAAACTGACTGCGGCCAGGCGACCGAGGCTACAACGATATTTTCGATGATCCCCGACGCAAACTTACTGGAAAGGCCCTTTTCTATTCACCTGTAGCTGTTCACTTGCAGCTTCCGGCAATCAGCTGTTCCAGAGGAAGTAGATATGAAAATGAGTGGTCGGCCGCCCATTTTGTTCCGACCAGAAATCGTCAACCAGCTGCGAGTGCTTGAACTCATTCTTTAATTCTTGCGGCAATTGCGCCTTCCCAACGATAACAAAGAGTGCCCGTGTTCCGTGTCCGACGGTATAACCGGGCCAAAGCGTGAACTGGCTTGCACCGTAAGGTTCAGGTTGCACGAAGGCAAACGGATGGTCTGGCAGATAGAACTGCATCATGCTAGCCGGTACGCGATCGTTGCCGATCAACAGGTCAGGATTAGTCTGTTGGCGAGCTTTCTGTACGTGCTGCGCAAAGTCCACCCAGCCCTCGGCCCGGCGCAATGGGTCATACTTCAAGGGCAGCCGAAGAAAAATTATAGCATGAAGGGTGACCGTCCCAACCAAACTCAGTCCCATCGCGGACCAAGCCACCCAGCGCCATGTTGGGTTCCGTGCCATCAGTTGCCGCCAAAAAACCACAAGCATTACAATTCCGGTAATCAGGGACGGAGCGATCCAGTTGGGTTCTCCTTTGCTGTTGAGGCCGAGGATGAGATACATGACCTGGACCGGCAAAAATTGGCTCAATAGGTGTTTAACGCGCGCTTGATCGCCTTCTAGGCGCCAGAGTCCAATCGCGGCGACCAACATGCCAGCCATGATCGGCGGCGAGACCACCGCAAAAATTCCGCCCAAATATTGGAGGAATTGCCAGGGATGAATACCGAAAGAGTGCTGGATACCACTGCGTTCGTGCAGTGCCTCAACATGGAGCCAGCCCGTCTCCACATTCCACCAAAACACCGGAAACGAACTCACTCCAAACGCACACAGCGTTGCCAGACTTTGACGGCTGAAAAGGAAATGCCGGTGTGGCTTCGACCAGCAGAGAAAAAGCGCAACCCCAACCAACTGGACTGCGTTGATGAACTTTGCGAGAAAGCCGACGCCGATGGGTAGTCCAAGCAGCACCCAATAGCGCATTTTTCCGGTCTCGAAGGCCGACCACGACAGATTCGCGCCCCAAGCCCAAAAAAACACACTCAAGGGGTCAATCGTCATCAGAATGGATCCGACCCCGAACATTGGGATTATTCCCGCGACGCCCACGCACCAAAGTGCGGTGCGATCGCCGTACAATCGCTCGGCAAGCCGAAACAGCTGAAATGCAGTACCTGCGCTGAGCAGGACCGCAAAAAAGCGGACACCAAATACCGTGTCACCGAATAGGTGCGTGCCCACTGCGATGGTCCAAGCGACCAAGGGACCCTTGTCACGATATGAAAGGGCAAAGTGTTTCGACCAGACCCAGAAATATGCTTCGTCAGGAACAAGATCGACGTAGCGGACGTACCAAAGTCGAAAGAAGGTCACTAAGACCACAGCTGACAGAGCAAGGTGTGCGGGGCGCATGCCCCAAACCAGCGTGTTTTTGGTAGGGGTTGCTGTGGTGGGAACCGTGGCGAAATTCATCTTGGAAGATGGCTCACCCTGTGGCACTTCCTTTCTTCCGGCTTCTCACAATTCCATCGCGCCATTTCGGAAAGACAACACGAGGCAAGGGACTCATTTAGTTCACGATGCGTTCACGTTGACTGAACTTGCCGATTATGTCCTCGATTGCAAAAGCTGAGGTATCTTTCGGCAGCGGTTTTACCCAGTTTGCGGGAATGTTCGATGAACACGACGCCGATGCTTAACAAGGGTTTAAGATTAGCGGCGCTAATGAACCGTCGTCAGCTTCGTTTGTGATGCAAACGTTAGCACAAAATCGTAGGACGCCGCACTGCGGCGTCCGGTCGGCGCAGCGCGCTGACCCTACCAAACCTTCGAGAATTTGCTAAACTCAACGCACGATGAGCAGCAACATGTACGACGTCGCGATCATAGGCGGCGGACCGGCCGGCAGCACGACTGCGGCGCTGCTCGCGCGCGCCGGACGGCGCGTGATTGTGTTCGAGCGGGAAAAGTTCCCGCGCTTTCACATCGGCGAATCGCTGTTGCCATTCAGTATGAAAGCATTTACCCGGCTGGGGCTGCACGAAAAGCTTTTGCGCGCCGGGTTCATAAAGAAGTACGGCGGCGAAATCATGGGTGCATGCTCGGACACGGGAACCAAATTTTACTTCAAGGACGGCTACCGTTCGCAAACCGATCACTCTTACCAAGTCACACGCGGTGATTTCGATAAGGTGCTGCTTGATCATGCACGTGAATCCGGCGCGGAAGTGCACGAACAGACTCCGGTCGGTAGCGTCGAGTTCTCGAAGGACGGCGTTGAGCTGGCGGTCAGATCCAACGGCTCGTCTCATTCGATCCGGGCACGTTATCTTGTGGACGCGAGCGGACGCACCTCGGTGCTGGGCAGACAATTCAAAATCAAAAAAACCTACGATCATCTCCAGAAGCTATCCATCTTCGCGCATTACGACGGCGTCTGGCGCGCGGAAGGAATCGACGGCACACTGACAGTTTTGGTCCGTGCCGTCGATCGCTGGTTCTGGTTGATTCCCCTCACCGCCGGGCGCACCAGCGTTGGAGTGGTTCTCGACAGCGAAACTTTTCGAAAATCCAAGCTCAGCGCTGAAGATTTTCTCGAGCAAGCGCTGGCGGAACAGCCAACCATCGCGAAACGAATGACAAACGCGCGGCTAGCCTCGAGAGTTTATGTCGAAGCGGATTTTTCTTATCGCAGCGCACGTTTGCACGGCGATCGGTGGTTGCTTACGGGCGATGCCGCCGGATTTATCGACCCAATTTTTAGCAGCGGCGTTTTTCTGGCAATATTCAGTGGCGAAAAATGTGCCGACGCTTTGAACGCAGTGCTTGATCACCCGCGCAAGGCCAAAAGGTTGTTCGCGAAATACGAGCGATCAGTGAATCGCGCGATGGACATTTATCTTCGATTCGTCGATGCGTGGTACACGAAGGAGTTCATCGAAATTTTCCTCGCGCCGCGCAATGTGCTCGGTCTCGCCGCGGCAGTGAATGCAGTGCTCGGCGGAAATGTCGGCAACAGTTTCCCGATTCGCTGGCGGATGTGGGTATTTTATTTCCTGGTTTGGCTGCAGCGCCACCACCCGATTGCACCGAGGCTCACGCTCGTGCCGAACAAACAAGAAGAAACGCCGGCATCGCCTCAAGCCGCTGGCGTTGTGTCATGACTTTTCTTACGGCCCACAGGGCCGTCGCTACAGGTCTTCTGTTCATTATCGCTGTTTGCCTAACGAGTTGCGCGTCCGTTTCACACCATCCATTCTCCGAGCCAGCTGCAGGATGGCAGACGAGAACCGGCCAACTCATGTATCGGACACCGAAGACGACGCTGATCGGCGAAGCCCTCGTGAGCTTTTCAAAAACGGGCGATTTTGAATTAACGGTATCGAAAGGTCCTGGGATTACATTGTTGTCCCTTCGACAGGATGCGGGTTTTGCCGAATTCAACGCAAACTTTACAGACCAGCGTTGGTCTGGTTCGGTAGCGCACGCACCGCCGCAATTGCGCGGCTGGCTGGCCTTGCGTGATCAATTCATTCGCGCGCCGAACCAAAAGACACTCCGATACGCGGCAGGAAGCGAGACGTTCCTATTCCGATTCTGAGTCTAGCTCTCCGCTGAGGACAGCGGACGCTACAGCATCGCCCGTTCGCACGCGTAATTGTAGGGCGTTTGTGTCAAACGCCTCAAAGACGGCCTCTCACAGAGACGCCCTACAGATCCCGGCTGCGGCATTGGCATCTTCACGCCGATTCGTGTTGAATGGTGGCCTGCTCATGCGGACCAGCGATTTCATCGCCCGAATCGTCACCCAGCGTCGCGCGCTGGTTTGGTGCGGCGTGGCTATGCTCACCATTGTCTGCGTCGCAGCCCTTGTCACCTCATTGCAACTCGATTCCGAGATCTTCAATGTGTTGCCCGGCAGATTTTCATCGGTGCAAGGCCTCAAAATCTATGACCACGATTTTGAGCAGACGCGCGAGCTAACGTTCGCGTTGGTGTGTGATCCGCAAAACGTAGAGAAGCTGGAGGAGTTCGCGCCTGTGTTCGCGGAACAGTTGGGCCAGCAACCTTGGTGCGCGCGTGTGCTCGCTGGTTCACCCATGACCACCTCGGATGGCATTCGCGATCTGCAATCGATAGCGGTCCCGCTGCTGCTCAATCTGGAACCCAGCGCTTTCGGCGAGGCAATTTCGATCCTGCAGTCGGACAAGATTCGCGATCGTCTTCATCGTTTGCGTCAGCAGATAGAGGCGGGCTCGCCGCGTCCGCAGTTCGAGCTTTCGTTCGATCCACTTGGATTGATCGCGCCTGCGCTCAAGCCGTTTGCCCAAAGCACCGCGATTGAACAGGAACAACCGCTCACTTCGCCTGATCGGACGATGCGAATCTTTCTGGTGGTGACGAATCAAGCGTCGATCAGCGCGTTTGAATGCCAGCGCTTGATGCGGCGCGTAAACAAGTTTCGCAGAACCGCAGCCAAAGGATGGGACGGCAGCAAGCCATTACAAATTCTCGTAACTGGGCGCTCTGCGTTTGTATCCGAGATTTCGCTGAGCATGCGCTACGACGTCGTGGCTACATTGCTTGGCTCAGTCGTGCTCGTGGGCACGATTTTTTTTGCTGGGTTTCGACGCTGGCTGCCTCTGGTTGGGATGGCGTTTTGCCTGCTCCTCTCATGTCTGTTAGCGCTGACTGCGGGACAGCTTTTTTTCGGGCGACTGAGCATGATCAGCGTGGGGTTTTGCGCCATTCTTGTCGGGCTCGGCGTTGATTTTGCGATTCTTACCATCGGACGCTATCAGCAGGCGCGCGCCGACGGCGAAACGCATCAGCAAGCTATTGCCACGTCGATCGCAAAACTTGGACGGGCAGTATTCTTTGGCGCGCTCACGACCGCGGTAGGTTTTCTCGCGCTGGTCCTGAGCGGCGCCATGAGTTTTTCCGAGCTCGGCGTGCTCATAGCCATCGGCATTTTCGTGGCTGGTTTGTTCATGTGCTCAATCTTGTTTTTGTTTGTTCGCGAGCAACAGGATGCCGTCGGCCACGATTGGCTCTTTGAGCTAGTCCGAAAATATGTGCGGTGGACAGTGCGCAAACCGGCGCCCATGTTGATTTTGTCGACCGCAGTTTTGCTGTTACTCACGGCCATCGGCTTTTCGCCTGTTCCCCCGCTCGAGTTCGAAGCCAGCACGCGCTCATTGCAACCAAAAAACATCCGCGCCAGTCGTGCCCTCGACACGATCATGCAAAAAATGCCAGTGCGCTGGGAACCGGTACTGGGCATTGTTCGCGGCGCAAACCAGCAGCAGTTGCATGACTACTGGCAGAACATTTCCGCGCATTGGCGGGAGCTTCAGGCAGCCGGCAAGATCAAAGGTTTTTCCACGCCTGCGGCGCTTTGCCCGTCGCCGATCTGGATGGAACGAAACCGCGAAATTTTGCGCGCGATAAATTTTCAGGCGGCACACGAAACTTTGATGCAAACTTTGGAAGCCGAAGGGTTCAGCGTTGACGCATTCACTCCCGCGTTCACGTTGCTCGACGATTTGCAACGCGTGTCCGATCCCAGCGCGCCATTGCCGAATTGGCGGACGCAATTGCCGAAATCATCGAGCTGGTGGTTTTTGATCGACCGCTACTTCGGCCAAGACCCGTTGCTAACGACTGGATTTGTGACGACCAATGGACCGCTGACAACACACGCGCAAAGTGACGAACTGGGCCGCGATCTGTCTGTAGCCGCCGTGCCGATGGTTCTCACAGGCTGGACCTATGTGCTCGCCGATCTTCAGCCGTGGTCGCATCATCAATTGCTCCTGATCAGCGCACTGATGGCGATCTTCGACATCTCTTTGTTAGCTCTTTTGTATCGTGACCTTCGCTTGTGGCTGATCCAGGTTATCACACTCGCGTTCGGCATTGGAGCGATGATCGCTTCCATGAAACTGCTGCACATCCATTTGAATCTGCTCAATGTGCTCTCGTTCCGTCTCGTCCTCGCGATCGGTGTGGATTACGGAATTTACACCGTGCTGATTTGGCAGAAAACGCGCGATGTCGAGCATGATGTCGCCGGCGTGATAAAACCAGTGTTACTCGCAGGACTCACTGCGCTCAGTGGTTTCGGCTCGCTGGCTCTAGCGCGAAATCCTGCGCTGACCGGGCTCGGCATCGCGTGCGCGATTGGAATTCTCTGGAGTTTAGTCGCCACAATTTTCTTCACTCTACCTGCAATGGCAGCGACTAAACCACGGGATGGCACGAGGATCGCGTAAGCCGCCCATGGTTCCAGCACTTTCCGTTGAACCAAAGCCCTGTTAGACTGCAAGATGATGCGCCGGCTGGGATTGCTGTCGTTAAACGCGATTTTTTCCTTCATTCCCGCTTCGCTTTTGACGGGCGCGACCGTTGAGGGACGCGTCGAGCTTCCGAAATCGCGCTCCGCGCCGGTTCAGGCGAAACGCTACGAGATTGTCACCAAGGCCGGGGTTCTTTCTACGCAACCGCCGCTGGCAGTAGTCTATCTCGACGGCAACTTCCCCCGACCAGCGTCGTTACCAATGAAGGAGGTTCGGCAAAAGGATTTGACGTTCATCCCAGCGCTTCTGCCGATAGAGGTGGGAACCAGAGTTCAATTCCCAAATCTCGACGACACTTATCACAATATTTTTTCCTATTCCCCAACCAAACGATTCGATCTCGGCCGTTATCGTCCGGAGGAACGGCCGATCCCATCGGTGGTTTTCGATACAGCGGGTCTGGTGACTCTGCGGTGCGACATTCACGAGCACATGCGCGGATTGATCCTGGTATTGAACACGCCGTATTTTGTGATGACGGACACGGCGGGCCGGTTTCGATTAGATAAACTTCCGCCAGGGCACTACACGCTGAAGGCATGGATCGACAGCAGAACAACGCGCCAAAAGCCGGTGGAATTAAAAGACGGGCAAACGCTGCACGTTGATTTGCCATGAGCGCCGCGGGTGCAACGAGAAACAAAGGGGTCGCGAGCTTTCGCACCCGATTGTTCACCGCGATCATGGTGATCGTAGCGACGCTGACTGCGCTCGGGTTTTATTTGGCACAGCGCAGAGTGACCGCGGATGCTGAGCAAAACTTGCGGCAGACATTCCAGACCGAGCTTTCTTCCATGCACAAAGTTGAGGAACTGCGCTACGCCGCGCTCGCGGACCGCTGCAACGCACTCGCAGCGAAGCCACGGATTCATGCCGCGATCGAGGACGACGCAATCGATCTCCTGTATCCGAGTGCAAAGGACGAGCTGCGCGATCTAATGGAAGGCGATGAACCGCCTCCAGAGCAGGCAGCACGATCTCTGCACGCCAGATTTTATCGCTTTCTCAACAACACCGGCGCAGTCATCAAGCCTCCCAATGCTTCGGATGTCGGAGAACTGGACGCAGCGACAGAAGCTCAACTTTCGCTGCCAAAATTGCCCGACATGCAGCAGATCGGGTATATCCAATCTGCTGGTGATATCCACGAAGTGATAACCGTGCCGATCTTCTCGACCGACACAGGGGATCTGGTTTCGGCGCTCGTGATCGGGTTCAAGCCACTTGAGCTCGAAAACAGACGCACCGGAATACAAAGTGGCATTTGGGTAGGTGGCCACCTACATCTGCCCGCGCTTGCGGGCTCTGCTAAAACTTCCCTGAACGAGCAGATAACAACTGCGCTCGCTAATTCTGACTCAGAGCAAAACTATTTTCGCGTGGAAGTAGCTGGTGCGCCTCAACTATTGTTTCATAAGCGGCTCAATCCGGGATCGCTGTTTCCACCCGCATACGAAATTTGTTTGTATCCTCTCGCCTCGTGGACGGCACAACTGCATCGTCTCCGCTGGCAAATTGGTGGCGCCGGCGTACTTCTGTTGTTAGGCGGATTCGTCGCAAGCCATTTCGTGGCACTCAACATGTCCGCCCCCGTGAAGAAATTAGCGCTCGATTCGGAGGAGAACCGCGCAGAACGGGAACGCGCCGAGGCCGCCCTGGCATCCACTGCCGAGGAGCTGGAGCGATCCTCGAGATACTCAGCCGACGCGTCGCACCAGCTGAAAAGCCCGATGACAGTCCTTCGGATCGGGCTCGAATCATTGCTGGAGCGCGAAGGGTTTAAGCCGGAAATTTACGAGGAGTTATCCACCCTGCTCCATCAAACACGTCGGTTGACTGGCGTAATTGAGGATTTGCTTTTGTTGTCGCGCATGGACGCCGGTCACGTTCAAATCGCATCGACACCCGTCAATCTTAGCCGGCTTGTTGATGAATGGCTGGACGACCTTGGCGCACTGCCCGATTCGCCCGATGTGAAGATTGAAAAGGAATTTCCACCGGGTCTTTTTGTGGCCGGCGAGAAACGCTACATGTCGCTCATCGTGCAAAACCTTTTGGAGAACGCGCGAAAATACAATCGCCTCGGCGGGCGAATTCGGGTTAGCGCGCTCGGCAACGGCAAAGACGTCGTACTGAAGATCGGCAACACTGGTCCCACCATTCCGCCGAGCGAAAACATTTTCGAAAGGTTTCATCACAGCTCGACACCCTCGGCCGCGTCCGGCCACGGCATTGGTCTTAACCTGGCGCGCGAACTCGCCCGGCTCCATGGCGGTGAGTTGCGCCTCGTGTATTCGGAAGACGACTGGACCGAATTCGAAGTGCGCTTTTCCGCCGCAAACGGTGTTAATGCAGTTGCATGAAGCGGCACATTCTGAGTCTGTGCGTTTTTGCCTGCACGGCGTGCGCTTTCGACAGCGATGATCTTCTGGACCGGCTCGACAGCACGCTAACAATCTCCGGGCTTCACGACAACGTTCGCGTGCGCTTGAGCGGCACCGTCGATCTGGAATTTTACAATTTCCAACAGCCGGCGCCCGGATTGATCGATTCAAAAATTGATAATCTCTTCAATCCGCGTCTCACGCTGTTTCTCGACGCGCAAGTCGGCTCGCAAGCTTATTTCTTTGCGCAAGCACGACTCGATCGCGGATTCGATCCTACCGATCACGGCGCCGACGTTCGCCTGGACGAGTATGCGCTTCGAATCACCCCATGGCAAGACGGCCGCTTCACATTCCAAGCTGGCCAATTCGCGACTGTTGTAGGCAATTGGGTCCCGCGGCACTTGTCGTGGGACAATCCGTTCATCAACGCGCCATTAGTCTATGAAAATGTGACCGCGATTCAGGATAAATACGCGCCGTTTTCGCCGCTGTATTTCATCTATGCACCTTTCTTCTACGGAAAGTACACATTCAATCCGGTGATCTGGGGACCGAGCTACGCCAGCGGGATTTCTGTCTCCGGCCGGCTGGGCCGATTTGATTACGCCGTCGAAATGAAGAACGCTTCACTCTCTTCGCGTCCCGAATCCTGGTATATCACCGAGAATGGCTTTGAAAATCCGACTTTTAGCGGGCGTTTCGGTTTCCGGCCTAACGAAGCATGGAATTTTGGGTTCTCAGCGAGCGAGGGCCCGTATTTTCGCCGTGAAGCCGAGCCGACGCTGCCGCCCGGGCGTGACATCGGTGACTATCGAGAATTTGTTCTTGGGCAGGACATCAGTTTCGCATGGCATCATTTGCAACTATGGGCCGAGGTTTATGAAGCGCGCTTTGAAGTGCCACGCGTCGGAGATGCGGATACATTGGCGTATTACGTCGAAGCGAAATACAAGCTTACGCCACAGTTTTTTGGCGCTGTTCGTTGGAACCAGCAATTCTTCAACAAAATCAGTAATGGCATCGGCGGTAACGAGCACTGGAGTCCAGACCTCGGAAGAATCGACGTCGCCGCGACGTATCGTCTCACCACCCACGCCCAGCTAAAATTGCAATACAGTTTTCAGCATGAAACCACCCTTCCGGGCCACGACAACCATTTGCTGGCCACGCAGTTTACCGTGCGGTTTTAATCCTCTAATGTTCCCGACACAGCCATGCGAATCCTGATTGTTGAAGATGAAGTGCCCGTGGCGCGGCAAATCGCCGCGGCACTGACCGAGGATGGTCACGATCCGACCGCAGTTCATAGTGGCGAGGCCGCGTTGGACGAGTTGAGCAAGAGACCATTCGACCTGATCGTGCTCGATGTTCGCCTGCCTGGAATCGACGGTTTCGAGCTTTTGCGACGGCTGCGTAGCCACCATCTCGCCAGTCGTGTATTGTTGCTGACGGCGCGCAGCGCTGTCGACGATCGAGTGAGTGGCTTGCAACTCGGGGCCGATGATTATTTGCCCAAGCCATTTGCCACGCGTGAATTGATCGCGCGCGTGCGAGCGCTTGGCCGTCGTTATCCGGAGGAACCAGCAATCTCGTTGCGCGTCGCCGATCTCACGCTCGACCTGTCCACGCACGATGTTCACCGTGGCATGCAAAGAATCGAGCTCTCGCCGCGCGAGTTGATGTTGTTAAAGGTGCTGATGCGCGAGCCCGGCCGCGTGTTCACGCGGACAGAGCTGTGCGAACGCGTTTGGGAACACACCCACGAATACGATACCAAGCTGGTTGAGGTGTTCGTTGGCCGGCTGCGAAAAAGACTTGGCGAACCTGCGTTGATTCACACGGTTCGCCACGTGGGCTATACCATCCGCGGCCCGGAGGCCAAGGTGCCTGTTCGCCCTGGGGCGAAGTCGCAAGAAATATAACTTCAGCCGCACACTCCGTAGCCGCCCATATTGAGACTGAGGTAACAACGGCGTTACCTTTGCTTTATTGCTCGGCGACAGATTGACCGCAATTTCACGGCTTAATGTCGGTGATCATTACCAAACAGTGGATACGATGAAAACGTATTCTTTTCGTGCTGTGGCGGTGTTAGCAACGATTGCTTCGTTTTTTGCTTCCCCGAACTCAGCAAGCGCGGCGACAATCGACGTAACTGTTGCGCCGAACGGCGAGCTCGTTTTCTCGCCTTCGACTGTGACGATTCACCCAGGTGATACGGTGCGATGGACATGGGCCGCGACTTTCCACAGCACCACTTCGGGTGTTCCTGGGGCGCCGAACGGAATTTGGGATTCCGGAATTCTCAACCAGGGAGCTACCTTCAGTCATACCTTCAATAGTACCGGCAATTTTCCCTATT
>Ga0066710_100002600_pt1 | contig 14687 bp, 17 predicted proteins | sample GraSoiAngelo_159_FD_79666 | JGI IMG/M metagenome (GOLD analysis project Ga0066710, IMG submission 79666) | Grasslands soil microbial communities from the Angelo Coastal Reserve, California, USA - 14_1009_16_40cm | ecosystem: Environmental > Terrestrial > Soil > Grasslands | place: USA...
CCGGCCGACAAATCCTGCTCGCACGCCTCCTCGGCCGCCGCGAGCCGGCGAGATTCCTCCACCACCCGCTCGTCATGAAGACACCGACCCATAAACTGAGCAAGGCTGATCACGACACGAGCATCCGCGACATGCGGCTCAACGGTGAGACGCCCGAGCGCCTGATCGGCCAGGCCGCGGCGCTCGGCGGGCTCGTCGAGCAGGCGCGACCGGTCGCGGCCACCGAGGCCCCGATCCTGATGCGGGAGCGGATGCCGGCGCTCCTGGCGCACGTGGGCGGCGCCCGCTGACGTGCGCTAACGCGCCTGAATGCTCCGGATCCTCGGCAGCAAGGTCTGCAGGCGCGCCTCCGAGCCCGCGAACACGTGCTCGGGATCCCTGGCGTAGGGAGCCATCTCCGCGAAGATAGCATCTGCCCGATACAGATTCAGGCCGCGGCCGGCAAGATACTGCAGCCGCAAATTGCGATCTCGATTGATCTGAGCGTCCCGCAGCCAGGGCTGCATGTCGCGCGCGTTCCCTGCGTAGGTGGCCAGCAAGTCGACGGCCGAGTGCATGCCGATGTCTCCGAGCGATCGCGCGACCGACGCATAGTCGGGGCGCGCGAGCCGCGCCTCCAGCCGATCGACGTCGATGGGAGCAGGATCCTTCTGACCAAGCACCACGAGGTCGTATCCGGCGCCGTTGTACAGGTTCGCGAAGATCATTCCTTGGGGAAATGCCTCGAAGAATGTCGCGATCTCGCTCTTCACGGCTTCGATGTTGCTTTCGTACAGCTGGACGAAAAGGGTCACGACACCGCCCGGGTTCAGGTGCCGGATGGCGAGGTCGAAGAATTCACGCGTGTAGAGCATGGCCGCGCCCTTGACCCACGGATCGAGGGGATCCGAGGTGATCGCGTCGAACGTCTCCGTCGTCGTCTGCAGGAAGTGGCGGGCGTCGTCGAGCTGCACGCGAACCTTCGGGTTGGCGACCACGTTGAAGTTGTGCTCGCTGAAGTACGTGGACACCACCTTGGGGACGAGCGGCTCGATTTCGGCGATGGTCTCATGCTCGACGGCCGGATCGATTGACACGGCTCCCGCCGTCACGCCGGCGCCACACCCGATGACGAGCACGGACCGCGGGCTGGCGGGCACGAGCGTCGTCAGGTGCCCGAGCATGCGCTGAAGGCGCATGTCCTGCGGTTCGCTCGACGCCTGCACCTTGCCGGCGTTGTGATAGTTCAGGACGCCGTTCGACCGTTCAGACACGGCAACCGATGCGTTCCAGCCCTCTCCGATGTAGATGACCTCGGATTGACCGATCTGCGTCGCTGAGAAGCGGCCGTACGCCACCAGCAGGCCCGGGATGGGACGCACGCTCAGCGCCAGCAGGGCGGACGCCGCGACGGCCATGACCACTCCGAGCACTGGAATCCTGGCCTCAAGCAGCAGCATCAACCCGGAAAGCGCAGAAATCATTATCAGGAGCTGCTCGGCGCGCTGGCTGCCGATCCAGACGACGAGAATGAGGCTGGCGGCGAGGGAGCCAATGATCGCGCCCAGCGTGTTCGCGGCGTACACGCCACCAACAAGCCGACCCGAGTCCTCCTCTCGCGATGCGACGGACGCGAGCGCCAGAGGAAAGCTGGCGCCCCAGAGCACAGCACCTGGAAGCACGGCGTACAGACAGCGGACGAGATCGAGCTGGAACTGAAACCAGACGTTCGGCGACAGCGACGGGTTGATCGGCCAGTACGGCAACGACTGTGTAAGCACCCAGGCCGTCCACGCCATCGCCGCAGCAAGTGCGATCTGGCAGCAGCCGAGTGCCACGCGCGCGCGCGTCACGCTCCGTACAAGAAGGGAGCCGAAAGAGCTGCCAAGGCCCAGCCCCAGCAGAAACACCGCGAGGATCAGCGAGAACGCGTAGACGGACCCGCCCAGGAGGAGCGACAGCAGGCGTGTCCAGATCACTTCACACGCCAGCGCGGTCAATCCCGACAGCCCGATGGCCAGGTAGACCGTGAACGCTCTTTGCGCGAGACCCGGAGCGGCGCCAGGCGGCAGCGCCTCGTGTGTCGTGCCCGAGGCCAGGGCGAGCGCCGACACCGCGACCACCACGTTCAACGCGGCCGCCACGTAGGTGGCGACGGACACGTCGAAGACCGACAGCAGATAGAATCCCGCTGCGAGGCTGCCGACGACCGCGCCGGCCGTGTTGCCGGCGTAGAAGAGACCGAGCCAGGAGACCCCCTCCGGCGTGGCTTCGATCCATCGCGCCATGGCGGGGAGCGTGGCACCCATGAGGAGCGTGGGCGGGAGCAGGCAGACAGCTGCCGCCAGGCCGCGCACGAAAACGCCGATCCCACCGCCGCCCGCCCACGCGGTGTAGGCGCCACCCACCAAGGGCATACCGAACAAGAGGAGCAAACCGAGCGCGCCGATCCCGAGCTCGAGCCACGCGTACACCCGGAGCGGGTGCAGACCCGAAGGCACGAGGCGAGGCAGGAGCAGGCTGCCCAGTCCCATGCCACCCATGAAGGTCCCCAGCAACACGGCTATCGACACCGCTGAGGATCCGATGACCAGCTCGAGCAGCTGAAACCAAACGACTTCGTAGATGAGGGCGGCACATCCGCTGCCGGCAAAGAGCAGCAGCAGGGCGGGCAGCGCGCGCTTCATGCTTCACGCAAAACAAAGGGCGGCGGCCCTTGGGACCGTCGCCCACGGTTGGCTCCCGCAGCGAAACGGGACTATTTCAAATGCTTGCTCACGAGCTTCGTCATCGCGAACATGTTCACCGAGCCCTTGCCGCCGAAAACGGCTTTGAGGCTGGCGTCGGCGTTGATCATGCGCTTGTTCTTCTTGTCCTGCAGGCCGTTCTTCTTGATGTACGCCCACAACTTCTTGGTCACCTCGGTGCGCGGCATCGGCTTGGCACCGACAACGACGGCCAACGTCTCGCTCGGGGTCACCGGCCGCATGAAGGCGGCGTTCGGTTTTCGGCCAGTGGTCTTCTTCCCAGTCTTCTTTGCCATGCGGTCTCCTCTGAACACGCTCGTAGGCGTCCGGAGGAGCGTACCATGAAAAGGGCCTTTACTGCAGCGACGAAGCGATGCGCACGTGCGGTCGCGGGGGTGGCGTCAGTGGTAGTGCGAGTCCATTTCCCCGGCCCGGATGGCGACGCCGAGGGTATTGGCCCGGGGGGGAATCGGGCAATTGTAGTGATCCGAGACCGCGCAGGCCGGGTTGTACGCGAAGTTGAAGTCGAGCAGGTATCGGCCGTCGGCGCGCTTCTTCACGTCGACATACCGGCCCAGCGGATACGTCGTTTGGCCGGTCGTCTCGTCCCGGAAAAAGACACTGATGTCGTTTTCGCCCACGCCGGGCTCGAGCAATCGGACGGCCTCGAGTCGACACGCCTTCCCTTCGACCGTGAAATCGAACCAGCCCACCCGCTGAGCCCGCCTGCGACTGCCCCGTGTGGACATGATCACGACGGTATCGGCCCTGGGATTGGGCGTCAGCGGAAGCTCGAAGCGATACGCGAGGTCTATTGCAAAGTATTTCAGCCCTTTGTACTCCTTGAATCGGGGGCTCGCAGGATCGAAGACGATGACCGCCGGATACCGCTGATGCGACAGTCGGACGACGAAGCGTCCGACACGAATCGAGGACGGCTCCACAAGCGCCGTACGCTTCATGTCGTTGCCCACGCCGAAGCGCGCGTCGCCGTCCACGGCGTCGACCTGAAACCGATCGCCCGCGACCATGACGCGCAGATGATGGGCGGCAACCGTCGGGTCGTCGATCCGGACGTCGTTGTCGGCCGCCCGTCCGATCGACAGCGTCTTCTTCTCCTCGAAGTCGCGCCGGTCGATTGTGGCGAGATATGATGTGGCATCGGTCCGCAGCCACTTCTGGGTGTTTTCGCGGTCCTGAGCAATCTCTCGTCGCGCGACCTCAGCCGCCTCTTTCATCAACGGCACCGGTCGGGCCGGGCCGTCAGCCGCAAGGCTGGCGGCCAGGCATAACACGCACACCGTCGGCGCGCCCCGCATCGCCATCGATTGTAGCGCCCCCGCCCGCTCAGGCGGCGACCAAGGCTTCGAGAAAGCCCTTCCATCTGTGCTCGGCGCTGAAGAAAAGGTCTTTGTAATCGGGGGCATAGTCGGCCTGTCTCGGCAGATAGATGGACACACCAGTCGCGCGCGCCATCTTGTGTCCCCACGTGACGCTCTCGACGACGAAGGAATCGGGGTCACCCAGTGCGAGACCGGCTTTAATCTTCGAGGTGGCCGCCTGGACGTCCGAGCGGTGCGGCAGCCGCCGCGCAAGTTCAGACGCCAGATCGCCGAGATCGACGTACTCCGGCATGTCGAACTTCTGGGCTCGATCGCGGGCAAGACTGACGACGCCGGCCACATCGTCGATACTCCGGCAGAGCGAGTCGGCCAGCTCGTCCACCGCCGCTGCAATCGTGGCGATTCGCCCCAGGTCGAGGGCTGACTGCGTCACCGACTCCTCGCGGCTCCGGTAGTACCGCGCGTATTCACCAACGATGATCCGAGCGAGCTCGACCGGCTCGGTGGAGGGTCGCGCAACCAGACGGTCGAGAATCTCGGCGTAGGGCCAGCCGTCCACGGGCTCAGTCTCCTCCGATCCGACCATGAACCGCGCCGTGTCTTTCATCTCGTACGCCACTTCCAGCATGTTCATCAGACACGCATCGCACCCGAGGATGTCCAGCTTGCGGCCGTTCGGAAGCGCCTTCGAGACCGCCTCGCGCAGTTCCCGGTTGTCCAGATAGTCCTGCGACCCGCAGTCGATGGCGATGGCACGGGCATTCGCCGTGCGTTCGTGGATCTTCTTCACGGTCGTCCGGAATAACGCGCGTCTGAGTTGGTGGCGGCCCCTGGCCGCCGATGGTTTCAGCGCCCGGATGGCGTCGTAGTCGTAATCGGGCGGCAGCCGCTCCCAACCCGACCCATGATTCCAGACGTCGAGCAGATAGTGGGACGCCGGAAAGGCCGTCATGCCCCACTTCAGGAACCTCGTGAGCACGGCCGGGTCACCGCAATCCACTCCAGGCATTTCCTCAATCGTTCGCAGGCCGTCCTTCTTGACGAGAAACCGGGCGGCCCCGCTCTCTTCTGTGTCGAACTGCACGACGACGTTGACGTCGTCGGTTGAGCCGACGCGCTTCATCTCGGCGAGATCGGCGCGTCCGAAGCCCTCGAGGTTGTTATCACCCGCCATGTACACGAGCCAGGTCCATTGCGCCATTCCGTTCATGAGATCACTCCTTTCATTGGATGGAGCCACGGCACTCGCCGCCTCAGGATGTCGCGTGGTCCGATCAGGTTCGGTGTCTGGTCGTAGCCGAGAGCAGCCAGATGGGCGGCGGTCCGGCGGGCGATGGCCTGAAAGCTGATCGGCCGGCCGCGGCCTGCCGCCCGGAGGACGCGAGCGAGCGCGAAGGTGAACGCGCCGAACGACGAGGTGCCGTCGCGATGTTCATACGCCAGCTCGCGCTCCTGGCACGCCTCGAGAATGACCGGAAGATACGGGCCTCGATGGCGGAGCCGACGCCGTTCGCGTTCATAGACCTCGGGCGCAAGACCGCGCAGGCCTGTCCCGCGACCAAGCCGCATCTTGATGACGGGACGGTTCACTCCCGCACGGACCTGCCACAGGCGCCGCTCGGCGTTCCACTCGAGCGCGCGGTGGCGAATATCGTCTGGTGGCTCGAGACCGCGCGGCAGGCGGCGCTCACGCGCCAGACCGCCCGAGTGACAACAATCGAAGATGGCGACGAACCGGCAGCCGTAGGGCAGCTGGCCGTACAGGTCTGCGAACCGGTCATCGGAAATCGCGTGCGCCTTCGTCCAGTCGAAGTCGTAGGGAACCAGGCATTCGTCGAGGTGGTCCGCCTCTGTGTAGGGCGCGTAGGCGGGAATCTGCGCGCCGTGCCCGGCGTAGAAGAACAACCGCACCCCTCCCTCGGGCACCTCGTCGATGAGCCAGCGCAATCGGTCGAGAATGTTGGCTGTCGTCGCCCGATCGTCGAGCACGACGCGGATCCCTTCTGGTTCGAAGCCGCACTCCTGAAGCACCGCGCTCATGAGGAAGACGTCGTTGCCGCAGCCTTCGAGTCGATGAGCGGTGTCTGGATAGCGATTGATTCCGACGAGCAGGGCGAGACGGCGGGGTCGAGGGGTGACCGTGGAGATCGCGTGCACCTGCCGATGGTAGGAGCGCAACCGCCGAGGTTTCGCGATATCCAGCCAGACACGGGTATCGGTGGCCGGGTGAGCAAGATATGAAACGGGATCCTGCTGGAGCGTGTCGCCCGTCCTATCGAAATCGGTCAGGACCGGCACAAACCCTGGAGCGGACAGCCGAATCGGAGTGGAGAGAGCGCGATCATGAGGGTTGTGCAGGTGGTACCACGCGGCTACGCCGAGCGGCTCGATCCGTCCGCAGAGGCAACCCCGGACGAACGGACTGCCAATGGGAGATCCGAATGTCACGATGCGGCAGTGCTTCGCCCGGCCCGGACGCCGGCGGAGCGCGTCGTAGCAGCCGAGCGAGGCGACGCCGTGGGCGCACACGAGCCGCCAGCGAACAGTGCTCATCGCCTCGAGCACGCGGCTTCTCAGTTGACGACGGAGATGGTCGTCAGACGCCCAGCGGGCCAGTCGGTCTGCCGCGACACGGACGGACGCTGGGACGTCGGACAGCACGGTTGCGCCACCCACCTCGTCGCTGATACCGTGAATGAAACCGCTGGCAACGAGGCGCGCCAGAGCCTGCCGGTACCGCTCCGAATCGCCAGGTGCACGGTCCCAGAGGTCGCCGCAGGCGAGAAACTCGAATCGAAGATCCAACGTGGAGTTCCAGCGGTGGATGCCGGCCGTGATCGCGGTTGTCCAGCGCGAGGCCAGTTCGCGGTCCCTCTCGTGACCCAGCCCGTGTATGCACAGCACCGAGAAAGTTGACCGTCCCCTGGCCACGGGGCGGACGCTACTACGCGCGTCGGGGAGGTTCAACCGACGGCGATCCGAAGTGTGAAGCAGCCAACGAGCTGGCCCACCGGCCAGAAAGGCGGCCGTCGGGCTGGCGGCCTGCGTTAGGATCGCTCGGGAGGGTCGAGATCATGTGCCGAAACATCAAGACGCTGTTCAATTTCGACCCGCCGGCCACCGACGAAGAAATCCACGCTGCGTCGCTCCAGTTCGTGCGAAAGCTGAGTGGATTCAATGCGCCGTCCAAAGCGAACGAGGCGGCTTTCGATCGTGCCGTTGAGGAAGTCTCCGATGTCGCGAGACGACTGATCGGCTCGCTGGTGACGCATACGCCGGCGAGGAACCGCGACGAGGTGGCGGCGGTCGCACGGGAGCGTGCGCGCCTCCGCTTTGGCTAGTCTCGGGGCCGCAGCCGGGCCGCGTGTGCCCCGGAGCGAGAGAAACGATGCATCTGATTCTTCATGATCTGCCCGTACTTCACTGGGCCTGGGCCGGAGCAGCGATTGCCGCGGTGACGCTCGTGCTCCTCTTCGTAGCCAATCGCCGACTGGGTGTTTCGACAGGGTTCGAAGAGATCTGCAGTTATGTCCTGCACCAGCCATATTTCCGGCGAGACATCGTCCGGACCGGACGCGAATGGCGTCTTCCGTTTCTCGCCGGCCTCGCGCTGGGCGGCTTTGTGTCGGCGATCGCCGGTGGTGGGTGGGCGGCCACCTGGGACCTCGGCATGCTCGACAAGGCGCTCGGACTGGCACCCATCGGCAAGGTTGCCTGGATGTTTGGAGCCGGGTTGTTCATCGGCTTCGGGACGAGGCTCGCGGGAGGCTGCACGAGCGGACACGGCATCTTCGGCTTGTCGAATCTCGAGTGGCCGAGCCTGGTCTCTACGATCGCGTTCATGGGAGGCGGCATCCTGACGACCCAGCTCCTCTATCGGGTGGTGTTTCACCTGGGAACCGCACCATGACGATCTTCTATCTTCTGCTCGGAACCTTCTTCGGGTTCGTGCTGAGTCGATCGGGCGCGGCCGACTACGACTTCATTCAAGGTATGTTTCTGTTTCAGCGGTTTCAGCTGTACGGCATCATCGGTACCGCGGTGGCGCTGACGGCCCCCGGACTGTGGCTGCTGAAGCGGTACGGCCAGACGCTCGGCGGCAAGCCCCTCGACGTGGCGCCCAAGCCCAGACATCGCGGCAACCTTCTCGGTGGGGTGCTCTTCGGCATCGGATGGTCGCTGGCCGGCATGTGCCCCGGGCCGATCCTCGTCAACATCGGCGAGGGCAAGCTGTACGCCTTCGCGGCGCTCGCGGGCGCCCTCACGGGCGCAGGAGTGTTCGGCGCGATCTATCCCCGGCTGCAGCGTCCGTTCAAGCTACCGGCCATCGCGATCGGAACCGGTCAAGGTTGATGGCTCACTGGGCGATCGCCCGCTCGATTCGCCGGTCCGGAACGAGCCAGATCAGCGCCACCGTCACGTAGAGGGCGCAGGATACCCAGGCGTTGACGAACGCGAAGGGAATGGCGGCCAGATAGATTACCAGCGACGCCTTGCCCTTGCGGTCTCGACCGAGCGCCTGGGCGAGCGTCGAATCGGTGCCCTGACAAGCCACCAGCGCCCGCGCAAGAATCAGGTACGCGGCCCCGGAAAGGAGCAGGACGGTTCCATACGCCGCCACCGGCAGCGGCGCGAGTGGATAGTCCCCCATCCAGTTGGTGACAATCGGCGTCAGGGACAACCAGAAGAGCAAGTGGAGATTCGCCCACAGGATACGGCCGTCTACGCGGTCGGCGGCCTGCAGCAGGTTGTGATGGTTCCTCCAGTAGATCCCAACGAAGACGAAGCTGAGAACGTAACTGAGAAACGCCGGGAGCATCGAGCGAAGGGCCTGGAGGGTCGGGCCGTGTGGAACCTTCAGCTCGAGAACCATGACGGTGATGATGATGGCGATCACACCGTCGCTGAACGCCTCAAGCCTGCCCTTGGTCATCGGTCACACAAGAAGGGCGTCACCAAGTCACGAACTCTATCGTCGCTTCACGCGGGATGGACATTGTCCGTGAAACGGGCAGATGACGAGATGCCCCGCGTGACCAGACGACGAGAGGACCAGATGACCACATTCCCAGCTATGTAAGCGTTCGAATCCGGTGCGTTTCACTGTCGGCTACATAGAGCCGGCCCTCTGCCGTCAGGACGCCGTGCGGGCGATTGAGCTTGCACTGGAGAGGATCGGGTTCTGGACCATCGCCGCGCTGGCCGGTCCCGAGCACCGTGGTGATGATCCCACTCACCAGATTGACACTGCGGATGACGTGGTTCTCGGTATCGGCAATGTAGAGCTGTTGATCGGGCGAATAGGCGAGCCCCTTCGGTCCTGCAAGCTTGGCTGCCAACGCGGGCCCGCCGTCTCCCGAGTACCCTTGGTCACCGGTCCCGGAAACGCGATGCAACGTCGCGGTTCGAGCGGAAATCCGGTAGATCGCGTTCCCCTCGCGAAGAGCGAGAAACAGATCGCCGTCAGGCGCCATCGCCATCGTCCGCGGACCGTTCAGCCCTGTGCCTCGCAGGGGCGCTCCCTCAGGCGGAGGTGGGGCCTTCGGCTCGCCGGTGCCTGCGTACGTCTCAATGATGCCGGTGTCGAGCCGCAGCCGGCGGATCCGCTGGTTTCCGATATCGCAGATCAAGAGCGACCCCTCGCTGTCGAGGACGATGCTGTGGGGCTGACGAAGCTGTGCCTCTCGTCCCGGCCCACCGTCTCCTGAGAAACCCGCGGTACTGGTCCCGGCGACGGTCGAGATGACGCCGGTCCGTGCTTCAACCTTCCGCACGACGTGGCTGTCACGTTCGGCGATGTAGATGTGGCCGGCTCGATCGAACTGCAGCTCGTGGGGCATGTTCAACGACGCCGATGTCGCCGGGCCCCCGTCTCCCTGGTGACCGCGCTCGCCGTTGCCGGCGATGGTCGTCATCCGCCTGGTCGCGAAATCGAAGCGCCGAATGCGCTGGTTGTCGAGATCACAGAAATACAGCGCCTTGTCAGGCCCGATGACGAGACCGAACGGGTTGTTGATCTGTTGATCCGAGTAGCCGCCCACACCGGTGCCGGCAAGCGTGGAGACGATGCGGCCGACAGCCGATGTCCAGAGCGTGCCGGCCGCCAGACCGCCGACCGCGATCCCAATCGACTCCAGGAACCTTCGACGCGGGGCAACCATGCCTTACTGCTCCGCCAGCGGAATGAACAGCGAGATGCGATCCTCTGTGCCGACCCCGCGCGAAATGTGTCCCTTGCCGGTGAGGTCCTCGGCCAGCAGGATGTGGCCAGGGTCGAGCGGGATCTTCTTGCCCCCGACGAGTTCGACCTCTCCCCTGCCGCTCAGCGTGATGACATACTGCCTGCGCGGCGCCGTATGCCAGTCCTGAAAATAGTTGGGAGACTGCCGCCGAAACTGCAGCCCCGTGACCTTGACCATCTCCGACAGCTCACCGGATCCGCCCGATGCGGTCAACTTCGGTTCGATGTTCTCCGCATGGGTCTGACCGTCCGGACCGGTGAAGATCCGCGTCACCACAATCGGCTTGCGGCGCTGCGCGATGACGGCGTCGTGGTCGGTCCCGACGTTCCACGCGACAACCAACACGCCGACCAGCAGGGTGAAAGCAATCGGTTTCGTGATCGATGCCATGGACCTCTCCCTTCTATCCGGCAAAAGCCTTCCGCAGGCTGGCGGCCGCGTCCGCGATGGCCTGCCGACCCTGATCGAACACGCCGAGGCTGAAAAACCCGTGAATCATGCCGTCGTAGCGCTTGACGACAGTGGGCACGCCGGCTTCGACGAGCCGCTCCCCATACGCCTCGCCTTCGTCGCGAAGCGGATCGAACTCCGCGGTGATCACGAACGCCGGAGGAAGCCCCGCCAGTTTGGTCGACCGAAGCGGCGACGCCAGCGGCGAGCTCGCGTCCGCTTCCTCCCGGAGGTAGTGATTCCAGAACCATTTCATCGCGTCTCGCGTAAGGAGGTACCCATCGGCATTCTGCTGGTAGGAGCCTGTGCCGAAGTTGTGATCGGTCACCGGATAAATCAGGAGTTGGAACTGAAGCGGCGGGCCGCCCCGGTCGCGCGCCATGTGGGCCACCACGGTCGTCAGATTGCCGCCGGCGCTGTCGCCGCCGACGGCCAGCCGACTCGCATCCCCTCCAAACTGCGCGGCGTTGGCCGCCACCCACTTCACCGCCGCGTAACAGTCGTCGGGGGCAGCTGGGAACTTGTGCTCCGGGGCCAGCCGATATTCCACGGACACGACCGCGCAGGCGGCCGCGTTGGTCAGCGCCCGACACGTCGCATCGTACGCGTCCACGTTGCCGGCGACCCAACCTCCGCCATGGAAATACACGAGAACCGGCACCGGACCGCTATTGCGCGGCAAGTACACCCTGATCGGGATCTCTCCACCCGGTCCCGGCACCAGAAGATTCGACACGGCACCCACGGCCTCGGAGTTGGGGTTGGCGCCCATCATGCTCGCTACGAGCTCACGGACCTGGGGAACCGGTAGCTCGTGCAACGCAGGGGCGCCCGGAACCGCCGCCTGCTTGAGAAACGCCTGCACCTGCGGGTCGAGAGGCATCTCATCCTCCTGGAGAGAGTGTCGAAAGCAACGTGGAAAGCGATTCTAGCGCAACTCATTTCAACCCGAGCTTCCGGCCGGCGGTCAGAAGTCGGACTGCCTCGCGCAAACGACGGCGCTTCGTGTCTTCCCGTTTCGCGGAATCTATCCAGCCGACGTACAAGCGCCGGTGGGACGGCGCCAGGCGTTCGAAATACGCCCACGCAACGGGGTGACGCTTGAGCTCCACGCGAATGTAACGTGGGAGCTCGGCCCGCAGGGAGCGCGCCGGAGCGTCGCCGCTCCGGCTGGTTGGCGGGCGATCCAGGCCGGCATTGGTCAGCCGGCCCTCCGCGAGAAGGTCCGCGTAACGCTTGCGATTCGCCGAAGACCACTTGCTGTCAGGCTTTCGCGGCGTAAACTTCCTGGCGTAACGAGCCTCATCGAGACGCCGGATCAGGCTGTCAATCCATCCGTAGCACAACGCCTCATCCACCGCATCGTCGTACGCAATGGACGGCCTGCCGGTCGCGCGCTTGTGGAACACGAGCCATACGTGGTCGTCCCGATCGTGGTGTGCGGCCAGCCAGCGCCTCCACGCCTCGGGGGTCGCGACGTCCAGTGTCTCGAGCGAATCGGTCATGGGTTAAGATTCACTAAGTGAACTACGCGGCGGTGCTCGTGCGGCTGTCTCGTGTCCACTCCGATGCGCTTCAGGACCTGCTGCTCGGGGCCTGGCGCTTCGTGGGCGCTCCGGCACGTCGGAAGCCTCGCCGATAAATCAACGAAGGCTCACCTCGGGATCACGGATCTGTCGGACCCTGCCCTGGACATCGCCGGGCTCTGACGGCGCGAGAGGAAGGTCGGCGCACTCATACGGCGCCTCGGGCTGCAGGACCGGAATGGGCGGCGAGGCGCGCCATGTCTGCCAATCGGGGGTCAAGTCGATCGTCGACGCGAGCACCCGCTCCGGTGCATCGCCAATGGCCGTAGGCCAACCTGATGGAGTCTCCCATGTGGTTGGCGAAGTACATGAAGTACCGCCCCAGGGGGCGATCGACCCAGCTGGGTACTCGAATGACGGTCGGACCGTTGACGTTCCCACCCCGCGTGGACGACGAATCGACCGTCACGAGCGGGTTCGTGGACAGGCGCCTGACAAAGACGTCCGGCGTCGACTGCTCGACGACAAAAGCGCTCGAGGTCGGCGTGCCCATCGCAAGTGTGAGCAGGGCGGCGCCGAGAACCAGGAACCGCACCATTTCGTCTGCCGCTATCGAGCGATCGTCCACAGGGTGAACACGACCGCGGCCGCACTGAGCAACAGCATCCCACTGGCGTCCGCGGTCGTGAAACCGAAGCTGTCCGTGGATGCCCATCGCGCCGCCAGCCTGCGCTCGCGCGCGATGAGAAACAGAGGAAACGTCGCGCTGATGGCCACCACCAGACCGAGGACGATGTACGCCCAGACAAGCGGGATGCCAAGCCTGCGCGACTCAATGATCATGAGGGCAAAAAGCGGCAGCAGCAGCAGTCCCAGGTCGACGGTGATTGAAGTGCTGGCCGGATTGACCACGGTGTCCACCCAGAACCGACCGGTCGCCAGGACGAATCCCGACAGGGCGCCATCCTCCGGACGGAAGTACGCGACGTTCTGACGCCAGGTACCCACGAGCGCCAGAAGTGACGCCGCCCCATAGAGCCAGCAGAGAATGACTCGGCGCGCGGCATCAGCGCAGCTCCACCCGCCCACGGGGTCCGCTCACGGTCGCAACGAGCGCGGGCTTGGGACCCGCCGTAACAGGAAGGTCGAGCCCGAACCCGTCCAGGATGGTGCGCACTTGATCGGGCTGCGGATGCTCTGCTCGAAGGCTGACGAGCGACGCCCCCGGCGTCGCCGTCGAGGAGGGGTGGGCTGAGGTCCCCCAGTCGATGAAGAATGGCACCACCCCTCCGCCGACGACCGTGCGTGGATCCGTATAGCGCCACGAGAGCACGACACCATCAGGGCGTTTTCGACTGCCCGGGATGACCTCGCCGAGCTTCACTCCTCGACGCGCCGCCTCGCCCGCCAGGTTCTCCAGATTCTTGCCTTTGGCTGCCCATGTCACGAGCCGAGGTTCCTTCAGATCGTCCACGCCGAACGGGCGCGGCAGCGAAGGTGTGGGCTGATCGGGGTCGGGACCGATAATTTCGAGATACGTCGCTGGACCGAGCGAGACCAGTGCGTTGCGGGTTCCTCGCCCAGGATGTTGTCCGCCCGGCGTCGCGCGGAGGCCGAGCAGCTTGTCGATACGTTCGATCCCCATCCCCAGATCCGGTGTTCCATAAACGAGGTGATCGACCGGAAGGGACGGCCGCGGCGTTTGTGTGCTGACAGCGATTGAACACGCAGCAATCAGCACGAAGACCGGTGTCGCATATCTGATCATGGCAGCCCCACGGCACTCACTCTACCACCGACCCCAGCGGCGTCTGCCGCGCCTCGAGGAGGTCGATGTAGGCTTCGGCTACGAGGGCCGAGCGCTCTAATTCCAGGGTCCCGAGCAGTTCCTGCGCTTCGCGAACCCCGCCGCCAACCGACGGATCGTCTCCCAAAACCACCTCGAGCTCCACAAAAGAGCCGAGGCCCTCCACCTGATCTAGATGAATCCGGGTTCGCCCGACCAGGAACAGCTCGCGGCGCTTCACCACTACGCCCCGGACAGACAGGACGCGGCTGAGAGCAACGACCAGGGCGCGCGCGTCCGCAGAAGCGGCTCTCGTGTACTCAGACTCCCTGGGACCCGGCTGATTGTGACGTTGGTAGGCGATCAGCTCCCCCGAACCATCGCGAAACTCCCGCACCTTGAGGCGGCCACTTGGAACGACGAAAAACGTATCCCGTTGCTCGATGTCCTGCGGCGGACTCGTTGCAAGAGTCGCTGCCTTTGCTCGTACGGGATTCAGGTCCGGACAACGGACCTTGACTTCGACGTTGCTGGCCATGCTCGATTGACCTTGTCAGGGCATCAACTGCGAACCAGCGTCGGTTCGCTGTTGGGTTCGAGACCCTCGCGCTCGC
>Ga0066710_100002601_pt1 | contig 14686 bp, 11 predicted proteins | sample GraSoiAngelo_159_FD_79666 | JGI IMG/M metagenome (GOLD analysis project Ga0066710, IMG submission 79666) | Grasslands soil microbial communities from the Angelo Coastal Reserve, California, USA - 14_1009_16_40cm | ecosystem: Environmental > Terrestrial > Soil > Grasslands | place: USA...
ATCTCGTCCTGCGAGACCTTCCGCTCACCGAGCGGCAGCAGCTGAACCCTCAGGTGCACATGGTTGGCGCGTTGAAAGATCTCCTGCTCCATGTGGTCGATGCCGGGGAGCGGCCGCAGACGCTTCGCCATGTCGTTGGCGACGTCATGCGTGGCCTCAATCGACGATCCCTCTGGCGTATCGATGTGGACCGTGAAGTCGCCCATGTCTTCGTTGGGGATGAACGTCCGGCCGACCATGCTGTTCAGCGGAACCGTGAGCGCCAGCACGAGGACCGCCGTCCCCATGATGATGAGCGGGTGGGCGAGCGACCAGTTGAGGGCCTTCAGGTACCACCGGTCAATCAGCCTGAAGATCCGGCTTTCCTTGGTCTTGTTGTCCTTCTCGGCGTCGCTGATCTTCAGGAAGCGCGAGCTCAGCATCGGCGTGAGCGTGAACGACACGAGCATCGACACCATGATCGAGAACGCCATCGTCCAGCCGAATGGGTTGATGTACCGGCGCGCGTAGCCGGTCATGAAGGCAATCGGGAGGAAGATGACGACGAGCGACAACGTCGTCGCCATGACGGCGAGGGTGACCTCGCGCGTACCCTGAATGGCGGCCTCGAACGGCGTGCAGTGGCGCTCTTCGATGTAGCGGAAGATGTTCTCCAGCACGACGATGGCATCGTCTATCACGATGCCGACGGCGAGCGTCAAGCCGAGGAGCGTCATGTTGTTCAGCGTGAAATCCATCGCGCGCATCAGGGTGAAGGTCGCCACGATGGACGCGGGGATGGCCAGGGCGGAGATGATGACCGCGCGGATGTTCCGGATGAAGAACATCACCACCACGGCGGCGAGGAGACTGCCCCACAGCAGGTGCTCTTCGAGGGACGAAATCGACGCGTAGATGAACCGCGAATCGTCGCGAATGGTGGTGAGCGTCACCGCTCTGGGCAGCGTGCGCTGCACGAGGGCGAGCTTCCGTTTGACGGCTTCGACCACCTTGATCGTGTTCTCACCCGACGCCCGCCGGACGTCTAGGAACACCGCGGGCTTGCCGTCGTCAAGCCACGCGGCGGTGGTCGGCCGTTCCGTCGTGTCTTCGGCGTAGCCGATGTCCGACACCTTGATGGGCGTCCCGTTCATGCTCGCGACCACGATGTGGTTGAACTGCTCGGTCGCGTCGATCCGCCCGAGGGTTCGCAGCAGGACCTGCGACTTGCCCTGCTCGAGCAGGCCTCCCGGTGTTTCCACGTTCTCGGCTTTGACGGCTTCGGTCACCTGCTGAATCGAGAGGCCGTGCGAATGGAGCTTCTCGACGTCGACGACGATGTGCACCTCGCGGGAGCGGTTGCCCTGCATGGTGACCTCGCCGACGCCGTCCACCGACTCGATCGAGCGCTTGACCTGCTTGTCCGCAATCTCGCTGATCGTCCGGATGCTCATCGAATCCGACGCCAGCACGATCGTCATGACGGGGTCGCTGTCGGGATCGGCCTTGGTGATGACCGGCGGCAGGATCTGCGGGGGGAGGTAGCGGATCGCCCGGGCCACCTTCTCGCGGACGTCGTTGCTGGCGTCGTTGATGTCCCGCTCGAGGACGAACCGGATGCTGAGGCGCGCCTGGCCCTCGGTGATCTCGCCGGCGTTCATGTCCTCGATGCCCGCGATGCTGCTGATGGCTTCTTCGAGCGGCTCGACGACGGCGGTCGCCATCTCCGACGGGCTGGCGCCGGGCAGCGAGACCGAGATGCTGACCGTCGCTGGATCCGCTTTCGGAAAGAGGTCCACACCCAGGCTGCGGAAGGAAAAGAGCCCCAGCACCACGAGCAGCAGCACGAGCATCGTGGCCATCACCGGGCGGCGGACGCACAGTTCGGAGAGCATGGCGACCTCTGCTTGGTTATTTCGACGTCAGGCGCGGCCCGGCGTTCACCTTCATCCCGTCAGCCAGGGTTTCCACGTCAACAGAGACGACCGGTTCGTTGGCTTTCACGCCGCTGATGATCTCGATCCGGTCGCCCACGCGGTCGCCCACTTTGAGCTCCCGCAGCGCGAGCTGCTCGCCCTCGACCACGAACACGCGGTTGACGCCGTAGCGGTACTGCAGGGCCGCGACCGGCAAGGTGAGCACGCGATCGATCCGAGAGGTTTCGATGCGAACGCGCGCGAACGTACCGGGCTTGAGCAGCGCGCCGGGGTTGGGCACACGCGCCTCGAATGGAAACGCGCGCGTCTCGGCGTTCACCGCCGGGCTGATGCGCGAGACGGTACCGGTGATCGGCTTGTCCGGGAAGGCGTCGACTCGCAGCTCGACGCTCTGGTCGACCTGGATCCAGGGGGCCATGCGCTCGGGGATCTCCGCGATCACCTTCAGCGGATCGACGCGGACCACGCTCATGACCGGCGCCTGCGTCTTGACGAACTCGCCCAGGGAGACCAGGCGCTTCTGGACGTAGCCGTCGAAAGGCGCGCGGATGCTCGTGTCGCGCAGCTCGCGGTCGGCGAGCTTCATCGTGGCGTCGCTGGCGTCGATGTCGGCCTGGAGGTTCCTGGCCGTCTGTAGCGCGGCAGCGTAGATGGCCTTCTTGGCCCGAAGCGTCGCATCCGCGTCGTCGAGCTGCTGTTTGGGGAGGAGCTGCCGCTTGTTGAGCGTGTCGGCACGCTCGAACGCCTGTTCGGCCTGGGCGAGCTCGGCGGCCGCCTTCTGCACGTCGGGCGTCTGCTCGATCGGCGGCAGCTGACCCGACCGGGTCACCCCATAGCGGGCGAGCGCGCGATCGAGCGCGGCCTTCTGTTGCGCGAGCTTGTAGCTGGCTCGCTCGCGGTCGAGCTCGACGAGCACTTGCCCACCCTGGACGCGGTCGCCGAGGTCGGCGCGGATCTGGCTGACGGTGCCTTCCGTCTCCGAGGAGATTGTGACTTCTTCCTGCGCGGCGAGCGTGCCGACAACCTCGATCTCGCGACGCACCGTTTCCTCGCGGACCGGCTCCGTCTTGACCGCCCGTGCCGCGTCGTCGCGCCCGCGGGTCTGCGCTTTCGGCGTTTTCGAGCATCCGACGAAGCCGACTGCCAGGACCGCCAGGATTGTTGCGCCTGCGTAGGGGAGGCCTTGGAAGGACGTCGGTTGGCGAATATCAATCAATAATGGCCCCGCAAAACCGTGTATAGAGTTCGACAATATACTACGAGATGTTACAGGGTCGTAGCTCGCGCGCCGTTTCCTCCCGGAGCCTCCCGTTTCCCGGGGGATACGCCTTCGCCTGGGGGTGATCATGCCGAAGACCTGGCTGCTCGCGACCGTCCTCGCCTGCTGGGCCGCGCCCGGATGGACGCAAACGCTTGAAGAACTGATCAACGACGGGAAGAACCCCGCCAACGTCGTGACCCAGAGCCTGGGCTACGACAGAAAGAGCTTCAGCCCGCTCAACCAGATCAACACGACCAACGTCGGGCGACTGGTTCCCGTCTGGAATTTCAGTCTCATGAACGACATGGGCGAGCTCGCGGCGCCCATCGTCTACAACGGCGTCGTCTACGTGATCAACGGGAAGTGGACGTTTGCCGTGGACGTGGCGACCGGCACGCAGATCTGGCGGACGCCGGTCGAACTCGAGCCGGGGGTGCAACGCGCCGCGTACAACAGAGGTGCGGCGACGATTTACAACGGCAAGCTGTTTCGCGTGACGATCGACAACCACGTGTTCGCGCTCGACCTGAAGACGGGGAAACAGCTCTGGAACCAGAAGTTTGCCGAGGCGAAGGAAGGCTACTACGCGACGAGTGCGCCGATTGTGGCAGGCGGCGTCCTGATTTCCGGGATGGCGGGCGGCGAGTCCACCACACGCGGGTTTCTCGATGGATGGGATCCCGAGACGGGACGGAAGCTGTGGCGGACCTACACGATCCCCGCGCCGGGTGAGCCCGGGTCTGAGACCTGGCCCAGAAACAGCGACGCCTGGATGCACGGCGGCGGACCGACGTGGCGCTCCGGCTCGTACGACCCCGAGCTCGATCTCGTCTACTGGGGCACCGGGAACGCCGAGCCCTACGATCCCAATCCCCGCGGTGCGCTCGACAGCCTGTATACGTCGAGCGTACTTGCCATCCGCCCGAAGACCGGAGAGATCGCCTGCCACTTCCAGTACACGCCCAACGATGTGTACGACGTGGACGCGACCGACGAAAACGTGCTCGCCGACCTGCAAGTCGGCGGACAGCGCCGCAAGGTGATGATTCAGGCGAACAAGAACGGGTTCCTCTACGTTCTCGACCGCACCAACTGCAAACTGATCGCGGCCAATCCGTACGTCAAGGTCAATTGGGCCTCGCGCATCGATCTCGCGACGGGGCGGCCGGTGCTGACCGACGTGTACAAGCGATTCCTGGCGGGCGAGGAGGTGGAGATCTGGCCTTCCCGCGGCACCAACGCGGTGCCCATTGCCTTCAATCCGAACACGGGTCTCGTGTACGCGAGCACCTGGAACGTCGCGCGCGTCCAGAAGATCGCCCCCCCAAAGCGTGAGGTGCTGGGCGGCAACTCCACAGGGGTGACGAGCAGAATTCCTCCCCTCGATACCGGCGCGCCTGTCGGCCACTTCGTGGCCATCAATCCTCTCACCGGCGCCAAGAAATGGGAGGTGCCCCTCACCGACTTGCCGAGTTCGGCCGGCATGCTGGCAACGGGCGGCGGGCTCCTCTTCACCGGCAGGCTGACCGGGGAGTTCGTCGCGCTGGACGAGGCCAGCGGTCGGACGTTATGGCAGTTCAAGACCGGGTCGAGCGTCAACGCGACGGCGATCACTTACATGCACAACGGCCGACAGTACGTGATGGTCGCGTCGGGCCGCGGCGGCTCGCTGGCCACCCGCTACGCCGCAGACAAGGTGCCGACTGGAGGCTCGCTCTGGACGTTTGCACTAATGCAGTAGAGGGTGGGTGTCGCTAGCGCGGTTGCGCGGTTCGCGCAGATCCGCCGGAGCTCGAACTACCGCTCGCGCTCGATCCTGAGCTCGAACCGGATCCGGAGGAGTTCCCGTGCTGGGCCCCGCCTCCTGAAGAGGACGTTCCCCTCGACGAACCACTCCCGCCGCCCGTGCGCGCAGTCACGCGCGTATAGCCAAGGCCCTGAATGGCACGGCCGCCCCCGTTCCGGTCTCCGTGTCCACCGATGGGGCCGAATGTCATGAACCCTCCTCCGAGGTAATAAACGTCGGCGGACGGATCCCACCACCAGGTAGACGGATCCCACCAGTAGGAATACCCGAAGGGAGAGTAGTTGGCGAAGCCGTATACGCCCCCGCCCTGTGGCCGGCGGCGCTCAGCACGAAATCGCTCGGGAAACGACAACCCGACCATCAAGTCGATCACGGAACCGGCCACGCCCCCGTCGGCGAGCCGGACTAGCGAATGTCGGTCGAGTTTGAACTGTGGCGCTGCCTCGAGTAGCGTGGCCTCGACAGCTTGAGACGGGAGCCTGGAGCTGGCTTCGATGACGCCGTCGATGTCGATGGGCGCCGCGGCAGCCAACTGCGCCACGGGCGTTCGTCGCGCCGCCGATTCAGGCGGCGTCTCGCCGACGCCGCGCGGGTCGAGGGCCGGCAGGTATCGGCGAACGTACACCTGCTCGGTCCCCCGAACGGCGGTCGACTGAACGTCGAGCCAGGCGGGGCCGTTGAGCGTGGCTGCCATCAGCGACAGTCCAGAAACGACGCGCCGCTCGCCGCCCTTGCAGTCAACCTCGGCGCGCGTGAACAGTCGACGGCCGTCCCGAGACCACTCAACCCGCTCGGTGCCCCGGCAATCCGACTCGTCTACAGGATGACTCGAATCGTCCGCCACCAGCTTCCGCATGAGCACTGGGCTTCTGTCGGCGAGCGTCGTTGATACGATGCCCGTGCCGCCCGAGTCAGGATCGACACAGACGAGTACGTCCCCCGGCGTCGGCTTGAGCAGCCGCCAACATCCGAGCCATGGGGTCCATCTCGGATCGAGCGCCGCGGCTGTCTGTCCGGCCGCCGGCGGGACCTGCAGCAGCGCACCCACCATCACGGCCAGCGCCGCGTGACCCACCATCTCAAAACGCATATTTCACTCCAGCGGTCATCCTCGCACCAGCCAGGTCGATCGGCTGAAATCCGAGGAAGTCGCCGCCCACATCGGAGTGCGACCAGAGATATCTTGCCTCAACGACGGCGTACATCCGTCGCCACACTTTGATATCTACACCGGCGAAGACATGAGCGCTCGGACCCCAACCGTGGGCATTCAACGTATCGGCGAAGACGGACGAATCAGTGAAATCAACGAAGTCGCCGTTCTGTTCAAAGCTGTACCAGACGAAACCACCGCCGACGCCGACATAGGGGACCATCGTTCGCGGGATCCAGGCCAGTCGGCTGACTTCGCGGCCTGGCACCGTCAGCGCAAACTTCACGCCTCCACTCAGGTTCATCTGGCGAAGTTGAGTAGTCTGGTTGATCGGCAAGCGATGGTTGTCAACGAAGTGACGATACTCCGAGGTCTTGCTGCTTTGAGCGAACTCGAACCCGACGAGCACCTCAGTGCGCGGCCCCACCTGGACGCCCACTTCGGTGGCGATTGGGGGAGCGCTGAAGTCGCTTCTCTCGACCGTCAGCGTGTTCGCCACGAAGTCGAAGAGATCGCTCCCTGCGCGCGCAAACAGCCATCCGGTCCGGACTCCGATCGAACCGCGCGGTCGGCCGAACCAGAAGTCGGGCTGAGCGGTCGGCTGGGAAGGCGGCGGCGTGGGGGCTGGCTGGGCCAGAGCGGCGCTCGACCCCTCAACCGCGACTGTCAGAAGTGTGACGAAAACAGTCCTGCGTCCCGCGGCGGCCAGCACGTCAAGCAAGTCCAACGCCAAACATGCCAGCTCGAATTCTTTCGACTTTCTTGATGAGCCCGTGATTAATGCCGGGCCGAAGCAACACGGGCGTCCACGCGAGAGGACTGGAGTCACCAGTCCGGCTTCAGCTCGACGTAAGACCGGTCCAACTGGCCGAGCGACGAACAGCCGAGCAGTTTGAGCGTGCGGACGAGGCCCGAGCGGAGGATCTCGATTGCGTGTCCCACCCCAGGACCGCCCGCCGCGCCGAGCCCATAGGCATATGCCCGCCCGATGAGCACGGCGCGCGCGCCGACACACAAGGCCTTGACGATGTCGCTGCCTTGCCGGATTCCGCCGTCCATCAGCACCTCGACTCGGCCGGCAACGGCCTCGAGCACCTCTGGAAGCACCCGCAGCGTCGGCGCGACCGTGTCGAGTTGCCGGCCGCCGTGATTGGACACCACCAGCGCATCGGCTCCCGCGTCTATCGCGCGGCGCGCATCGTCGCCCGTGTGGACGCCTTTGACGACGATGGGGCCCCGCCAGAGCTCGCGGATCCACGTGAGATCGCCCATGGTGACCACCGACTGCGCGAGCGCCGCACCGACGTCCGCGTACAGCATCGGTCCCTGGCCCGGGAGCACGACATTGGGGAACTTCATCAACCCGCCGTCCGCGAGGAAACCGGCGAGCCATCCCGGCCGTACGAGGAACTGAGCCAGGAATGGCAGCTTGGATAAGAGACTGCCGCCAAGGAGCTCGGCGACACCGTTTCGGATATCGCGCTCGCGGTTACCCGCCACCGGCGTGTCGATGGTGACGACGAGCGCCGTGAAGCCCGCGGCCTTGGCCCGTTCGATTCCAGCCGAGGCGACCTCTCGCCCCCCCACGAGATACAGCTGATACCAGACGGCACCTTTCGAGCCGGCGCGCACTTCCTCAAGTGGACAGCCGGAAAGCGTTGACAGGATATAGGCAGTTCCAGCCGCGCCAGCAGCCTGCGCGGCGACGGCCTCACCCTTTGGGTAGAAGAGGCGGCTGCTGCCGACAGGGGCGAGGAGAAACGGCAGTTCGAGCGGCGTCCCCAGTACGGTCGTGTGAAGGTCGCAGTGGTGTGTGGCGACGGCCGATCGCGGGCGAAGAACGACGCGGTCGAACACCTTGCAGTTCTCGACAAGCGTGACCTCGCGATCGGCCCCGCCGTCTATGTAGTCGAATACGGCTCTTGGCAGCCGGCGCCTGGCAGCGAGCCGGAGGTCGTCGATATTGACGGCCCTGATGGGTGGGCGAGATGGCGCCACGCGCGCCGGCATTATACCCGCCCTAATGACCGCATATACTTCACCCGCCGCGCGAGGAAGCGCGAGGACTACAACAGCCTGCGCAGAAGGCCACGATATGAGCGTAGACAAGCCAGCCGACGCCGCACGGCGCGAGATCAGCCTCGCCGACGAAGAGCGGGTTCGCCAGGTTCTCGTCGAATCCGTCCTTGGCCTCTGGGAGGTCGTCAACAACCTGACGCGCCTCAAGCCCTCACAACGCGATCGCTACCGCGTGACGATCTTTAGTTCGGCGCGGCTGAAGCCGGGCTCGTTTGGCTACGAAGAGACCAGGCGCACCGCCGCGGCGCTCGCCGAAATGGATTGCGACATCATCACCGGCGGCGGTCCGGGCCTGATGCAGGCGGCCAACGAAGGCGCCAAATCGGGGAGCGCCCAGTCGGTCGGCATCCGGGTGGACCTGCCTTTCGAGCAAGACCTCAACGCATTTGTAACCGAGGCGTTCGAGCACCGCACCTTCTTCACACGCCTCCACCAGTTCGTCCTGGCATCTGACGCATTCCTCGTAGCGCCCGGTGGGATCGGCACGGTCCTCGAGATGATGCTGATCTGGCAGTTGCTCCAGGTGAAGCACCTCGAAGGCACGCCGCTCATCCTGGTCGGCCAGATGTGGCCTGGCCTGATCGAGTGGGCGCGTCAGTCCATGCTGAGCACGGACCCGCCGCTCGCCAGTGCGCCGGACATGGCCATCCCGCACTCCGTCGCGAACGCCGACCAGGCCATCGCCCTCGTGCGCGAGCACCACGCAGCGTGGCGTAAAAGGCACAAGGCCTGACTGCGCGGGTGGGACCTCAGGGTGGCTCGAACCGGGTTCAGCCGCCAGCCAACCGCGGCACGAAGTACAGCTCGGTGTCAGCTTGGAGTGTCTGATAGTCGGCGTCGTTGTAGATCTGGCCGTCGATCGCGACGGCCATGCCGGCCAGCTGTGTTTCCAGGCCCGGAAACCGGCGTGCGAGCGCGTCGAGGAGATCACGCACGCGGGGCGCGTCTATCGTGATCTCCTGGACTCCGGTGTGCTGACTAAGCGCGCTCGAGAAATGCACCTTCGCCATCAGCAATGCATCAGTCCGACTGCGCGAGTCCCTCGAGCACCCGCGGCGGCGACAGCGGAAGCTCCGTATAGCGAATGCCCGTGGCGTCGCGCATCGCGTTGGCGACAGCCGCCAGTGGCGGGACGATGGGCACTTCGCCGACGCCGCGGACGCCGTAGGGGTGGAGCGGGTTGGGCACCTCGACGAGCACCGTATCGATCATCGGCAGGTCCGACGCGACCGGCATCCGGTAATCGAGGAACCCGGGGTTCTCCATCACGCCGTCCCGGTTGAAGATGTACTCTTCGTTCAAGGCCCACCCGATGCCCTGGGCGGCGCCGCCCTGCATCTGTCCCTCGACAAAGCTCGGATGTACGGCTTTGCCGACGTCCTGTATGGCCGTATACCGGAGGACCTTGCTCTGGCCGGTCTCTTTGTCGACCTGGAGGTCGCAGATGTGGAGGCCGAACGCGGGACCGGCCATGGGCAGGTTGACCGAGGCGCGACCGATCACCGGTCCGCCGGTGTGCGACAACTTGGCCGCGATGTCGACGACCGAGAGCGGCTTCTGGTCGCCGGCGCCGTCCTGCGGCACCGCCTGGCCGTCCTTCCAGCCGACCTTTTCGACCGGGACGTTCCAGATCTTTGCCGCGCGTGCCCGGAGCTGTTCGCGCACGTCGCGCGCGGCCTCGATGACGGCCGCGCCCGTTGCATAGCACACGCGGCTGCCGCCGGTCACGTCGGTGTAGCCGGCCACGTCGGTGTCGGCGACGGTCGGCCGGACGCGCTCGACGGGGATCCCCAGTTCCTCGGCAACCATCAGCGCCTGGGCGACACGCGTGCCGCCGATGTCTGGATTTCCCGTGATCACCCCAGCGCTGCCGTCGCTATTGAGCATCACCGTGGCGCTTGAATTCATGCCGGCGTTGAACCAGAACCCGCAGGCGAGCCCCCGGCCTTCATTGGGCCCGAGCTCGGCGTGCCAGTGCGGATGCGCCTGGGCCGCTTCGAGCACCTGACGGAAACCAATCGGCCCGTACGCGGGACCGTACGGCGCCCGGTCGCCTTCCTTGACGGCGTTCTTCAGACGAATCTCGATCGGATCGAACCCGAGCGTCCGCGAGATCTCGTCGAGGAGCGACTCGACCGCGAAAGAGACCATTGGTGAGCCGGGCGCGCGATAGGCGGCCACTTTCGGCTTGTTCACCAGCACGTCGTAGGCTTCGATGAAGAAGTTCGGGATGTTGTAGCAGGCGAAACAGCACATGGCGCCCGCTCCAGAAGGTGAGCCCCTGTAGGCGCCGGCCTCGTACCAGAGGGAGGCGCTGGCGGCGACCAACGTGCCGTCGCGCTTGGCGCCGAGCTTCATCAGGATCTTTGTGGCCGAGGTCGGACCAGTCGCGCGAAACACCTCTTCCCGCGTCATGACCATCTTGACGGGTCGTCCGGACTTGCGCGAAAGAACGATGGCGACGGGCTCGAGATAGACCGAAATCTTGCCGCCGAAGCCGCCCCCGATTTCGCTCGGGATGACCTTGATCCTGGACGCGTCGATGCCAAGGATCCCGGCGCAGGCGTCGCGGACGGCAAAGGGCCCTTGAGTGCTGCACCAGACCACCACCTGTCCGTCCTGTCCGTGCCGCGCCACGCAGGCGTGAGGCTCGATGTACCCCTGGTGAGTGGCCGCGGTCCGGAACTCGCGCTCAACGATCAGATCGGCATCTGCGAATCCTCGGTCGAGATCCCCGCGGCGAAGCTCCATCCGGCCCGCGATGTTGGTGGGGCCCTTCGGCGCCGAGCTGGGCTGGCCGGCCGTGACGAGCTTGTCGTCGAGAATGGGCGCGCCCGGTGCGATGGCCTGATCGACCGATTCGACCGGCGCCAGCCGCTCGTACTCGACTTTGATCCGGCTGGCCGCTTCGCGTGCGAGATCGAGCGAGGTGGCCGCGACGGCCGCCACAGGATGACCGTGATAGAGCACCTTGCCGTGCGCGAGCAGGTTGTCGCCGACGTCGTGCAGGTCAATAGCGCCTTCGCCCATCATCAGCTTGGCGGAGGTCTCCGCGATGTCCTTCCCCGTCACGACGGCCTTGACGCCGGGCATCGAGGCCGCCGCCGAGGTGTCGATCGACAGAATCCGCGCGTGCGCGTACGGGCTGCGCACCAGCGCGCCGTGCAGCATCCCGGGCAGCGAAAAGTCGGCTCCGTAGTTGGCCCGGCCCGTGACTTTGTCCAGTCCGTCATGACGGACCGGGCGCGTGCCGACCTGCGTGTATGAACGCTCGCTCATGCCTGGCTCCTTCTCATGTGATCGGCAGCGTCGAGCACTGCGCGGATGATCTTGTCGTAGCCTGTACACCGGCAGAGATTCCCGGCCAGCCAGTACCGCACTTCCGTCTCAGTCGGGTTCGGGTTGGCGTCGAGCAGCGCCTTGCCGGCGACGATGAACCCGGGCGTGCATACCCCGCACTGCAGTGCCGAGTGGGTCAGAAATGCCTGCTGCAGGGGATGCAGCCCGCTGCCGTTGGCGATGCCTTCAATCGTCGTGATCGTCCGACCTTCCGCTTCCGGCGCGAGCACGAGACAGGAGGGCACCAGACGCTCGCTCATGATGACCGAGCACGCGCCGCAGTCGCCGGTGGCGCACCCTTCCTTGGTGCCGGTCAGGCCGACACGGTCCCGCAAGGCCGTCAGCAGCGTCTCGTGTCCCTCGCAGAGGAACTCGACGGCTTCACCGTTGATCGTCGTCTGAACCCGGATGGTGTCCACGTTTATCGTCCTTTCACGCGATCGACGGCGATGGTCACGGCCCGACTCGTCAACACACCGACGACCTTCCGTCGGTACGCGATTGTTCCCCGCTTGTCGTCGATCGGCCGGGCAGCCGCGCTCGCCGCTTCGGCCGCCCGGGCGACAGCGGCCCGGTCAACGGAGGTGCCGATCAGGGCTTCGGCCGCCGCGGGTACGAGGAGCGCTGTCGGGGAGACGGCGCCAATGGCCACTCGAGCGTCCGTGCACGTGCCGCGCGCGTCGAGCGTGAGGCTCACCCCGGCGCCAGCCACGGCGATGTCCATCTCGGTTCGCGGGATGAGGCGCAGGTAGGCGTCGGCCGTCCGTGGTCCGGGCCGCGGGAGACGAAGGGCAACGAGCAGTTCGCCCGGCTGAAGCAGGGTCTTGCCCGGGCCCGTGCAGAAATCTTCGACGGCCACCGTCCGTTCTCCCCGCGTGCCCGCGATCACGCAGTGCGCGCGGCTCACGATCAGGGCGCAGGTCGTGTCGGCCGCTGGCGAGGCGTTGCACAGGTTGCCGCCGACGGTCCCACGGCCCTGGATCTGGGTGGACCCGATCAGGTGGACGGCTTCGACGAGCCCCGGCCAGAGGCGCCGGATTTCTGCGTGCTCACAGATCTCGGCCGCCGGCGTCGCGGCTCCCAGCCGCAGACCCGAGGCGTCGAGGGTGATGGAGGTGAGCTCCGGAATGCGCTTGACATCAATGAACGCGGAAGGGCGTTTCACCCCGCCGCGGAACTGGACGAGCAGATCGGTTCCGCCCGCGATGATACTGGCTCCAGGATCGGCCGCCATCAGTCCGACAGCTTGCGCCACCGATTGCGGTGCTTCGTAACGAATCGCCGACATTCAAGTCTCCTCGCTCCGCCAGATCTTAACTCAGACCGCCCCGCCTTCTGTCACGTCGGACGGCCGGTCGGGCCGCCGCTCGAGCGGCGATTACGCGGGCCGGATGTTCTGGTTCACGTGAAAAACGTTGTCGGGGTCGTAGGTACGCTTCAGCTGCCGGAGCCGTTCGTAGTTCACCCCGTAGGCCTCGACACTCGGATTGCCCGGCTCGTCGTCACCGAGGTAGTTGAGATACCGCATGGGGCCGAAGAAGGGCTGGAGCGCCGCGTACGTCTCGCGCGCCCAGGCGATCGAACGGTCGGTATCCTTCGGCTCCATCCACTGGGACAGGATCAGCACGTTGTAGCCGCTCGATCGAAGGGCAAACGCGGTTTCAGACACGCCGACGCGGGTCGATGCCCCATGAAAGTGCTCGAACAGGATTTGTCCCATCGGCGCCGGACACCGTAAGAAGGACTCGATCGCGACGATCATGGCCGCGTCGCTCAACGCCGGGACGAAGTGCGATTTCCAGTAGTTCAGAGCGCCCTTTGGAAACCCGCCATCCAGCAGACCGTTGAGGGCGACATACGGGATCGGGCCCACGGCGTCCACGATCGGCGGGCCGAAGGCTTTGACCGGCCCCAGCGCCGCCGCCCCTTCCTCAGGTCGTCCGCAGTGGCACGCCACCATGGCCGCCAGCTTGGCGCCCGACCCGTCGGGGGCCGGGACGAGGCCAGCGACGAGCATCGTTTCGTCGGGGAGCCTCGCGGTGATGTCGCGAAAAAACTGCAGCACGTCCTTGGCCCGCTCGATCGGATGGGCCACCAGCCCGCCGGTGATGACCGGTCCGACCGGGTGGAGCCGGTACTCGAGCGACGCGGCCACGCCAAAGTTCCCGCCGCCACCGCGGACCGCCCAAAAGAGATCAGGGTGATCGTGGGCGCTTGCCTGCAGCACCCGGCCGTCCGCCAAAACCAGCTGGACCGACAGGAGGTTGTCGAGCGCCATCCCGTATTTCGGCATCAGCCATCCGAGGCCGCCGCCAAGCGTCAGACCAGCGATCCCCGTAGAGCCGACCACTCCGCCGGTGGTCGCGAGGCCGTGCAGCTGCGTTTCCCTGTTGAACTCCTTCCACGTCACGCCGCCCTGTGCCCGTGCCGTGCGAGCGTTCGGGTCCACATGCACCCCCCGCATCAGCGCCAGGTCGATCATCAGACCGTCCTCGACGGTGCCGCGGCCGGCCACGTTGTGCCCTCCGCCGCGCACGGCGACTTCGAGCGAATACGTGCGCGCCAGACCGACGGCGTCGACGATGTCGCTGACGTTCCTGCAGCGGGCGATGAGGCGCGGGCGCTTGCCGATCAGCCCGTTGTGCACCCGCCGGGCTTCGTCGTAGCCGGGTTGCCCGGGCCGCAGCATCTCACCTGAAAACGTAGGTGCGAGCCTGGTTATCGCCTCTTCAATCGACGTGGTCGCCATCAGCTCCTCCTCGCTGTCTCGTTCGGAGCGAGAATTTTACTCTCTTGGCACTTACGCCACGCTGACGACTTCCACGCGCCCTCAGCGGCAGTGATATATTCGGTCTTCTTCAGGAGGGTCGGCATGTCTGATACCACGCCTCGCGGCCGCTTCGTGTGGCACGAGCTCATGACCACGAATACCAAATCGGCCGCGGACTTCTTCAGCCGGGTTGCCAGCTGGACACCTCAGCCCTGGGGAGAAGACCGGTCCTACACCCTGTTCATGGCCGGTGGGCGGTCCATGGCGGGCTTGATTGCGCAACCCGAGAGCGCCCGGGCCATGGGGGTTCCGCCCAGCTGGACGACGTATATCAGCACGCCGAATGTCGACGACGCGGCGC
>Ga0066710_100002602_pt1 | contig 14682 bp, 11 predicted proteins | sample GraSoiAngelo_159_FD_79666 | JGI IMG/M metagenome (GOLD analysis project Ga0066710, IMG submission 79666) | Grasslands soil microbial communities from the Angelo Coastal Reserve, California, USA - 14_1009_16_40cm | ecosystem: Environmental > Terrestrial > Soil > Grasslands | place: USA...
GATCGACGGCGACACCCGTCGCCAGACGCTCCGCGCTCCGCTGACGATCGCGGCCGACGGCCGCGCCTCGGTCGTTGCGCAGCGGCTCGGACTGCGCCGGCCGCATCCGCTCCAGCGGATGGCAATGGTCACCTACGTCGAGGACGTGAGCGGGCTCGGTCGACTCGGCGAGATCTTCGTCGATCCGCCGGACTACGCGATCCTCAACCCGGTGGCGCCCGGCCGCGCGAACCTGAGCGTGATCGTGCCGCTGTCGCACGCGGCGCCGTGGAGCGGTCGGCTCGACACGTTCTTCGACGCGCGCGTGAAGCATTTGCCCCATCTCGCCCGGCGCATCGCCGGCGGCCGGCGGGTCGCGCCCGTCCGCGCCATGGGCCCGCTCGCGTACCGGGTCGACCCGCCGCGGACCGGCGGCGTGCTCATGGTGGGCGACGCCACCGGCTTCTTCGATCCGTTCTCGGGCGAGGGCATCTTCAACGGTCTCCGGAGCGCCGAGCTGGCCGTGGAGACCGCGGTCCAGGCGCTCGGGCGCGGCGACGTGTCGGCGCGCGCGCTCGCCGGCTACGATCGCGCCCGACGCCTGGCGTCTCGCGACAAGGAGCGGGTGACGCACGCGCTCCAGATCGTCATCAGCCACCGCCGCCTCGCGAACCTGGCGGCGCGGTTCCTCGCGCGCCGCCCGCGCCTGCTCGACCTCCTGCTCGGTGTCCTCGGCGACTTCGTGCCGCCCCGCGCGCTCCTGAGCGGTATCTTCGCGCGCTCACGATTCTGACCGTCGTGCGCGCCGCCGCCCGTCGCGGAGCTGGGGCCCCGCCGGCCGAGGCGTGCTTATAAACCGGCGTGCTTATGAAGGGAGACCCTCGATGAGCCCGAGCGACAACCTACCGCGCCGCTTCGCGCGCATCTACACGGCGGCGATCACGGACGTCATGGACGAGATAGGCCTCCGGCGTCAGACCCTGCCCGCGGCGATCCAGCCGCTGGCCTCCGGGATGCGCACGGCGGGCTACGCGTTCACCGTGCGCGGACGGCCGCACAGCGGCTCCCCGCGCGAGCGCGACCAGACCTTGCGGCGCTTTCTGGGCATGCTGGGCGCGGTGCCGGCCGAATCGGTCCTGGTGGTCGCGGCGCACGACAACGTCGCGGCGCACTTCGGCGAGCTCAGCGCGGCATGGTTCCGCACCCGCAAGGTGCGCGGCGCCGTGATCGACGGCGCGACGCGCGACGCCACGGCGATCATGCGCATGGGGTTCCCGACGTTCGTGCGCTACCGGACGCCGCAAGATTCGGTGCCGCGCTGGCGCGTCGCCGACTGGGGCCAGCCGGTGACGATCGGCAGCGTCCGCGTGAGTCTCGGTGACATCGTGGTCGGCGATCTGGACGGGGTCGTGATCGTCCCGCGCCGCGCCGCCCACGAGGTGCTCCGGCGCTGCGAGAAGCTCGTGGGAACGGAGAATCGGGTCCGCTCCGCGGTGCGGCGCGGGATGACGCCGCTCGCCGCCTATCAGAAGTTCGGCAGCTTCTGAGGCCGGGCTCAGCCGGAGGCGGCGACCGCGCGCGACGCTTCGCGAACGACCTGCACCGCCGAGCGGCCGAACACCGAGGCGACGAGCAGGCCGATGAGGATATCCGGCCACGGCGAGCCCGTCACGGCCACCGCGCCGGCGGCGATCAGGACCGCCGCGTTGCCGATCACGTCGTTGCGCGAGCAGATCCAGGCGGACCGCATGTTGATGTCGTCGCCACGCCGCCGCCAGAGCAGCGCCAGGCAGCAGAGGTTGGCGGCGAAGGCGAGCGCGCCGACCACGCTCATCACCTCGACGATCGGCGTGAGCCCCTGAGCGATCTTGACGGCCACCTGGACGAGCACGCCGATTCCGAACGCTGCCATGACGATGCCCTTGAGCAGCGCGGCGCGGGCCTGCCAGATCACGCCTCGGCCGATGACGTAGAGGCTGAAGCCGTACACGAGCGCGTCGCCCAGCATGTCGATCGAATCGGCGAACAGCGCCGTCGAGTGAGCGAGGACACCGGCCACGGACTCCGTGAGGAACATCGCGGCGTTGATCCACAGGACGACATGGAGCACCCGGCGCTGCTCGCGCGGAATCTCGCGGACCTCGCAGCACTCGTCCATGGAGAAGAACCTATGCCAGCGGCGCGACGACGTCCAGAGGGCTAGCGGCGACGGCGCCCCGAGCGGGCCGCCGCCGGGCGCGCCGGCTCTTCCGGCTCGTCGCGCGCCTCGGCGCCGCTGATCTCGGGAAGGGAGGCTTCCTTCAGCGGCTTGCCGATGTGGTCGCGGATCCACTTGCCGTCCCACCACTCGAGCGGCGTGACCGAGGTGCCGTTGATCAGCACCTCGTAGTGGAGGTGATCGCCGATCGCGAGCCCGGTCGAGCCCGTCCGCGCGATCTCCTGACCCTTGTCGACGGCGTCCCCCACCTTGACCGTGGTGCTCGAGAGATGGGCGTAGAGCGTCTGCAGGCCGAGGCCGTGGTCGATGACCACGGTGTTGCCGTAGATCGTGAGCGGCTCGGCGAAGACGACGACGCCTTTGTTGGAGGCGGGCACCGGCGACTGTCGCGTCGACGCGAGGTCGTACCCGAAGTGGATCTGACGGTCGATCTCGCGGCCGCCGTGGACGTACGTGCGCGTCTCCGCGAAATTCGCGAACACCTTCGTGTTGCGCGCCTGGACGAACGGCCCGTGCCAGAGCGGCTTGTCGGCCGTGGTCGCGCCGATCTTCCGCTTGGTCGCCTCGGCCTGGCGGCGCAGGTCGCGGTTGATCACGAGGAATCCGTCGACGAGCGAGTCGGTGGTCGATCGCTGCGGCAGGAGCTCGGGGACCTTGGCCTGGAGGAAGGCGTCCTTGATCTCGATCGTGTCCTTCGGGAACTTGCGCGGGCGGATCTCCGCGGGGATCCCGCGCGAGGCGGTGTTGCCCGCTTCGTCGGTGGCGCGGATCTGGATCGGCGTCGCCGGGTCGTAGTCCCACGGCAGCGCGATCAGCGCGATGCGCGCGCCCTTGTCGGCCGGGCCGAACGCGAACGACGTGAATGTCGTCGCGCCGGCCAGGACGTCGGTCCGCGCCGCGCCCGTGACCCGGAATGCGACGAGCCCGCTCCCGCCGGGCGAGAGGTAGCGCGTCGCGGCGAGCAGCTCGACCTTCGGCGGCGTGAGGTCGACGGTGACCGGATAGCCGGCGATCGCTCGGTCGTCGCGTCGGATCGGGCGCCAGAACGTATCGCGCGCCCACACCTCGATGCTCGCGCTGCCCTCGCGCAGGCCGAGCGCCGCGCTGTCGACCACGACCGGAATCTCGACGCGCCGGCCGAGGCCGCTGTCTTTCGTGGCGACGGGTGTCGACTTGCCGGCTTGCTCGATGCGGACCTCGACTCGCGCCACGTTGCCGCGCCGGGCCTCGACGACCACGGTGAACGTGGTCTTCTGCCCGATGAAGCGCGGCGCGGTCGTGAGGGATTGCACGCCGGGGACCGTCTGCCGCCAGACCAGATACGCCACGGAGCCGACGCCGGCCACGAGCAGAATCAGGACGAGGAGCACCCAGGCCTTCGCGCGAGACCGCTTGGGCACAACGGATGATACCATGCCGACCCGTCACGAACCTCGGAGGTGAGCGCGCGTATGAGCCCTCTCCTGGTGATCGCGTCGCTGGCGCTGTTCGTGCTGGCGGGACTGTGCGAGATCGGCGGCGGATATCTCGTGTGGCTCTGGCTTCGCGAGGAGCGGAGCGCGCTCCTGGGCGTCCTCGGCGCGGTGGTCCTCTTCGCCTACGGCGTGGTGCCGACGCTCCAGCCGGCGCCATTCGGCCGCGTCTACGCGGCGTACGGTGGCGTGTTCGTCGTCCTCTCGCTCCTGTGGGGCGCCATCGTCGCCCGCGAGCTGCCCGATCGGTTCGACGTGGCGGGCGGCCTGCTGTGTCTCGCGGGCGTCTCCGTGCTGATGTACGCGCCGCGCGGCTGACGTCGCGACCACTGTTCTTGACACTCCAGGTAGCCGGTCGTTAGCATGACCCGGTGTCGACCTCCCTCTGGCTGATCCCCCTCTTCCCTCTCGTCGGCGCGCTGCTCAACATGCTTTTCGGCCGGGCGATCGGGCGACACGCGCACTGGGTCGCGGTGTCCGCGCTGGCCGGATCCTTCGTCGCGTCGTGCGTGCTGTTCGCGCGCGTCGCGACCGGCGAGGTGATCAACTCGACGCTCTTCAGCTGGGTTGGCGCGGGCGATTTCGAGACGTCGGTGGCGGCGTACGTCGACCCGCTCACCGGCGTGATGCTGCTCGTCGTGACGGGCGTCGGCGCGCTCATCCACCTCTACTCCGTCGGCTACATGCACGACGACCCTGGATACCCGCGCTACTTCGCGTACCTGAACCTCTTCGTGTTCTCGATGACGATGCTGGTGCTCGCCGGCAACTTCCTGCTGCTCTACGTCTTCTGGGAAGCGGTCGGACTCTGCTCGTACCTCTTGATCGGCTTCTGGTACACGCGGCCGGCCGCGTCGCAGGCGGGCAAGAAGGCGTTCATCGTCAACCGCGTGGGCGACTTCGGCTTCGGTCTCGGCATCATGTGGCTCTGGAGCGCCGTCGGCACGCTCGACTACGACGCGGCGTTCGCCGCCGTCGTGGGCCTCGAGCCGAGCACGGCCACGGGCATCGCCCTGCTCCTCTTCATGGGCGCCTGCGGCAAGTCGGCGCAGCTCCCGCTCCACATCTGGCTGCCCGACGCGATGGAGGGGCCCACGCCGGTGTCCGCGCTCATCCACGCGGCGACGATGGTGACGGCCGGGGTCTACATGGTCGCGCGCAGCCACGTGATCTTCGAGCAGTCGCCGGTCGCGCTCACGGTGGTCGCGTGGATCGGCGTCGCGACGGCGCTCTTCGCGGCCACCATCGGCCTCGCGCAGACCGACATCAAGCGCGTGCTCGCGTATTCCACGGTGAGCCAGCTCGGCTACATGTTCGCGGCGGTCGGTGTGGGCGCGTACGCTGCCGGGATCTTTCACCTGGTCACCCACGCCTTCTTCAAGGCGCTCCTGTTCCTCGGCGCCGGCAGCGTCATCCACGGCCTCGGCGGTCAACAAGATTTGCGGAAGATGGGCGGGTTGTCGTCGCGGATGGTCGCGACGACGATCACGACGACGGTCGGCGGGCTCGGTCTGGCCGGGATGCCCGGCCTCGCCGGCTTCTTCTCCAAGGACGAGATCCTGGCGGCCGCCTACGGGAGCGGTCACACGGGGATGTGGGCGCTCTTGCTCCTCGGCGCGTTCCTGACGTCGTTCTACACGGCGCGGATGCTGTTCCTGGCTTTCTACAGCGGCCCGCGGATGACGAGGGAAGCCGCGCACCACGTCCACGAGTCCCCCGGGGTGATGATCTTCCCGCTGTGGATCCTGGCGCTGCTCACCGTGATCACCGGCGTCGCGTTCGGGATCCCTTCGGAGCACGGCACGCGGTTCGCGCGCTTCCTGGCGCCGGTCTTCCCCATCCACGAGGCCGGGCACAGCGGCGTCGTCGCGCTCATGCTGCTCGTCTCGGCGGTCGCGGTGTTCGTCGCGGGAGTCGTGGTCGCGTGGTCCATGTACATGGCCGCGCCGGTGCGGGCCGACGCGATCGGGAGGCCTCGGACGGCGATCCACGCGCTCCTGCTCAACGCCTACTACGTCGACGCGCTCTACGATCGCGCGATCGTGCGCCCGCTGCTGGCGCTCTCGCGCTTCCTGGCCGGCGTCTTCGACCTTCGCCTGATCGACGGCCTCGTCAACGCGCTGGGCCGCGCCGTCGTCGCGAGCGCGGCGGGGCTCCGGCGGCTTCAGACGGGCTACACCGTCAACTACGCGCTCACGATGCTGGCCGGCGCCGTCGCCATCGTGATCTTCCTGCTCAGCCGATGAACGGCCGATACGTCCAATGCCGGCTCGCGTCTCTCTCAGGCCACCCGCGGTGCGATCCGTTCTCCTAGTACTCGACACATGATCCCGCTCGTCTCGGTCGTCACGTTCCTGCCGGGCCTCGCCGGGCTGGCGCTGTTGCTGGTGCCGCAGCGCGCTGACCGCGTGCTGCGGCCGGCCGCGCTCGGCGTGGCGGTCGTCACGTTCCTGCTGTCGCTGCCGCTCTACTTCGGGTTCGACGCCGAGCTCATCGGCTACCAGTTCGAGGAGCACGGGCGGTGGATGCCGACGCTCGGGGTGAGCTACCACGTGGGGATCGACGGCATCAGCCTCCTGCTCGTGCTCCTGACGACCTTTCTGATGCCGCTGGCGCTCGCGTCGGCCTGGGGCTCGATCGAGGACCGGATCAAAGAGTTCGTGGCGACCATGCTGATCCTCGAGACCGGGATGCTCGGCGTCTTCGTCAGCCTCGATCTCTTCCTGTTCTACGTGTTCTGGGAGGCGATGCTGATTCCGATGTACTTCGTCATCGGCGTCTGGGGCGGACCGAACCGGATCTACGCCGCCATCAAGTTCGTCCTCTACACGATGGTCGGCTCCGTCCTCATGCTGGTGGCGATCCTCGCCCTGTACCATCAGTACGGCGGCGCCACGGGCCGATACACGTTCGACTTGCCGGTGCTGGCGCAGTACGTGATGGCGCCGGGCCGCGCGCAGGACCTCATGTTCCTCGCCTTTGCGCTGGCCTTCGCGATCAAGGTGCCGCTGTTCCCGTTCCACACCTGGCTGCCCGACGCCCACGTCGAGGCGCCGACCGCCGGCAGCGTGATCCTGGCCGGTGTCCTGCTGAAGATGGGGACGTACGGATTCCTGCGCTTCTGCCTGCCGCTCTTCCCGGACGCGAGCCTCGCGTTCGGGCCGCTGGTCTTCACGCTCGCGGTGATCGGCGTGATCTACGGCGCGTGGGTGTCCACGGTGCAGCCCGACATGAAGAAGCTCGTGGCCTACTCGAGCGTGAGCCACCTGGGCTTCGTGATGCTCGGCATCTTCACGCTCAACCAGCAAGGGCTCGTCGGCGGCCTCATCCAGATGGTGAACCACGGGCTCTCCACGGGCGCGCTCTTCCTGATGGTCGGGATGATCTACGAGCGCCGCCACTCCCGGCTCATCGCCGACTTCGGCGGCCTCTGGCAGGTCGTCCCGGCCTTCTCGGCGCTCTTCCTGGTCGTCACCCTGTCCTCGCTCGGGCTGCCGGGGTTGAACGGGTTCGTCGGCGAGTTCCTGATCCTGGTCGGCGCCTTTCAGCGCAATCCGTGGATGGCCGCGCTGGCGACGACCGGGATCATCTTCGCCGCGGTCTACATGCTCTGGATGTATCAGCGCGTCGTGTTCGGCGAGGTCACGCAGGACGCGAACCGTCGGCTCGCCGACCTCACCACGCGCGAGTGGGCGGTGCTCGTCCCGGTCGTGACGCTCATCGTGTGGATCGGCGTGTATCCGGCGGCCTTCACCGGTAAGACCGAGACCACCATCGAGGCGCTGATCGCCCAGGTCCAGGCGAAGACCAGCGCGAACCGCTGACCATGGACGCGATCGTCTTCCCGCCCGTCCTCATCGGGCCCCTGTTGCCGACCCTGGTCGTGCTCGCCGCCGCCGCGCTCGTGCTGGTGCTCGACGTCGTCCCCTGGGCGATCCCGCGCGAGGTCGCGGCGATGGTCGCGCTCGCTGGCATGATCGGGGCGCTCCTGGCCACGCTCGCGCGGTGGAGCGCGCCGGGGCGCGCGTTCCGCGACATGGTCGTGCTCGACAACTTCGCGCTCTTCTTCAACGTGGTCATCTGTTACGCGGGCGCGCTCATCGTGCTGCTCTCGATGGACTACCTGCGCCGCACCGGCAGCGAGTCGAGCGAGTACTGGGCCCTCGTGCTCCTCGCGACCGCCGGCATGATGCTCCTCGCGGCGGCCGGCGACCTGGTCGTCGTGTTCCTGACCCTCGAGCTGATGTCGTTGTCGCTCTACGTCCTCACCGGCCTGTTCAAGCGGGAGCTCGCCTCGGGCGAGGCGGCGATGAAGTATTTCCTCCTGGGCGCGTTCGCCTCGTCGTTCCTCCTCTACGGCATCGCCCTCATCTACGGCGCCACCGGAACGACGAACCTCGACCGGATCGCCGCGGCGATCGCCTCGCGGCCCCGCGACCCGCTGTTCGGCATCGGCCTGGGGCTCTTGATGGTCGGGTTCGGCTTCAAGATCTCCTCGGTGCCGTTTCACATGTGGGTGCCCGACGTGTACCAGGGAGCGCCGACGAGCGTGACGGCGCTGATCGCGACCGGCTCCAAGGCCGGCGCCTTCGCGGCCTTGATCCGCGTGCTGACCGTGACCCTGCGCGGTGTCCCGCCAGACTGGGCGGCGCTGCTCTGGGTGATCGCGGCCGTCACGATGACCGTGGGCAACGTGGTGGCGCTCGCGCAGTCGAATCTCAAGCGGATGCTCGCCTATTCGTCGATCGCGCACGTCGGCTACATGCTGGTCGGCCTGGTCGCCGGGGGGGTGGGCGGAGCCGGCTCGGTGCTCTTCTATCTGCTGACCTACACCTTCACGACCGCCGGCGCCTTCGGGGTGATCACCCTGTGCGAGCGCGCCCGCGGTGAGGCGGTCGAGGTGTCCGACTACGCCGGGCTCGCGCGGCGGCACCCGGTGCTGGCGGCGGCGCTCGGGCTCTTTCTGCTCTCGCTGGTCGGTATTCCTCCGCTGGCCGGCTTCGTCGGGAAGTTCTACGTGTTCGGCGCCGCCGTGCGCGCGGGCTATTTCTGGCTGGCGGTCATCGGCGTGCTGAACTCCGCGGCGGCCGCGTACTACTACCTGCGAGTCGTCGTCTTCATGTACATGCGCGAGCCGGAGGGAGCCGCCACCACCTACGCCTCGTCGTTTGCCGGCAGCCTCGCGCTGGCGATCGCGCTCCTCGCGATCGTGCTCCTCGGCGTGATGCCGGCCCCGTTCGTCGACCTCGCTCAAGCCGCCGTCGCCCCCCTCCTCCGCTAGCACCGATCGCTCATGAGCGGCTCGCGCGCTGACGGGCGGGTGGCGGTGGGTGCGGGCCTGGCCGTCGCCACCGCCACCCGCCCGCCGGCCCGCGGCGGTCGCTCGTGAGCTTCGCGCTGCCGCATCGCGGCTGGCTCTTCGACCTCGACGGCACCGTGTATCGCGGCGAGGCCCTGATCCCCGGCGCCGACGAGGCGATCGCCGCGCTGCGCGCGGCCGGCCGCCGAGTCGCCTTTCTTTCCAACAAGCCGCTGCAGACCCGGGTGGACTACGCCCGGAAGCTCACCCGCCTGGGCATCCCGACGGGGGAAGACGACGTCATCAACTCCTCGCTCGTGCTGGCGCGTTACCTGGCGCGGCTGGACGCGCGGGCGCCGGTATTCGTCATCGGCGAGCCGCCGCTGATCGCCGAGCTCCGCGCGCACGGCTTCGAGGTGCGCGGAGATCATCGGGTTCGCTGGGTGGTGATCGCGTTCGACCGCACCTTCGACTACGCGAAGCTGAACACGGCGCTCCAGGCAGTGCGCCAGGGGGCCAGGCTGATCGCCACGAACCCCGACCGGACGTGCCCGACCGAGGACGGCGAGATTCCCGACTGCGCGGGGATGACGGCCGCCGTCGAGGCGGTGACCGGGCATACGGTCGAGATCATCGTCGGCAAGCCGTCGCCGATCATCCTCGAGGTCGCCCTCGAGCGCCTCGGGCTGGAGGCTCGCGAGTGCGCGATCGTCGGCGACCGCCTCGAGACCGACATCGTCATGGGCAAGCGACTCGGGCTGGCCACGGTGCTGGTGCTCACGGGCATCACGCCCGCCGGCGACGCGCGGATCGCCGACTCGGCTCCCGACCTCGTCGTCCCCTCCATCCGAGAGCTTCTGACCTCATAGCCGCGTCCGGGCCTGGGGCCCCCGAGTCCCCGGGCCGGCCTCGTGGCTCACGCGACGGCCCCAGAACGGCCCGCGGCGCGACCACCGAAGTTGACGGCCGTCGTCGCCGGGCAGTACGGTGATGGCTGGCGCCGCGCGGCGGGCGCCCGAGGGAGCGGGCGAATGATCGAAACCGTGACGTGGCGTCGGAGCGACTGACCCGGTGCAGGGACGTCCCTGGCCGCTGGAGGACGCCGAGTATGACGTCGTCATCGTCGGCGGCGGGATGGCCGGCGCCGGCGTCGCGCGCGAGCTCGCACTCCGCGGCGTGTCGGTGGCGCTGGTCGAGAAGGGCGACTTCGCGTCGGCGACGACCTCCCAGTCCTCGAAGCTCATCCACGGCGGCCTCCGTTACCTCGAGCTGTTCGACTTCGGGCTCGTGCGCGAGTCGCTCCGCGAGCGTGAGACCTTGCGGCGCCTGGCGCCGCATCTGGTCCGGCCGTTGCCGTTCCTGGTGCCGATCTACCGCGATTCGTCGCGCAGCCTGATCAAGGTTCGTATCGGCTTGAAGCTCTATGACTGGCTCACGCCCGGGCGGAAGCGCGAGCGCTATCGCGTGCTGCCCGCGGTCGACGCGCTGTCCCTCGAGCCGACGCTGCGGGCGGGCAACCTTCGGGGCGCCGGCTACTACTTCGACGATCTGCTGCTCTTCCCCGAGCGCCTCTGTCTCGAGAACATCCTGTCGGCGTGCCGGCTCGGGGCCCGGGCGTTCAACTACACGCAGGTCGCCGAGATCGTACGGGACAAGCGGGGCATGATCACGGGCGTGCGCGCGCGCGATCTCCTGACCGGTCGCGTCGCGACCCTGGGCGCGCGCATCGTGGTCAACGCGACCGGCCCGTGGGTGGACGAGCTCCGCGCGACCGCCGGCGTCTCCGAGCGCGGCCCGCGGACTCTCAGACGGACGAAGGGCATCCACTGCCTCGTGCCGCGGCTCACCGACCGCGCCATCTATCACTCGACCCGCGACGACCGCATGATCTTCGTGATCCCGTGGCGCGAGTTCTCGCTGATCGGCGCGACCGACACCGATTTCAACGGCGACCTCGAGCGTCTGCACGCGACCGGCGACGAGGTCGCCTATCTCTTGGGCGAGGTGCGCAAGGTCCTGCCCGACCCGCGCGTCGCGCTGGACCGGGTCGTCTACACGTACGCCGGGGTGCGTCCGCTCTCGTTCGAGAGGGGCACGCGCGAATCCGACGTCTCGCGCGCGCACAAGGTGGTCGCCGAGGAGCGCGGGCGCTTCCTGTCCATCACCGGGACCAAGCTCACGTGCTTCCGGAGCCTGGCGGAGACGCTGGGCGACCAGGTCATGCGCAGCCTCGGGCGTCGCGGCGAGAGCCGCAGCGAGCGCGTCGCCCTCGACGGAACCGACGACGACGCCTCGTCGCAGGCCGAGGCGCGCGCGTGGCTCGACGTCTCGGGCGAGGTGGCGGCCACCGGGCTCGGCCGCGACACGCTCGAGACTCTCGTGTCGACGTACGGCCGTGGCTGGACGCGGGTGCTGGCGCTCGCCGGCAAGGTCACCGGCGGCACCGAGCGGCTCTGCCCCTCGAACCCCGACATCGTCGCCGAGCTGCACCACGCGGTGCAGGACGAGCTGGCCGTCTCCCTTCAAGATGTGCTGCTGCGGCGGACGAGCATCGGCACCAGCCGATGCCAGGGACAGGACTGCGCGGAGTCGATCGGGCAACGCATGGCGCAGCTCTGCGGCTGGTCGCCGCGCCGGCTCGACGCCGAGCTCAAGGCCTATCACGCGCACGTCGCGCGCTCGCACAAGTTTCGGACGTAGCGCGCCGCAGGCCGTCGCGGGGCTGGGGCCCGCCGGCCGAGGCGTGTCGCTGAGCGAAGTCGTCGGGGCGTCACCGAGCCGTCGCGACCGCGTGTGCTATAGTGCGGCGGACCTGGCACGGACGAATCCCCGCACGTACCGCGTGAATTTATGGAGGCTCTCATGAAGCGCTCCACCCTGACCATGCTCGTCGCCGCGGCGCTCCTCGCCGTGCTTCCGGCGACGTCGATCGCCGCGACCGAAATCCAGTTCTGGCACGCGATGACGTCGGTGCTGGGCGAGCGCGTCAACGAGATGGCGGCGAAGTTCAACGCCTCGCAGAGCGACTACGTCGTCAAGGCGGTCCCCAAGGGCACGTACCCGGAGACGCTCAACGCCGCGGTCGCCGCCTATCGGGCCAAGCAGCCGCCGCACATCGTCCAGGTCTACGAGGTCGGCACGCAGACCATGCTGTCGTCCGGCGCGGTGTATCCGGTGTATCAGCTCATGAAGGACCACGGGGTCGCGATCGACTGGAACGATCTCATCGGACCGGTGAAGAGCTACTACTCGACCGGCGGCAACCTCTACTCGATGGCGTTCAACTCGTCGACCCCGATCCTGTACTACAACAAGGATCTCTTCAAGAAGGCGGGGCTCGCCGACAAGGCGCCGACGACCTGGGACGAGGTCGAGACGATGGCGAAGAAGCTCCACGGCGCCGGCGTGAAGTGCGCGTTCAGCTCGGCGTGGCCGTCGTGGGTGCTGGTCGAGAACATGCACGCGTACCACGATCAGCCCTTCGCCGACCAGAGCAACGGATTCGACGGGCTGGCCACCACGCTCAAGATCAACGGCCCCTTCGGCATCAAGATGATGGAGCAGCTCGCACGCGGCGCCAAGGAAGGCTGGTTCACCTACGGCGGACGGCTGAACAAGGCCGAGGCGCTCATGACGGCGGGCGAGTGCGGTATCTTCATGAGCTCGTCGGCCTACATCGGCAACCTCACCCGCGCCGCGGAGGGCAAGTTCACGTGGGGGACCGGGTCGCTGCCGCGGCTCTCCGGCTTTCCGCAGGGGAACTCGATCATCGGCGGCGCCACGCTCTGGGTGATGAAGGGCGCCAAGGCCGAGGAGTACAAGGGCGTTGCGCAGTTCTTCAAGTACGTCGCCTCCACCGAGAACCAGGCGTGGTGGGCGGGCGTGACGGGCTATCTGCCGCTCACGAACGGAGCGGCCAAGGCTCTGGAGGCCTCCGGCCACTATGCGAAGAACCCGAACCAGAAGACGGCCGTGACGCAGATGAGCAACGGCAAGACCACGCCCAACAGCCAGGGGATCCGCCTCGGCAACTTCACCTCGGTCCGCGACGCGATCGAGGAGCAGATGGAGCACATCTTCAGCGGCAACAAGACCGCCAAGCAAGGCCTCGACGAGGCGGTGGCGAAGTCCAACGAGATCCTGAAGGAGTTCGCCGCGCTCTACAAGTAGACGGCGGCGCCGGCGGATGAAACGCACCGTCTTCCCCAATCGCTGGCTGCCGTACGCGCTCGTCGCGCCGCAGCTCGCCGTGACGATCGCGTTCTTCTTCTGGCCGGCGTTCGACTCGCTCCGCCTGTCGCTCTATCGGGCCTCGCCGTTCGGCGACCGGCTGATCTTCATCGGCCTCGGCAACTTCCAGCGGCTCCTGTCCGATCCGGCGTACTTCCGGAGCGTCGCCACGAGCTTCATCTTCTCGGCGCTGGTGACGGTCCTGGGCCTGGCGGTCGCGCTGTTGCTGGCCGCGCTCGCCAACGCGAAGATCCGTGGGCTCGCGGTCTACCGCACGCTGCTCCTGTGGCCGTACGGGATCGCGCCGGCCATCGCCGGCGTCATCTGGCTGTTCGTCTTCCATCCGTCGTTCGGCGTGCTGCCGTACCTCTTGTCGTTCGTCACGACGTACCAGTTCAACTGGTTCTTGAAGGGCTGGGTGGCGCTGGTGCTCATCGTCGTCGCGGCGATCTGGAAGCAGTTCGGCTACAACCTGGCTTTCTACCTGGCCGGCCTGCAGGCGATTCCCGGCTCGGTGCTCGAAGCCGCCAGCGTGGACGGAGCCGGACCCATCCGACGGTTCTTCGCGATCACGTTCCCGCTCCTGTCGCCGGTCACCTTCTTCCTGTTCACGCTCAACATGACGTTCTCGTTCTTCGAGACGTTCGGCCTCGTGCACGCGGTGACGCAGGGCGGGCCGGGCGACTCCACGTCGATCCTGGTCTTCCGCGCCTGGAAGGACGGCTTCGAGGGCCTCCAGCTCGGATACTCGGCCGCCCAGTCGGTGATCCTGATGCTGCTGGTGGTCGCGCTGACCGCGGCGCAGTTCCGCTTCGCGGAGAAAAGGGTCACCTACTGATGGCCGCGACCACGCGCGTCGCCGCCGCCGTCGCCACCGCCGAGATCGCCGGGCGTCTCGCGACCCCCCGGCGCGACATGAGCGGCGCGATCGCGCACGTCATCCTCATCGCCTCGGTGGTGGTGCTGGCGTTCCCGCTCTACTACGCGTTCGTCATCAGCACCCAGACACTCGACGAGGTGACGAGCCTGCCGCCGAAGCTCGTGCCGTCGACGAACATGCTGCAGAACTACGCGGACGCCTGGGCGCGGGCCAAGATGGGCCGGCTGCTCCTGAACAGCGCGATCGTCGCGCTCGCGGTCGCGGTCGGAAAGATCGCGATCTCGCTCCTGTCCGCGTTCGCGATCGTCTACTTCAACTTTCGTGGCAAGCAGGCGGTCTTCTGGATGATCTTCATTACCTTGATGCTGCCGGTGCCGGTTCGGATCGTGTCCACCTATCAGGTGGTCAGCGTGCTGGGCTGGGTCGACACGTACTGGGGGCTCACCGTCCCGCTGCTGGCGTCGGCCACCGGGACCTTCCTGTTCCGCCAGTACTATCAGACCATCCCGGACGCGCTCGCCGAGGCGGCCCAGCTCGACGGCGCCGGCCCGCTGCGCTTCTTGTGGTCGTTCCTGCTGCCGCTGTCGAAGGCGAACATCGCCGC